>Ga0302349_1002793_pt1 | contig 10729 bp, 11 predicted proteins | sample PhyAR1_FD_202176 | JGI IMG/M metagenome (GOLD analysis project Ga0302349, IMG submission 202176) | Leaf surface microbial communities from alfalfa plants in UC Gill Tract Community Farm, Albany, California, United States - DLSL A.R1... | ecosystem: Host-associated > Plants > Phyllosphere >...
AGGTCGAGCTCAGCGGCCGCGTCATCTCGGACGAGGGCCCGCAGCTGCCGCCCGCCGGCGCCGACCCGCTCGAGCAGACCCGGATGTCTCCCGCCGCCCTGCTCAGCCGCTGGCACCTGCCCGAGGGTGGCACCGACGTCTTCCGCGCCTTCGTGACGTCGACGGATCCGACCGGGTCTCTCGCCGACGCCGGGCTGGAGCCGATCTCGTCGCCCGCCCCGGAGATCGGCAGCCCCATCAACTGGCTGAACATCTTCTACGCGGTCGAGTGGGCCGTCTTCGCGGGCTTCGCGTTCTACCTCTGGTACCGCCTCGCGCGTGACGCGTGGGAGCGCGAGGTCGAGGAGTTCGAGGGCATCGACCCCGACGAGGAGTGAGGCCGGATCCGGGGCGGGACGCGGACGAAGCGCCCAGCCGCCGCCGATAGACTGGACCCCATGCCTCGCCCGAAGCTCGCCACGTTCCCGCAGATCAGGGGCGCGCTGCGGTTCTACCAGATCTGCTCCGTGATCACCGGCATCGGCCTTCTGCTGCTGTGCGCCGAGATGGTCCTCAAGTACACGCCCCTGGCGGTCGAGCTGTTCTTCCTCGACTCGCACGGCCTCTTCGCGTTCCGCGAGGTCGTGGCCCAGGGCGACGAGCTCGTCTCCACCGGCGACGGTGTGAACCTGTCGCTCGGCATCCTCATCGTGCACGGCTGGTTCTACGTCGTGTACCTCTTCGCCTGCTTCCGCGTGTGGAGCCTGATGCGCTGGCCGTTCTGGCGGTTCATCCTGCTCGCCGGTGGCGGCGTGATCCCGTTCCTCTCCTTCATCATGGAGTTCGTCGTCGCCCGCGACGTGAAGCGCTACCTGGCCGAGCGCGAGACCGCGGCCGCCGAGAAGGCAGCCCAGGCTGCGTCAGAGAACCCACAGGAGGTCGCCCAGTGACAGCAGATGTCACCGCCGACACCGTCCAGCGCCCCGTGCTGGTCGTCGATTTCGGCGCCCAGTACGCGCAGCTCATCGCGCGACGTGTGCGCGAGGCCGGTGTTTTCAGCGAGTTGATCCCTCACACGGCCACGGCCGAGGAGATCGCATCGCACAACCCGGTCGCGATCATCCTCTCCGGCGGGCCCTCGTCGGTCTACGAGGAGGGCGCGCCCCGCCTCGACCCCGCGGTCTTCGACCTCGGCGTCCCGACGCTCGGCATCTGCTACGGCTTCCAGGTCATGGCACAGGCGCTCGGCGGCGAGGTCGCCAACACGGGCCTTCGCGAGTACGGCGCCACCGACGCCGCGCTGGTGGGCGACGGCGGCGTGCTGCTCGGCGGCCAGCCCGCCGACCAGAACGTGTGGATGAGCCACGGCGACCAGGTCGCCAAGGCCCCCGAGGGCTTCGAGGTGCTCGCCTCGACGGCCGCGACCCCGGTCGCCGCGTTCGGCAACGCCGAGAAGTGCTTCTACGGCGTGCAGTGGCACCCCGAGGTGAAGCACTCGGACTTCGGCCAGAAGGTCATCGAGAACTTCCTGCACAAGGCCGCGGGTCTCCCCGCGAACTGGAACGCCGACAACGTCATCGCCGAGCAGGTCGCGCGCATCCAGGCGCAGATCGGCGACGCCCGCGTCATCTCGGCGCTCTCCGGCGGCGTCGACTCGGCCGTCTCGACGGCCCTGGTGCACAAGGCCGTGGGCGACCAGCTCACCGCCGTCTTCGTCGACCACGGCCTCCTCCGCAAGGGCGAGCGCGAGCAGGTCGAGAAGGACTACGTCGAGTCGACCGGCGTGCGCCTCATCACGGTCGAGGCCGAGGAGACCTTCCTCGGTCACCTCGCCGGGGTCACCGACCCCGAGACCAAGCGCAAGATCATCGGCCGCGAGTTCATCCGCGCGTTCGAGAAGGTGCAGCTCGACCTCGTCGCCGAGGCCAAGGAGTCCGGCGAGAAGGTCAAGTTCCTCGTGCAGGGCACGCTCTACCCCGACGTGGTGGAGTCGGGCGGCGGCGCCGGCACGGCGAACATCAAGAGCCACCACAACGTGGGCGGGCTGCCGGAGGACCTCGACTTCGAGCTGGTCGAGCCGCTTCGCACGCTGTTCAAGGACGAGGTGCGCGCCATCGGCCGCGAGCTCGGCATCCCCGAGGCGATCGTCGGCCGTCAACCCTTCCCGGGCCCCGGCCTCGGCATCCGCATCATCGGCGAGGTCACCCGCGAGCGCCTCGACATCCTGCGCGAGGCCGACGCGATCGCCCGCGAGGAGCTCACCAAGGCCGGCCTCGACAACGAGATCTGGCAGTGCCCCGTTGTGCTGCTCGCCGACGTCCGCTCGGTGGGCGTCCAGGGCGACGGCCGCACCTACGGCCACCCCGTGGTGCTGCGCCCCGTCTCGTCCGAGGACGCGATGACCGCCGACTGGTCGCGCGTGCCCTACGACGTGCTCTCGAAGATCTCGAACCGCATCACCAACGAGGTCCGCGAGATCAACCGCGTGGTGCTCGACGTCACCTCCAAGCCCCCGGGGACGATCGAGTGGGAGTGATCCCGCGCTGAGGCGTCCGCCTCGCGTCTGAAAGGACGTGTCCTCCCCTAGGACACGTCCTTTCCGCATTCGCAGGGGCCGTCGGCGGGGAGACCAGGCGCCCGGAGGGAAGGGTAGGGAAACCCCGAAGCCAAGCGTCGGGCCCGCTCGGTGCCGGGCGCACGAGCCGGGTCATAGCTTTGAGCCATGACCACTTCCTCCGCTCCCGCCCGGCCCACGCCGCGACGGCTGCTGGCCGCCACGGCGCATCTCGCGGCGGTCGGCGCCATCGGCCCCGTCATCGCCGCGGGCGTCGGGCTCCTGCTCAGCATCGGCGTCGCGACGCTGCCCATCATCGGCATCGGCCTCATCGCGCTCGTCGCCCTCGTCTACGTCCTCTTCGGGATCGGCTGGGTCGAGACCGCGCGCATCGACGGGCTGTACCAGGTGGGTCTGCCGCAGCTCCGTCTGCGCCGCGCCCCGCGGCCCGGCTTCGGCGGCTGGCTGCGCGCCCTCTGGGCGCAGGCGATCGACGGATCCATGTGGCGCGCCATCGCGAACCTGATCGTGTCGAGCCTCACGGGTCTGCTCCTGCTGTTCGTCGTGCGCCTGATGATCACCTCGGCGATCGTCGCGTTCGCCCCGCTGTTCGCCTCGGACGGCGTCGTCGAGATCCTGGGCTTCGAGATCCTCGCCTCCTGGGCGCCGCTCGTCGGCGGCATCCTCTTCGTCGCCTCGCTCGCCGCGATCCTGGGGCTGGCGCTGCTGCACGGGGTGATCGCGCGAGCGATCCTCATCCCGTCGCGGGAGGCCCAGCTGGCCGCCCTGGCCCGCGACGCCGACCAGCAGGCGCGACAGGCGCAGGATCAGCGAGCCGGCGCCGTGCGCGCCGCCGACGTCGAGCGCACGCGCATCGAGCGCGACCTGCATGACGGCGTCCAGCCGCGACTCGTGTCGATCGGCATGACGCTGGGCCTCGCCCAGCAGAAGATCGACACCGACCCGGGCAAGGCCAAGGAGCTCGTCTCCGAGGCGCACACCTCGACGAAGGCCGCGATCACCGAGCTGCGCCAGCTGGCGCGCGGCATCCACGCCTCGGTGCTGGACGACCGCGGGCTCGATGCGGCGCTGTCGGCCCTGGCCGGACGCTCGCACGTGCCGGTGAAGCTCGATGTGCGCATCGACGGCCGCTGCAGCCGCGACGCCGAGGCGGCCGTGTACTTCGCACTCGCGGAGTCGCTGACCAACGCCGCCAAGCACTCCCGCGCCACCGAATGCCGCGTGACGGTGCGTCGCCGCGACGACGGGACGCTGTGGGCCCGCGTCGAGGACAACGGCATCGGCGGCGCCCAGGTGCTGCCCGGCGGTGGCCTCGACGGCATCGTCAACCGCGTGACCGCCGCCGGCGGCACGATCCGCCTGGACAGCCCCCAGGGCGGTCCGACGTCGCTGGAGGTGAGCGTCCCGTGCGCATCCTGATCTGCGAGGACTCGGTGCTCCTCCGCGAGGGCATCGTCCGTCTCCTCGAGGACGCCGGCCACACCGTGGTCGCGGCCCTCCCCGACACCCAGGAGCTGACCGAGACGGTCGCCTCGACCTCGCCCGACCTGGCGATCCTGGACGTCCGGCTGCCCCCGACGTTCACCGACGAGGGCATCCGCGCCGCCATCTCGCTGCGGTCCGCGCACCCCGCCCTCGCGGTGCTGGTGCTGTCGCAGTACGTCGAGGAGCGCTACGCCAGCGAGCTGATCACCGGCGGCCAGGGCTCGCTCGGCTACCTGCTCAAGGATCGCGTCGCGGACGTCGCCGAGTTCCTCGAGTCGGTCGAGCGGATCGGACAGGGCGCGACCGTGCTCGACCCCGAGGTCGTCGCGCAGCTGCTCACCCGGCGTGCGCAGGACGACCGACTCGCCCGTCTCACCGAGCGCGAGCGCACCGTGCTCGCGCTGATCGCCGAGGGGCGCAGCAACCAGGCGATCGCCGCGACGCTGTTCCTCTCGGAGGCGAGCGTCGAGAAGCACATCACCGCGATCTTCCAGAAGCTCGGCCTCGAGCCCGACGAGAACGGCAACCGCCGTGTGCTCGCGGCGCTCGCCCACCACGAATTCGGCGGCGGAACGCCGCAGACAGGAGCCGCACGATGAACGCCATGCTCACCCCTCCGCCGGTCGGGCCGGCCTCGCCCGCCCCGGCACCGCAGGGATCCTCCCCGCAGCCCGCAGGCCCCACCGGTCCCGGGTCGCGGGGGTCCGCGGGCCGCGTGATCTCGGTCGTCGCGATCGTGGTCGGATCGCTCGTCCTCGTGGGCGCCGTGGTCCCGACCATCCGCGGCGCGATCGCCGAGGCGACACGCACCACCGAGGTGCTCACGGCGGATGTCACCGGTGTCACCGGCCTCGAGCTCGACGGCGCTGCGGCCCACGTGACACTCGACTTCTCGGACGTCGACGAAGCGCGGCTCTCGCTCGAGGGCGTGCGCGGCGACTGGCGCATGGAGCGCGACGGCGATGAGCTGGTCGTGCGCAGCGGCGACGGCTTCTTCGGCGGCGGATGGGGCGACTGGGGCGTCTTCGGTCGTTCGGAGGCCGACGAGCGCGTGGTGCTGACGCTGCCGTCGTCGCTGCGGGGGATGGACGCCGACCTGTCGCTCGGCGCCGGAGAGCTGATCGCCGACGGAGAGTTCGGGGCCCTCGACATCGACCTCGGGGCCGGATCCGTCGACGTCACCGGATCGGCGGATCACCTGTCGGTGGACATGAGCGCCGGGTCGGCCGAGCTCGACCTCGCCGGTGTCCGCGACGCCGAGCTCAGCCTCGCCGCGGGCAGCCTCACGGGTCAGCTCACGGGGCGCGCCCCCGACCGCGTCGACCTCGACGTCAGCGCGGGCGAGCTCGATCTCACGCTGCCCGATGAGGCGTACGCCGTGACGCAGGACGTCACCGCGGGTCAGTTCGACAACGGCCTCACGGTCGACCCGGGATCCGACCACGTGATCACGGTCGAGGTCTCGGCGGGTCGGGTGTCGTTGCGTCCGGCGCCGTAATCGGTCGGAGCACGAGGCGAGGCGACCCTATGATTAGGGTCGCCTTACTTCGTGTTCTCACGTCGTCCCCCCCGCTACCGACAGGAGCCCCTGTGGCCTTCGCCGATGCCCGGAAGACCCGCGGTCACTACCTCGCCGAGGTCGTGCGCAGCGAACGGGTCACCCCGCACATGCAGCGCGTGACGGTGGCGGGTGACGAGCTCACGAGGCTGCCGCGGCACGGGTTCGACCAGTGGTTCCGCCTGTTCCTCCCTCGCGAGGACGGCACCACCGACTTCGACGCGGTCCCCGAGGGGTTCGGCATGGCCGGGTACCTGAAGTACCTCATGGCGAGCTCTCACACCCGCCCGCTCTTCCGGGCGTACACGGTGCGGGGGCACCGCCCCGAGAGCGGCGAGGTCGACATCGACTTCGTCGCGCACGGCGACGCGGGCGTCGCCGGCCCGTGGGCCCAGCGCGCCCAGCGCGGTGAGCGCGTGATGCTGCTCGACCAGGGGCGCGGGTTCGAGCCGCACCCCTCGGGGGAGTACCTCCTCGTCGGCGACGAGTCGGCCCTCCCCGCCGTTGCGGGGATCCTGCGCGACCTGCCCCGCGACGCCAGGGGCATCGCGCTCGTCGAGATCCCCGACCCGGACGACGCCCAGCCGCTGGAGGCCCCGGAGGGAGTCGAGGTGCGCTGGCTGCCTCGCGCCGATCCGCTCGCGCAGCCCGGGCGGCTCGCCCTCGAGACGCTGCGCACGATCGCCCCCGTGCTGCCGGTCGGCGTCTACCTCGCGGGGGAGCAGACGCTCGCCGCCGAGGGGCGCCGCCACCTCGTGGCCGCGGGCGTCCCCAAGCACGACATCGCCTTCACCGGCTACTGGAAGGTCGGCCGCGCCGGTTGACTAGTCCTCGGCGGGCTTACTAGTCCCGCCTGGACTAGTGAAGCCGCGCGGGACTAGTGAACCCGCGCGGGACTAGTCAACGGCCGAGTGGACGCACCGCGACGCACGAGTGGCCCACCCGGGCCGCGCTCGGCGGCGACGCACCGCGCCGCCGCTCACCGCGACGGGAGGCCGCGTCGCTCGAGGGCCGCGCGCGCGGTCTCGCGCCCGTGCAGGCCGCGCAGGTCGCGCACGCGGGCGGTGACCGCGGCGATCCAGCTCGTGCCCGCACGCGCCTGGGAGGCGTTGTAGCGGGCCAGCTCCTCGTCGTACGCCTCGGCATCGGCGAGGGCGACCTCGCGGTAGCGCTCGCGCGCGTGCACCACGGGCGGCGCGAGGCGCGGCTTGATGCCGGCCGAGTCGGCGGGCCAGCCGAGCGCCACCCCGAACGCCACGGCGGCGCCCTGGGGCAGGCCCACGATGTCGGCGGCGGCCTCCGGGTCGTTGCGCAGCGATCCGAGGTACGACGTGCCGAGACCCAGAGCCTCCGCGGCGAGCACGGCGCTCTGGGCGGCGATGCCCGCATCCACGAACGCGACGAGGGTCGACTCGAGGTAGCCGACCGCCTCCGATCCGGCGCCGCGCGACCGGGCGATCGCGGTCGCGCGCGCCCAGTCGGCCACGAACACCAGCACCACCGGCGCGTGCGCGATGAACGCGCTGCCGCCCGCCTCGTACACCAGCCGCCGCTTCGCCCCCGCGTCGCGCACCTCGACGACGCTCCAGCTCTGGTTGTTCGACGAGGACGACGCCGACTGCGCCGCCGCCACGATCGCGGCGATGTGCTCGTCGGAGACCACCCGATCCGAGTACGTGCGCACCGTGTGGTGATTCAGGATCAGCCGCAGCGTCTCGCTGGCCAGGATGTCCGGATCCGTGATCTCGGGGGCTGCGCGTCCGTAGCGGGCGCGCAGCAGTGCGGGGACGTCGGGGAGGGTGTCGGTCACGCGGCCAGGATAGGCATGCCAGGCGGGGACAGGGGCCGCCGGGACTCAGAGCGTCACGTGCGCGGGCGGGCCGCCGAAGGGGTCCATGGTCAGGATCCGCGGGCCGGGGTGCAGACCCGGATCGGACCGGTACCGCTCGAGGAGGCGGCGCTCGGCGTCGAGGTCGCCCGCGTCGGCCGCGAGCAGCAGGGCGGCGATCTCGTCGGCGAGTGCGGCGTCCTCGTCGCTGACGGGCGCATCGGGAGGGGCGATGCGGCCCCAGGCGTCCCAGAGCAGCAGCTCGTCGCCGAACCGGTGGGCGACCTCGTAGATCACCTCGCCGTACAGGAAGCCCGCCCCGCCCACCTCCGGCACATCGGGGTGGACGCCGTAGCGCGAGGCGTCGATCTCGCCGCGCCGGTACGCCACCCAGGCCTGCGCCGCCGTGGTGAAGCCGGTGGCGTCGGCGGCCTCCAGCGCCATGTCGAGCGGCGTCGCCAGCTCCGGAGAGGGCGCCTCGACCTCCGGGTCGAACCGGCGCCAGCCGCCGTCGATCCACGCCTCGACGATCACGTGGTCGTGGTGGAAGCCCCCGGTGAAGTACCCCGCGAACCCGACGCGGCTGCGCGCGGGGATGCCGTGCTGGCGCAGGGCCCCGACGCAGAGCAGGGTGTGATCGCGGCAGCAGCCCTGCACCCGCGTCGCGAGCTCGCGCTCCTCGGCCAGCGGCGCGGCATGCCGTTCCTGGTCGGTGTCGAGGATCGCCCGCAGCCAGCGCGTGTTGATGTCGCCGCGGGTGGCCTCCGGCAGCTGCGGCTGGAACGCCCGATAGTGGACGATCACGTTGCGCGCGACCTCCCCGAGCGCGCCCGGATCCGTCGGGAGCTCGTCGAGCAGCGCGGCGTGCGCCCCCGGATCGGAGTACGCGGTGTGGGCGGCGTGGTCGATGACCGAGGGAACGACGGTGTCCATCCGACCATGGTGCGCCATCCGCCGCCCGCGGGGAAGCATGCGCTCGCCGCCCCGCGGAAGATCCCGCCCACGACGGCCCGCGGCCGGGATCTCACCGCGCCCCCGTCACGTGCGTGAGCGGATCGGCGCACTCGTGTAACGCGGGGGATCCGCCGCCCGAAACGACCGCGCGTCACGCTGGGATCACCCAGCCCCGAGGAGACCCCATGTCCTACGTGAAGCCCGCCGAACTGATCACCCGCATGATCGACGCCGGCGAGTCGAAGATCCTGCTCTCGACGCGGGACACGCTGATCCGCGCCTTCATGGGCGGGGCCATGCTGACCCTCGGCGCGGCGTTCGCGGTGACCGTCTCGACGCAGACCGGGCAGCCGCTGCTCGGTGCGCTGCTGTTCCCCGCGGGCTTCGTGCTGCTCTACCTGCTCGGCTACGACCTGCTGACGGGGGTGTTCACCCTGGCGCCGCTGGCGCTGTTCGACAAGCGCCCCGGCATCACCCTCGGCGGCATCGGGCGCAACTGGGGCCTGGTGTTCCTCGGCAACTTCGCCGGCGCGTTCCTCGTGGCGGTGTGCATGGCGATCTACTTCACGTACGGCTTCACGACCGAGCCGAGCGCGGTGGGTCACGCCATCGGCGAGATCGGCCACGGCCGCACCCTGGGGTACGCCGAGCACGGGGCCGGCGGCATGCTCACCCTGTTCATCCGCGGCATGCTGTGCAACTGGATGGTCTCCACCGGCGTCGTCGCCGCGATGATGTCGACCTCGGTGCCCGGCAAGGTCCTCGGCATGTGGCTGCCCATCATGCTCTTCTTCTACATGGGCTTCGAGCACTCGGTCGTCAACATGTTCCTGTTCCCGACCGGCCTGCTGCTCGGCGCCGACTTCACGCTCGTCGACTACCTGGTGTGGAACGAGATCCCCACCGTCATCGGCAACCTCGTCGGCGGCCTGACATTCGTCGGCCTGATGATGTACGCCACCCACGGACGCACCGCCCCCCAGCGCGTCGTCCTCACCCGTCCCAACGGCAAGAGCTTCGCCGCCTCGCCGACGCGGGTGCCGGCGCACATGCTCGACCAGATCGACGCCTGATCCGATCCGGGCGCACGGCCCCGCACAGGCCGCGAGCGCACCCCGTTCTGCCCACGGCGGAACGGGGTGCGATCGTGCGGGGTGGGTGCCTACCGTGAGGCATGGCCGAACTGCTGCCGCTGCGCACCCCGTCACCTGTCACGGACCCGGATCCGCTGTGGCGCCACCTCGTCGGCGAGCGGCTGCGGCGCATGAGGCACGCGCGCGGTGAGCGGCTGGCCGATGTCGCCCGCCGCGCGGGGATCTCGGTGCAGTACCTGTCGGAGATCGAGCGCGGCCGCAAGGAGGCCTCGAGCGAGATGGTCGCGGCCGTCCTCGGCGCGCTCGACGGCACGCTCCTCGACCTGACCTCCGGCGTCGCCGAGGATCTGCGCGCGACCGCCGGCGGCGGGGCCGCTCCCGTCGCGGCGCCGGCCGGGGCTCAGCTGCTCGCGCTCGCCGCCTGAGCGGTTCTGCCGTCGGCCGATCGGCCGAGGGCGGATCCGCCCCCACCGCGGCCGCCGTCGCCTCAGGCTGGCGGCATGGCTGAAGAAGGAAAGATCCCGCAGTTCACCGCGGAGGCACGCCGGGCGCTCTACCTGCGTCGTGTGCTGATGCTCGACGGGCCCCTCGACGACGACAACGGCACCCTGCTGCTCACGCAGCTGCTGGCCCTCGCCGACGACGACCCGGTCTCCGACATCGCGCTCTGGATCCACTCGCCAGGCGGCTCGGTGCCCTCGATGCTCGCGATCCGCGACGTCATGCGCCTGATCCCGAACGATGTGTCGACCCTGGCGGTCGGACTCGCCTGCAGCGCCGGCCAGTTCCTGCTGTCGGCGGGGACGAGAGGCAAGCGGCGCGCGATGCCGCACGCGCGGATCCTGCTGCATCAGGGATCCGCCGGGATCGGCGGCACGGCGGCGGACGTCGAGCTGCAGGCCGACGACCTGCGGCACATGCGCGACACCGTGCTCGGGCTCATCGCGGACGACACTGGCCAGCCGCGCCAGCGGGTCTTCGAGGATTCGCTGCACGACCACTGGTACACCGCGAAGGAGGCCGTCGACTACGGATTCGTGGACGGCGTGGTCGACAGCTTCGCCGACGTCATGCCCGCGCAGCGCCCGCGCATCGGGATGCGGGCGGAGGCCGTCGCGTGAGCGGCTACGCGATCCCGAACGTGATCACGCGCGACCCGCGCGGCGAACGGATCATGGACGTCTACTCGCACCTGCTCGCCGAGCGTGTGGTCTACCTCGGCACGGCGATCGACGCGGGCGTCGCGAACGCGCTGA
>Ga0302349_1002797_pt1 | contig 10713 bp, 12 predicted proteins | sample PhyAR1_FD_202176 | JGI IMG/M metagenome (GOLD analysis project Ga0302349, IMG submission 202176) | Leaf surface microbial communities from alfalfa plants in UC Gill Tract Community Farm, Albany, California, United States - DLSL A.R1... | ecosystem: Host-associated > Plants > Phyllosphere >...
CCCGCCGCCCACGATCCCCACCGCCCCGCCCCCGGACGCGACGACATCCCCACCACCACCGGTGCCATCCCCACCATCACCGGCGCGATCCCCGTCCTCGAGGACGCCGCCGACCGCGAGCTCGCCCATCTGCCCTCGCAGCGCGAGCTCGCCGGCACCCGCAGCAAGGTCACGATCCTCGTCATCGTGGTCCTGACCACCCTGGGGGCGATCGGACCGCTGGCCACCGACATGTACGTGCCGGCCTTCCCCGAGGTCGCCGGCGAGCTGGGCACCACCGCGGCGCGCATGCAGCTCAGCCTCACCGCGTTCTTCCTGGGCACGGCGAGCGGGCAGGTCGTCGCCGGCCCCCTCTCGGACCGGCTGGGGCGCCGCGCCCCGCTGCTGCTGGGCATCGTGCTCTGCCTCCTGGGCTCCCTGGGCTGCGCCTTCGCCTCCAGCGCCGAGATGCTCATGGTGCTGCGCGTGCTGCAGGGCATCGGCGGCGGCTTCGGCATGGTGCTGGGCCGCGCGGTGCTCATCGACATGACCGACGGTCCCGAGCTGTTCCGGATCATGAACATCATGCAGGGCATCGGCGGGATCGCCCCGATCGTCGCGCCGCTGATGGGCGGCATCATCCTGGTGTTCGGGCAGTGGCGCGAGATCTTCCTGGTGATCGCGGCCATGTCCCTGGTGTCCCTTCTGGGCACGATCTTCCTCATCCCGGAATCGCTGCCGCCCTCGAGACGGCACGCAGGCGGGTTCCGGACCTTCCTGCACAACTGCCGCACCCTGCTCTCACGGCGTCTCTTCGTCGCGTACCTGCTGGTCAACGCGTTCTCGGCGTTCGCGGTCATGGCATACGTCTCCGCCTCGACCTTCGTGGTCCAGGAGATGCTGCACTTCACCTCGACGCAGTACTCGATCAGCTTCGCCATCAACTCCGCGGGGATGATGTCCGCGTCCTTCCTCTCCGCGCGGCTGACCCGCACCTTCCATCCCCGCTCGCTGATCCGCGTCGCCCTGATCATCGTCAGCTGCGCCAGCGTGGCCCTGCTGATCGGCGCCCTGTTCCTGGACACGCCGGCCTGGATCGTGCTGCCGGCCTTCTTCCTGGCCGTGGCTCCCCAGGGCATGATCTTCGGCAACTGCGGGGCGCTGGCCTCGCAGCAGGCCCGTGAGATCGCGGGCACCGGCTCGGCGATGCTGGGCCTGGGCTTCTCCTTCGCGGCGTCGCTCGCGGCGCCGCTGGTGGGGCTGGCCGGGACCCACTCCTCGCTGCCGATGGCGATCACGATGGTGGTCGGCTGCACCATCTCGATGGTCTTCTTCGTCATCGCCGGGCGGGGGAGCGGTCGCAGCATCTCGCACCCCGCCGCGCAGGCCGTCTGAGACGACACGCGGCCGCACCTGCGTGACGCCGGCCTCAGCGGAGGTTAGCGTGTGCGCAGGTGCGGCCGGCTCCCAGGTCGCGTCTTCCCCACCTCCAGGAGCATCCCGTGTCCCCGTACCTTCCCCGGCACCTCCGCACGCCCGAGCCCCCGCAGACCGCCTCGACCGACCCCGGAAGCGGCCATACCCGCCGCCATCTGCTGCGTGCCGGAGCCTTCGGCGCCTCCGCCGCCGTCGGCATTCCCGCCCTCGCCGCCGCGCCCTCGGCCATGGCCGAGGGCGTCGTGCATCAGGAGATCCACGGCCAGGACGTCTCCTCCTGGCAGGGCGATGTCGACTGGGACCGCCAGTGGGAGATGGGCTCCCGCTTCGCCTGGGTCAAGGCGACCGAGGGCAACACCTGGAAGAGCCCGACCTTCTCCTCCCAGTACCGCGGCGCCGACCGGGTGGGCATGCCCCGCGGCGGCTACCACTTCGCCCGGCCCGACACCGGCGACCCGATCACCCAGTGCGACGCCTTCCTCGACGGCGGGGGAGGGTGGACGCCCGACGGCCGCACCCTGCCCGGCATGGTCGACTTCGAGGCCAGCCCCGGCCGGCCGGAGAACTACGGCCTCAGCCGCACCGACATGCGCGCCTGGATCTCCCAGTTCTCCGCGCACTACCGCGAGAACACCGGTCGGCGCCCCGTGATCTACACCAACGCCCATTGGTGGAACGACAACGTCGGCAGCTGGACGCCGCGCAACTCCCCGCTGCACATCGCCAACTACTCCTACGACCCCATCGCCTCCCTCCCGGGCCGCTGGTGGGGCTGGGAGCTGTGGCAGTACTCGCCCAGCGGCCCCTTCGCCGGGGACTCCAACGTCTGGTACAGCGGCGAGGACGACTTCGCCCGCTTCGTCGCCGAGGTCGACTACGGCGCCAACGGCATCTGAGGCGGGGGAGAGGCCGATGAGCGATCATCCCCGTCTGCTGCAGACCGTCCTGGACACGCCCGACGTCCGCGGCCTCGCCGAGTTCTACCGGCAGCTGCTGGGACTGCGGTACCGTCCCGGCGACGAGGACCTCGCCGATCCCGACTGGCTGGTCCTGGTCGACGAGGACGGGATGCGCCGCCTGGCGATCCAGGAGGCCGTCGGCATGGCCCGCTCCACCTGGCCCGACCACGCGGTGCCCCAGCAGCTGCACCTCGACATGACGGTCCCGGACCCCGAGTCCCTGATCCGCCAGCGGGACCGGGCGCTCTCGCTCGGCGCCGCCGTCCTGCTGGACCGCTTCGAGGACGAGGAGGAGCCCCTGTACGTCTTCGCGGATCCGGCCGGCCACCCGTTCTGCATCTTCGTCGCCGGGGAGGGCGAGGCCTGAGGTGATCCTCCCCGCCGTGCGCGACCCGCGCCTGATCACGATTCGCCGCGGCGGGACGCTGCGCGACGAGGACCACCGCCTGCTGGCCCTGTGGGCGGCCGACTGCGCCGAGCACGTGCTCGAGCTGTTCGAGGACGAACGACCCGAGGATCCGCGCCCGCGCGAGGCGATCGCCGCCGCCCGCGCCTGGGCCGGGGGAGATCTACCCATGATGCGGGCCCGCGCCGCCGGCGGCCACGCCATGGGCGCCGCCCGGCCCCTGCGCGGGCCGGCCCGCTTCGCGGCGTACGCCGCAGGGCAGGCCGCCTGCGTGGGACACGTCGCCGAGCACGACCTGGGCGCCGCCGCCTACGCGATCCGGGCCGTCCGTGCCGCGCACGGCGAGGACCGGTCGGCAGGTCGCGCCGAGCGCGACTGGCAGCGGGAGCGGCTGCCCGCGGCGGTCCGGGCGCTGGTGCTGGAGGACCAGACCCGGCGCGATGCGATCTGCTGGCACACCTTCTCGGACTGACCAGGCACTACGCTGGTCCCATGTCGCCCGCACCCCGCCCCGTCACCACGAGGAACTCCCGCTTCCAGCAGTGGCAGGCGATGCTCGCCAACCGCACGAAGCGCCAGCGCCTGGGAGGCTTCCTGGTCCAGGGCGTGCGTCCCATCACGATCGCCCTCGAGCACGGCTGGTACGCCGAGGCGGTCCTCTACGACGCCGAGCGCGAGCTCTCGTCCTGGGCCCGCCAGGTGCTCGAGGACGCCGGCGCACCCCGCTACGCGCTGTCGGCCGAGCTCATGGCGGAGCTGGGGGAGAAGACCGAGGACGTCCCCGAGCTCATCGTCGAGATGCAGATGCCGCGCGACGACCTCTCGCGCATCCGGGTCGGCCCGGACTTCCTGGGCGTCGCCTTCGACCGGCCGTCGAGCCCCGGGAACCTCGGCTCGATCATCCGCTCGGCCGATGCCTTCGGCGCCGCCGGCGTGATCGTGACGGGCCACGCGGCCGATCCCTACGACAGCGCCGCCGTGCGGGCGAGCACCGGGTCGCTGTTCGCCACGCCCACGGTGCGCGTGTCCTCGCCGAGGGACGTGCTGGCCTGGGTGCGTGCCCGCCGCGAGGACGGCGACCCCATCCAGATCCTCGGCACCGACGAGAACGGGCAGGCCGAGGTCTTCGACGCCGACCTCACCGGGCCCACCCTGCTGGTCATCGGCAACGAGACCAGCGGACTCAGCACCACCTGGCGCGAAGCCGTCGACCTCATGGTGAGCATCCCGATGACCGGTTCCGCGAGCTCCCTCAACGCGGCGAACGCGGCCAGCATCGTGCTCTACGAGGCGACCCGGCAGAGGTTGCGGGCATGAGCATCGAAGGCATCCGCCTGGAGCGGCGCGGACAGATCGACGACGCCGAGATCGTCGAGCTCACGCCTGCGGATTCCGGACCACACCCGCAGGCCTGATCCACCTCGCGGAGCGATCATGAGGCCGAGCGCGCAGCGCGGCGCACCGATCCTGTTCCGGACGAGGCCCACGTGATGCTGCGCCGATAATGTACGTTATGTAAAGTGGGCGGGATGGAGCCGCAGGTGCGGACTCCCCTGAGACCTCGCCATGGGATCCGGAGGCGTCGGAGGGGCCGGTCCTCCGCGCCGGGTGCGTCAGCTCCCCGAGCCGTCCCCGACGGCGGCGACCACGCCGTCGCCGTCGTGCCACGTCGCCCGCAGGCGCACCGTGCCGTCGAGCTGGTCGACGGTGCGCGCGATGCTGAACGGCTCGCCGTCCAGGATCTGCTCGGCCGTCGGGATCTCGGCGCCCGCGTCGACCTCCAGGCTCAGGACGACGGACTGCTCCCGCGTGGCGACGCGCCGTCCCTCGGCGTCGACGATCTCCAGCGCCGCCTGCTCCTGCTCGCCGCACAGCGCGCGGCGGAAGCAGTCCAGCACCACCTCATCGTGCGCGCCGTCGTAGACGAACCGCTCGCCGAGCACGGAATGCTGCATGGTGCCGACCAGGTGCTCCTCGGCGCCCTCGACCGGCGCACCGTGGTACGCCAGCGGCACATGGAGCACGACCTCGCCCACGCGGACCACGTGGCATTCGACGCCGACCTCGCCCGCAGGATCGTCGAAGCGGTACGCCCCGAGCACCTCCATCTCCCCCGGCTCTCCCCAGGGACGCGCGTCCAGGAAGGACCGGAGGATCTCCGGCTTGGAGGGGGTCAGCTGCGCCTGATGGATGATCGCCATGGCGCCACGCTATCCCGCCGAGGGCCTCTCCCCCGGGCGGCACGGCGGAGGGCGACCCTGTCGGACCCGCCCCTCGGACGATGTCGCCGGAGCGCTCGTCGGACTAGGCTGGCGCGCACCGGCTCCAGGAGGACCCATGCCAGCAGCGACGCCCGACCTCGTGTTCGGCCGGTCCCGTCCCGAGGACCTCCCGGCGCTCGCGCGGCACCTCGAGGACCGCTACGGGATCCGCATCTCCCGGCTCGCCCCGATCGACGACGACCCCGCGACCCGGCCTCGCGGCTCCTGGCCCGGGCGCCGCCCTGCCACCCTGGTCCTCGATCGCGAGGACGGCCCGTCGTGGATCGCCCGCGTGCACTCCTCCCCCGCGGACACCGTGGAGCGGGTACGCGGCGACGCCCGGATCCTGCGCTACCTGCAGGAGCAGGACTATCCCGCCGAGCGCCCGGCGGCCGCGGAGCCGGTGTCGGTGTTCGAGGGAGCGGGAGTCCTCGTCACCGAGCTCCTGCCCGGCGGGCGACCCGGCGACGGCCAGGACGGTGGGACGCCGAGCGACCTGCACCGCGAGCTCGGCGCACTGCTGGGACGTCTGCATGCCCTCCCCCGCGCCGACGGGGCGATGAGCCGGGACGGCGGGGCGGAGGAGGCCGACGGCGGCCATCACGTCGGACGACCTGGGCAGGACCTCGTCGCCGCCCGGTCCTTCCTCGCCGCCGCCCGGAGGCAGGCGCCGCCGGAGGCCGATGCGGCGCTCTCGGTGCTGCACGACCAGCTCGATCGTGCCGATGACGCGGAGGGGCTCCCGGAGGCGCTCACCCACGCGAACTTCCATGCCTGGGCCGCCGTCGGGGTCCCGGGGGCGCTGTCGATCGTCGGGTGGGCGGGGTCCGGCCGGGGGCCGAGGCTCCCGGCGCTCGCCTGGCTCCTGCGGACGGCCGCCGAGGTCGACGAGACGCTGGTCGACGCCGTCCTGGACGGATATCGCGAGCACAGCGCACTGATCCCGGAGGAGATCCACCGGCTCCCCGGGGTGCTCACCGTCAGGCCGCTCTGGCTGGCCTGCCTGGACGCATGGTTCACCGTCCGGGCCGGCGGCCTGCCCGATCCGGCATCCGGCTGGGCGGCGGATCCGGCCGGGCGCGCGCACCGGATCGCGGCGCGGGTCGCCGATCGACTCGCGGCGACGCGGCGGCCGGACCGGCGCGGAGGCGCAGGCGGATGCTGAGGACGTGGGTCCGGACGGCCGGCATCGCGGCGGCTCTCGCGCTCGCTCTGTCGGCCTGCGGCGGCGAGGACCCGGCCCCCGGGACCGGGACCGGCGCTCCCGAGCCCTGCCCCGCCGAGCTCGCAGGGCTCCTCGCCGAGGATCGGGGCTGGGGGGAGATCCCCCCGGACGAGGTCGCCGCCTCCCTCGGCCTGCCGGACCGCCGCGCTCCGCACTGCGCCTTCGGGGGCGACGAGACCGTCTGGGCCTTCTATCCCCGCGAGGGCGGGGCGATGGTCGACGAGCTCGAGTCCCTCGTGGCCGCCGAGGGCTTCATGGTCGCCTCCGACGGGGATCCGGAGGCCTTCACCGGCCGTCGCGGGGACGAGACGGTCGCCGTGGCCGAGCAGGCGGCCGACGACGCCTCCCGGCCCTACCATCGGGTCTTCTCGGGGAGCGACGACGTGATCCTCGAGATCGATGGGTGGCCGCTCGCATCCGACGCGGCGTGAGCTCGGTCGCCGACAGCTCCCTCACGCCGTCGGGAACGGGAATCGTGAGAAGGCGCCTCGGACCTGACGGCGCGCGATCGCGGGCCAGGATGCGAACTCCTCGGTCTCCAGGCGACGGGCACCGGGCCTGCCGGCGCGCCGCCACAGGCCGATCATCGTCCCCCGGCGCACCACGCCGCGCTGGAACATGCCGTTGTTGCCCGGCACCAGGCGAGGATGATCGGCGTCGGCGATGAGGCTCAGGCGGTCGGGGTAGCCCAGCACCATCTCGTCGAACCCGGGCAGCAGGATCGTCGCATCGACCGCGGCCCCCGCCTCCTCGATCTCGGCCGCGAGGCCCGGGCGCTGGAAGCGCATCTCCCCGGCGGCGTCGGTGCCGGCCTCCTCCAGGCGGTCCCGGATCCGCGGCAGGGCGGCGTGCAGGCGCGAGAGCGGGAGCTTGCTGAACCAGCCGGCATCGCGGACCGTCGCCGGGCCACGGCTGCTGAGGTAGCGCAGCAGGAGCTCGGCGACGGCGGCGCCCTCGTCCCCGTCGAAGCGCTCCGCGATCCCGCTGCCCTCGGGCAGGGCGCGCCGCGCCAGGACGATCCGGTTCTCCCCTCCCTCCAGCGGTCCGTGCACCAGCACCCCGGTCTGGATGAGATGGCGCAGGATCGCGTACCCCGCGCCGACGGCCACGGGGATCCCGTGCGCCTCCCACAGCGCCAGCAGCTCCGTCCTGCCGATGCCGCCGGGGCCATCGGCCGCCTCCAGCACGATCGACCGGGCGCGCTCGAGGTGATGCTGCTCGATGCCCATCTCCCGATGGCGGGTGCCGGCCGCGCGCACCTGGGCCGGCGCGCAGAGCTCGGTGAGCCAGCGCGCGTCCTGCGCGGCCATGACGAAGATCGTGCCGCGCATCGGGTAGCCGCGCACCAGGTCGCCCCGGGCGAAGGCGTCCCGGACGCGGCCCATCGGGTCGGTGCTGGAGGGGAGGCGCAGGGCCAGCGAGGACAGCGCTCCGGGGAGGTCCTGTCCCTGCAGCGCGAGGAGCCGGGCGGCCAGCTCCGCGGGATCCTCGGCGCTGCGCGCGACGAGTCCCTGGGCGACCAGGCGGGCGCGGGTGAGTGTGCGATCGACCACCCGGGAAGCCTATCGGCGCGCCGACCGCCCCGCGTCCGCGACGGCCGGGCCGAAGGGACCGTAGGCTCAGGATCCGTGCCCGTCCTCGACGACCTGTCCCCCTGGCTCCTCCTGTTCCTCCTCGGCGCCGCATTCGTGGCGGGCTGGGTCGACGCGGTCGTGGGCGGCGGCGGCCTGGTGCAGCTCCCCGCCCTGCTCACCGGGCTGCCCGCGGGCACGGGCACCGGCACCGTCCTGGGGACGAACAAGGTCGCCAGCGCCGCCGGGACGGCGATCTCCTCCCTCACCTACATGAAGCGGGTCCGTCCGGTGCTGTCCACCGTGGCGCCGCTCGTGGTCTGCGCGGCGATCGGCAGCGCTGCGGGCGCCGGGCTCGCGAGCTTCATCCCCAGGCCGTGGATGTCCCCCATCGTGCTGGTGGCCCTGCTGGCGGTGGGCATCCATACGCTGCGCAGACCGGTGATGGGACTCGAGCACGCCCCGCGCCATCACGGGGTGCCGCACGTGCTGCGCACCGCCGGGATCGGACTGGGCGTGGGCGTCTACGACGGGGTGCTGGGCCCGGGGACGGGCAGCTTCTTCATCATCCTCATGGTCGCGGTGCTGGGGTACGGGTTCCTCGAGGCCAGCGTCCACGCGAAGCTCGCGAACCTCACCACCAACCTCGGGGCCCTGCTCGTGTTCGGCGTCCAGGGCCATGTGTGGTGGCTGCTGGGCGCCGTGATGGCGCTCGCCAACATCGCCGGCGGCTATCTCGGCGCGCGCCTCGCGCTGCGCTTCGGCTCCGCCTTCGTGCGCGGGGTGTTCCTGGTGGTGACCGGCGGCCTGTCGCTGCGACTCGCCTGGGACACGCTGCAGCTGCTGATCTGATCTCGACAGCTCTATCCAGCTGTGCTCGGGCGATCCCGAGCTCTCGCGCGACCTCGCTCCCCCGGGCCCTCGTGCGCCGTCCCGGTCGCGACCGATGTCGACCGCGGGGCGCCGCATGCGCGCGCGGCCTCGGATCGGTCGAGCCCGACCGCAGGTCAGTCGAGGGCGACGCCCAGCTCCCGGGCCGCCTCGCCGATCCGGCCGGCCAGCATCACGTCGCGGCGCGTCACCGCGGCGACGTCATGGCTGATCAGCGTGACCTCGACCGAGGGATAGGTCAGCAGGACGTCGGGGTGGTGATCCGCCTCCTCCGCGAGCCGGCCGATCCGCGCGACGAGCTCCAGCCCGGTGGCGAAGTCGCCGGTCGCGAAGCGCGCCCGCAGCCCCTCCTCCTGCGCGCGCCACTGCTCGGCCCCTGCCTCGGCGAGGGCCGCGCGCAGCGCCTCCCCGGAGACCGCCTCGCGGGGCGAGGATCCTGTCGGTGTGCTCCCGTGCGTGTTCATGATCCCGACCCTGGCACAGCCGGGCCCTCCTGCCCACCCCCGGTGCCGATGTGACGCGCACCTCCCCCATCGCGCCGTACGGAGGAATAGCGCTGCGACGCAGGGCGTTCCTCGGGATATCAGCATGTCGCCGCCCGCTCCGCGCGCGGCCCCGGCACCAGGAGGAGTCATGGACCCGACGACGCTCTTCAGCTACGAACGCCACGTGGACTCGCGCTCGCTGTCCGCGCGCGTCCTCCTGGTGACGCTGGGGTCCTTCAGCGATGCGGCGGCCGCCCAGGCCACCATCGACGACCATCTGCTCAACTCGCTGCCCAGCCGGGTGGTCGGTCGTCTGGACATGGACCAGATCTACGACTACGCCGGCCGGCGCCCCGAGGTCACCCTCGAGCTGGACCATTTCCAGGACTACCAGCGCCCGCAGATCCTCCTGCACGAGGTGACCGGACCCGACGGCGAGCCGTTCTTCCTGCTCACCGGCCCCGAGCCGTCCTTCCAGTGGGAGCGTGTGACCGCCGCGCTGAAGATCGTGGTGGAGCAGCTGGGCATCGAGCGCACGCTCATGCTGCAGAGCTTCCCCGCCCCCGTCCCGCACACCCGGGAGCTCCCGGTCACGCGCTTCGCCGGGGATCCCGACGTGATCTCGGTGCGCCGGCCGATGCCGGGCGTGTTCCGCCTCCGGGCGCCCTTCACGGCGCTGCTCACCCTGCGCCTGGCCGAGTCCGGTCATGACGTCGTCGGTCTCGTCGCGCACGTGCCGCAGTACCTCCACGACATCACCTACCCCGATGCCGCGATCTCGCTGCTGCGCGCGGTGCAGGAGGAGCAGGGACCGGAGCTTCCGGTGGATGCGCTGGAGGCGCAGGCCGGGCCCATCCGCGATTCGATCGCCGCGCAGGTCGCCGCCTCCCCGCAGCTGGGCCAGATCGTCACCGGCTTCGAGCAGCAGTACGACCGCATGATCACCGGCGGCGGCGGTGTCGAGGTGCCCACCGCGGAGGACATCGCCGCCGAGGTCGAGCAGTACCTCGCGGGCCTCGGCGACGAGGACGACAAGGACACCGGCGAGGAGGACGGCCCGGGCATCGAGCCGCCCGCCTGAGTCCCGGGCCGCACGCCGTGCCGGGCCGGCGCGCGGTCAGCGCAGGGCGACGTCCTCGGCCCAGACCTCTGCGGGGAGCACCGGGTCGACGGTCGCGATGACCTGCATCGTCTCCAGCCGGACGTCCCCGGTGAGCGTCGTCATGAACGCCGTGTCGGCCGCGTCCATGCCGGTGGCGATGCGCAGCATCGACCGGCGCGGCGCGAGCCGGGTGGCGTCCAGCACCAGCCAGCGCCCCTCGACGAGGGCCTCGACCACCAGGTGGAAGTCCATCGGGTGGAGCCCCGGGGCGTAGACCGACACGCAGCGGGCGGGGATCCCCGCCGCGCGCAGCAGCGTCGCCGCCAGGTGCGCATAGTCCCGGCACACCCCGCGACGCGAGACGAAGGTCGAGCGCGCCGAATCCTGCACCGTGCTC
>Ga0302349_1002801_pt1 | contig 10710 bp, 8 predicted proteins | sample PhyAR1_FD_202176 | JGI IMG/M metagenome (GOLD analysis project Ga0302349, IMG submission 202176) | Leaf surface microbial communities from alfalfa plants in UC Gill Tract Community Farm, Albany, California, United States - DLSL A.R1... | ecosystem: Host-associated > Plants > Phyllosphere >...
TACCCCAGCTTGACGATGCTTTTGCCGCGCGCGTGGCGAAAGCCCGTGATGAAGGCAAAGTGCTGCGCTACGTCGGCAATATTGAAGACGACGGTGTGTGCCGGGTGAAAATCGCTGAAGTGGACGGCAACGATCCGCTGTATAAAGTGAAAAACGGCGAGAACGCGCTGGCGTTTTACAGCCACTATTATCAACCGCTACCGCTGGTTCTGCGCGGTTACGGGGCGGGCAATGATGTGACGGCGGCGGGCGTGTTTGCCGACCTGCTGCGCACCCTCTCATGGAAGTTAGGAGTTTAACATGGTGAAAGTGTATGCCCCGGCTTCCAGCGCCAATATGAGCGTCGGATTTGACGTGCTGGGTGCGGCGGTCACGCCAGTGGATGGTTCACTGTTAGGCGATACAGTGACGGTGGAAGCGGCGGAGCAGTTTAGCCTCAATAACGTGGGCCGTTTCGCCAGCAAACTGCCTGCGGAACCGCGTGAGAATATCGTCTATCAATGCTGGGAGCGTTTCTGCCTTGAGATCGGCAAAACGATCCCGGTGGCGATGACGCTGGAAAAGAGTATGCCAATTGGCTCGGGCTTAGGCTCCAGCGCCTGTTCGGTAGTGGCCGGTTTGATGGCAATGAACGAGTTTTGCGGCAAGCCGCTCAACGACACACGCCTGCTGGCGCTGATGGGCGAGCTGGAAGGGCGTATCTCCGGCAGTATCCATTACGACAACGTTGCCCCCTGTTTCCTCGGCGGCATGCAGTTGATGATCGAAGAAAACGGCATCATCAGCCAGCAGGTGCCAGGCTTTGATGACTGGCTGTGGGTGCTGGCGTATCCGGGCATTAAGGTCTCTACCGCCGAAGCCCGCGCGATCCTGCCCGCGCAGTATCGTCGTCAGGACTGCATCGCGCACGGTCGCCATCTGGCGGGCTTTATTCACGCCTGCTACACGCAGCAACCGCAGCTTGCGGCGAAGCTGATGAAAGATGTGATTGCTGAACCGTATCGCACCAAACTGCTGCCAGGTTTCCATGAAGCCCGTCAGGCAGTGGCAGATATTGGCGCGCTGGCCAGCGGCATCTCCGGCTCCGGGCCAACGATGTTTGCGGTGTGCGATAAACCTGACACCGCGCAGCGTGTGGCTGACTGGCTACGCCTGAACTATCTGCAAAACAACGAAGGCTTTATTCATATTTGCCGGCTGGACACGGCGGGCGCACGAGTACTGGGATAACACATGAAACTCTACAATCTTAAAGATCATAACGAGCAGGTCAGTTTTGCCCAGGCGGTGACGCAGGGGCTGGGGAAAAACCAGGGGCTGTTTTTCCCGCACGATCTGCCGGAGTTCAGCCTGACCGACATCGATGCGATGCTGGAGATGGACTTCATCACCCGCAGCAGCAAAATTCTGGCGGCCTTTATCGGTGACGAAATCCCGCAGGATGAGCTTGAAGCCCGCGTGCGCGCCGCGTTCGCTTTCCCGGCCCCGGTCAGCCACGTTGAAGAGGACGTCGGCTGTCTGGAACTGTTCCACGGCCCGACGCTGGCATTTAAAGATTTCGGCGGACGCTTTATGGCGCAGATGCTGACGCACATCAGCGGCGACAAGCCGGTCACTATTCTGACGGCCACCTCCGGCGACACCGGGGCGGCGGTCGCCCATGCATTTTACGGCCTGAAAAATGTGCGCGTGGTGATCCTCTATCCACAGGGAAAAATCAGCCCGCTTCAGGAAAAACTGTTCTGCACGCTGGGCGGCAACATTGAAACCATCGCCATCGACGGCGATTTTGATGCCTGCCAGGCGCTGGTGAAACAGGCGTTTGACGATGAAGAACTGAAGGTCGCGCTGGGGCTTAATTCCGCCAACTCGATTAACATCAGCCGTCTGCTGGCGCAGATTTGTTACTACTTCGAAGCGGTCGCGCAACTGCCGCAGGAAGCACGTAATCAACTGGTGGTTTCCGTCCCCAGCGGTAACTTTGGCGATTTAACCGCAGGCCTGCTGGCGAAATCTCTCGGCCTGCCGGTGAAGCGTTTTATCGCGGCCACCAACGCCAACGACACCGTGCCGCGTTTCCTGCAGGCGGGCGAATGGTCACCGAAAACCACTCAGGCGACGCTGTCTAACGCCATGGATGTGTCACAGCCGAACAACTGGCCGCGTGTGGAAGAGATTTTCCGCCGCAAAATCTGGCGTCTGAACGAGCTGGGCTATGCTGCCGTGGACGATGAAACCACCAAAGAGACGATGCTGGAGCTTAAGGCGAAGGGCTATCTTTCCGAGCCGCACGCCGCGGTGGCCTACCGTGCGCTGCGCGATCAACTGAATCCGGGCGAATACGGTCTGTTCCTGGGGACAGCGCATCCGGCGAAATTCAAAGAGAGCGTGGAAGCGATCCTCGGCGAAGAACTGGCCCTGCCGCGCGAGCTGGCAGAGCGCGCCGACCTGCCGCTGCTGTCGCATAATCTGCCTGCGGATTTTGCCGCGCTGCGTGAATTGATGATGAGCAAAGCGTAAGTTTTCTGTTTTACCCTCACCCCGGCCCTCTCCCTCAGGGAGAGGGAGAAAGGCGGGCTCGGCATCGAACTGTTCCCTCTCCCCTGGGAGAGGGTTAAGGTGAGGGCGGTTTTAGTCCCCTCTCCCTGAGGGAGAGGGTTAGGGTGAGGGGAAAATTACTGCTCCCGACGCTTAAACACCAGCTCGCCTTTCCCTGACGTCTCCTCGTCAAAGAAATAACCATCCACATCAAACGCTTTCAACTGCTCCGGTTTAGTCAGGCGGTTTTCAATGATATAGCGGCTCATCAGCCCGCGCGCTTTCTTGGCATAAAAACTGATCACTTTGAACTTGCCGTTTTTCTCATCCAGAAACACCGGTTTGATCATCTCAGCCTTGAGCTTTTTCGGCTTCACCGCGCGGAAGTATTCGTCTGAAGCGAGGTTGATAACAATCTCATCCCCCTGCGCTGCCAGCGCCTCATTGAGCTTATCGGTGATGGTGTCGCCCCAGAACTGGTAGAGATCGCTGCCTTTCGCATTTTGCAGGCGGATACCCATCTCCAGGCGATAGGGCTGCATCAGATCCAGCGGGCGCAGCACGCCGTACAGCCCGGAAAGCATCCGCAGGTGCTGCTGGGCAAAATCAAAATCGGCTTCGCTGAAGGTTTCTGCCTGAAGACCGGTATACACGTCGCCTTTAAACGCCAGAATCGCCTGGCGGGCGTTATCCGGGGTGAAATCGGGCTGCCAGTCGTGAAAACGGGTAACGTTCAGATCGGCCAGTTTATCGCTGATACCCATCAGCGCTTTGACGTCCGACGCCGTCAGTTCACGCGCCACTTTGATAAGTTGCTGTGAATGATCCAGCAGTTCGGGCTGGGTGTAGCGGGCGGTCGCCAGCGGACTTTGGTAATCCAGGGTCTTGGCCGGTGAAATCAGAATAAGCATATCCAGTCCTTGCAGAAATTTTGGCTGACTGTAACAAAAAATGGGCGCGGCTTGATCAATTGTTGCGATTGCTGTCCTGGTTTAGCGAGGCGTGGTTCCAGGCACCCGGCGCAAGCTGGCGGTCAATATCCGGGTAGCGTTTTGAATCAAAAACGGGCCGGATCCCCAGTTTGCGCTGGCGCAGATAATCGCTGGCGATAATGCGCACCACGGGGGACAACAGCAGAATGGCCGTCAGGTTGATGATGGCCATCAGCGCCATCAGCACATCGGCTAACTGCCAGATCATCGGCAGAGAGATGAGCGAGCCGGTTACTACCATCACCACAGTAAACAGCCGCAGCAGCCAGACATTTCGCCTGCTGTGCGCGCGCAAAAAGATCAGGTTGTTTTCCGCGTAGATGTAGTTCACCACAATCGAGGTAAAGGCGAAAAACAGGCTAATCAGCGCGACAAATCCCGCCGCCCAGTCGCCGGTGAGCGACACCATCGCCTGCTGTATAAGCTGGATACCGCTATCCGAAGACTCGGTGGAATAGTCGCCCGCCAGCAGAATGAGCATTGCGCTGGCCGTGCTGACGATAATGGTGTCGATGAAAACGCCAATCATCTGCACAATTCCCTGCGCTGCGGGGTGCGGCGGCCATGACGCAGCAGCGGCGGCAGCGTTGGGTGTCGAGCCCATGCCCGCTTCATTCGACAGCATCCCGCGCTGAAATCCGCTGGTCAGCGCCTGGCTGATGGTATAACCGAGGGTGCCCGCTGCGGCTTCCTGCCAGCCAAAGGCGCTCTTCACAATCAGCGCGATAATGCCGGGCCACTGATCGAGATGCCAGAGACTCAGCAGCAGGCTGGCGCTGACCCAAAGGGTGGCTAATACCGGCACCAGCCACTGCATCAGGCGGGCCACGCCGCGTAATCCTCGGACAATCACCAGCAGGCTCAGTGCCGCGAGGAATAACCCGGCGGCAATGCCGGGGATGTCCCAGGCAAAATGTAAGGCATTAGCGACGGAGTGAGCCTGAACGGTATTGAAAATGATCCCGTAGGCAAGCAGTAAAACGATCGAGAAGAGAACACCCATCCAGCGCATACCCAGCCCGCGGGCGATATACCAGGCGGGGCCGCCGCGAAACTGCTGGTGTTCATCACGCTCTTTATACAACTGCGCCAGCGAGCACTCGGCAAAGGAGGTCGCCATACTTAGCAGCGCGGACATCCACATCCAGAACACCGCGCCCGGTCCGCCTGCGACAACCGCCAGCGCCACGCCGGCAAGATTGCCGCTGCCAATACGTGCACCCAGGCTGGTACACAACGCCTGGAAAGAGGTTAACCCGCCGGGCTGCGGGGTGACGCTGCTTTTCAGGCTGCGGCCAGCGTAGCGGAGATAGCGAAACTGGATAAACCGGCTGCGAACAGTGAACCAGATCCCTGTGCCCATCAGCAGGTAGATCATCACTGCGCCCCAGAGTATTTCATTGATAAATGAGAAAAAATCAGGCATTAACATCCCTCTTGTTGATGCCGTTATCGTGCCATTAGCGTTGTGCGCGGATGGCTGCTCGTCAGGTAAACGGCGAGTCTACCATACTCTGCGGATGCGCATTGTCTGCGGTTGCGCCAGCGTAGTGGCGTGATATTATCAGGGCAGACCGGTTACATCCCCCTAACAAGCTGTTTAAAGAGAAACACTATTATGACGGATAAATTGACCTCCCTTCGTCAGTTCACCACCGTGGTGGCCGACACTGGAGACATCGCGGCAATGAAGCTGTACCAGCCGCAGGATGCCACAACTAACCCTTCTCTGATCCTTAACGCAGCCCAGATCCCTGAATACCGTAAACTGATTGACGATGCTGTTACCTGGGCGAAAAACCAGAGCAGCGACCGTGCTCAGCAGATCGTTGATGCGTCTGACAAACTGGCCGTCAATATCGGTCTGGAAATCCTCAAGCTGATCCCAGGCCGTATCTCTACCGAAGTGGATGCGCGCCTCTCTTACGATACCGACGCGTCCATCGCCAAAGCGAAAAGCCTGATCAAACTGTATAACGATGCGGGCATCAGCAACGATCGTATTCTGATCAAACTGGCTTCTACCTGGCAGGGTATTCGTGCCGCTGAACAGCTGGAAAAAGAAGGTATCAACTGTAACCTGACGCTGCTGTTCTCCTTCGCTCAGGCGCGTGCCTGTGCCGAAGCGGGCGTGTTCCTGATCTCTCCGTTCGTGGGCCGTATCCTCGACTGGTACAAAGCGAATACCGACAAGAAAGAGTATGCCGCTTCTGAAGATCCGGGCGTTGTTTCCGTGACCGAAATCTACGAATACTACAAGCAGCACGGCTATGAAACTGTCGTAATGGGCGCAAGCTTCCGTAACGTCGGCGAAATCATTGAGCTGGCTGGCTGTGACCGTCTGACCATTGCCCCGGCACTGCTGAAAGAACTGGCTGAAAGCGAAGGCACTATCGAGCGTAAACTGAGCTTCAGCGGTGAAGTGAAAGCCCGCCCTGAGCGCATTACCGAATCTGAATTCCTGTGGCAGCACAACCAGGATCCGATGGCGGTAGACAAACTGGCGGACGGTATCCGTAAGTTTGCGGTTGACCAGGAAAAACTGGAAAAAATGATCGGCGATCTGCTGTAATCATACTGGCGTGGCCGGGTTCCCGGTCACGCTACCTCTTCTGAAATCTGTCTGTCCCTCTCTTCGCCGTGTATCATTCTGTTTAACCAGACTTGTTTAAACGGAAATCTCATGAACACTTTACGCATTGGCTTAGTCTCCATCTCAGATCGCGCATCCAGCGGCGTTTATCAGGATAAAGGCATCCCCGCCCTTGAAGAATGGCTGGCGCGCGCATTAACCACGCCGTTCGAAATTGAAACCCGGCTGATCCCCGATGAGCAGGCGATCATCGAGCAGACCCTGTGCGAACTGGTGGATGAAATGAGCTGCCATCTGGTGCTGACGACCGGCGGTACTGGCCCGGCGCGTCGTGATGTGACCCCGGACGCCACGCTTGCGATTGCCGATCGGGAAATGCCCGGTTTTGGTGAGCAGATGCGGCAGATCAGTCTGCATTTTGTGCCGACGGCGATTTTGTCCCGTCAGGTGGGCGTGATCCGCAAACAGGCGCTGATTCTGAATCTGCCAGGCCAGCCAAAATCCATTAAGGAGACGCTGGAAGGGGTGAAATCGCCGGACGGGAAGGTGGTTGTCGCGGGTATTTTTGCCAGTGTACCTTATTGTGTACAGTTGCTTGAGGGGCCGTATGTGGAAACTGATAGCGATGTGGTAGCAGCATTTCGCCCCAAAAGCGCCATCCGCGAGATAATCTCCTGAAAATAGTGCGTTCATGAATTAAGCCGCACCGTCTCTGGCGTGTTACTTTATTTACGGTATAGTAATTTTTACTTTACAGTATGCGTTTAAATAATTTATCACGCCTGTTTACAAATGGTCGGCTATGTCAAATTACACACGTCCCCTCAATCGTCAGGATTATAAAACGCTGTCGCTCGCTGCATTAGGCGGGGCGCTGGAGTTTTATGACTTCATCATTTTTGTCTTCTTTGCCGCCGTCGTGGGAGAACTGTTCTTCCCGGCTGACATTCCCGAATGGCTCCGTCAGGTACAGACCTTCGGTATTTTTGCCGCAGGCTATCTGGCGCGTCCGTTGGGCGGCATCATCATGGCGCACTTTGGCGATCTGGTCGGCCGCAAGAAAATGTTTACCCTCAGCATCCTGTTGATGGCGGTGCCGACGCTGGCGATTGGCCTGTTGCCGACCTACGCCTCGATGGGCATTCTTGCGCCGCTATTGCTCCTGCTGATGCGCGTGCTTCAGGGGGCGGCCATCGGCGGTGAAGTGCCGGGAGCATGGGTGTTCGTTGCGGAGCATGTACCCGCGCGGCGCATTGGCATTGCCTGTGGCACGCTGACCGCAGGATTAACCGTTGGAATTTTACTGGGCTCGGTGGTCGCCACGCAGGTAAACACCCGCCTGACGCCGCAGGACGTTCATGATTTTGGCTGGCGTATTCCGTTCCTGCTCGGCGGTGCGTTTGGTCTGGTGGCCATGTATTTACGCCGCTGGTTGCAGGAGACGCCGATTTTTCTCGAAATGCAGCAGCGTAAAGCGCTGGCACAGGAACTGCCGGTCAAAGCGGTGGTGGCTAACCATAAAAAGGCAGTGATTGTCTCGATGCTGCTGACCTGGCTGCTTTCGGCCGGGATTGTTGTGGTGATCCTGATGTCACCCGTCTGGCTGCAAAAACAGTACGGCCTGGCCCCGGCGCTGACCTTAAAAGCTAACAGTATCGCCACCATTATGCTCTGTATCGGCTGCCTGCTGGCGGGTCTCGCGGCTGACCGGTTTGGTGCCAGCAAAACCTTTATTGTCGGCAGCCTGCTGCTCGCCTGCTCAAGCTGGATCTTCTATCACTTTGCGGGGGCGCACCCGGAACATCTGTTCCTTTTATACGGGCTGGTGGGGCTGTGCGTAGGTGTCGTCGGCGCAGTACCTTACGTCATGGTCCGCGCGTTTCCGGCAGAAGTGCGATTCACCGGGATCTCGTTTTCCTATAACGTGTCGTATGCCATTTTCGGCGGCCTGACGCCGATTGCGGTCACCATGCTGATGGGCGTGTCGCCAATGGCCCCGGCCTGGTACGTACTGGCGCTGTCGCTGGTGGGATTAATGCTGGGGATCTGGCTGCGTCAGGATCTGTATCATAACGATGCGCGGGCGCAGTCCCTGCAACACACCTCGTAATAATTTGCCGGGTAGCGGAAGGTTACCCGGCCTGCGCTTTATCGTTCACATTTTTTCCGAGCCTCCTCGCAGGGTTTTCACCTCATTCTGACAACGACCAGGATGAGGTAAATACTGCGCGCAGGTTTTGTTTAATGGAAAAAACATGACAAGGACATCGTCGTCTACGCCGCATGATGCGGTGTTCAAACACTTTATGACCCATCCCGACACCGCGCGCGATTTTCTGGAGATTCATCTCCCCGAACATCTTTTGCAACTGTGCGACCTCTCAACGCTACGTCTCGAATCAGGCAGTTTTATAGAAGAGAACCTGCAGTCCCGCTATTCCGATGTGCTGTGGTCGCTGCAAACCCGGCGCTGGCGCAGGCACTCTATACGCAGGCTTTCCCGCTGGTTGATGTGACGGTCATTCCCGACGATCGGATCCTGACCCATCGCAGAGTGGCGATCCTGGAGTTCCTGCAAAAACATATTCGTGCGCGGGATCTCATGGAGTTTCATGCGCATTTGGCTTCACTACTTTTGGGAAGCTACACTACCGGGCACCAGCTACGGACAGTCATTCACTATATTGTGCAGGCCGGAAATGCCACCGATCACGGCGCGCTTATTCGTTTGCTGGCAAAAAAAGCACCGCAACATAAGGACATTTTAATGACGATTGCAGAACAGCTCAGGCAGGAAGGCCACGGAGAGGGATTGCTTCAGGGGCGTAAAGAAGGGCGAGGCGAAGGTTTAGTGCAAGGCCGTCTGGAGGCCACCATGCGTATTGCACAAGCGATGCTTGATAGTGGGCTTTCACACGCGCAGATCATACAGCTCACAGGATTATCAGAAGAAGCGCTGAATACGCTGACGCACTCTTAAAACATCAGCGCAATCATGCTCCAGCGTCAGCCGCTGGAGCATTGAATAAATCAGTGCTTTTCACCAATCGGCAGCACGGTGCGGTCAAATTGTTCGTTCAGAACTTCGCCCATTGCCAGATAAATGGCGCTTGCGCCGCACACCAGACCAATCCAGCCCGCGATGTGAACGATGCTTTCGTTATCGGCCAGGTGCCCGATGCACAGCAGGGCAAACAGCACGGTCAGGCTCAGGAACACGAATTGCAGCATACGTGCGCCTTTCAGGGTGCCAAAGAACATGAACAGGGTGAACACGCCCCAGATGCCTAAATACACGCCCAGGAAGTGGCCGTTAGCCGCTTCAGTCAGGCCCATCTTCGGCATCAGCAGAATGGCCACCAGCGTCAGCCAGAACGAGCCGTAAGAGGTAAATGCAGTTAAACCGAAAGTATTGCCTTTTTTGAACTCCAGCAGACCCGCAAAAATTTGCGCAATACCGCCGTAGAAAATGCCCATCGCCAGGATAACGCCGTCCAGCGGAAACAGACCAATATTGTGCAGATTAAGCAGAATAGTGGTCATGCCGAAGCCCATTAAGCCCAGCGGTGCCGGATTAGCCAACTTAGTGTCGCCCATAAGTCCTCAAAAGAAATCATCAATAAAATGGTGAAAAGTAAAAACCCCGCACCAGGGATAGAGGAGGCGGGGCGCGGCATCATAATGAGCACCGTTAACTGTGTCTATGATCTGAGCAGGGTGAAATTAAAAAATTTTTTAGTCGCCCCCCTTGATGCCTTCCGTTACGTCCCCATCTTGTAGTCAACCGAAGTGAGTGGATCTGGAAAAAAACAGCCTGGGCAGTTGAAACCGCATCATTTGCCCTTATTACAGATACACAACCACATGCTGACAAATTTTTAGTGGAGACGTTTAGATGGGTAAAATTATTGGTATCGACCTGGGGACTACCAACTCTTGTGTAGCGATTATGGATGGCACAACCGCACGTGTGCTGGAGAACGCTGAAGGCGATCGCACCACGCCTTCTGTTATTGCATATACTCAGGACGGTGAAACTCTGGTTGGTCAGCCGGCTAAACGTCAGGCAGTGACAAACCCGCAAAACACACTGTTTGCGATTAAACGCCTGATCGGTCGCCGCTTCCAGGATGAAGAAGTTCAACGTGACGTTGCCATCATGCCGTACAAAATCAGCGGCGCTGATAACGGCGATGCATGGATTGACGTGAAAGGCCAGAAAATGGCACCGCCGCAGATCTCTGCTGAAGTGCTGAAAAAAATGAAGAAAACGGCGGAAGATTACCTGGGTGAGCCGGTAACTGAAGCGGTTATCACCGTTCCGGCTTACTTCAACGATGCTCAGCGTCAGGCAACCAAAGATGCCGGTCGTATCGCTGGTCTGGAAGTCAAACGTATCATCAACGAACCGACTGCTGCGGCGCTGGCTTACGGCCTCGACAAAGAAGTGGGCAACCGTACTATCGCGGTCTATGACCTGGGCGGCGGTACTTTCGATATCTCTATTATCGAAATCGACGAAGTTGACGGCGAAAAAACCTTCGAAGTTCTGGCAACCAACGGTGATACCCACCTGGGTGGTGAAGA
>Ga0302349_1002803_pt1 | contig 10707 bp, 9 predicted proteins | sample PhyAR1_FD_202176 | JGI IMG/M metagenome (GOLD analysis project Ga0302349, IMG submission 202176) | Leaf surface microbial communities from alfalfa plants in UC Gill Tract Community Farm, Albany, California, United States - DLSL A.R1... | ecosystem: Host-associated > Plants > Phyllosphere >...
AAGATGATGTCGATCGGTCTGCACTGCCGGTTGGTCGGCCGTCCGGGCCGTGCCGCGGCGCTGCGTCGCTTCCTCGAATACGTGAAGTCGCACGAGGACATTTGGGTTACCCGCCGCGTGGACATCGCCCGCCACTGGCATGAAAAGCACCACCCGGAGAACACCGCCGGCTAAACCGGGGTGCGATTCCGCAAATGATTTAGAAGCATGTGAAGCGGGTGTCTGCGGGCACCGTGCGCTCTGGAGGAATCCGGAGGGCGCGGTGCCCGCAGGTGTATCCGGCCCTTGCATCCTGCCCGAGGGGCGCACGTGCGAAAAGATGGCATGGAACATGCCCTCTGGGGCGACACCGATGCGCTTTCGAGCACTTCATCGTGCGCTGCCGACGGTTGGCCGGGCCCTGCGCACTCTCCAGGGGCCGCTGGCCTCACTGCGTCGGGCCAGCCGGTGCCCAACATGTGCAGAACGGCCATGGCGCTGGCAGCTTCGACAGGGCCGAAACAGCGGCTGCCCGCTCTAACAACCTGCGCTCCGTTTGCATCGCCGGCTATTGCCCGAGCCTGGATATCGAGACAAAGGAAGGTCCGCTTCATCCTGATTCTGCGTGGATGAAGCGGACCTTCATTGTTGGCGGGGCAGCGCTATAGCGCGTTGGCCGCCTGGGTCAGTGGCCAGCCGGTCACGGTCTTGGGACGCGGCGGAGCGTAGGTGCGCACCTTGGAGGTAGTCAGCCCCATGCGCACCAGCGATTCGGCGATGGTCACCGCGGCGCGGACGCCGTCGACAATGGGCACTCCGGTGGCTTCCCGGACCTGTTCTTCCAGCTCGGCCATGCCGCCGCAGCCCAGGCAGATGACCTCGGCCTTGTCCTGCTCCACGGCGATTCGGGACTGTTCGACGATGGCTGCCACGGCGCGCTGGGGATCTGATTCCAGCTCCAGTACGCCCAGGCCGCTGGCCCGGACTGAAGCCAGCCGATCGGTCAGGCCGGCCAGCTTCAGCCGGTCTTCGATCAGCGGCACGGTGCGGTCCAGCGTGGTGACCACTGAGTACTTGTGGCCCAGGAACTGTGCGGTGGAAGCGGCGGCTTCGGTGATGTCCACGACCGGAACCTCCAGCAGCTCCTGGAGCCCTTCGCGTCCGTGCTCGCCGTACCCGGCCTGGATGACGGCGTCGTATGGCTCCGTGTAGCGGACCACCTTGTCCATGACGGCGATGGCGGCGAGGTAGCTCTCGAAGTTGCCTTCGCAGGAGTCTGCGCCGAAGTCCGGGGTGAGCTCGATGATTTCGGTGCCTGGGGAAGCGGCCTGCCGGGCAGAATCGCCGATGGCCTGGGTCATTGACGAGGTGGTGTTGACGTTCAGAATGAGAATTCGCATGGGGTCCTAGTGGGTTGGAGCCACGGCGATTGGCTCGCCGTCGATGTCGGTCAGGTCATGCTGGCGCTTGGCCAGGGCAAGGTAGGCGAGCGCGCCGGCGCCGGAACCGAGGAACCAGGCGAAGGATCCGACAACGTGCAGCGCCGGAACGAAGGCCAGCACCAGTGCGATGGCGGAGCTGATCACCAAAGCGCCAACAGCGCGATAGTTCACGCCACGGGTGAAGTAGTAGGTGCCTTCGGGGTGGGCGCGGTACAGGTCCATGACGTTGATCCGCGCTTTGCGGATCAGCCAGTAGTCGGCCATGATGATGCCGAAGAGCGGGCCAAGCAAGGCGCCTAGGCCGCCGAGGAAGTAGTTGATGATTTCCGGGGAGTTGTAGAGATTCCACGGCAAAATCACCAGTCCGATAACGCCTGAAATCATCGCGGCGCTGCGGAAGTTCAGTTTCTTCGGGAAGAGGTTGGTCAGCGCGTAGGTGGGAGCTACGAAGTTCGCCATCAGGTTCACCGCGATGGTCAGGACCAGGAGCGCGGCGGAGGCGAGAAGCAGCAGCAAGGTGTTGGGAATCGCTCCGACAACATCCGACGGCGAGGTGATGACCTTGCCGTTGATGGAGAACTGCGTTCCGGTGAGGACCACGACGATGGCTCCGAAGAAGAGCATGTTCAACGGGATGCCGAAGAAGTTGCCCTTGACGATGGATTTCTTTGACTGCGCCCCGCGGGTGAAGTCGCAGAAGTTCAGGACGAAGGTTCCGTAAATGGAGACCCAGAGCGCGGCGGCGCCGAACATTGCCGCCCACATTGCGCCACCGGTCTTGGTTTCACCGGTGCTCCATGAGACGTTGAATCCAGATTCAATGAGCATCCAGATGGCCAGGGCCAAGAAGGTCACCAGGATCACCGGGCCGGCGAAGGCTTCGTATTTGCGGATCATCTCCATGCCGTAGCTGACGATGACCAGCTGAATGGCCCAAAGGACCACGAAGCAGATCCATCCCAGGGTGTTCAAGCCCAGGAAGCTGGAATCCTCCAGGCCTGCTGCCGCGGGAGCCACGGCGATCACCATGACCGAAAGGACCTGGGATGCCAGATAGGTCTGGATGCCGAACCAGGCGATGGCTACCGCGCCACGGACCAGGGCCGGGATTTGGGCTCCGGTGATTCCGAAGGCGATGCGGCTCATTACCGGGAACGGGACGCCTGTCTTTTCGCCCATGAAGCCCGAAAGGGTCAGCAGGGCAAAGAGCAGGAGCGCGCCGATGGCCAGTGCGCCCAGGATTTGCCCGGCGCTCATGCCCAGGGCGAAAAGCCCGATGGCGAAAGCGTAATTTCCCAGCGAGTGCACGTCGTTGGCCCACAGGGTGAAGATGCTGTAGGCATTCCACGAGCGTCCCTTGCGGGTGGTTGGCGCCAGATCCTGGTTGTACAGGCTGGGGCTGAGCTCGTGAGGGTTGGAATGATCGATTCCCTGGCTGGTTCTCTGCGCCGTATGTGGTTCTGCGGAGCTGGGCTCCGAAATATCTTGCCTCATGGTGAGGTCCTCTTCTCAGAAGCTTGCTGCAGGCCAGATGAAGCCGCCAAGCATGACTGCTGGGGGGATATCCGTGCGCTTGCAGCGTGCATGCGCAATGCATGCTGGTCTATTCGTAGTGGATGGGCCGCGTGGGTCCGCTGTGGAAGAAGCGCGCCGCGCGCTACGGATAGATCGGTTGGCCGAAGTTCTGATAGAACTCCGACGGGGTGCCAACGACCGGCTGGGCCGCAAACGGCTGTTGCCAGTCGGGATGCCCCGCGGGACCCCCTGTGAGTCGTGTACTCATGGCTGCTCCTGAGCTAGAAAAATTCACTCCGAGATGTGTGCCACATCACCTGACATACAACTGTAAGCCGAAGAGGTGGCTACCGCAATAGAGAATTCGGATTTCATGAAGTGGAAATGTGGTAGAAACTCGTTGGCCATGCCACGGGGCCGGTCACTGGGATTCGGTGGCATTTTCGACAATTGCGTTTCGCATACTAAGCAATGATTACTTGCCCCCAGTGCCGGAGGGTCGCCCAGAAGGCAGGTTGGCAGCAGGTCTTGGCCCGGATGTCGCTCAAGGGTTGACAGCCCTCTGCTCGGAGCCTTAGTGTTTTCATAAAGCAAAACCTAATTTCCATAAAGCGGAAACTTAGAACGTGGTCTTGGAAGGAAATCCGGTGTCCTACACTCTGAATTGCTCGATTCTTCTTACTGAATTGCCACTGCTGGACCGCGCTGAAGCGGCACGCCAGGCAGGGTTCGACAGTGTCGAATTCTGGTGGCCATTTGCCGAAGCGGTGCCAGCGGATCAGGAAGTCGACAAATTTATCGCCTCGATCAAGAACGCAGGCGTCCAGCTCGACGGACTGAACTTCTTCGCAGGCAATATGCCCGCCGGCGACCGCGGCCTGGTGTCCTGGAAGGGACGCTGCGGCGAGTTCAAGGACAATGTCGCCGTCGTGGCCGCCATCGGCGAAGCCACCGGTTGCACCTCCTTCAATGCCCTGTACGGCAACCGCCTTGAGGACTACACCCCCGAGGAGCAAGACGAGCTGGGCCTGAAGAACCTGCTCGTGGCCACCGAAGGCGTCGCCAAGATCGGCGGCACCGTGCTGATCGAGCCGGTCTCCGGCACCGAGGCCTACCCGCTGAAGACCGCCGCCGATGCGCTGAAGATCGTCGACGCCGTCAAGGCAGAAGGCGAGAGCAATATCGCCCTGCTGGCCGATTTCTACCACATGGCCGTCAACGGCGACGATGTCGCCGCCGTGATCGAGGCCCACGCCAAGGACTTCGGCCACATCCAGATCGCCGACGCACCGGGCCGCGGAGCCCCGGGCACCGGGGACCTGCCGCTATTCGACTGGATCAACCGCTCGCGCGAGCTGGGCTACACCGGCAAGGTCGCCTTGGAATACAAGCAGGATCAGGCCAACGCCTTCGAGTGGCTCAAGACCGCCTCCGCCAACGCCTAAAGCACCCGCATACCTAAGATTTTGGAGAAAGACATGTCGCAGAACGTTGCATTCATCGGCCTTGGCATCATGGGCCTGCCGATGGCGAAGAACCTGGTCAACGCCGGCTTCACCGTCACCGGTTTCAACCGCAGCCAGAAGGCCATCGACGACCTGGTCGCCGCCGGCGGGCAGGGCGCCAGCTCGGTCGCCGAAGCCGTCAAGGACGCCGACGTGGTGATCACCATGGTTCCGGACTCCCCAGATGTCGAAGCCGTGGTCACCGGCGAGGAAGGCGTCTTCGCCAACGCCAAGCCCGGCGCCCTGTGGGTCGACAACTCCTCGATCCGCCCGGATGTCTCGGTGCATCTAGCCGAGGCGGCCCGCGCCGCCGGGCTGCGCCCGCTCGATGCCCCGGTGTCCGGCGGCGAGGCAGGAGCCATCGACGGCGTGCTGTCCATCATGGTCGGTGGCGAGCCGGCAGACTTCGAGGCCGCGCAGGGCGTGCTCAACGCCGTGGGCAAGACCATCGTGCTGGTGGGCCCCTCGGGCTCGGGCCAGACCGTGAAGGCCGCCAACCAGCTGATCGTTGCCGCCAACATCCAGGCGCTGAGCGAAGCGGTGGTCTTCCTCGAAGCCTATGGCGTTGATACCGATGCAGCCATCAAGGTCCTCGGCGGCGGCCTGGCCGGCTCCAAGGTCCTGGACCAGAAGGCCCAGAAGATCCTGGACCGAGAATTCGCCCCGGGCTTCCGCCTGGCCTTGCACAACAAGGACATGGGCATCGTGACCTCGGCCGCCCGCGAAGCCGGAGTGGTCCTGCCGCTGGGCGCACTCGTAGCCCAGCTGGTCACCTCCACCGTGGCCTCCGGCGACGGAGCGCTTGACCACTCGGGCCTCTTCCGCGGCGTACAGCGCCTTTCCGGCAAGGTCGAAGCCCCGGTTCCTGCCTAGGGCCCACACATCTTCCTACGGCGGGCGGCGCTGGTAGCGCCTGCACCTCAGATCACGGCACGTTCCACCATAAGCGCGGATACCCGTTGCGGCTTCAGTACACGGTTCGCTGCAGCAGGCACCGCAGGTGGGGCGCGAGGACTTCGTTCCGGTCCGTTACCGAGATCTGGTGCTCAAGGAGCAGGCGTTGTGGTGACTCATGGGCCGCGCTGCCTGCCGTAGGTTTCTATCTTTTCTTCCCAGCTATCCACGAACAGCTTGATTGTTCTTCCTAAAGGACGTGTTTGCCATGCCAAAGATGCGCGCAGTAGATGCCATCGTACAGATCCTGGAAAAAGAGGGTGCCACCGAGGCCTTCGGCCTGCCAGGAGCAGCCATCAATCCGCTGTACTCGGCCATGAAGGACCACGGCGGAATCCGCCACACCCTGCACCGCCACGTCGAAGGCGCATCGCATGCTGCCGACGGCTACTCGCGGGCCACCGGAAAGATCGGCTTGTGCCTGGGCACCTCGGGCCCGGCCGGCACCGACATGATCACCGGCCTGTATGCCGCGATCGCCGATTCCATCCCGATGCTGTGCATCACCGGGCAGGCGCCGACCAGCGTGCTGCACAAGGAGGACTTCCAGGCCGTGGACATCGAGTCCATCGCCAAGCCGGTCACCAAGTACGCCTCGACCATCCTGGAGCCGGGGCTGGTGCCGGGCACCTTCGCCAAGGCCTTCCAGATCATGCGCTCCTCGCGTCCCGGCCCGGTGCTGCTGGATTTGCCGATCAACGTGCAGATGGCAGAGATCGACTTCGACATCGACGCCTACGAGCCATTGCCGGTGGACAAGGCGAAGGCCACCCGCGGCCAGGCGGAGAAGATCGTCGACCTGCTGCTGACAGGCAAGAAGCCGCTGATCATCGCCGGTGGCGGCGTGATCAATGCCAACGCCTCGGACAAGCTCGTTGAGCTGGCTGAAGAGCTGAACATCCCGGTTTCCCCGACCCTGATGGGCTGGGGCGCCATCCCGGATGACCACCGCCTGCAGGCCGGCATGGTCGGCATCCAGACCCACACCAAGTACGGCAACGTCACCTTCCTGGAATCCGACGTGGTGCTGGGCCTGGGCAACCGCTGGGCCAACCGCCACACCGGCGCCCTGGACGTGTACCGCGCGGGACGCAAGTTCATCCACGTGGACATCGAGCCGACGCAGATCGGCCGCGTCTTCTCGCCGGATCTGGGGATTACCTCGGATGCGGCCGCCGCGATCGACGCCATCCTGGAGGTGGTGCGCGAGCGCAAGGCCGCAGGCGCCCTGCCTGACTACAGCGCGTGGGCCGATTCAGCCGCCGCACGCAAGGGCACCGAGCACCGCAAGACCAACTTCGATAACATCCCGATCAAGCCGCAGCGCGTGTACCAGGAAATGAACGCGGCCTTCGACCGCGACACCACCTACGTGTCCACCATCGGCCTGTCGCAGATCGCCGGCGCGCAGATGCTGCACGTCTTCGGCCCGCGCCGCTGGATCAACGCGGGACAGGCCGGCCCGCTGGGCTGGACCGGTCCGGCTGCGCTGGGCGTGGTTCGCGGCAAGCCGGGGAAGAAGGTTGTCGCCCTCTCCGGAGACTACGACTTCCAGTTCATGATCGAAGAGCTGGCCGTCGGCGCGCAGTTCAAGCTGCCGTATGTGCACGTCGTGGTGAACAACTCCTACCTGGGCCTGATCCGCCAGTCGCAGCGCGGCTTCGAGATGGATTACCACGTGCAGCTGGGCTTCGATAACATCAACTCCCCGGAAACCAACGGCTACGGCGTGGACCACGTCAAGGTCGCCGAAGGCCTGGGCTGCAAGGCGGTGCGCGTCGAGGATCCTGCCAAGCTGGCCGACGGGTTCGCCACCGCCCAGGCGCTGGCCGAAGAGTTCCAGGTGCCAGTGGTGGTCGAGGTCATCCTGGAGAAGGTCACCAACATCGCCATGGGCGCAGCCCTGGATGCTGTGAACGAGTTTGAAGATCTGGCATTGACCGCCGACGATGCACCAACCGCGTTGGTGCCGCTCGGCGAAAATGTCACCGTGAGTGCCTAAAGGTTAGTCGTCACTACCTGGACACGCACAACTGTTTTGGCGCGGGGCACCGGTTCACCATATTTCGGGTGTGCCCCGCGCCATAACCATGTCATCTGGCACCAAGCTGCCTGATGCCTAGTACTTTCAACCAGAGGCAGCAACTGCGACAGCACTTATTGATCTCGTGCCGCCCGGCACGCAATTGATGGCCGTCGATGGCGGATATGCCGCTGAATTCCAGACCCTGCGCGGTCCGCCGATCCGCAAGGCGAACTAGCCTTCTGCTGTTCAATGCTCCTTCCGATTCGCGAATAACGCCGTGAATCGGGAGGAGCTTTGCCATATCCAGCACTTGGCACATGGGCTTTGCGTAACGAACCCATATCAATTAGCTGAGAACCATGAATCGCCCGTCAATCACGGCTTAGGGTGGAAGCCTATGGGGATAGCGCTGCAGTTACTTTCGATGACAGGAACAGGTATGGACGCGAACTCTGCCCCCTCGCTGGTCACCAAAGAAATCAGTGATCTGTCCTTGGGCGAAGTCTTGTCCACTTCCTTGATCTGTGTAGTCATTCTCTTGGCTGTCCTGATCAGTTTTGGCATCAAAACCTACCTGCACCTGCGCAAAACTAGAGGGGCCAAGGTCGAGAAGGCAGGTGTTGAAGCGGCCGCTCAACCCAGCACCACGGCCGCTGAACCTGATCCGGATCACGGTGCCCCAACCCGTGAAGTGCACTCGATGCTTGGCGGGATTCGCAAGTCCGAGCCTGCTATGGGCAAGTTCGACCCGGGCAGTTGACGGAATTTTTCCTTCACCACGGTTTTAGCGACCTGAATTTGCCGGATACGTGTTCCTGGCGTCAACGCCCTAGGATCAAGGCATGACCGAAAATACCGTTCAAGAACTTCCACCGGTTAATGGCCAAGCGGCTGCAACCATGTGGGCCGATTACCTGGCTAGCCGAGATATCAGCGAGGACCAGGCCCCGCATCATGTCGCCGAGTCCTTCGGTGATCACCCGGCGCTGGCCGATGAGCTGTTGAACGAGATTCTGCATGGAACCAAGAGGGCCACGTCATCGCTGGCCAGCGACTATGCCTATTATGGCGAGCGCGTTCCGCAGCCGGAAGACCACTGCATCATCTGCAACGGGGCGGGGGAGCCCCGGGCAATCTTGCGGATTATAAGCGTGGAGCGTGCCAGCTTCTTCGAAGTTGATGAGCAGTTCGCTGCTGCTGAGGGCGAAGGGGATTTGAGCCTGGCCTACTGGAGGCGCGAGCACGAGAAATTCTGGCGCCGCACGCAAAAATCCATTGGCCGCGAGTGGTCCCCGGAAGATACTCAAGCACCTGGTGGCGAACTGATCCTGGAAAGATTTGAGATCTGCTGGCCCGAAGAGTACGCCGGCTAGCAGGCAGCGGAGCACGGCATTTGTTGCACTTCGCCATGAAGTGCGGGAGCAGAAAATTCGGGCGTAGGCTGGGCGTAGAAGCTTCCACCACGGTGAAGCGCAATCACGAAAGGTTGTCCATGTCGATTGTCGTCATCAATGCACTGTCGGTTCCTGCGCAGGCCGGAGAAGAGCTGGAAAAGCGCTTCGCGGCACGCAAGCAATCGGTAGACTCCTCGCCAGGTTTTGAAGGTTTCAAGCTGCTTCGCCCGGTCAGTGGCGAGGACCGCTACTTCGTATATACGCAGTGGGCCACACGCGAGGACTTCGAGAACTGGCGAGACCAGCGTTCGGACGCCGCCCACGCCGGCAGCGAGGGCAAGAAGCCTGTAGCGCAGGGCGCGGATTTGATGGAGTTCGAAATCGTAGAACTCTAAGCCGAGCTGGAACCAAGCGAAGGGGAGGGAAGATCCACCGGATCTTCCCTCCCCTTCGCGTGCCTGGGCCTGTTCCGACTAATCGACGCGCAGCGGAGCCGAATAGGTGGTGCGCGACGTGCGGATGGTGGAATTGACCAGCAGCGCTGCCCCCAGCGCGATGCACAGTACCGCTCCGAGCATGAAGGTCATGTTGATGCCGCTCGGGGTGGCTTCGCCATTGAATCCCGCATGGGTGGCAATGATGGCCGAGGAAATTGCGGTGCCAAATGAGGAACCGACGGTGCGCAGCACCTGGTTGAAGCTCACCGAGCTGCCCAATTCCTTCACCGCCACGCTGCGCGCAATCAGTGCCGGCATAGCTGCATAGCTGGCACCCATGCCAAGGCCGAAGATCAGCATGCTGATCAGGATCTCCCATAACTCGGAATGCAGCAGCCACAACAGCGTTCCGGCCAAGGACATGATGATGGCGCCAATGGGCAACATGATTTGAAGGCCGACCTTCTTGGCCAAGGTGCGCACGATCCTGTTGGCCGCGAAGCTTCCAACCGAGAGCGGGAAAATCACAAAACCGGCCCAGAAAACGGGCAATGCCAGCCCGTATCCGGTGGATTCATCGGCCTGGGCAACGAGGGATGAAACGGACATGCCGATGTACAGGGCTGCCCCGAGCGCAATGGCTGAGATATTGGCCAGGAGCACTTCGCCCTGCTTGAGCGTGCGGAGGTTGATCAGCGGATGTTCCAGCTTGTTTTCGACCAGGACCCACACCGCCAAGATGATGGAGGCAACGATGAGCAATGCCAGGATCGGCATCGAGCCCCAGCCCCATTTGGGGCCTTCCGAGATGGCCAGCAGCAAGGAGCCCAGCCCGAGGGTCAGCAGCAGGGTGCCCAGGTAATCAAAGGGGCGGGATTCGGCTTGCGAATCGGGACCGGCCGGGACGACTTTCCAGACCACGATGATGGTTGCCAGCACAAAGGCTGCGCCAAACCAGAAGGCAAAACTGTAGTCGAAAAGCCCGGCAATGATTCCGGTTAGCGGGTAGCCAATGCCGATTCCCGAGACGACCGTGACCGAGAGCGTTGAAATGGCTGGCTGGATCTTGCCCTGTTCTACGTAGCGGCGAGCGATGGAGATCGTAATCGGAACGATGCCGTAGGACAGGCCCTGCAGGGCCCGGCCGATCAAGAATAATTCGAAGTTCTGCGCCGCGGCGGCCAGCACCGATCCGATGAACATGATGCCCAGGGAAACCAGCAGCAGCCGCTTTTTGTGCGGCCCGTCGCTCAACCGTCCCAGAATCGGCGTAGCGACCGCACCGGCGAGCAAATTCACCGTGAGCATCCACTGGGCGGTAGCCACGTCGACATTGAATTGGGAAGCAACCGATGGGACCAGCAGCATGCCCAAGGAGGAAACGATGGCGGTGGCCAACGCGGCAAAGACCAGTGCGGGAAGCAGCGCATCGCGCGTGGTTGCGGTGTTCATCAG
>Ga0302349_1002805_pt1 | contig 10703 bp, 9 predicted proteins | sample PhyAR1_FD_202176 | JGI IMG/M metagenome (GOLD analysis project Ga0302349, IMG submission 202176) | Leaf surface microbial communities from alfalfa plants in UC Gill Tract Community Farm, Albany, California, United States - DLSL A.R1... | ecosystem: Host-associated > Plants > Phyllosphere >...
CCCTCTGGGAGAGGGTTGGGGTGAGGGTGCGCCGCGCGACGAAGTTCCCAGTGGAAAAGGCTGCGCCGTTTTCCACGCTACGACGCCAAGTAGTACGGTTTATCGCGGCCATGGGCCGCTCCTACAGGGCAGTGCTGCTTTTGTAGGAGCGGCCCATGGCCGCGATAGCTCTCTACGTCAGCGGTCCCGTCCGAAAACGGCCAGTCACCCCTCCCCCGCGGTGCTAACCTGCCGCCATGAACGCCTTCCCCGATATTCCCGCCTTCGAACGCGCCCGCCTGGCGCGCGACCCACGTTTCGACGGCCTGTTCTATACCGCGGTGCTCACCACCGGCATCTATTGCCGGCCGGTGTGCCCGGCCCAGCCACCGCGACCGGAAAACGTCAGCTACTACCCCAGCGCCGCAGCCGCCGAGGCCGCGGGCTATCGCCCCTGCCTGAGATGCCGCCCGGAACTCTCCCCCGCCGGCGGCCACTGGCAACGCGGCGATGCCACCCTGGCCCGCGCCCTGCGGCTGATGGACGAAGGCCTGGACGACGGCGGTCTGCCCGCCCTCGCCGCCCGCCTCGACCTCAGCGAACGCCAGTTGCGCCGGCTGTTCGTCGAGCGCCTGGGCGCCGCACCCCTGGCGGTGCTCACCACCCGCCGACTGCTGTTCGCCAAGCAATTGCTCAGCGAGACCCGGCTGCCCATCACCGAGGTGGCCCTGGCCGCCGGCTTCGGCAGTCTCAGGCGCTTCAACACCGCCTTTCGCGACGCCTACGGCCTGGCCCCCAGCCAGGTGCGCAAGGGTCAGGCCGCGGCTTCGCCGGTGCTGGTCCTGCGCCTGGCCTATCGTCCGCCCTACGACTTCGTCGCCCAGCTGGATTTTCTCCGCGGCCACGCCCTGCCCGGCGTCGAGGTCCTGGATGACCATAGCTACGCCCGGGTGATCGGCACCCCCGAACAGCCGGGCTGGCTGCGCGTCTCGGCCTGGGACGTCGACACGCCGGCGCTGCGCCTGGAATTGCACGGCGCTGCCCCTGGGGAGCTGCAGGCCGCGGTGGCGCGTATCCGCCGCATGTTCGACCTGGACGCCGATCCCGAAGCCATCGCCCAGGGCCTGGCGGTCGATCCGACCCTGGCCGAACTGGTGGCGCGGCGCCCGGGCCTGCGCCTGCCCAGCGGCTGGGATGGCTTCGAGATCGCCGTGCGCGCCGTCATCGGTCAGCAGGTCAGCGTGGTGGCGGCCACCACCATGACTGCCCGGGTGGTGCAGCGTTTCGGTCGTCCCTGGGGCGAGCCCGGTCACGAGGCCAGTCGACCGCCAGCCGGCCTGCACCACTTCTTTCCCACGGTGGATGCCCTGGCCGACGCTGCCCTGGAAGACCTCACCGGCCTCGGCCTGATCCGCGCCCGCGCCGGTACCCTGGGTACGGTAGCCAGAGCGCTGCGCGCCGGCGAGGTGGACTTCGACACCGGGCGCACCCTGGACGATTTCGCCCGGCGCTGGATCGCGCTCAAGGGCATAGGTCCCTGGACCGCCCAGTACATCGCCCTGCGCGCCCTGGCCCATCCCGATGCCTGTCCGGTGGAAGACCTGGTGCTGCAGAAGCGTCTGGCGCCGCCCGGCGAGCGCCTGACCGCCAAGGCCCTGTACGCCCGCGCCGAAGCCTGGCGACCCTGGCGTGCCTACGGGGTGATGCAGGTCTGGCGCGAGGCCACCTGGAAGGCGCCCGCCGACGCCCCCGCCGAACCCGTTCCCACCCGTCTCGCCAAGGAGTCGACCCGATGATCGCCTACTGCCTGCTGGACACCCCCATAGGTACCCTCACCCTGGCCGCTGACGATAGTGGCCTGCGCGTGGTGGAGTTTCCCGAGAATCGCTACCTGGCCAAGCGTGACGCCAGCTGGAGCGCCGCCGGCCATCCGATCCTCGACCTGGCCCGCGCGCAACTCGGCGAGTACTTCGCCGGCCAGCGCCAGACCTTCGAGCTGCCCCTGGCACCGCGCGGCACCCCCTTCCAGCTGGCGGTCTGGCAGGCCCTGGCGGAGATCCCCCACGGCCAGACCTGGAGCTATGGTCAACTCGCCAGCCATCTCGGCCGACCCCAGGCAATGCGCGCGGTAGGCGCCGCCAACGGGCGTAATCCGCTGCCCATCGTGCTGCCCTGCCACCGGGTGATAGGGGCGTCCGGCGCCCTGACCGGCTTTGGCGGCGGTCTGCCGACCAAGCAATTCCTGCTGGAGCTGGAAGGCGCGCTGCCGCCGCCGCAGGATCTCTTCGCCGCCTCCCTGCCTGGCACTGCGCCAGAATCTGTCCATTAAAAGGCTCTAGAATGCGGCTTTCAGCCCTTGAGCCGGTGCAACCCTGTAGCGCACACTGGAGCTTTCGATTCGCAAGGACGCGATGCGATGTTCAGCTCAGCCAATACCCCACTCTTCACCCTGACGCTGGACGGCGTCGCCCAGGATTTCCAGGTGCTCGCCTTCGACGGCCACGAGGCCATCGGCCAGCCCTATCGCTTCCAGCTCGAGCTGGTCAGCGAGCGCCCGGATTGGCCGCTGGAAGCGCTGTTGCAGCGGCCCGCCTTTCTCGCCCTGGGTCCGGGTGACCAAGGCATCCACGGCCAGCTCGCTGCCGTGGCCCAGGGCGATACCGGTCGGCGCCTGACCCGCTATCGCGCCGAACTGGTACCGCGCCGAACTGGTACCGCGCCTGGCCAGCCTGGCCCACCGCGTCAATTCCCGCATCTTCCAGGGGCGCAGCGTGCCCGAGATCCTGGCGCAGCTGCTCGAGGAGCACGGCATCCTCGACGGCGACTATCGCTTCGCCCTGGGGCCGACGCGCTATCCGCCGCGCGACTACTGCGTGCAGTATGGCGAAAGCGATCTGGCCTTTCTGACCCGCCTCTGTGAGGAAGAGGGCCTGCACTTTCACCACCAGCATCGCCGCGACGGCCATGTGCTGGTGTTTGGCGATGACGCCACCGGCTTTGCGCGGCTGGGTGCCACCCGCTATCGGCCCGGCAGCGGCCTGGTGGCGGAGGAACCCGTGATCAGTCGCCTGGCGGTCGGCCTGCAGATCCGCAGCAGCGCCGCGACCCTGCGCGATCACGACCCATTGCAACCTCGGCTGCGCCTGCACAGCAGTACGGACGCCGCGGCCCAGCCTGCGCTGGAAGACTATGGCTTTCCCGGCCGCTTCACCGATCGCGCTACCGGCCAGCGCCTGAGCAGCCGGCGCCTGGAGCGCCTGCGAGGAGACGCCGTTCAGGCCGAGGGCGCGAGCGACCAGCCCAGCCTGGTGAGCGGGCATTTCCTGCCGCTGGAACAGCACCCGCGCGCCGACTGGAATCAGCTCTGGCTGCTGACCGAGATCCAGCACCAGGGTCGCCAGCCGCAGGTCCTGGAGGAAGACGCTGCCGACGCCATCCCGACCGACGGCTGGCGCCAGGGCTATCGCAACAGCTTTGTCGCCCGGCCCTGGATGCAGCCCTTCCGCCTGCCCCTGCGCCATCCCAGGCCCAAGCTGCTGGGCGCCCAGAGCGCGGTGGTCACCGGACCGGCCGGCGAGGACATCCATTGCGATGCCTTGGGCCGGATCAAGGTGCAATTCCACTGGGATCGCCAGGGCCAGGCCGATGAGCGCAGCAGCTGCTGGCTGTGGGTCGCCAGCGGCTGGGCGGGTGACGGCCACGGCGCCCTGGCGGTGCCGCGGATCGGCATGGAGGTGCTGGTGGGCTTTCTCGAGGGGGATCCCGACCAACCCCTGGTGATCGGCTGCCTGTACCACGCCGAGCATCGCCCACCGCTGGAACTGCCCCGGGACAAAACCCGCAGCACCTTCAAGAGCCTCAGCAGCCCCGGCGGCAACGGCTACAACGAATTGCGCAGCGAGGATCAAGGGGGTCAGGAAGAGATCCATGTCCATGCCCAGCGCGACTGGGACGAACGCATCGGCCACGATCACCGCAGCGAGATCGGCCACGAGCGCCATGAGCGCATCCGCGGCAACAGCTACAGCGAATTCCACGCCGAGGAACACCGCATCACCCACGGCGAGCGCCGCAGCGAGGTGCGCGCCGACGACCACCTGGACATCGGCGAGAGTCAGCACCTGCGGCTGGACGGCAGTCTGCTGGTCGAGGCCGGCAGCGAAATCCGGCTGCACAGTGGCCAGAAGATCGTCCTGGAAGCCGGCGCCCGCCTGACCCTCAAGGCCGGCGGCAGCTTCGTGCAGCTGGAGGCCGGCGGGGTCACCCTGGCAGGGCCGAGCATCCGGGTGAATCCCTGAGCAGGCGCTGAATCCCGGGCATAAAAAAGCCACGCTTCAGCGTGGCTTTTTCTTTTATCGCGGCAGGACTCAGTCTTCCAGCAACTCGCCGGCCACCGCCAGGACGTTGTCCAGGGTGAAGCCGAAGTGCTCGAACAGCGCGGCCGCTGGGGCGGATTCGCCGTAGGTGTGCATGCCGATGATGCGCCCGTCGAGACCGACGTACTTGTACCAGAAGTCGGCGATGCCGGCTTCGATGGCGATGCGGGCGCCGACTTCCACCGGCAGGACCTGCTGGCGGTACTCGGGGCTCTGGCGGTCGAAGACGCTGGTGCTGGGCATGGACACCACGCGCACCTGGCGACCTTCGGCGCTCAGGCGCTCGTAGGCCTGCACCGCCAGGCCGACTTCGGAGCCGGTGGCGATAAGGATCAACTCGGGCTCGCCGACGCAGTCCTTGAGCACGTAGCCGCCGCGCGCGGCGTTGCCCAGGGTGGCTTCGTCACGCACGCTGTGGGCCAGGTTCTGGCGCGAGAAGATCAGCGCGCTGGGACCGTCACGGCGCTCCAGGGCCGCGGTCCAGGCGATGGCGGATTCCACCGCATCGGCCGGACGCCAGGTGTCCAGATTGGGGGTGTAGCGCAGCGAGGCCAGTTGCTCCACCGGCTGGTGGGTGGGGCCGTCTTCGCCGAGGCCGATGGAATCGTGGGTGAAGACATAGAGCACCCGCTGCTTCATCAGCGCCGACATACGCACCGCGTTGCGGGCGTATTCCATGAACATCAGGAAGGTGGCGCCGTAGGGCACCAGGCCGCCGTGCAGGGCGACGCCGTTCATGATGGCGCTCATGCCGAATTCACGCACGCCATAGTGGACGTAGTTGCCGCTGGCGTCTTCGGCGGTGACGCCCTTGGCGCCCTTCCACAGGGTCAGGTTGGAACCGGCCAGGTCGGCGGAACCGCCGAGCAGCTCGGGCAGCAGCGGACCAAAGAACTGCAGGGCGTTCTGGCTGGCCTTGCGGCTGGCGATGGTCTCGCCCTTGGTGGCGACGTCCTGGATGAAGGCGGCGGCGCGCTCGGCGAAATCGGCCGGCAGGTCACCGGCCATGCGGCGCTTGAATTCGGCGGCCAGTTGCGGATGGGCCTGGGCGTAGGCGGCGAAGCGCTCGTTCCACTCGGCTTCGGCGGCGGCCCCACGCTCCTTGGCACTCCAGTCGGCATAGAGGTCGGCGGGAATCTCGAAGGGCGCATGGGACCAGCCGAGCAGCTCGCGAGCGGCCTGGATCTCGTCGTTGCCCAGGGGGGCACCGTGGCACTCTTCCTTGCCCTGCTTGTGCGGCGCGCCGTAGCCGATCACGGTCTTGCAGCAGATAAGGGTGGGCTTGTCGCTCTTGCGCGCGGTGTCCAGGGCGGTCCTGATCTCGTCGGCGTCGTGGCCGTCGACGTTGCGGATCACCTGCCAGCCGTAGCTCTCGAAGCGCTTGGGGGTGTCGTCGGTGAACCAGCCTTCGACCTCGCCATCGATGGAGATGCCGTTGTCGTCATAGAAGGCGATCAGCTTGGACAGGCCCAGGGTGCCGGCCAGGGAGCAGACCTCGTGGGAGATGCCTTCCATCATGCAGCCATCGCCGAGGAAGGCGTAGGTGTGGTGGTCGACGATCTGGTGGCCATCGCGGTTGAACTGGGCGGCCATGACCTTTTCCGCCAGGGCGAAGCCCACGGCGTTGGCGATGCCCTGGCCCAGGGGACCGGTGGTGGTCTCGATGCCCGGGGCATAGCCGTATTCGGGGTGGCCCGGGGTCTTGCTGTGCAGCTGACGGAAGTTCTTCAGGTCGTCGATGGACAGGTCGTAGCCGGACAGGTGCAGCAGCGAATAGATGAGCATGGAGCCGTGGCCGTTGGACAGCACGAAGCGGTCACGGTCTGCCCACTGGGGGTTGCCAGGGTTGTGCTTGAGCTGATCGTGCCAGAGCACCTCGGCGATGTCGGCCATGCCCATGGGGGCGCCGGGATGGCCGCTGTTGGCTTTTTGCACGGCATCCATGCTGAGGGCACGGATGGCGTTGGCTCGATCACGACGGCTGGGCATTGCGGTGTCTCCTGGCAGAGGCAAAGCGAAAGGGCCATCATTCTGGCCCAGCCAGGGCACTTCCAGCAATCGGCGCGGTCGCTTCAGCCCGCCGGGCAGACTGTCGCGCCGTCGGCCACGAAGGCCCGCGCCACCGGTTCGATACGCCGGGCCAGGGCCGCCAGGGCCTGGCGGTGCGCTGCGACGACCTCGGCATAGGAGGCGCCGGCGGGCTGGCTGATCCGGCTGCCGCAGGTGAGCGCCCGCTCGCCACCCGGTTCGGCCAGGCGCAGGGTCCAGAGCGCGTCCTGCTGGACACCCCGACCGGGCTGCGAATCGAAGCGCTGCAGATCCACCTTGATGCGCAGCACCGGGGCGCCGCTGCCGCGTGGGGCGTCGCCCAGATCCAGGGTGCCGAGGTCCCGGGACAGGTCGGCGGACAGGGCGCTGCGCACCTCGTCGGCCAGGGGTGCGATCCAGCGTTCGTTTTCCAGCAGGGCGATGCCGTCGCCCTGGCGCACCACCAGCTGCGGCTGATCCACCTGGGGCGGCACCGAGACGCCCTGCAGGGCGAAGCGGAAGTCCGCCGCGCGCGCCTGGCTGGCGGGCTCCGCGGCGCTGGTCAGGGTGTGGTAGTTGAGCGGCACCTTGGACGAACAGGCGGCCAGCAGCAGGGGCAGAGCCAGGCAGGTCAGGCGCTTCATTGCAGTTTTCCTTTGGCGGGATCGCGGGAGCCCGGTTCGAACTTGGGCGGCGGATCGGTCACCAGACCGCGGATCAGGGATTCCGGATGGCGGCCGAGGTAGTCGCCGAACACGCGCAGGGAACGCGCCATGCGCTGCATCTCTTCCAGGGTCTGGGTCAGATTCTGCTGCACCGGGGAATCCGTGCCCAGGCTCTGGCTGGCGCTGCCGGTGAGTTGCTGCACGCCCATCAGGGTGGTGGTCAGCTGCGGCAGGACCCCGGCGTTGAGCTGCTTGAGGGTGCCGCTGAGCTGCGCCAGGCTGGTGTCGAGATTCTTGCCGATGGAATCGAAGGGGATCTTGTCGATCTTGTTGACGATGCCGGCCATCTGCTCCTGCAGGCGATCGAAGCTGCCGGTGACGGTGGGAATCGACAGCGGCTTGGCCTGGGGATCGAAGGCCACCTTGGGCGCATTAGGCACGAAGTCGACGGAAATATAGAGCTGGCCGGTCAGCAGGTTGCCGGTGCGGGCCTGGGCGCGCAGACCGCGGGCCACCCAGCCAGCGAACAGCTTGCCGTCGCGGTCCTTGGTCTCGATGCGCTTGCCGACGTCGCCCAGCCGCTGGGGATAGATGACCGCGCCGACGATCAGCGAGAAGCGATCCTGGGCGTCCTCGTAGTCGGGGGTCAGGGACACCACCCGGCCGACGTTCATGCCGAGAAATTCCACCGGCGCCCCGGTGGCGAGGCCACGCAGCGACTGCTGGAATCTCATCCGCACATAAAAGGGCTCGCCATCCGGCGGCGCCAGGGCGCTGGTCTGGTCGTCGAACAGGGTGAAACTCTGGTCTTCCTGGGCCTCCTCGGGATCCTTGGGCCATTCGGGGGTGACGAAGGCGATGCCGCCCGCCACCACCGTGGCCAGCGACTGGGTATTGAGTTTGAGGCCGGAGGCGCTGAGCGAGACATCGACCCCGCTGGCGTTCCAGAAGCGGCTATTGGCGGTGACGAAGCGGTCGTAGGGCGAATCGACGAAGATCTGCGCGCTGACGCCCTTGCCGTCCTGGTTGAGGTGGAAGGACACCACCCGGCCGACCTGGATGCGCCGGTAATAGACCGGCGAGCCGACGTCCAGCGAGCCGATGTCGTCGGCGGTGACGATGAATCTCTTGCCCGAGGCGCCGTGGATCAGCGCCGGCGGCTGCTCCAGGCCGCGGAAGTCGCGATGGGACTCGGTGGAGTCACCGATGTCGGCGCCGATGAAGGCGCCCGACACCAGGGTGTCGACCCCCGAGACGCCATTGACGCCGAAGCGCGGCCGCACCACCCAGAAGCGGGCGTCCTTGGTGGCAAAGCCCTCGGCGGACTTTTCCAGCTCGATGGTGGTGATCACCCGGTTGCGATCCGGCGCCAGCTGGATGTCGCTGACGGTGCCGATCACCACGTTCTTGTACTTGACCTGGGTCTTGCCGGCTTCCAGGCCCTCGGCGGTGAGAAAGGTCACTGTGATGGTCGGCCCGCGCGAGGCCCAGCTGTGGATCACCATGGACAGCCCGATCAGGGCCGCCACGATGGGCACCAGCCAGATCAGCGATACGCTCCAGCGACTGCGGCGTACCTCGGGGGTAGGCGCCAGGGCGTCGGGTTCATGCCTGTCCGTCATCGTTCACCTCTGCATCCCAGATCAAGCGGGGATCGAAACTCATCGCGGCGAGCATCGTCAGCACCACCACGAAACCAAAGAACACGATACCCAGGCGCGGCGCCGCCGAACTCAGGGCACCGAAGTGCACCAGCGCCGAGACCAGGGCCACCACGATCACGTCGAGCATCGACCAGTAGCCGATCAGCTCGACGAAGCGATAGAGCCGGGCACGCTGGGCGGTGGCCCAGTCGCTGCGGCGCTGGCAACTCACCAGCAGGGTGCCGAGCACCAGAAACTTGATGGAGGGCACCGCCACGCTGGCGATGAAGATGACCAGGGCGACGCCCCAGGAGCCGTTCTCCCAGAATTCGATCACCCCTTCGAGGATGGTGCTTTCCGTGCCGCGGCCCAGGGTACCGGTGAACATCACCGGCAGGGTATTGGCCGGGATATAGAGGATCAGCGCAGCGAGCAGATAGGCCCAGGTCTTGGCATAGACGTTCGGCTTGCGCCGGTGCAGCGCCGAGCCGCAGCGCGGGCAGCCGGCCTTGCGATGGTGTGGTGCGGTGCAGACCTTGCCGCAGACGTGGCACAGGCAGAGGCCGAGTTCGTCGGCGCGCGGCGGCAACTGGGGCGCGCTCAAGACTGGCGCTCCCCGACGGCGTCCCACAGCGGGTGCAGGTCGCGCTTGGCGATGATCAAGAGGACCACCATCAGCCCGACCATGCCGAACAGGCCCAGGCCCACCACCACGTGCAGCAGGCCGGCCAGCTTGATCACCGCCACCAGGGCGCCGAGCACGAAGACCTCGATCATGCTCCAGGGCCGCAGGTAATGCAGGGTGACCATGGCCGTGGCGAAGCCGGGTGCACGGCGGCCGAGCTGGGCGAAGCCGAGCACCCAGAGCAGCAGCAGGATCTGCAGCAGCGGCACGACGAAGAGCGTCATGGCCACCACCAGCGCCATGGGGCCAGCGAAGCCATGGCTCATGGCGACCACCGATTCCAGCAGGGTCGCCTCGCTGTGCAGGCCGCGAAAGCTGAGCTGCAGGATGGGCCCGACGTTGGCGATGACGAACAGCACCGCCGCGGCGATCGCCAGCGCCAGCAAGCCCTGGATGTCCAGGCGGCTGGCGCGATAGAGCAAGGCGCCACAGCGCAGGCAATGCGCCCGTTCGCCGGCGGCAAGCGGCTCCAGGCGATGCACCGAATCGCAGTGCTCGCAGATCACCAGGCGCGTGCCGGCGGCAAGCGCGGAAGGGGACGGTGGCTGGACGGACATGGGTTACCCGGTGACGCTCCTGGAAGGGGGCTGCAGGTTGGACGCGCGAGTCTGGCGGTCGTTACCGCAACGTCGCGAAGACCGCTGAGCAAAAGGCCCCGGCATCTTACCTTCCTCGACGAAGGTATGCGCGGCCCGCCGCCATGGACAAGTATCAAAACTTTTTGATGCTTTTCTTGCGAGGCCCGGGACGGGTCTCTAGACTAGCGCCCCATGAATCCGCTCCGCGTGCCGGCGCTCGGCCAAGAACCAGGAGATACCCTCGCCGCCCTGTGCAAGGCCGGCGGCGATCCCCTGCGCCTGAACGTCCTGCGCGCCCTGCACAGCGCCTCCTTCGGCGTGCTGGAACTGGCGCAGATCTTCGCCACCGGCCAGTCCGGCATCAGCCACCACCTCAAGGTGCTGGCCCAGGCGCAGCTGGTGGCCACCCGCCGCGAGGGCAATGCCATCTTCTATCGCCGCGCCCTGCCGCGTCCCGGCAGCCTGGGAGGCGCCCTGCACGCCGCCCTGCTCGAAGAGGTGGACAGCCTGGCCCTGCCCGGCGCCGTACAGACGCGGATCGGCGAGGTGCATGCCCAGCGCGCGGCGGTGAGTCGCGACTTCTTCGCCCGGGTGGCGGAAAAATTCCAGGCCCAGCAGGACCTGATCGCCAGCCTGCCGCAGTATCGCGACGGCCTGCTCAGCCTGCTGGACGCCCTGGCCCTGGATCCGCGCGGCTGCGCCCTGGAGGTGGGCCCGGGCGACGGCGCCTTCCTGCCGGACCTGGCGCG
>Ga0302349_1002806_pt1 | contig 10701 bp, 7 predicted proteins | sample PhyAR1_FD_202176 | JGI IMG/M metagenome (GOLD analysis project Ga0302349, IMG submission 202176) | Leaf surface microbial communities from alfalfa plants in UC Gill Tract Community Farm, Albany, California, United States - DLSL A.R1... | ecosystem: Host-associated > Plants > Phyllosphere >...
CTCGATGTGCCCCTCCATGACGAGGTCCAGCATCGCCTCGCGCACCGGCGTCGCGGAGACCCCGAACTGCGCGGCCAGGCGCGGGGCGGAGTAGATCTCCCCGGGCCGCATCCGGCCGGCGATCACCAGGGCGCGCAGGGAGTCGGCCACGCTCTGGCGCAGGCTCTGCCGCTCCCCGAGCGCCGGCACGTCCCACGCGTCCTCGCCCTCGGCGATCGTGGACATGGGTGCCTCCGCTCTGCTCGTCGATGCCCGGCAGCCGTGCTCGGCGGTGCCCGTGACGTCCCTGGAACTGTAGTGGATCGTGCGGGGACGGGCCGGGGGAGCTCTCAGACATGGTCGGCGGCGCTCCCGGCATCCTCGGCGTCCAGGGCGAAGCCCTCCGGGTAGGGATCGGTCGGGTCCAGCAGGTATGTCGCCGTGCCCGTGATCCAGGCGCGGCCGGTGATCTCGGGGATCACCGCCGCGCTCCCGGCGACCTCGGTCGTCCCGACCAGGCGGCCGGTGAACCGCGAGCCGATCAGCGAGGCGTTGACGAAGTCCTGCTGCAGCGCCAGCTCGCCGCGGGCGTGCAGCTGCGCCATGCGGGCGCTGGTGCCGGTGCCGCAGGGGGAGCGGTCGATCCAGCCGGGGTGGATCACCATCGCGTGCCGGGAGGAGCGGGCGTCGGAGCCCGGGGCGGCGACGTACACGTGGTGGACCCCGGCGATGTCGGCGCGCTCGGGATGGACGACCCGGCGCTGCGCGGCGATCGCGTCCATCACCGCGAGCCCGGCCGCGGTGAGCGCGGAGGCGCTGCGGCGGGCGAAGGGCACGCCCAGGTCCTCGGCGTGGACGATCGCATAGAAGTTCCCGCCGAAGGCCAGGTCGTAGGGCACGCGGCCGATGCCGGGCACCTCGACGTGGGCGTCGAGGTCCACCGCGAAGGAGGGCACGTTGCGCAGGGTGACGGCCCGGGCGGCGCCGTCCTCGACGGCCACGCGCACCGGCACCAGCCCGGCCGGGGTCTCCAGGGTGATCTCGGTGACCGGTTCGCGGACCTCGACCATGCCCGTCTCCACGAGCACGGTCGCCACGCCGATGGTGCCGTGCCCGCACATCGGCAGCACGCCGCTGACCTCGATGAACAGGACGCCGTGGTCGGCGCCCGGGACGGTGGGCGGCTGCAGGATCGCCCCGGACATGGCGGCGTGCCCGCGCGGCTCGCGCATCAGCAGCCGACGCAGCCCGTCGCGCTCGGCGATGAAGCGGTCGCGCCGCTCGGCCATGCTCGCGCCGGGCAGCGTGCCCACCCCGCCGGTGATGACGCGGGTGGGCATGCCCTCGGTGTGCGAGTCGACGGCGCTGTAGGCCACCCTCGAGCGCATGTCAGCGCAGCCCCGCGTCGAGGTGGCGCTGCACCAGGGACCGGACCTCGGCCTCCTGCTCGGGAAGCAGCGGCTGGCGCGGCGGCCGGCACCGGGCATGGGGCGCACGGCCGATCATCTCCTGGCCGATCTTGATGGCCTGCACGAACTCCGTCTTCGTGTCCCAGCGCAGCAGGGCGTGCAGATCCCGGTACAGCGGCAGGGCGGCGGCGACGTCCCCGGCGAGCGAGGCCTCGTAGAGGGTGCGGGTGGCCTGCGGGAAGACCTGGCTGAAGCCGGCCACCCAGCCCTTGGCGCCGCACAGCCCGACCTCGAGCACCGAGTCGTCGGTGCCGATGATCAGGTCCATGCCGGGGGCGAGCTCGGCCAGCTCGTAGCATCGGCGCACATCGCCGCTGAACTCCTTGACCCCCACCACCAGGCCCTCGTGGTGGAGCTTCGCGAGCAGCCGCGGGGTGAGATCGATCTTCGTGTCGAGGGGGTTGTTGTAGGCGGTGACCGGCAGCCCGGCCGAGGCGATGAGCTCGAAGTGCTCGAGGATCGCCCGCTCGTCGGCGCGGTAGGCGTTGGGCGGCAGGGCCATCACCGCCTGGGCGCCGAGGTCGCGGGCCACCTGGGCGTGGCGCAGCGACTCGCGGCCGGAGTAGGCGCCCACGCCCGGCATCACGGTGAACCCCTCCGGGGCGGCGTCGATCGCGGTCGCCACCACCGCGTCGCGCTCCTGCCAGGACAGGGACTGGTACTCGCCCAGCGAGCCGTTGGGGGCGACGCCGTCGCAGCCCTGCTCGGCGAGCCACGCCACGTCCGCGGCGTAGGCCTCGTGGTCGATCTCCAGGTCCTCGCGGAACGGGAGGCTGCTGGCCACGATGATCCCGTGCCAGGGCTTGCGGTCGGTCATGGGTGGTGCTCCTTCAGGGTTTCCAGGGGTGAGGCGCTCAGGCGGCATCCGTCTGCCAGCCCACGAGGGTCCAGTCGACGGTCTCGAACAGGCGGGGTCCGTAGTTGGCGAGCCCGCTGCGGTAGGCGGAGATGGTGGGGCCGTTGTAGTAGATGAGGAAGTGGAAGTGCTCGGCGATGACCTCCTTCTCGACGTCGAGGCAGGCCTGCGCGCGCTCATCCGGGTCGATGATCGCCGGGAGGGCCTTCATGCGCTCGTCCATCTCGGGATCGCAGACGCCGGTGGGGGTGTAGTCGCAGCTCCAGAACCACTCCGGCCCGGCGGTCGGATCGGCGCCGCCGGCGGAGTAGCCGGACATGACGATCCCGTAGTCCTGCGTGTTCAGAGCCTCGGTGGACTCCCCGGAGCCGCGGTTGAAGATGTCGATGCTGATGCCGACGGCCTCCATCATCGTCTGGAACGACTGGGCGATGGCGGCATCGGTGGGATTGTCGCCGAAGGTGGACAGCTGGATGACGAGCTGCTCGCCGTCCTTGCTGCGGATCTCGCCCTCGGCGCCGGTCCATCCGGCCTCCTCCAAGGTGGCGCGGGCGCCCTCGGGATCGGCGTCCTGCACGGGGTAGTTGTCCTGGTAGCGGGGATCGAAGGGCATGAGCAGCCACGAGCCGGGCATCTCCTCGGTCCAGTCCAGGCCCTGGAAGCGGATCTCGGCCAGCTGCCGGCGGTCGATGGCCTGGAAGATCGCCTTCCGCACGAGCGGGTCCCCGAGGTTCTTCGCCTCCGTGTTGACCAGGAATCCGCCGCTGCCCTTGGACTGCCCCCTGCGGATGTCGTAGACCTCCCCCTCGGGCTTCCAGCTGGTCAGCTCCGAGTAGCGGTCCGCGGTGGAGATGGTGACCGCGTCGATCTGCCCGTTCTGGAAGGAGGGGATCGTCGCCGAGGTCTCGTACTGGGCGAAGTTCACGCGCTCCAGCTGCGGCGCTTCGCCCCACCAGGTCGGGTTGGGGACGAGGGAGACGATGCGGGCCGCCGTGTCCAGGGTGTCCAGGATGAACGGACCGGCCGCCCAGTCCGGGCGCGGATCGTCCAGGAAGCCCTCGTTGAACAGATCGGGGGTGTTCACCGCCGGGTGGATGATCGAGTAGGTCGCGAACAGCTCGTCCCAGGGCTGCTGCATCTGGGCCATGGTGACGGTGAAGTGCCAGGCGTCCTCGCCCATCTCGACCGAGCCGACCTTCGCGTAGAGCGCGGAGGCGACCGCGTCGAAGCCCTCGGTGGTGCTGGCCTCGACCGTGTGCTTGTAGGTGGTCCAGTCGATGGGGGTGCCGTCGTTCCAGACGGCCTCGGGGTTCAGCGCGTAGTGCAGCACCTGCGTGCCGTCCTCGAGGATCTCCTCGGAGGCCTCCAGGAAGTAGTCCGTGTTCAGCGAGGGCTGGCCCAGGACGTCGTACACCCAGCAGCCCACGTTCTTCATCGTCTCCATGACCTCGAGGGTCGAGCCGAAGTAGCCGTCCAGGGCGGAGACGTTCCAGTTGGGGCCGAAGGAGCCGACCGGCAGGGTGAGCTCGCCGCCGGCCTGCAGCGCCTCGCGCGGCTGCTCGTTGATGTCGACGGCGCTCTCGATGCTGTAGCCGGTGGCGCCGGCCTCGGCCGGCTCCTGGCGGCCGGCGGCGCCGCCGCAGCCGGCGAGGCCGAGCACGCCGAGGGCGGCCAGGGGGATGGCGGGGAGGTGTCGTCGGGAGATGGCGGGATGCGTCATGGGTCCGTTCCTTCAAGTGGGCGGTCGAGGGGGAGCTCGTCGGGATCGGGTCGGGGGTCGGGATCTGGGATCGGGGCGGGGCCGGCGGGCCTCAGCCGGAGGCGGGGGCTCCGGGGGAGGCGGCGTCGGCCAGGAGGTTCTGCGGGTGATGGCAGGCGACCTGCTGGTCCTCGTCCTCGTACGGCATCAGCTGCGGCTCCTCGTGGAGGCAGGCCTGCTGACGGTCCTCCGGGAGCATCCGGAACAGGGGACAGCGGGTGCGGAACGAGCAGCCGGAGGGGCGGTCGGTGGGGGAGGGCAGCTCGCCCTCGAGGACGATGTGCGTGCGCCCGGCCTCGACCTCCGGATCGGGGATCGGCACTGCGGACAGCAGGGCCTGCGTGTACGGGTGGCGGGGCCGGTCGAAGATCCGGGCGACGTCCCCGACCTCGACGAACCGGCCCAGGTGCATCACGGCCACGCGGTCGGAGATGTGCCGCACCACCGACAGGTCGTGGGCGACCATGAGGTAGCTGATGCCGAGCTCGGCCTTCAGACGCTGCAGCAGGTTGATCACGCCGGCCTGGATGGAGACGTCCAGGGCGGAGACGGGCTCGTCGAGGACGATCACCGAGGGGTTCAGGGCGAGCGCCCGGGCGATCCCGAGGCGCTGGCGCTGCCCGCCGGAGAAGGCGTTGGGGAAGCGGTCGACATGGTCCCGGGCCAGCCCCACGAGCTCCAGCAGCTCGAGGATCCGCGCCCGGATCGCCATCGGCGCCCAGCCCTGGACCTGCATCGGCTCGGCGAGGATCTCGTAGACGGTCTGGCGCGGGGAGAGCGCGCCGACGGGATCCTGGAAGACCATCTGCACGGAGCCGCGCAGCTCCGCCGAGGCGCGGTGCGTGCGCCGCGACCCCTCGATGACCTGGCCGCCGATCTCGAGCCGGACCCCCGGCTGCGGGTCCATCTCCATCACCTCGAGCAGGGTGGTGGTCTTCCCGGACCCGGACTCGCCGACGATGGTGAAGCACTCCGCCTCGCGGATGTCGAAGCTGACGCCGTCGACCGCGTGGACGCTGCCCTGGTGCAGGCGCAGGATCCGGCTGCGCAGCTCGAAGGTGCGCCGCAGGTCCGATGCCGCCAGGACCACCCGGCGCTCCGCGCGCGGCCGCCGCGCCAGCGCGGAGGTCCCGATGGGGGCGACGCCGTAGGCCTCCTGCGGGTCGGTGCCGGCGAGGTCGTCGACGCGCAGGCAGGCGGAGCGGCGGGCGGGATCCTCGCCGAGGGGCAGCAGGGCGGGCTCCTCGCGGGTGCACTCCTCGGCGGCCAGGGGGCAGCGGGGAGCGAAGGGGCAGCCGCGCGGGACCGCGGTGAGGTTCGGCGGGGTGCCCGGGATGGTGGCCAGGGACCGCTCGGCGGGGAGGTCCAGGCGCGGGACCGCCTCGATGAGCCCCATCGTGTACGGCATCGACGGCGCGGCGAACACCTCGCGGGTGGTGCCGGTCTCGACGGCGCGCCCCGCATACATGACCAGCAGGCGGTCGGTGATCCCGGCGACGACGCCCAGGTCGTGGGTGATCATCACGATCGCGGCGCCGGTCTCCTCGTGGGCGAGCGCGAGCAGCTCCAGGACCTGGGCCTGGACGGTCACGTCCAGCGCCGTGGTCGGCTCGTCGCAGATGATCACCTCGGGGTCGTTGGCGATCGCGATCGCGATCATCACCCGCTGCTTCATCCCGCCGGACAGCTCATGGGGGAACGCGTCCAGCCGTCGCCGCGGATCGGGGATCCCCACCTTGGCCAGCAGCTCCTCGGCGCGCAGGCGCCGCTCGGGCCTGGGCATCCGCGGGTGGTGGTTGCCGATCGCATCGGCGATCTGGGTGCCGATGGTCAGCACCGGGGTGAGGGAGGACATGGGGTCCTGGAACACCATCGAGATGGTGCGGCCGCGGTGCCGGCTCATCTGCGCATCGGACAGCCCCAGCAGGGACTGCCCCGCCAGGGTGACCCGCCCGCTCACCGACGCCGTCGGCGGCAGCAGCCCCATCACCGCGAGGGAGGTGACGGACTTGCCGCTGCCGGACTCGCCGACGATCCCCAGCACCTCGCCGGGCATGAGGTCGAAGCTCACCCCGCGCACGGCGTGGACGGTGCCGGCCTCGCTGGGGAAGGAGACCGAGAGGTCCTCGACCCGCAGGATCGGCTCCGCGGCGCCGCCGCTCCCTCCGGCGAGGCCCGCATCGGGCCCGGTCCCGGTCCCGGTCGCGAGGCCGGCCGAGGACGTGCGGGCGTGCGGGGGTGCGGGGGTCATGAGGTCGCCTTTCCGCCGGCGGTGGACTCCGGGTCCAGCGCGTCGCGCAGCCCGTCGTTGATCAGGGCCAGCCCACCGACGATGAGCATGAACGTCAGCACGGGCGTCCAGAACATCCAGGGCTGGGAGAACAGGTAGCTGCGGGCCTGCGAGATCATCAGGCCCAGGGAGGTCTCCGGGATGGTGATGCCGATGCCCAGGAACGACAGGCTGATCTCGGCGAGGATCGCGCCCCAGATCGAGGTGGTCGCGTTGATGATCGCGAGCGAGGCGAGGTTCGGGGCGACGTGGCGGCGGATGATCGTCATCGGCCGCACGCCCATGAACCGGGCGGCCCGCACGAAGTCGCGGTCCACGAAGGACCCGGCCATGCCCCGCACCAGGCGCGCGGAGGTCATCCACCCGAACATCACCATGATCAGCGCCAGCAGCACGGGGCCGCCGCCCCGGCCGGACATGATGATGCCCAGCAGGATGATCTGCGGGAACATGATCAGCGACTCGATCACCCACATCCAGGCCCGGTCCACCCAGCCGCCCAGGTACGCCATCGCGCAGCCGATCACGAGGGAGATGACCGGGGTGGCGATGCCGACGACCATGCCGATCATCAGGGAGGTGCGGGCGCCCTGGGCCAGCAGGGCGACCATGTCCACGCCGGCGGAGTTCGTGCCCAGCCGGTGCTCGGCGCTCGGCGGGGCGCCGAGGCTGAGGAAGTCCTGCTCGGTGTAGTGCCAGGGGGTGAGCAGGTGGCCGAACAGGGCGAACAGCCCCAGCGCGGCCAGCAGCACCATGCCCAGGAGCGCCGGCCGGTTGCGCAGGAAGCGCTGCAGGATCAGGCGCTTCTTGCCCAGCGGGCGGAAGTCGGCGGCGCGCACCGGCTCCAGCTCGGGGTCGACGTCGGTGGGGACCGCGGCGCCCTGCGCGGCCGAGAGCGGGGTCATGGACATCTCAGAGCCTCACGCGCGGGTCGACGATGGAGGTGAACACGTCCGCCAGCAGGGCGCCGATCGCGAAGATCACGCAGCCGTAGGCGGTCATGGCGACGGTCGCGTTGACGTCCTGCGAGATCAGGGCGCGCATCGACCAGGAGCCCAGGCCGTCCCAGTTGAAGACGACCTCGGCGAAGACGGTCCCGGTGAACAGCGCCGGGATCGTGTACGCGAGGGACTGGGCGGTGGGGATGAAGGAGACCCGCAGCGCGTGCCGGAGGATCGCCTGGTTGCGGGTGAGGCCCGTGGCGCGGGCGGTGCGCACGAAGTCGGAGTTCACGAAGTCCAGCAGGTACTGGCGCTGGGAGATCTGCATGCCGGCCCAGCCGAACACGGTCATCGCGAAGGTCGGCACCGCGTAGTGGGCCGCCATGTCCAGGGCCTGGTTCCAGAAGCCGTCGACGCCGACGCTGCGGAAGCCGGCCACGTAGAAGGTCGTCGTCCCGGTGGCCTCGTTGAACCAGATCGCCAGGCGCTGGACCAGGAGGAAGGCGACGGGCGTGGGCAGCACCATCGTCAGGTAGGAGTAGCCGGTGGTGAGGCGATCGCCCAGACGGTACTGCCGGGCCGCGGAGAACACGCCCAGGGCCACGCCGATGACGAAGGTGAGCACGGTCGCCGCCAGCGTGAGCTGGGTGGAGATCCACAGCCGGGTGCCGAACTCGTCGTTGACCCGGCCGCCGTTCGGGGTCCGGCCCCAGTCCCAGGCGGTCACCACGTCGCGGATCCAGACCCCGTACCGCTCGAGGGCGTTCTGGTCGGGGTCCAGCTTCAGCCGGGCGAGGGTCTCCTGCACCCGCTGGTAGCTGATCTCCGGGTCGATCTCGGCGCCGGAGCTGGCCTCGACCATCTGCAGCGCGGGGTCGAAGAAGCTCACCGCCATCAGGTACGACAGCGTCGTCACGCCGAAGATCATCACCGCATAGCGGATCGCGCGCAGGCCCAGGAACTTCAGCATGACCGGCCCCGGGGGGAGGCGGCGCGCTGCGGGCTCAGGGGTGCGCCACGGCGGGAGGCGGCGGGGACGGGGACGGCACGGCTCATGCGAGGACCTCGCGAGGAGAGGGGCGGGCGGGGCCGTGGTGCGTCGCTGCGCCACGGATTCCGTGAAAGGTAACACATGATATGTACCATTGCACTGTTCTCGGAGATGTTGCCGAAGCGTGATCCTCCGGTCCGGCAGGCGAGCGGGCAGCACGCGCGAGGGCCCTGCCGGCCCGCCCGTGAGGGGCGGGCCGACAGGGCCGGGGGCGGCGCGGGCGGAGGTCAGCCCGCCTTGGAGCCCCACAGGGCGCGGCCGTCGGCGCCGACCACGGAGAAGGTCGGCGTCCAGGCGCCGGCGGTCTCGTCCCAGCCGGGTGTGAAGACGCCGTCGAAGCGCCGCCCCTCGATCCGGAGCACCGCGCGGTGCCCGGCCTCCAGGCGCCACGTCCCCGTCACGGCGCCGGAGACCGTGCCGTCCTGGGCGAGGGTGATGTCCTGCGAGTCGACGATCTCCGGGCTGATGGCGCGGCCGTGGTCGACCAGGCGCCAGGCCCCGATGACCTCGGTCCGCGTCAGGCGCGTGCTCTTCGCGCCGGCGGCCGCCTCGCCTGCATAGCGGTGCGGGGAGACGACGGGCCAGCCGTCGCGGGTGTAGTGGATGCGGTGCACGCGCACCTGGTGGAACTCGCCGGTGCGCGGGAACCGTGCGTGGAAGATGAGGAAGACGTCCTCGGTGCCCGGCTCGGCCCAGGCGGAGACGTGCCCGGGGGAGACGTAGCCCGGGCCGCGCACGGCGTCATCGCCCGCGCCGGTGACGAACTCGTGGTTGCCCATGAGCTTGAGGGCGTACGGCTCGATGGAGGCGTCGTCGAACAGCGGCAGCGAGGGATCGGCCGTGCACTCGCGCAGGTCCTGGCCCATCGGGTCGAGATAGGGGCCGGTCACCGAGCGGGAGCGGCCCACGCGGATGTTGTAGCCGCCGTGCGCGTCCAGGCCGCCGAAAGTCAGCAGCAGGTAGTAGTAGCCGGTCTGCTCGGAGTGGAGCATGTACGGCGCCTCGATTCGGGCGTGGTTGCCGCCGATGAGGTGGGTGCCGTAGCCCTGCCCGGGCAGGGGGCGGCCGGTGGCCGGATCCACCTCGAGGAGGAAGATGCCGCCGGAGTAGGAGCCGTAGAGCAGCTGGTGGCGGCCCTCGGCGTCGACGAACTCGTGGGGGTCGATGACGTTGGGGTGGACGGTCGCGTCGTAGATCGTCCCGTCCTCGCTGGGCTCGCCCCACATGCCCGAGCGCAGGAAGATGCCCTCGTCGACGTAGGGACCCTCGATGCTGTCCGCGATCGCGGAGCCCATCGCCGAGCGCGGGGAGGAGCCCTCGCAGGCGCAGTAGTACATCCGGAAACGGCCGTCGACGGTGTCGGTGACGTCTGCGGCCCAGAGGGTGGTGGTGTTCGCCCACTCGAAGGCCTCGGCGAGCTCGAGGGTGACGTCCTCGAACAGGGGGTTCTCGGGGGTGACGAGGTCCGCCACGCCCTCCCAGTGCAGGAGGTCCGGGGTCCGGGCGGCCGCCAGGTGGGAGCCGAAGACGTAGAACTGGCCGTCGGCGCGGATCACCGAGGGGTCGTGGACCGAGACGTCGGTGAAGCTCGGGTCCGGCAGGTCCATGCCGCTTCCCGCGGGACCGGCCTGTGCCGCGGAGGGCAGCAGGGCGGAGCCGCCGGCGGCGGTGGTGAGCACGAGCGTCGAGGTCAGGAGGCGGCGTCGGGACAGCGGGTTCATGCGGGGACTCCTTCGTCCGGGGAGGGTCGGCGATGATCTGCCCGGGACCTTACATCGTTGTAAACAACGATGGCAAGAGCGGCTCACCACGGTGGGAAGGGCGCTCGGGTCAGCGCGCCGTCGCCGGCGCGCTCTCGCGGACCACCAGGGTGTGCGGCACGGTGACCGTCCGCCCCGGGCCGTCCAGTCCGGCGATCCGCTCCAGGAGCATGTCCAGCGCGACCCGGGCCAGCCGGCGCTTGTCCGGGCTGATGGTGGTCAGCGCCGGGGAGGCGAAGGGGGTCTCGGGGATGTCGTCGTAGCCGGTCACGGCCACGTCCTCGGGGACGCGCAGGCCGCGCTCGCGCAGGGCGGTGAGCGCCCCGAGGGCGAGCTCGTCGTTGGCCGCGGCGATCGCGGAGACCTCCGGATGCGCATCCAGCAGGGCGTGCGTGGAGACGCGCCCGTCGTGCCGGTGCCAGTCCGGGACGGTCTGCTCGAGGGCGTCGGCCGGGTCGAGCCCTGCCTGTGCCACGGCCTCGCGGAACCCGGCGATGCGCAGGGCCGCCGTGCTGTGGGCGGGCACCAGGTCCCCCGCCGGCAGGACGCCGAGGAAGGCGATGCGCCGGGGTCGGGCCGCCAGCAGGTGGGCCGTG
>Ga0302349_1002807_pt1 | contig 10693 bp, 6 predicted proteins | sample PhyAR1_FD_202176 | JGI IMG/M metagenome (GOLD analysis project Ga0302349, IMG submission 202176) | Leaf surface microbial communities from alfalfa plants in UC Gill Tract Community Farm, Albany, California, United States - DLSL A.R1... | ecosystem: Host-associated > Plants > Phyllosphere >...
TGGAGGGCGGGGAGCTCCGCCTGCAGCGCGTTGAGGTCCTTCACGAGCTGCTGGACGCCGCGGTGCAGCGGGTACTCGACGAGCCACCAGGGCAGGCCGTCCTGCTCCGACCACTCGGTGCCCTGGGCGAACTCGCTGCCCATGAACAGCAGCTGCTTGCCCGGATGGGTCCACTGCAGGGCCAGGTAGACGCGCAGCGAGGCGGCCTGCTGCCAGTCGTCGCCGGGCGCCTTGCGCAGCAGCGAGCCCTTGCCGTGGACGACCTCGTCGTGGGAGATCGGCAGCACGAAGTTCTCGGAGTACTGGTAGACCATCGAGAAGGTCAGCTCGCCGTGGTGGTGCTGACGGTGCACCGGGTCCTCGCCGAGGTACTCGAGGGTGTCGTGCATCCAGCCCATGTTCCACTTGAAGCCGAAGCCCAGCCCGCCGGCGTCCGTGGGACGCGTGACCCCGGGGAACGAGGTGGACTCCTCGGCGATCATGACGATGCCCGGGGCCCGCTTGTAGGCGGTGGCGTTGGCCTCCTGGAGGAAGGCGATCGCCTCGAGGTCCTCCCGCCCGCCGTGGACGTTGGGCACCCACTGGCCCTCCTCGCGGGAGTAGTCCAGGTAGAGCATCGAGGCGACGGCGTCCACGCGCAGGCCGTCGACGTGGAACTCCTCGAGCCAGTAGCAGGCGTTGGCGACGAGGAAGTTGCGCACCTCGTGGCGTCCCACGTCGAACACGTAGGTGCCCCAGTCGGGGTGCTCGCCGCGACGCGGGTCCGCGTGCTCGTACAGGGGCGTGCCGTCGAAGCGGCCCAGGGCCCACTCGTCCTTGGGGAAGTGGGCGGGCACCCAGTCCATGATCACGCCGATCCCGGCCGCGTGCAGGGCGTCGATCAGCGCGCGCAGCTCGTCCGGGGTGCCCAGCCGCGAGGTGGGGGCGTAGTAGCCGGTCACCTGGTAGCCCCAGGAGCCGCCGAAGGGGTGCTCGGCGAGCGGCATGAACTCCACGTGCGTGAAGCCCATCTCGACCACGTAGTCCACGAGCTCCGTCGCGAGCTCGGTGTAGCCGAGGCCCGGTCGCCAGCTGGGCAGGTGCACCTCGTAGATCGACATGCGGGAGCTCACGGGCTGCTGCTGCGCGCGCCGCGCGAGCCAGGCGTCGTCCGTCCACTCGTGTTCGCTCTCGGCGACGATCGACCCCGTCGCGGGCGGGACCTCGGCGCGGCGGGCCATCGGGTCCGCCTTGTCCCGCCAGGTGCCGTCGGCGCCGAGGATCCGGAACTTGTAGACCTCTCCCGCGCCGATCCCGGGCAGGAAGATCTCCCACACGCCGGAGGCGCCGAGGGAGCGCAGGGCGGTCTGCCGGCCGTCCCAGCCGGAGAAGGCGCCGATGACCTGCACGGCCCGCGCCCCGGGGGCCCAGACCGCGAAGGAGGTGCCCCGCACGCCGTCGACGGTGCGCACGTGCGCGCCGAGCGCGCGCCACAGCTCCTCGTGGCGGCCCTCCCGGATGAGGTGCAGGTCGAGCTCGCCGAGCGTGGGCAGGAAGCGGTACGGGTCCTCGACCTCGACCGCCGGCTCCCCGGCGGCCCAGGTCACCCGCAGCCGGTAGCGCTCGAGCGCGGGGCGGTCGACGACCGCGACCCAGATGCCGTCGTACTCGTGCTCCATGGGGACGGAGGTGCCGTCCTCGAGCACCACCTCGACGGCGTGCGCGAGCGGCTTGAGGGCGCGGACGGTCACGGCGCTCTCGTAGGGCTCGGCACCGAGCACGGAGTGCGGGTCGTGGTAGGAGCCGGTCGCGGCCGCGCCGAGCTCGTGGACCTCGAGCTGGAGACGGGAGGGGCCGGCGTCGGGCGTCGTCCGGTCCCCGGCGGGTCCGGCGCCTGCGGGGACGACGGGGGTCGCGTCATCGGACATGGGGGTCCTCCTCGGGTCGGACGATGCGCAGCACGTGCGCGGGGCGGTCGTGCGGGTCGAGGATGACGAAGGGGTCCTCGCCCCAGGTGAAGCGCTCCCCGGTGAGCAGGTCCTCGACCTCGAAGGACGCGCCGACGTCGAGGGCGCCGAGGTCCAGGGAGAGGCGGGTCCAGGCGCCGCGGTCGTGCACGGTGAGCGAGGCGACGAGCACCGTGTCCGCCTGCCCGGTGGGGGACTCGTCGGCCGGCAGGTGCTTGGAGAACACGACGACGTCCTCGTCCTCCGCCTCGTGGAAGCGGATCGTGGTGAGGGTCTGCAGGGCCGGGTGCGCGCGACGGATCCGGTTGAGGTCGCCCAGCAGCGGCTCGAGGCTCGTGCCCTGGGCGAGCGCCCCGGCGAAGTCGCGCGGACGGTACTCGTACTTCTCGTTGTCGATCTGCTCCTCCGCGCCCGGGCGGGGGACGTCCTCGACGAGCTCGTAGCCGGAGTAGATGCCCCAGGTGGGCACGAGGGTCGCGGCGAGGATCGCTCGCAGCGCGAAGGCCGCCCGGCCCCCGGAGCTCATGAACGGGGTGAGGATGTCGTGGGTCGTCGGCCAGAAGCTGGGGCGCATGTAGGGGGCGGCCTCGACGAGCTCCTCGAGGTACTCCTGGAGCTCGGCGGGGGTGTGGCGCCAGGTGAAGTAGGTGTAGCTCTGGTGGAAGCCGACCTTGCCCAGGGTGTGCATCATCGTGGGGCGGGTGAACGCCTCGGCGAGGAAGACGACCTCGGGGTGCTTCTCGTCGAACTCCGCGAGCAGCTGCTCCCAGAAGCGCACGGGCTTCGTGTGCGGGTTGTCCACCCGGAACAGGGTCACGCCGTGCTCGACCCAGAGCTCGAGCACGTCGCGGATCGCCGCGTACAGGCCCTCGTAGTCCGTGTCGAAGCTCAGCGGGTAGATGTCCTGGTACTTCTTCGGCGGGTTCTCGGCGTAGGCGATCGAGCCGTCCGGCCGCACGACGAACCACTCGGGGTGCTCGGCGACCCAGGGGTGGTCCGGCGAGCACTGCAGGGCCACGTCGAGGGCGACCTCGAGGTCGAGCTCCTTCGCGCGGGCGACGAAGGCGTCGAAGTCCTCCATGGTGCCGAGGTCCGGGTGGATCGCGTCGTGGCCGCCCTCCGCGGCGCCGATCGCGTAGGGGGAGCCGGGGTCGCCGGGGCGAGGCTCCAGCGAGTTGTTGCGGCCCTTGCGGAAGGCGGTGCCGATCGGGTGGATCGGGGTCAGGTAGGCGACGTCGAAGCCCATCGCGGCGACGCGGTCCAGGGAGTCGGCCGCGGTGCGCAGCGTGCCGGAGACCCAGCCGCTCTCCGGGTCGAAGCGCGCGCCCTCGGAGCGGGGGAACATCTCGTACCAGGAGCCGAACAGGGCGCGGGGACGGTGCACGACGAGCGCGTGGGGGCCGGAGACGGTGACCCCCTCGCGCAGCGGGCGCACGTCGAGCACCCCGCGGAGGTCCGCGGCGAGCGCCGGGGCGACGCGCGCGGCGGGGGAGAGGGAGGAGTCCTGGAGGCTCGCGATCGCGGCCTCGAGCAGGGCGCGGTCCTCGGCGGGGCGGGCCCCGGAGGCGACCTCGGCGAGGGCGGCGCGCAGCACGGCGACCCCCTCCGCGCACACGAGCGGCTCGTCGATGCCGGCGGGGATCTTCACCTCCGCCACGTGGGCCCAGGTGTCGTACGGCGAGGAGAAGGCCTCGATCCGGAAGGACCAGTGACCCGCGGCGTCCGGTCGCACGCGGGTCTCCCACAGGTCCAGGCCCGGGTTCGTCGAGCGCAGTCGGCGCACGGTCTCGGCGCCCTGCGGGTCCGTGAGCACCACCTGCACGCCCATCGCGTCGTGGCCCTCGCGGAAGGCGTTCGCCGTGATCCGCACGCTCTCGCCGACGACGCACGAGGCGGGGAAGCGGCCGCCGTCGACGACGGGGGTGACGTCCATGATCGGGATCCGGCCGACGCCGGCGTCCAGCGGGTCCGGCGCCGGGGCGGCCACGGCCGGGGCGGCCGGTGCGGCGTGCTGCGGCGGGCGGCTCCCGCTCCCGGTGGGAGCGGTGGTCGCCGGGGTCCGGTCCAGGGGGGACGACGAAGATGACACGAGCTCTCCTGACTGCGCGGACGCGCGCCCGCACCCGGGCGCGGTGACGGTGCTCACCCTAGCCGTCCCGCCGGGGTCAGGGCTCCGCGATCCCGACCACGAGGACGCTCCCGGGGGCGATCAGGCGGGAGCCCAGTGCCAGGGGAGCGGAGGGGAGGGAGGACATGTCCTCGAGATCGCTGTCGAAGAGCACCCGGGCGACCCCCTGCGGCCAGGGCGCGCCGGGGAGGTGCAGGGGCACCGGCTCGGACTCCGCGGAGACGACGATCAGCAGGTGCTCGGTCGCCTCCCCGGTGCCGGGCTCGCCCGGGATCCCGGGCCGGAGCATGGCGAGCAGGTGCCGGGTGGGGTCCATCCAGTCGGCATGGGTCATGCCCTCGCCGTCCGCGCGGAACCAGGCGACCTGCCCCGGGTCCAGGGCCTCCGCGTGCGCGGGCTGGAGGAAGTGCGGGGTGCGCAGCGAGGGGTAGGCCGCCCGCAGCTGCAGGAGCCGCCGCACGGCCTCCCGCTGGACGCGTGCCAGGTCGTCGACGTCCCAGCTCAGCCAGGAGATCTCGTTGTCCTGGCAGTAGGCGTTGTTGTTGCCGCGCTGGGTGCGGGCGATCTCGTCCCCGGCGGTGATCATCGGGGTGCCGGAGGCGAGGATCAGGGTCGCGAGCAGCGCCCGCTGGGTGCGCAGGCGCTCCCGGCGCAGCGCCTCCCGCGCGGTCTCGCCCTCGGGTCCGTCCTCGGGCTCGCCCTCGACGCCGTGGTTCCAGGAGCGGTTGTTCCCGGTGCCGTCCCGGTTCTCCTCGCCGTTGGCCTCGTTGTGCTTCTCCTCGTAGGCCGTGAGGTCGTGGAGGGTGAAGCCGTCGTGGGCGCTCACGTAGTTCACGGACGCCCAGGGGGAGCGGAGGCTCCGCCCGGGCGGCAGGTGCTCCGGGTCGCCGCCGGTGAAGAGGTCGCTCGATCCCGCGAGCCGGGTCGCGAGATCGCGGACCCCACCGACCGCCCGGTCGCCGGAGCGCTCCCGGTGGGCGCGGTCGGAGAGCCAGAAGGAGCGCACGTCGTCGCGGAAGGCGTCGTTCCACTCGGCGAAGGGCGGCGGGAAGCAGCCCGTCTGCCAGCCGCCGGTGCCCACGTCCCAGGGCTCGGCGATGAGCTTCACCCCGCGCAGCACCGGATCGGTGACGATCGCGCGCAGCAGCGGGTGGTCGGGGCGGAAGCCGCCCGCGTCCCGGCCGAGGGTCGCGGCGAGGTCGAAGCGGAAGCCGTCCACGTGCATCTCCTGCACCCAGTACCGCAGGGAGCCCAGCACGAGGTCCACGACGTGCACGGAGGTCGCGTCGAGGGTGCCGCCGGTGCCCGTGACGTCCTGGAAGGAGCCGTGGTCCATCGCGTAGTAGGCGAGGTTGTCCAGCCCCCGCAGGGACAGCGAGGGGCCCTCCGCCCCGCCCTCCGCGGTGTGGTTGTAGACGACGTCGAGGATGACCTCGAGCCCGGCCGCGTGGAGGCTGCGGATCATGGTCCGCACCTCGTCGAGCACCGCCTGCGCGCCGGCGCGTTGGGCGGCGGCGGTCGCGAGCGAGGGCTCGGGCGCGAAGAAGGAGAGCGAGGAGTAGCCCCAGTAGTTCGTCAGGCCCATGCGGGTCAGGTGCGGCTCGTCCATCGCCGCGTGGATCGGCAGCAGCTCGACGGAGGTGACCCCGAGCTCGCGCAGGTAGCCGGTGATCGCGGGATGGCCGAGCCCCGCGTAGGTGCCGCGCAGCGGGGCCGGCAGCGCCGGGTGGAGGCGGGTGAAGCCCTTGACGTGGAGCTCGTAGAGCACGGTCGCGTCCCAGTCCACGAGCGGGCGCAGGTCGTCCTGCCAGTCGAAGTCGTCCCGCACGACGACGGACCACACGGCCTCGGGGCCCGAGTCCACGTGGCTGGGCTCGGCGGCGGGGCCGACGGCCTCCAGCATCGAGTCCACCTCGAAGGGGAAGAAGGAGCTCAGCAGCGGCGAGGCGTGCGAGATGCCGCGGGCCGTGGGGTCCAGCAGCAGCTGGCGCGGGTTCCCGAAGAGCCCGGCGCCGGGGTCCCAGGGTCCCTCGACCCTCAGGCCGTACTGGGTGCCGGGCAGCATGCCGGTCACGTGGTCCCAGCGCAGGCCGCCGTCGAAGTGCCGCAGGCGCTGGCGCCGCTCCGCCCCGGAGGAGCGCACGCACAGGTCCACCGCGGTCGCGCGGGGGGCGGCGACGGCGAAGGTCCCTCGACCCAGCTCGTCGACGACGAGCCCGGGGGAGGTGGGCGCGAGCGGCGGGGTAGCACGGTCGAATCGGTCTGCCTGCACCCGCGCATTCTCCCACCCGGGGGCCGGCCGCCGTCCCCGCGCCTGAGCCGCGGCGACGCGACCTGGACCACAGCGGCTAGGATCGGCCGGGTGCCCCGCGCTCCGCTCCGGGGAGGGCCGGGCGCCGGCGCGGCCCGGGGGAGCCGGGACCCGCACCGCAGCGGACCTCACGGTCCGTCCACGACCGCAGACCGCTAGGCGCACGCCGCTCCGACGGGGGACACGCAGCACATGACACAGCCACCCATCCCGCAGCCCGCCGCGCACGGCGCCGCGCCCCAGCCGTCACCCCAGGTCCAGGCGTCCGGGCATCCCGCCCCCGCGCAGCCCGGCGCGCAGGCGACCGGCCGTCCCCGCCGCAGCGGCGACTTCGCCGCTCCGGGCGGCGCCGCGATCGCCCCGGGGGACATGGAGCGCAGCGCGGAGATCGTGCGCACCATCTCGCGGGTCTTCGGCTCCCGCGTCGTGGGCCAGGAGAACCTCCGCCTCACCCTGCTCACCGCGCTCGCCGCGGGCGGCCACGTGCTGCTCGAGTCCGTGCCCGGCCTCGCCAAGACGACCGCCGCCTCGGCGCTCGCCTCCGCGATCTCGGGGTCCTTCTCGCGCATCCAGTGCACGCCCGACCTCATGCCGAACGACATCATCGGCACGCAGATCTTCAACTACGGCACGAGCACCTTCACGACCCAGCTGGGCCCCGTGCACGCGAACGTCGTGCTGCTCGACGAGGTGAACCGCTCGAGCGCGAAGACGCAGTCCGCGATGCTCGAGGCGATGCAGGAGCGGCAGACCTCCATCGGCGGCGAGATCCACCGCCTGCCCGAGCCGTTCATGGTGCTCGCGACCCAGAACCCGATCGAGGAGGAGGGCACGTACGTCCTCCCCGAGGCGCAGATGGACCGCTTCCTCATGAAGGAGGTGCTCACCTACCCGCGTCCCGGCGAGGAGCACGAGATCCTCGACCGCTCGACGGCAGGCAGCCTCACCGGGCCCCGCGAGAGCGTGGGCACCGTCTCCCTCGAGGACATCCGCTTCCTCCAGGAGAAGGTCGACCAGGTCCACGTCGACCCGGCCGTCAAGCGCTACATCATCGACCTCGTCTTCACCACGCGCGGCTCCGGCCCCCGCCCCGTCCCGAACCTCACGCAGTCCGTGCGGGTCGGCGCGAGCCCCCGTGGCTCCCTCGCGCTGATGCGGGTGGGCCAGGCGCACGCGCTGCTCCACGGCCGCGACTACGTCACCCCGGACGACGTCCGCGCGATGCGCTACGGCGTGCTGCGCCACCGCCTCGTGCTGACCTTCGACGCCCTCGCCGGCGGCATCAAGCCCGAGCAGATCATCGACGCGGTCTTCCACGCCGTGCCGATGCCCTGATCGGTGCCGACGAGCACGCGGAAGGAGGTCACGCCATGGCGACCTCGCTGATCACCCGGGTCAAGGCCCGGGTGGACCTGCACACCTCCAACCGCGCCCGGGGACTGATCCAGGGTCGGGGCCGCTCCCTGTTCAAGGGCAGCGGCGAGGACTTCGACGACCTGAAGTACTACCAGCCCGGGGACAAGATCTCCGACATCGACTGGAAGGCGACGGCCCGCTCCGGCGAGCCGCTCATCCGCCAGTTCAACGAGGAGCGCGTGCGCCACCTCTCGATCGTCGCGGACACCTCCTCCGCCATGTCCGCGACCGCCGCGGACGGCACCTCCAAGCGCGACGCCGCCGTGATGGCCGCGGGCTTCATCTGCTTCCTCGCCCAGCGCAGCGGTGACCTCGTGGGGCTCGTCGGCGGCTCCGAGCGCTCGCCGATGCAGCTGCCCGCGCGCTCGAGCGACGGCCACCTCGAGCTGCTGCTGCGCTCGATCCAGCAGGGCACCACGGCGAGCTCCCCGGCGCCGGACAGCGCCTGGCTGCTCGAGCGCGCTTTCCGCGTGACCAGCCGCTCCACCCTCATGACCATCATCACCGACGAGGCGCACCCCTCCGTCGAGGACTTCGCCTCGCTGCGCCGCCTCACGACCCGCCACGACGTGCTCGTGGTGCGGATCCGGGACGCGGACCCGCTGCAGGCGGAGGCGCTCGAGAACGACGTGGTGGACATCGAGGACCCGCGGGACCTGACCTCGCTCGCCCGCACCTCGAAGCGCGTGCGCCGGGACGTGGAGAACTATCGCCGCGCCCGCGAGGAGGGCATCACCGAGATGCTCGACCGCCTGCACCTCACGCACGTCATCACCGAGGGGGAGTCCACCGTCGTCGAGGACATGATCGCCATGCTCCGCTCCCGGGAGTACCGCCATGCCCGTGCCTGAGACCCTGCTCGCCGCGGGCGCCGCGCTCGCCGAGCCCGCCCCGCCGGAGATCATCGACCCTCCCCAGTACTCCGTCGCCTGGCTGATCCTCGCGGCGCTGTGCGTGATCGTCGTGGCCGCGCTGATCGTGGGCACGCTGCGCATCACCCGCGGCATCGAGCGGCGCATCGCCTACCGTGCCCGGCCCACGGACGTGGACACCCTGAAGGCGGAGTTCCTGCGCGCGGTCAACGATCTCGTCGACCGCCACGAGGCGGGGGAGCTCGACGCCCGCGAGGGCCACCAGGAGCTCACCGCGATCATGCGCCGCTTCGTGCGGCGCACCACGGGGCACGACGTCACGAGCCAGGACGTCGGCACGCTCCGCGCCGACCCCCGCACCCGCGAGGTGGGCGAGCTGATCGCCGCGCTCTACGAGCCGGACTTCGCCGCCGCCTCGGACACCGCCCTGCGCGACTCGGTGCGCCGCGCGCGGGAGGTGGTGCGCCGATGGTCATGACCCTGTGGTGGGTGACCCTCCTGCTCCTGCTCGCCGCGATCGCGGTCTGGGCGATCACCTTCTGGAACCGCCGGGCGATGCGGCGCTCCCCGGTGGTGGTCGCGAACAGCCGCTTCATGGACCGCATCCCGAGCTTCACGCGCGCCCAGCGGGTCGCCGGCGTGCTCCGGGTGGCACTCGTCGGCGTGACCGTGATCGGGGTGCTCTCCTCCTCGGTGCTCTCCGGGCGGGTGGCCTCCGAGCGTGTGGAGACGCCGTCCTTCGCCTCGCGGGACATCGTGCTGTGCCTGGACGTCTCCGGGTCGATGTACGAGTACGACACCCAGATCCTGGCGACCTTCGCGGAGCTCGTGGACTCCTTCGACGGGGAGCGGGTGGCGCTGTCGATCTTCAACTCGACCAGCCGCACGGTCTTCCCGCTCACCAACGACTACGACCTCATCGAGAAGCAGCTGCGGGAGGGCTCCGAGGCGATCGACTTCGACGAGTTCGGCTACCGCCTGGGCCAGCGCGACTACTCCGAGGACAAGGTGCGCCAGTACGTCGACTTCGTCGACGGGACCCGCGGCGTCGCGGACCAGGCCTCGATCGTGCCCGACGGCCTCGCCTCGTGCGCCCAGCTGTTCGACCAGGCGGAGGAGGAGCGCTCGCGCTCGATCATCTTCGCGACGGACAACGAGGTCAACGGCGAGTCGATCTTCACGCTCGACGAGGCGGCGGACGCCGTCACCTCGCGGGACATCTCGCTGTTCACCTTCTACCCGGGCGCCTACGAATGCGGTCCCGAGTGCCTCGAGGAGCTCCGCAGCGCGACGGAGTCCCATGACGGGAAGCTCTACCAGTCCTCGGACCCGCAGGCGATCCCGACGATCATCCAGCAGATCCAGAAGAGCCAGGCCCAGGAGATGGGGGCGGAGCCGGTGCTCGTGCGCAGCGATCATCCCGGGCCGATGTTCGTGCTCACGCTGCTCGCGCTGATGGCCGTCCTCGCGCTCGGATGGAGGTCGCGATGATCCGCCTCGAGCCCCTGCTCACGCCCTGGGCCGCGGTCCCGCTGTTCGGTGCGATGCTCGTGCTGTGCGTGGTGCTGCTGGTGCGGCGCCCGCGCCAGCGCACGGCCTGGCTTCGGCGCGGTCTGATGGTCCTGCTGCTGCTCGTCGTCGCCCTGCGCCCCGTGACGCCGCTCGACGACCGCCAGACCCAGCGCATGGACGCGAACGTGTTCTTCGTCGTGGACCGCACCGGCTCGATGAACGCGGAGGACTACGGGGCCGACGGCGACCAGCCCCGGCTCGAGGGCGTGAAGGCGGACATGGCCCGGATCATGGGCATGACCGAGGGCGCTCGGTACTCGATCATCGCCTTCGACTCGACCGCGACCCAGCAGCTGCCGCTGACGACCGACGCGGGCGCCGCGAAGGCCTGGATCGACACGCTCACCACCGAGCCCACCGACTACTCGCAGGGCTCGAACGTGGACCGGCCGCTGCAGGCGCTGACCACCGCGGTCACCGAGACCCAGCGGGAGGACCCGGACTCCTC
>Ga0302349_1002814_pt1 | contig 10665 bp, 10 predicted proteins | sample PhyAR1_FD_202176 | JGI IMG/M metagenome (GOLD analysis project Ga0302349, IMG submission 202176) | Leaf surface microbial communities from alfalfa plants in UC Gill Tract Community Farm, Albany, California, United States - DLSL A.R1... | ecosystem: Host-associated > Plants > Phyllosphere >...
CAGTCCTTTTACTTAAAATAGCGAATGTTTCCGATAATTGATCGCTGTATGTATGAATAATTTCATCGATAGAAACATAGGCTCAGCCTATTAAGAGTACCACAAACCCTTCAGACTGGCAAAATGTTATGCCGATGGTGTGAGTGGATTCAACGGAAAAATGAGAACGACATAACCAATCACTCATAGTTGATTAAAAAAAGATTGTCATCAATTGATACTTCGTGTCTTAACCTTCAATAGTTTACCCAAAAAAGCTGCAGAAGTAAAATAGCTCTAATTATTTTTCAAAAAATTTAACAACTTTTTGAAAAATAATTAGAACTGCTAACGATTATTCAATAATTAATCCTAAAGTACTGGCAATTAATAGCCCCTGTTCTGGTGTCACAATAAGTCCTTTTAGATTTTCAGGGGAAAAAAGTAGGGAATCAAAGGTATTACTGGTGAAATCCAATCCTTGTAATTTTGTTCGCAGCCAATTGCTGCCAGTCAAATTAGCATGTTGGATCAACAAGTGCTTCCAAGTCAATTCGAAAAAATCGCTCTGCTCCAAGCTGGTATTTTGGAAATGAATATCTTTGATGTTGGTAGCACTAAAAGATGCATAATCCCCTAAACAGTCTTCAAAAACGCAATCTCTTAAATAACCTTCGGCAAAATTAGTGCCGGTTAATTTGCACTGATGAAAGACGACTTGGTGAAAGCTACCACCAATGAATTCCGTGTTGGAAAAATCACAGCATTCAAAGCGAACGTTGCTGCATTCAAAACGAACAAGATGATTACGCTGCATGATAACGCGCTGAAAGACTGATTGACGAACTAGCAAGCTATGAACATCTTGATAACTTAAATCTTGATCGACGAGCTGAATGCCGTCAATGGTTTGTTCATCATCAAGGGTTAGATAATCAAGTTCATCTAATGAAGGAATAACAGGTGCTAATGGTGTTCTTTTTTTCATAACAAAACCTCCTTAAGCCCTAAGCAACTTATTCAACTTCTTTGTCAAAATTTACATTCAACTGATAGGCACGATTGTAGAATTTCACGCTGGTAGTAAGTACATAAGCGCTGGCTAAACCTAACAAACTACCTAAAACAATTCCTAATAAACGATAACTTAGCAAGCTGGAGATATATTGGTGACGTGCTAGATTGGAAAGTAACAAAGCCATAGGAGTTGTAAAAAAGTTTGCGATGGCGTAATTCCGTTTGACAGAAAATTCGACGGTCATAAATAGTAAGCAGATCAATCCAATTGTTTGTAAAGGAGACAAAGCGATGTTCAATAGAAGGGCGGAAATTAACAAACCAACCATAGTTCCAAAAATTCTTTGGAGATTGCGATGCATGACTGCCCGTAAATTTTCCCCCTGCAAGACAGCAGCACAGGAAACGATCATCCAATAAGAATTAGTTAAATGAAGGGATTGACTAATATATGTAGCCAAAAATAAAATAACAGCATAATGCAATGCGTCCAATAACGCGGCGGGATCTACATATAAGCGTTCTTGTAAGGACATCTTTTTTTGACTCACCATGGGTACGCATGACGCTGAAGGTAAAAGCTAAGCAAAGTAGCAATGACTAAAGAAGTTAAAACGCCAATACTCACAAAACCAATCATAATAGGAATTTTGGCTAAAGGAATTTTCATAGCTGTCCCCATCGCAGTGACCATAATAATAAAAAAGCCTCCTGGTTTTGCGATCCCATATAAGCGAAAAAGGATCCGGGCGCCAAAGGCTACACCGCTAATCGCAAAAGGAATTGTCCAAGGCGTATGCGTGCTGAACATACCAACCATCACGCCCGATAAAAGTGAGCAGCCGACAATTCCTAAACGCCGGAGCAACTGCTTGCGAGGCAGATCTTGATAATACAATAGAGGGAAAATACCTAGAGAGCCAAAGCTGCTGATGGTTAGATTGTTAAAAAAATAGCCGATTAAAAGAGGAATGGCCATGCAAACTCCAGAGCCGATTATTCGTATGGGATTTTCTTGAGATCTATTGATGGTGAAGAGGTTTTTTAAAAAAGTTGAAATTTTCACAGACTCATCCTTTCTACTATAAGGGAACACTTCTAATGTATCATATTGTTTTTGGCGCTGGCAATACATAAAAAAAGAAGTTATATAAAGACGAAAAGAAAATTTTATGGGAATAACTGACAAAAAGATTAAAAAAAAGAAAGTTAAATATTGCTTTTTTGATGTGAAAATTGTAAACTGTATCTCATAAGTATTAATAATTATTAAATTTTAAATTCTTAATTATTAATAGCTAGTAAATTCTGATTTTTCAGAAAAAACAATTAATATCTTGGGAGGCAACAGTTATGAAATTGAAAAAGTCAATTGCATTGGGTTGTGTTACTTTGTTTAGTCTGACAGCATTAGCTGCATGCGGCGGAAACAACAACTCTGGTAGCAAAAATAAAGCAAGTGAAGGCAAACCGAGTGGAGAACAAGTCTTCCGTTATACCGAACAACAAGAAATGCCAACAGCCGATTTATCAATGGCAACGGATGAAGTAAGTTTTAACACGTTAAATAATGTTTACGAAGGACTTTACCGCTTAAATAAAGATAATGAAATTGAACCGGCTGGTGCTGCTGAAAAAGCCGAAATCAGCGAAGACGGTTTAACTTATAAATTTAAATTAAATAAAGATGCGAAATGGTCAGACGGCAAACCCGTAACTGCCAAAGATTACGTTTACGGCTGGCAACGGACGGTTGACCCTAAAACAGCTTCTGAATATGCGTACTTATTCAGCCCTGTAAAAAATGCCGATGCTATTAGTAAAGGTGAAAAGGATAAATCTGAATTAGGCATTAAAGCAGTCAGCGACTATGAATTGGAGATTTCCCTTGATAAAGCTGCTCCTTATTTTGATTACTTGTTAGCCTCTGTTTCTTTCTTCCCGCAACGTCAGGATATCGTAGAAAAATTTGGCAAAAACCGCAGTCTACAATGGACCTTTTGTATTGGCTGATTTTGATGGACCAGGAACAGACACAGAATGGTCTTATAAGAAAAATGATCAATACTGGGATAAAAACACTGTAAAACTTGATGAAGTGAAAGTGAACGTGGTAAAAGAATCACCAACAGCTCTAAACTTATTCCAAGATGGTCAAACAGATGATATCAAATTAACAGGAGAATTAGCACAACAAATGGCTAACGATCCAGCATTTGTTTCTCAAAAAGAAGCATCAACTCAATATATGGAATTAAATCAACGCGATGAAAATTCACCATTTAGAAATGCTAACTTACGGAAAGCAATCGCTTATTCAATTGACCGTAAAGCCTTAGTGGATTCTGTTTTAGGCGACGGTTCCATCGAGCCCAACGGTTTAGTTCCTGCCAACGTGGCTAAAGACCCAAGCGGTAATAAAGACTTTACAAAAGAAGCGGGCAGTAACATTGGTTTCGATAAGAAAAAAGCCAAAGAATATTGGGAAAAAGCTAAAAAAGAATTAGGGATCACTACCTTGAAGATGGACATCTTAACTTCTGACGCTGATATTTCTAAGAAAACCGTAGAATTCGTCCAAGGAGCGATTCAAGATACTTTGGAAGGGATTAAAGTCACTGTAAGTCCGGTACCATTCTCTGTTCGTTTAGACCGCTCAAACAAAGGTGATTTCTCTACGGCGATTGGCGGTTGGAGTGCCGACTATGCAGATCCAAGCAGTTTCTTAGACTTGTTTGAATCAACAAATTCATATAACCGTGGCCGTTACAATAATCCAGAGTACGATAAGTATATTGAAGCAGCTAGCACAACGAATGTAACTGATCCAGAAAAACGTTGGGATGATATGGTAAATGCTGAGAAAACCATTATGGACGACATGGGTGTAATTCCATTGTATCAAAAAGCGGAAGCACACTTACGTTCTGCTAAAGTGAAAGATGTTGCGGTACATCCAGCTGGTGCGAAGTATGACTACAAATGGGCTTATATTTCAGAGTAATTCAAAAATGAACCACAGTGAAATGGATCTGAAACAAAAGAATTTTTACTAGCCTGACCAGTAAAAAAGCGTGAGGCAAGGAGCGAGTGACTGATACCAAAACAGCACCGCAAGCGTTACTGAAAAAGTAACGCTTAGCTTGTCCTTGTTACGTTAAATTTTTAGAGGCTGGAACACTGCTGTCCCAGCCTCTTGTTATCTTTACTTATAAAAAGTAAAATATTAGAAAGACTAAAGATGGAATTAATAAGATGCCTCCGGTTTCCAACCAAAAACGGCTATGGTCTTTTCCAATGGTGGAAAGCGGCACAAATTCTTTTGGATCATTTTTTCTTTTAAAGCGTAATGATTGTTTCATAAAGCGCTGGAAATTATCAAAAAATCCTGAGGACATAATCCACAAGGCGATTCCGATAATTAAAAAGAAAAGTGCTACCAAAAAGAAGGTATCCGATAAAGTGACGATAGATAGTTCTTTCTTTCCTAACAACAGGTACAGAAAAATACCAATGGTGGAAATGAAGGCCGTTAATAAAGGCCATTTTCTTTTTTTCATGGACTCATCCTGTCTAAATTAAACTATTTCTATTCATTACTTTAACGAAATTTGTTAATGAAGTCAAAAAAATCTCGGAGGTGTCATTTTTGAATAGTTTTGGGAAATATTTTCTTAAACGGGTCATTTTTATGATTATCACTTTGTGGCTAATTGCGACCATCACATTCTTCTTAATGAAATTACTACCAGGAACTCCTTACACAAATCAAGAGAAACTTAGTCCCGAAACAATTGCGATGCTTAATAAGCAATCTGGCTTAGATAAACCGGTAATTGTTCAATACGGAATTTATTTGAAAAATTTATTAGTTGGTGATTTCGGTATTTCCTTCCAATTTAAAAACCAACCGGTGGCTAAACTACTTGCAGGTCGAATTGGACCTTCTTTACAGTTAGGTGGACAAGCAATTATCTTTGGTACATTGGTAGGAATCTTGCTGGGAGCTATCGCAGCGATGAAACAAAACACGTGGGTTGACACTACTGCAACGCTCTTAGCCATCTTAGGTCGTTCTATTCCTAACTTTGTCTTCGCTGTTTTGTTGCAATATATCTTCGCTATGAAATTAGGCATTTTGCCAATTGCTATGTGGAACGGCTTTGCCTATACAATTTTACCGACGATCGCACTGGCGATGAGTCCGATGGCAGACTCGGCCCGATTTATTCGCACCGAAATGGTGGAAGTGTTGCATAGTGATTATGTAGAATTGGCTAAAGCAAAAGGATTAAGCCGTTGGCAAGTTGCATTTCGCCATGGCCTTAGAAACAGTATGATTCCATTGATTACTTTATTGGGACCTTTGGCTGTTGGCTTAATGACAGGTTCTTTAGTAGTTGAAAATATTTTTGCGATTCCAGGAATTGGGGAGCAATTTGTAAAATCAATCATGACAAACGACTATCCAACAATTATGGCTGTAACCATCTTGTATTCTGCAATGTTAGTAATGGTTATTTTAATTGTTGACTTACTTTACGGCTTAATCGATCCAAGAATTCGTGTTTCAGGAGGTGTGAAAGGATAATGGAAACGATCAGTTCAAAAAATTTACCACAAGACATCCAAAATATTCCTGCAGACGCTTTCCAACCTTTAAACACTTCAACACTTGAAGAAAGAGAGCGGATTGCCGCACCTTCACTAAGCTTTCTCCAAGATTCCTGGCGTCGGTTAAAGAAAAATAAAGCCGCTGTTGTTTCTATGGCGTTCTTAGCGGTGATCATTTTTATTTCAATAATTACGATTTGGGTATCGCCTCATAATCCAACGCAACAAAATGTTTCCTACATTAACTTGCCGCCACGGATTCCAGGGCTGGACAGTGTCAACGGCTTAAATGGTAAGACGATGGTAGCAGGACAGCTAGTGGACAAATACGCTCAAGCAAACGTACCAGATAATGTGAATTTCTATCTGGGAACAGATGGCTTAGGTCGGGATGTTTTAAGTCGTTTGTTTATGGGAACGAGAATTTCCTTGTTAATTGCTTTTATTGCGGCGATTTTAGATATTACCATCGGGGTTACTTACGGCTTAATATCAGGCTTGTTTGGCGGTCGTATTGATACCGTTATGCAGCGTATTTTGGAAATTCTTTCTGGAATTCCTAATTTAGTTATCATGATTTTAATGTTGACAATTTTTGATCCGGGGATTTTATCTATCGTTTTAGCGATGGTTATTACGAACTGGATTTCAATGGCTCGGATTGTGCGGGCTCAAACATTAAAGCTAAAAGATCAAGAATTTGTCTTGGCCGCTCAAACTCTAGGTGAATCACGTCTGAAGATTGCCTTAAAGCACATTTTGCCAAATATTTCTAGTGTAATTATTGTACAAATGATGTTTAGTATTCCATCCGCTATTTTCTTTGAAGCGTTCTTAAGCTTTATCGGACTTGGTTTAAGACCGCCAACCGCTTCTTTGGGAACTTTATTGAATGAAGGCTATAAAACATTCCGTTTCCTTCCTTATTTAATGTGGGTTCCAGCCGCAACCTTATCAGTGGTAATGATCTGTTTCAACTTGCTGGCTGATGGTCTGCGTGATGCATTTGATCCTAAGATGAAAGAGTAGAGTGAATGACTATGGAAAAAGTATTAGAAGTAAAAGACTTAAGAATTTCCTTTGATACATTCGCGGGAAAAGTCAACGCGATTCGCGGCGTTAGCTTTGAACTATTCAAGGGGGAAACCTTGGCAATCGTAGGTGAATCCGGTAGTGGAAAGTCAGTGACGACCCGAAGTATCATGCGCCTATTAAGTAGCAATGCTACAATTGATAGCGGTGAAATTCTTTTTAAAGGACAAGATATTGTCCGCAAAACAGAAAAACAAATGCAAACGATTCGTGGTAAAGAAATTGCGATGATCTTCCAAGATCCGATGACTTCTTTAGACCCGACGATGCCAATTGGCAAACAAGTCGCTGAATCTTTAATTAAACACAACAAGGTTTCAAAACAAGAGGGCTTAACTCAAGCATTAGAATTATTGAAATTGGTGGGTATCCCCAACGCGGAAAAACGTTTGAAAAATTACCCTCATCAATTCTCCGGCGGTCAACGCCAACGGATCGTCATTGCTATTGCACTGATTTGCTATCCGGAAGTTCTGATCGCTGATGAGCCGACCACCGCTTTGGATGTAACTATTCAAGCTCAAATTTTAGAATTACTGAAAGATCTGCAAGAAAAGATCAGTACCTCAATCATTTTTATTACCCATGATTTAGGTGTAGTAGCCAATGTTGCTGATCGGGTAGCGGTTATGTACGGTGGGCGCTTAGTGGAAGTAGGAACCGCTGAAGAAATTTTTTATAATCCGCAACATCCCTATACATGGGGCTTATTAGGTTCTATGCCAACGATGGAAGGAACCGAAGACAAACTTTATGCGATCCCTGGTTCACCGCCGGATTTACTTGATCCACCAAAAGGTGACGCCTTTTATCCACGGAACGAGTATGCGTTGAAAATTGACGCTGAACAAGAGCCACCGTATTTTGAAGTTTCACCAACTCATAAGGCTGCAACTTGGCTTTTAGCTCCTCAAGCTCCAAAAGTAACACCTCCGGCTGAAATTGTTCGTCGCTGGGCTATCTATGAACAGCGCTATAAAAAGACAGGAGGTGCCAACTAATGGAAGCAAAGAAAAAAGTTTTACTGGAAGTAAAAGGCTTAAAGCAATATTTCAACGTTGGCCGTAAAGATGAAGTTAAAGCGGTGGATGACATCAGCTTTCACATTTATGAAGGAGAAACATTTGGGTTAGTTGGCGAGTCCGGTAGCGGAAAATCAACGACAGGCCGGAGTGTGATCCGCTTATATGATCCTACAGCCGGTGAGATTATTTTTGATGGCAAAGATATCAGCAAAATTCGTGCTAAAAAAGATTTGCAGGAATTTCGTCGAGAAGTTCAAATGATTTTCCAAGATCCTTACGCATCTTTAAATCCTCGCATGAAAGTTAATGATATTATCGCTGAAGGAATTGATATCAACAAACTTGCCAACGATGAAGCACAACGGACTGCTAAAGTAAATGAGCTATTACAAGTGGTCGGACTTGATCCAAGTCACGGCACGCGTTATCCTCATGAATTTTCCGGCGGTCAACGGCAACGGATTGGCATTGCCCGAGCTCTCGCAGTCGATCCGCGTTTTATCATCTGTGATGAACCGATTTCTGCATTGGATGTTTCGATTCAAGCGCAAGTAGTTAATTTATTGCAAGACTTACAAAAAAATGTTGGCTTGACCTATTTATTTATTGCTCATGATTTATCAATGGTAAAACATATCAGTGACCGAATTGGTGTGATGCATAGTGGTAAATTACTGGAGATGGGCTCAAGTGAAGACGTGTATAGTTTTGGTGTGCATCCTTATACGGAAAGCTTACTTTCGGCAATTCCGCTGCCTGATCCTGAATACGAACGCAATCGTAAACGGATTATTTATCAAGCACCGGCAGCAGATAATAAAGAACGGAAATTACGTGAAATTACACCAGAACATTATGTGTATTGTTCGGAAGATGAGGTAATGATCTACCGTCAAAAAATTGAAGCCAAAAAAGCAGCGGCCCAAGAAAGCTTGTAATCGCTAAAAAAGAGACGGAAACAAAAGCTGCATAGCCAGTGTTTCTGTCTCTAAAAATTATTTCAACGCTAACAGTTGCCATATAAGAAAAGGAACATTTTCGGTGTTTTGCTTGGCTAGTGCTTCAACTACTGGTGTTAAGAATGAATTCCAACGCAAATCTGTGTTACTGATAGGAGCGTAGCGTTGGCATGAAATAGTTCAGGCTAGATACTTCTGTCTAAGCTCTTGGTCTTCTCAAAAATGAATGGCAATACGGCAGTGATAGAGTGGTTGTTTTAACGATCTTGGTAGGGTGGTTTTGAAAATGAATATTTTAAGGGCTTATAAGTTTCGACTTTATCCCACCTCAGAGCAGGCGGCGTTTATTCAAAAGTCATTTTCTGCGGTCCGACTGGTGTACAATTTGTTGTTACAAGAACGCATTAGAAACTATAAACAGTTAAAAGAAGACCCTGGCGCAACGATTAAAATTCCTACGCCGGCTAAGTACAAAGAACGGTATCCTTTTTTGCGAGAAGTAGACAGTTTGGCTTTAGCGAATGCACAAGTATATTTAGATCGTGCCTTTAAAAATTTTTACCGCGGACGCGCAGTGGGGTTTCCTAAGCTAAAACGCAAAAATACTGTTCATTCATATACGACGAACAATCAACATGGGACTGTTAAGGTTATTGATGGCCGCTATTTAAAAGTTCCCAAATTAAAGACGCCTATTAAAATAGCAGTCCATCGACCGTTACAAGGTGAAATTAAGTCAGTGACGATTTCCGTAAGCTCTAGTGGCAAGTATTTTGTGGCGATTTTATGTGAAGAAAACGTGACGGCAAAACTTAAAACTGAAAAGGTAACTGGAATTTATCCTAGTCATCAAGCTTTTGCTGAACTAGCTTCTGGAGAACTGTTAGACAGTCATCATTCTCATCGATGGCAGCAACGGTTAACAGTTGAAGAGGCTAAATTGCGTCGGCGCAAGCAACTGGCTAACAAAAAAGGTAGGGACCTTGCTTATTGTAAAAATTATCAAAAACAAAAGAAAAAAGTGGCCACTATTCGTGAAAAATTGTTGAATCAACGTTTGGATTTCTTAAATAAGGTGACCACTTCCTTGATTACAGATTACGATATAATCTGTATTGATGATTTGGAACAAAATAAGTTGGAAGCCAAATCAGCTTGTAAACAACAATTGCTGGATTTTTCATGGCCATTATTTATTGCCAAATTGGAATATAAAGCATTATGGTATGGTAAAAAAGTGATTCGCCTTTCTGCGTGTGAAAGTACCTTAGCTACGCAATTTCGTCATCTTGACAAAGCTGGTATCCAACAATTTTTAACTCAGCAAGCTGCCGACGCTGAATAGGAGAAACGCTCCGTTTTTTATGAACTGTAGGGACGACAGGGATAGCCTAGGGGATAAAAGAAGATCGGTTGATAGCTTCTGTTTCTAGGAAGTTTCCATCGCTTGATGGAAATGGTTCACTAATTATTTTTTAATATGCTTATACAGGACCTTTTGTAGGCGTGTCGTAACCGACAACAAGAGCAAAAGGTCTTTTTATAAATATTTATTATGCATATAAACTACACATAATCATAATAAAAATTAATGAAAGCGTTGACTACCATGAAGAAAACGGCTATAATACGTTATGTAAGTAAGAAAAAAAACAGAGATAGCGCAGTAGTTATTTCTAGAGTTATGTTACTGGTTAGCAGGCAGAACTCAGATAAGTATGAGATGAACCAGCCCATGGTTTATTTGATACTTGTCTGAGTTTTTTTTCTGGAAAGGAGCAAATGATGAAAATTCGTCAAATATTAAACAATAATATTGCTGTAGTAGATCGGGGAGGACATGAGTCCATTATTTATTCAAAAGGAATCGCATTTAAAAAGAAAGTTGGCCAACAAATCAACGATTCTGAAATTGAAAAAACCTATGTTTTGGATTCAAAAGATCGCTTAGAGCACTTTAGCTATTTGCTATCTCAATC
>Ga0302349_1002815_pt1 | contig 10665 bp, 6 predicted proteins | sample PhyAR1_FD_202176 | JGI IMG/M metagenome (GOLD analysis project Ga0302349, IMG submission 202176) | Leaf surface microbial communities from alfalfa plants in UC Gill Tract Community Farm, Albany, California, United States - DLSL A.R1... | ecosystem: Host-associated > Plants > Phyllosphere >...
GCAAGCTGCGGCTGCGCCTGGAGTTTGCTCATCAGCGCAGGTACCCAGGTGCTCAGCGCCTCAAGCGAAGTGGCCTGCAACGTGAACTGGTACTGGGTGCGGCTGACGGTGGTATCGATAGTCAGATCCTGGGTCGGTTGCAGATAGAGCGCCACGCCCGGCACTTTCGCCACCGCATTTTGCAGACGCTCGATCACCGGTTGCACGCGGTCATCGCGGTCATCCAGCGGTTTCAGGTTGATCTGCAAACGGGCGCTGTTCAGCGACGGGTTGGTGCCGTCCACGCCGACAAACGCGGTGAGGCTTTCCACCGCCGGATCGCTTAACACGATATCGCTCACCTGCCGCTGGCGCTGCGCCATGCTGGCGAACGACGCCGACTGGGGAGCCTGGAGGGTGCCCTGAATAATGCCGTTATCCTGCACCGGGAAAAAGCCTTTCGGGATCAACACCCACAGCAGCACCGACAGCAGCAGGGTGCCGAGCGTAACGCCAAGCGTCAGCCACGGATGGTTGAGCACACGGCCCAGACCGCGCCCGTAGGCGGCGATCACCCGCTCGAAAAAGCGTTCGGCAGCGCGGGAAAAACGATTCTGTTTGCGCAGCGATTCGGCGCTTAACATTCGCGCGCACATCATCGGCGTCAGCGTCAGCGACACCACGGCGGAGATTAATATGGCGACCGCCAGCGTCACGGCAAATTCGCGGAACAGGCGTCCGACGATATCGCCCATAAACAGCAGCGGGATCAGCACCGCAATCAGCGACAGGGTCAGCGAGATAATGGTAAAGCCGATTTCGCCCGCGCCGCGCAGTGCCGCCGCCAGCGGTTTTTCGCCTTTTTCGATATAGCGCGAGATGTTCTCGATCACCACAATCGCATCATCCACCACGAAGCCGGTGGCGATAGTCAGGGCCATCAGCGTCAGGTTATTGATCGAGAAATCGAGGAACACCATCACCGCGAAGGTGCCGATCAGCGACAGCGGCACCGCCACGCCGGGGATAATGGTCGCCGGAACGTTGCGCAGAAACACGTAAATGATCATCACCACCAGCGCAATCGCCAGCATCAGCTCAAACTGGGTGTCAGTCACCGAGGCGCGAATATTGGTGGTGCGGTCGGAAAGAACCTTAACGTCCACCGATTTCGGCAGGCTTTCGGTAAGCTGCGGCAGCATGGCGCGGATGCTGTCGGCGGTATCGAGAATGTTGGCTCCCGGCTGGCGCTGGACGTTCATCACAATCGCCTGCTGCTTGTTGGCCCACGCGCCGAGCCAGCGGTTTTCCGCGCCCTGCTCAATGGTGGCGACATCACCTAAACGGATCGGCGCGCCGTTCTGGTACGCGATGATCAACTGGCGATACTCTTCGGCAGACTGCATCTGGTCGTTGGCGGAGAGCGTCACCGCGCGCTCAGGGCCATCAAGACTGCCTTTGGCGGAGTTAACGTTGGCGCTGGTGATGGCGGTGCGGACGGTTTCGCTGGTCAGCCCCAGCGCGGCAATCGCCTGGGCGTTGAGTTTCACCCGTACGGCAGGGCGTTGCCCGCCGGAGAGCGTCACCAGCCCGACGCCGGAAACCTGGGAGATTTTCTGCGCCACCCGCGTTTCTACCATGTCTTCCACCTGAGTCATCGGCAGCGCGGTCGAGGTCACCGCCAGGGTCATGATCGGCGGATCGGCAGGGTTCACTTTGTTATAGACCGGGGGGTTAGGCAGGTCTGACGGCAGCAGATTGGTTGCGGCGTTAATCGCTGCCTGCACTTCCTGCTCGGCGACGTCCAGCGGCAGGGTAAGCTGGAATTGCAGCGTCACCACCGACGCGCCGCCGGAGCTTTGCGACGACATCTGTTTTAAGCCGGACATCTGCCCGAACTGGCGCTCAAGGGGCGCGGTGACCGCCGAGGTCATCACGTCCGGGCTGGCACCGGGGTAGAGCGTAACCACCTGAATAGTCGGGTAATCGACTTCCGGCAGCGCGGAGACGGGTAAAAAACGGTAGCCAATGATCCCGGCAATCAGGATCGCCACCATTAACAGCGTGGTGGCAACCGGGCGGAGAATAAACAGGCGGGACGGGCCGCCGGTGGCGCGGGGCGGTAAAACCTGCATCAGGATTGCGCCCCCGTGCGGGCGGCCTTGCGCTCGCTGGTCTGGGTGGATTTCGCCGGGGTGCTGCCGTCCTGCGCTTCCACCACTTCCACTTTCGCCCCTTCGGTCAGGCGGTCGATGCCGTCGGTCACCACGCGGTCACCTGCGGAAAGGCCGGCGGCGATCACCACTTTCTGGCTGTCCTGAAGGCCCGGCGTCACGGTGTGTTTGCTGACGGTGTTTTTATCGTTCAGCACCCAGACGAAGTGGCCGTCATTGCCCATTTGCAGGGCCGCCGCCGGGATCACTACCGCATCCTGTTGGGTATCGACCAGCATCCGCGCGTTCACGAACTGATTCGGGAACAGCGCATCGTCATCGTTGGTAAAGCGGGCTTTCAGCTTGATGGTGCCGGTGGTGGCATCGATCTGGTTATCCAGGCTTAACAGCGATCCGCTGCTGAGTTTCTGTTTGTTGGTGCGGTCCCAGGCTTCCACGCTCAGCGTCTGACCGGCTTTTTGCGCTTTTACCACCGTGGCGATATCGCTTTCCGGCAGGGTGAAAATCAGATCGATCGGGTGCGTCTGGGTCAGCACCACAATCCCTGCGGTGTCACCGCTGGAAATCTGGTTGCCCACGTCAACCTGTTTTAAGCCGACGCGCCCGTCAACAGGGGCGGTGATGCGGCTCCAGTCCAGTTGCAGTTGCGCGCTGGCGACCGCGGCTTCATCAGCTTTCAGCGTGCCTTCGCTTTCACTGACCAGCGCCTGCTGGGCGTCCAGTTCCTGACGGGAAACGAGGTTGGTTTTGCTCAGTTGCTGGTAGCGCGCCAGATCGCGGCGGGCGTTGGCAAGCGTGGCTTTGTCTTTCGCCACCTGGCCCTGCGCCTGAGCGAGAGCGACTTTGAACTGGCTCGGATCGATTTCCGCCAGTAAATCCCCGGCTTTAACCTGCTGGCCTTCCTGGAAGTGGATCGCCATCAGTTGCCCGTCCACGCGGCTGCGCACGGTCACGGTATTGGCGGCGGTGATGGTACCGAGGCCACTGAGGTAGCGGGGAACCGCTTCATGGGTGGCGGTGGCGGCCTGAACCGGCGCAAGGGAAGGGCCGCGCATCCCGGCCCGCCTGACGCTGCTGCCCGCCGGGGGCAGCGGTTGAGGTGCTCTGGCTGTGCCAGTACCAGGCGGCGGCAAGTCCGGCTATCACCAGACCGGCAAGGAGGATCCAACGGGTGTTGTTACGGCCTTTCATCGTTATTCGTATCTCTTCCTGAAACATTTCGCAGAATGATACTAGTTTAGTAACGGGAACCGGCGGAAAAATGGAGGAAATATGAAAGACTGTCTGGATTTGTCTGAATGACGGAGCGGGGCTTTCACCCTCACCCCGGCCCTCTCCCTGAGGGAGAGGGAGAAGGGCGGGTTCGTGCTCGATCTGTCCCCTCTCCCCTGGGGAGAGGGTTAGGGTGAGGGGTAAACTGAACCAAAACTACCCGAACACCACCTGCGCCCAACGCGCAAGGCCCGCGGTCACCGAGCCAAAATCATCGCCGCCTGCAATCGGGATGCCCGGCAGTTTCTCCGCCAGCGCGCGTTTGATCAGCGGCGAGCGGGCGCTGCCGCCGGTCAGGTAGATCACATCCGGCGTCTCGTTGCTGCTCTCCAGCGCCAGTTGTACCTGCTCAAGAATACGTGCCAGCGGCTGATTCAGCGCGGCTTCCAGCCCGTCCTGGGTGATGGCGGTGGAAAGCGCGTCGCTGATAAACGGCAGGCTGGCCTGGACTTCTGGTGAATCGGAAAGCGCAATTTTGCTCTCTTCCGCGCTGCGCACCAGACGGTAGCTCAGGCGCTGCTTCCACACTTTCACCAGCATCGCCACTTTGTCGCCGTCGCGAGCGTCGCGCACCAGATCGTTTAACAGCCGCCCGTTGGCGCTGCTGTAAAAATCACTCTGCGCGGGCACGTCGTTGATCGCCACCGCGTTCCACCACGGCAGAACCGGCAGCGCGATGCCTTTTTCCGTTTGCCCGCCCATGCCGAGCAGCGGCATCAGGTGTTTAAACGCCAGCGCAATATCCAGATCGTTCCCGCCAATGCGACAGCCGCTGTGCCCGAGCAGGCTGCCATCGCGATCGCGGCGCTGATGCCACTGCGGGCCCATCAGCAGCAGCGAGCAGTCGGTGGTACCGCCGCCGATATCCACCACCAGCACGCGTTTTTCTTCGCGTAATGTCGCTTCAAAATCCAGCCCCGCCGCCACCGGCTCGTACTGGAATACCACGTCGTTAAACCCGGCGCGTCGGGCGGCACGTTCAAGGATGCCCTGCGCCTGCGCGTTGGCCTCATCGCCGCCCAGACCCTGGAAGTTAATCGGGCGACCAATCACCGCCTGATCGATAGCTTCCGGCAACTGAGTTTCCGCCTGCTTGCGAATGTGCAGCATCATGGCGCACACCAGATCTTCAAACAGCGCAATCTGCTGCGGCTTCAGGCCGCTGGCCCCGAGGAACGATTTAGGGGATTTGACGAAGTAGACCTCTTCGGGGTCCTGCACGTACTGATGCAGGGAATTCAGGCCGAACCTGACGCTTTCTGGCAGCACGTCGATGTCTTCATCGCGGTTGTAGTTCATCGCCCGGCGCAGCAGGGCCTGGGTTTCCGCATCGGTTGCCGCGACGCTGTGGTGGCGATAGAGCCATTCACTGACCGCCTCGCGCGTGGGCGCGCAGAGCATTGAAGGGAGCAGCGAGCTGTTGTTTTCCATTTTCAGAAGCTGCGGCGTGCCGTCGCGCATGACCGCTACGGAGCAGTTGGCGGTGCCGTAGTCAAAACCAATAAACATGATAATCCCCCATGCCGGTGAAGAAGGGGGGCGACTTTAGCGGAATGGGATTTGAAAGCAAAGCAAAAAGTGTGCGGGGCGGTTAGTCTTATTTGAGGGTTAATTTTTAGGAGACACTATGTACACACTTCACTGGCAGCCGCCTTACGACTGGGCGTGGATGCTGGGTTTTCTGGGCGCGCGTGCGGTGGCGGGTATTGAGACGGTCAGCGAGCGGCAATACGTGCGCAGCCTGGCGCTGGGCGATCATCGCGGGCTGATCACCGTGGAGCCGGATGAAGAGAGCCACACGCTGCAGGTGACGCTCAGTGACGGGCTGCTGCCGGTGGCGAATACCTGCCTTGAGCGCGTGGGCCGCCTGTTCGATCTCACCTGCGATCCTGACGAGATTGCCCGCACCTTAGGCAGTCTGGGCGCAGCGCGTCCGGGGCTGCGGCTGCCGGGATCGGTGGATGCGTTCGAGCAGGGCATCCGGGCGATCCTGGGGCAACTGGTGAGCGTGGCGATGGCGGCAAAACTGACCGCGAAAGTGGCGCAGGCGTTTGGCGAGCCGCTGGCAGATGCGCCGGGGTTTTTCTGCTTCCCCACCGCCGTGAGGCTGCGTGAGGCCGATCCGCAGGCGCTGAAAGCCCTCGGTATGCCGCTGAAACGCGCCGAAGCGATTATCCATTTTGCGAAAGCGACGATCGAAGGGCAGTTTCCGCTCTCCCCGCCGGCAGACATTGAGCAGGGAGTGAGGAATTTGCAGACGTTTCCCGGCATCGGGCGCTGGACGGCGAACTATCTGGCGCTGCGCGGCTGGCAGGCGAAGGATGTTTTTCTGCCGGATGATTACGCCATCAAACAGCGTTTTCGCGGCATGACCCCCGCGCAGATCCGCCGCTATGCCGGGCGCTGGCAGCCCTGGCGCTCTTATGCATTGCTGCACATCTGGTACACCGCAGACTGGCAGCCGTCAGTTGATGGCGAAGTAACTGGTATTCAGCAGCAGATCTAACGGCTGCGGCGGCGAAATGGTGTCGCCATAGATGTAATCAATGCCGATGCCGGAGAGGGTGTCCATCATCATCGGCTGGTGCGTCGGCCCGGCAATGGTCTTCATGCCGAGGCGCTGGGCGTGGCCCTGGATGATGGTCACCATCATTTCATCCATCAGATTACCGTGCACATTGCTGACCAGTTCCGGCTCCAGCAGGATGTAATCCGCCGTGTGCGGCCGGAGGTGATTAAAGACCTCCAGATCGCGCCCGATGTGGCTGAGAATGATCCGGCACCCGGCATGACGCAGCTTTTGCAGGCCGTTGCTGATGCTGGCGTCTTCACGCAGCAGCGTGTCGGCGTGGATCACAAAATGCATCAGACGGCCAGGGATCTGGCTTTCGTCGAGCATTCCCAGCAGTTCATTAATCAGACTGGCGCTGGAAAGCCCAGGGCCTGAGAGGGGCAGGGCAACGCTTAAGCCTTTACGCGCCACCGCCGCCGCGCTGTTGCGGAAGAACTCGTGAAGTACACGTAAATCCAGCGCCCGGATCAGATCCGGCTCGGTCAGCCCGGCGCGGAATGCGTGCTCTTCCATCACCTCGCCATCGCTGGTCCACAGACGCAGCGACAGCAGCCAGAAGCTACTGGTTTCCGGTATCCGTGGTGACGCGACGCCGCGGGCGATAATCAGCAGGTGGTTGTCGTTGATCATCCGCGCCTGTTCGTCACTGGACATCAGGTTGCGGTCATGGTGAATGCCGTCCTGCTCAGGCTCATACACGGTGACCACGCCACGGCCATTATTTTTCGAGGCGTAACAGGCGATATCAGCCTGCGACATCACTTCCGACGCCTGATAATTGGTGCGGTCAATGAGTGTGATCCCGGCGCTGGCACCGATGCGATGCAGGCGACCTTCCCACATAAAGTGGTAGTCATTAATGGTCTGAATTAAGCGACCGGAAATATAACGGGCGCTTTCGATATTGCAGTCCGGCAGCAGCAGGCCAAACTCATCGCCGCCGAGACGGGCGAGAATGTCGGTCGAGCGCAGCATACTGAGCATCAGGGAAGAGAGTTCGCGCAGCAGCGCATCGCCCGCGGCGTGTCCGGCGGAGTCGTTTACCGCTTTGAAACGGTCGAGATCGATATAGACCAGCGCGTGACGCTGGTGGCTTTCCTGCACGGTTTGCAGCAGACGCTTGAGGTGATTTTCAAAGCTCACGCGGTTGGCAAGATGCGTCAGCGCGTCATGCGAGGCGCTGTAGCTCAACTGGCGCAGCATTTTGCGCGATTCAGTCACGTCCTGGATCACCAGCACGAAGCCGATATTCTGCCCCTCAAGGGTGCTGAGCGGGGTGATGCTGTAGTGAATATCGTAGGTGCCGCCGTTGCGACAGTGCAGCACTACATCCTGCTCAATGGCCGAGCGGGACATATCGCCGCTGTGAATGTTTTCAAGCGCCGGGCCGTTATCGCCAAAGGTGATGCGCAGTACGTTCAGCAGCGCCTGGCCCATCGCATGTTCCTGCGACCAGCCGCTCATTTTCTCGGCCACCGGGTTCATAAAGGTGACGTTCATATTGACGTCGGTACAAAGCACGGCTTCACCGATGGAATCGAGGGTGATGTGCAGACGCTCTTTTTCCTGGAACAGCGCTTCGTTCAGCGTTTTAACTTCGGTCATGTCCATGTTGACGCCGAGCAGCCGTTCCACTTCGCCGCTTTTGTTCAGCACCCGGTTAGCGAGGGTGCGGATATGGCGTACCCCCTCTTTAACCTGAATACGAAACTCCAGCTTAAAGGGAACGCGGGCGACCAGCGAGTCGCGGACGGTGCGCTCGGTGGCTTCGCGATCTTCAGGGATCACGCAGTCATACCACAACTGCCAGGTCGGTTTGACGTGAGGAGGGACCTCATACAGCTCGAACATACGTTTGTCCCAGCTGATGATGTCCGGCTCCACTTCCCACTCCCAGATGCCGATCCCTCCCGCCTCGTTAGCCAGCGTGATGCGCTCCATCAACCGTTTATTGACCCATTCGGTTTGCTTCAGATCGTTGATGTCTTCCACCTGGGAGATGAAATAGAGCGGCGTGCCGTCGGCGTGCCGCACCAGCGACACCGCCAGCAACGCCCAGACCACGTCGCCCTGACGGGTGTAATAGCGTTTTTCCATCGAGTAACTGTTGATGTCACCGCGCACCAGCATTTCCAGTTGCTCAAGGTCGGTGTTGAGATCTTCCGGCCACGTCAGTTGCTGGAAAGTGAGCGAGCGTAGCTCCTCCTGGGTGTAACCGAGAAAACGGCACAGCGCTTTATTGGCCTGTAGCCACTGCCCGTCGGTGCCCACCAGCGCCATACCGATGGCGGAATATTCCATCGCATTACGAAAACGCGCTTCACTCTCGGTGATGTGCTTGCGCTCGGCGCGAAAGGCGTACATCACCATGGTCATGACGTTGGCAGGGAGCAGCATCATGAGGAACGGCAGCCACGGCGCATTCAGCATGGCCACCGTGTGGTCAATATTCGGTTTAACGGGATTCGCCGCCATCATCAGCGACACCATCATCACGGTGATGAGGAAGACCAGGAAGGCTTCAAGACGCGGCAGGCGGATGGCGCTCCACATCAGAAGCACGATCACCGCGGTAAAAGGCCAGGGCAGATAGACCATGGAGAGCCAGCTTAACAGCAGCGTCACGGCCAGCGTCAGGAGAGTCTCCAGCAGCAGTTGCGGTTTACGGTGACGCAGCAAATAGTGCAGTTTGAACAGCAAGCCCAGCGGCACCAGCGCTAACGCGCCAATGGATTCGGACAGCACCCAGAGGATAAACAGGCGCACCGGGTTTTCATTTTCGGTAAACAGACAAACCAGTATCCCGCCCAGAAGGGGAGGAACGACCGCGCTGCCCAGCGTGAGTTTGACCCAGTCGCTGAGATTTTGCAGCGGGTTGTACCAGGGGAGCATTTTACGCAGCAGTATCGCCCCGGTCAGGGCTTCTATCGCATTGATTCCGGTGTACCAGAGATTGAGTTCCGGGGAGGGGAACAGCATAAACGACGCGACGAGGCTGCCTGCGGAACAGGTGGCAACAATCCCCGGCCACATCCGCCCCGCATGGCGGTAAAGCGCGACCATCATGATCGAGGTCGAGAACCACAGGGGAGAGAGGATGGTGCCAAAACGGGTTAACTCCAGCGAAAACAGGGTAAAGATAAACGTTACCAGTCCCAAACTGAGCAAGCGCAGTAGAGGCTGGGGGGTGGAAACCAAAACGCGCTGGTATTGTTTATTCATTACCGCTTTATCCGCAGGCCCTGTGCCGCCAGGAACACATCCATAGGGTATATACCTGGTGAGTTAAAATTGGAATTTGGATTATGCTAGTACAAACAATTTACAATTCCTATGGTGACTGCTCATAATTTGACATCATAGAGATATTAATTACTTACTTAACGTTATTTCCCTGAAAGCCGGATTAAAAGTAAGCATTTTAATTTGCGTAAAGTTCATAAACCGCTATTTCGCCATGGAAAAGCAACCTTGACGTATTCGACTGGTATCACGTCCGCGAAATCCCTATAATTGCCGCGTTTGACGCGCAGGCGTCGTCCTTCCTTACATCCAGGTTAAATCAGGTCGCAAAATTTATGACTGATAAGTCCCATCAGTGCGTCATTATCGGCATTGCCGGTGCATCGGCTTCAGGTAAAAGTCTTATCGCCAGTACGCTTTACCGCGAACTGCGCGAACAGGTCGGTGATGAGCACATCGGCGTTATTCCGGAAGACAGTTATTACAAAGATCAAAGTCACTTGTCCATGGAAGAACGTGTGAAAACCAACTATGACCATCCGAGCGCGATGGATCACAGTCTGCTTTTTCAGCATCTCCAGACGCTGAAAAGCGGCACCCCCATTGATTTGCCGGTCTATAGCTACGTTGAACACACCCGCACGCAGGAAACGATTCTGATTGAACCCAAGAAGGTGATTATTCTTGAAGGGATTCTGCTGCTGACCGATGCGCGCTTGCGCGATGCGATGAATTTCTCCATCTTTGTGGATACTCCGCTCGATATCTGCCTGATGCGCCGTATTAAGCGCGACGTCAATGAGCGCGGTCGCTCAATGGATTCCGTTATGGCGCAGTATCAGAAAACCGTTCGTCCGATGTTCCTGCAATTTATTGAGCCTTCCAAGCAGTACGCGGATATTATCGTCCCTCGCGGCGGTAAGAACCGCATTGCGATCGACATTCTGAAAGCAAAAATCAGCCAGTTCTTTGAATAACCGGGTTTTGTATTCATCCCCCGAATTGTGTACCGTTCAAAGATAATCTGCTGCCACCCGGCGAGGGTTCGCCGGGTCAGGCTGTACTGAGGAGAAAACCTATGCGTCTGTGTGACCGAGATATTGAAGCCTGGCTGGATGAAGGCCGCCTGTCGATTACCCCGCGTCCTCCCGTTGAACGCATTAACGGTGCCACAGTGGATGTCCGTCTGGGCAATAAATTCCGTACTTTTAGCGGCCACACCGCACCCTTTATTGATTTAAGCGGCCCGAAAGCGGAAGTCAGCGCCGCCCTTGATCGCGTCATGAGTGATGAAATCGTCCTGCCGGAAGGCGATGCCTTTTTCCTGCATCCGGGCGAACTGGCGCTGGCGGTCACGTTTGAATCCGTCACGCTGCCTGCCGATCTGGTGGGCTGGCTGGATGGCCGCTCATCGCTGGCGCGCCT
>Ga0302349_1002819_pt1 | contig 10649 bp, 9 predicted proteins | sample PhyAR1_FD_202176 | JGI IMG/M metagenome (GOLD analysis project Ga0302349, IMG submission 202176) | Leaf surface microbial communities from alfalfa plants in UC Gill Tract Community Farm, Albany, California, United States - DLSL A.R1... | ecosystem: Host-associated > Plants > Phyllosphere >...
CAGCGTCCTTCACCTGGTCAACCTTCGCTCGAGAGGCACGGGCCGGCCCCGGCGGCGTCTCCGGGGGAGGCGGCCGCGGGGCGCGATGCACATCACCTCGACGGCTCGTGCATCGCTGGTAGGATAGTCGATCGGAACATGTCGTTCCCGTCGAAGTGGAGTCCCTCCCACCTCGCGGCACCGCCCCAGGGCGGACGTCGCCGGGTCAGTATCGCAGCCGGATCCTCGGATCCGGCGGGCGCGTCCGCGCGTCCGGTGTGCTCGGGGCCTCCGCTGCTGCAAGCGGGGGCCTTCGTCATGTCCGATACACCGAGGTGAGGAGCCACCATCAGCGAACAGCGAATCAACGGACAGATCAGGGTGCCGAAGGTCCTTCTGGTCGGCCCGGCCGGCGAGCAGGTCGGCATCGTCCGCGTCGAGGACGCCCTGCGTCTTGCCACGGAAGCAGATCTGGACCTGGTCGAGGTCGCACCTGGGGCGAATCCGCCCGTCTGCCGTCTCATGGACTACGGCAAGTACAAGTACGAAGCCAACATGAAGGCGCGCGAGGCCCGGAAGAATCAGGCCAACACGGTCCAGAAGGAAATCCGGATGGGCCTGAAGATCGATAAGCACGACTATGAGACCAAGCGTCGCAACGTCGAGAAGTTCCTCTCGGGCGGCGACAAGGTCAAGGTCATCATCCGCTTCCGCGGTCGTGAGCAGTCGCGCCCCGAGATGGGCATCAAGCTGCTGGGCCGCATGGCGGAGGACGTCGCCGAGTACGGCTTCGTCGAGGCGCACCCGCGCCAGGACGGTCGGTCCATGGTGATGGTCCTGGGCCCCCACAAGAAGAAGGCCCAGGCGATGGCCGAGGCGCGCAAGCGCAAGTCCGACGCCGAGAAGGCAGCCAGCACCGAGCAGGCGCCCCAGGACCCGGAGAGCACCGGCGGCACCCCCGCCGAGCCCGTCGAGTCCTGACAGACACTGAAGGAGATACGGCACATGCCGAAGAACAAGACCCATTCGGGCACCAAGAAGCGCGTCCGCGTGACGGGCTCCGGCAAGCTCATGCGGGAGAAGGCCAACGCGCGCCACCTGCTCGAGCACAAGTCTTCGAACCGCAAGCGCCGCCTGGGCAGCGACACCACCGTCGCCAAGGCCGATGTCAAGCGCATGAAGAAGCTGCTGGGCCGCTGAGCCCCCGTGCGGGATCGCTCCCGCACCCCAGAACTCGTCACCATCGAAGGAGAATCACGTGGCACGCGTGAAGCGGGCGGTCAACGCCCATAAGAAGCGTCGAGAGATCCTCGAGCAGGCCAGCGGCTACCGCGGGCAGCGCTCTCGCCTGTACCGCAAGGCGAAGGAGCAGGTCCTCCACTCGCAGACCTACAACTACCGCGACCGCAAGAAGCGCAAGGGCAACTTCCGCCAGCTCTGGATCCAGCGAATCAACGCCGCGTCGCGCGCGAACGGCATGACCTACAACCGTCTCATCCAGGGCCTCGGCCTCGCGGGTGTCGAGGTCGACCGTCGCATGCTCGCCGAGCTCGCCGTCAACGACGCGCCGGCCTTCGCCGCGCTCGTCGAGGTCGCCAAGAACGCCCTCCCCAAGGACGTCAACGCTCCCGCCGCCTGATCGCGCGGACGCCGACTCCATGAGCACCACGGAACGCCCGGACGACCGGACGATCTCCTCGCCCCGATCCGATCGGGTGCGGCGGATCGCCGGACTGTCCGGGCGTTCCGCGCGTCGCCGCCACGGACTGTTCCGCGTCGAGGGTCCCCAGTCCGTGCGATCCCTGCTCGAGCATCGGGCCGATGCGGTGGAGGAGCTGTTCCTCACCGCCGATGCGGCGTCCGACCACGGCGAGCTCGTCGATCTCGCCGGGGCCGCCGGCATCGCGGTGCGGCCCGTCGTCCCCGAGGCGCTGCGCGCCATGGTGCGCGACCAGGACGCCGCCGGGACGCTCGTCAGCCCTCAGGGCGTGGTCGCGACCGCCCGCGTCGCCGCCGTCGATCTCGCGCTGGAGGACGCCCTCGCCGCCCTGCCTCCCGCCGGGGAGCCCGCGACCGTCCTCGTGCTGCACGAGCTGCGCGATCCCGGCAACGTCGGCACCCTGATCCGCACGGCCGACGCGGCCGGTGCGGACCTCGTCCTGCTCACCGGTGCCAGCGCCGACGTGCTGGCCCCCAAGGTCGTGCGCTCCAGCGCCGGCAGCCTCTTCCATCTGCCCGTGGCCGGCGGCGCCGACCCCGCGCGGCTGTACCCCGCCCTGCGTGCGGCCGGCGTGGCCATCGCCGCCACCAGCGGCTACGCGCAGGAGGACCTCTTCGCCGCCGAGATCCCCGCACGGGTCGCGTGGGTCATGGGCAACGAGGCCCATGGCCTGCCCGCGGCGGTGCTCGAGGATGCGGACCTCGCCGTGCGCATCCCGCTCGCCGGCGCCGCCGAGTCCCTCAACGTCGCGACCGCCGCGACGGTCTGCCTGTTCGAGACCCTGCGCCGCCGGGGGCGGGAGTGAGCGCCCTGCTGCGCCGCGGCGCCGCCCTGGCCATCCCCGCCGCGCTGGTCCTCACGATCCTCACCGCCCTGCTGGGCCTGCTCGTCACGGGCGCGGCCTCCGGCGATCGGCTCGTCCCCGCCTCGCCCCTGGTCACCTGGGGCATCCCCGTCGTGCGCGCCCTCCATCACCTGGGCCTGCTGCTCGCCGTCGGCGCCGGCGGGACGGCCGTGCTGCTGATGCCCGGCCCCTCGCGCAGCCGGACCCTCGACCTCGCCCCGCCCCCGGGCGGCACCGCGGCCGGCGGCGTCGGGCGCGGGGCCGATGCCGCGCGGCGCGGCCCGACCGACGGCATCGGGCGCGGCGCGGTGCTGCGGCTGGGATCGGCGGGAGCGGCGCTGTGGGCCGCGGCCTCGCTGGTCCTCGTCCCGCTGGGCGCTCTCGAGGCCACCGGTGCCGGCACCGACCGCGACCTGTGGCAGCTGGCCCTGAGCATGGACCTGGGGCGCATCCAGCTCGCCGTGGCGATCGCCGCGGCCCTCGCGGCGCTGCTCATGGGTCTGGCCCGGTCGACGGTCGCCGGGTGCTGGGGCCTGGCCCTCGCCGGCATCGGAGCCGCCCTGCTCGGGCTGGCCGGCCACGCCGGCGCGAGCCTGGACCACACCAACGCCGTGAACTCCATGGCCGTGCACATCGTGGCCGTCTCCGTCTGGGCCGGAGGGCTGCTGGTGATCGGGCTGCTGCAGGGCTCCCTCTCCGCGGCGGACCGCGTCGCCGTGGTGCGGCGGTTCTCCCCGTGGGCCCTGGCCGCCGTCCTCGCCCTGGCCTTCAGCGGCGTGCTCAGCGCCTCGCTGCGCCTGGACTCCCCGGCCCAGCTGCTCACCGAGGGCTACGGCCGCCTGGTGCTGCTCAAGGCCGTGCTGCTGAGCGTGCTCGCCGTGCTGGGAGCCCTCCAGCGCCGGCACCTGGGCGATGCCGTCCGCTTCCGGCATCTCGCCGCGACCGAGGGCGGCCTGCTCGCCGTCGTCATCGGGACCTCGATCGCCCTGGGCCGCACCGCCCCGCCGGTGCCCCAGGAGGTTCCCGCGGACGGTGCGCTGCGCGTGCTGTCCCTGGTCGGCTTCGAGCCCCCCGCCCGCCCCTTCTCGCTCATCACCCTGCTGACCGGCGTCGAGCCCGACTGGACGGCGCTCGCGCTGGCCGTCCTGCTCGGCGGGCTCTACCTGGCGGGCGTCCTCCGGCTGCGGCGGCGCGGCGACGCCTGGTCGCTCGCCCGCACCGTGCCCTTCCTGCTGGGCTGCCTCGCCTTCGCCTGGGTGATGAGCGGCGGGCCGGGCGCCTACGGCCGATTCCGCTTCGACGCGCACATGGTCCAGCACATGGCGATGATGATGATCGTGCCGCCGCTGTGGGTCCTGGGAGGGCCCGTCACCCTCCTCTCCCGTGCGATGCCGCCGCGCACCGACGGCTCCCGCGGCGTGCGCGAATGGGTGCTGGCCGCGCTGCACTCGGGGTACGCCCGGGTGCTCTCCACCCCGCCGCTGGCCGGTGCGATCTTCGCCGGATCGCTGGTCCTGTTCTACTTCACCCCCCTGTTCGAGCTGGCGATGCGCACGCATGTCGGCCATGTCGTGATGACCGTGCACTTCCTCGCCTCGGGCTACCTGTTCGCCTGGGTGCTGGTCGGGGTGGACCCCGCCACGCGCCCCGTGAACCCGATGCTGAAGCTCATGACGCTCCTCGTGACGCTGAGCTTCCACGCCTTCTTCGGCGTGGCCGTGGTCTCGGCCACCTGGCTGATCGCCCAGGGGTGGTACACGGACCTCGGCATGTACTCGGTGTCGCAGCTGACCGAGATCCAGAAGCGCGGCGGTTCGATCATGTGGGGGATCTCCGAGGTGCCGACCCTCGCCTACGCGATCATCCTCGCGATGACCTGGGTCCGCTCCGATGCGCGGCGCGCCCGTCAGTGGGACCGCAAGGCCGATCGCGACGGCGGCGCGGAGCTCGAGGCCTACAACGCCTACCTCCGGAGCCTGCGCGGCGAGGCTCCCGCACCGCAGAGCGATGCCGGCCCGGGAACCGGTGCGAGCGCGCAGGACGGGGCCGGAACCGAGCCCGAGGCGGATGCCCGCCGGAGCTGGGCCGGAGACGGATGCCCGCCGGAGCTGGGCCGGAGGCGGATGCCCGCCGGAGCTGAGCCCGACGAACAGTCGGTCCCGCTTCCACCCGGGGGTCGGATAGGGAAGCGGGACTGACTGTTCGTCGCCGGCGCCTCGCCGCCGGGGCGGTTCAGGAGGCGTCGACCACGCGGGTCGCGGCGAGACGGTCGTGGAGGCCCAGCCCGGGGGAGAGGACCACGGATCCGATGAGCGCCCCGAGCAGCGGGTAGGTGAGGATCGCGGCGGCCAGGGTGATCGGGGCCCGGGAGTCGACGTCCCCCCACGCGGCGCCGAGGGCGACGGTGTGCCCCAGCTGCCAGGGGATCGCGATCTTCACGGTGCTGCGCAGCAGGGCCCGGCGGTACGAGATGCGGTCCGGTCCCGGCGGCTCGCCGGGGAGGCGAGCCGCGACCTGCAGGGATTCCCGGCGCTTGCCCCAGGTCGCGGCGTGAGGCCCGGATTCGGCGCGGGCGGCCCAGCACGCCGCGAGGACGGGCGGGACGGCGCTGGCGGCGGTGACCACGGGGCGCAGCACGGCCGGGTCGGTGATCCTGCGGGAGACGACCACGCCGAGCGGCACCATCGCCGCGGCGATCCCCAGGTAGCCCAGGCAGTCCCGGGCATACGCCCGCCCGCGCCGGAGCGCCAGCGCGGACGGGCGCAGGCGGGTCATGCCAGCCAGTCCCCGCGGGCGCGCTCGAGCTCCGCGCCGATGGTCGTGGACGGGCCGTGCCCGGTGTGGACCACCGTCTCCGGCGGCAGCGTGAACAGGCGATCCCGGATCGAGGCCTCGATCGTCTCCCGCGAGGAGAAGGAGCGTCCCGTCGCACCGGGCCCGCCCTCGAAGAGGGTGTCGCCGGTGAGGACGAGGCCCATCTCCGGCACGTGGTAGCAGGTCGAGCCCGGGGAATGGCCCGGGGTGGCGATCGCGACCATGTCCACGCCCGCGATGGTGAACTCGTCGCCGTCGGCGACGTCGTCGTCCCAGGGGAGATCGCCGTGGGTGAGCTTCCACAGCTCCGCATCGTCCGGGTTCAGGAGCATCGGCGCCTCGAGGGCCTGGGAGAGCTCCGGCGCCATGCGCACGTGGTCGTCGTGGGCGTGCGTGAGCAGGATGCCGACGCACTCGCGATCGCCGACCAGCTCGCGGACGGCGGCCACGGAGTGCGGGGCGTCGAAGACCACGCACTGCTCGTCGTCGCCGAGCACCCAGATGTTGTTGTCGACCTCGAAGGTCTCCCCGTCCAGGGAGAAGGTCCCCGAGCTCACGGCGTGGTCGATGCGCGCGCTCATGCGGGGGCCACCGCCGATCCGTTCTTCACGACCGTGCGCAGCACGTCGCCGTGGTGCAGGCAGTTCAGGGCCTCCTCGACGCCGGCGAGGTCCGTGGTGCCGGTGACGAAGCGGTCCAGCGGCAGGCGGCCGTCAAGATAGAGGTCGGTGAGGTAGGGGAAGTCCCGCTCGGGGAGGCAGTCGCCGTACCAGGAGGACTTCAGCGCGCCGCCGCGACCGAACACGTCCAGCATCGGCAGCGTCAGCTCGACGCCGGGGCGGGGCACGCCCACCAGCACCACGCGACCGGCGAGGTCGCGGGCGTAGAAGGCCGTCTCGTAGGTGGCGGGGATGCCGACGGCGTCGATCACCACATCGGCCCCGAAGCCGCCGGTGAGGGCCTGCACCTTCTCGACGATCTCGTCGCGGGAGAGGCCCGCGGTGTTTATCGTGTGGGTGGCGCCGAGGTCCTTCGCGGCCTGCAGCTTCTCCTCGACGATGTCCAGGCCGATGACGGTGGTCGCCCCGGCGAGCACCGCGCCGGCGATCGCGGCGCTTCCCACGCCGCCCAGGCCGATCACGGCCACGGACTCGCCGCGCTGCACGGCGCCGGTGTTCAGCGCCGCGCCGAGGCCCGCCATGACGCCGCAGCCCAGCAGGCCCGCGACCTCCGCGGGCGCCTCGGGGGAGACCTTCGTGCACTGGCCCTCGTGGACGATGGTGCGCTCGATGAAGGCGCCGATCCCCAGCGCGGGCGACAGCTCGGTGCCGTCGGCGAGGGTCATCGGCTGCGAGGCGTTGTGGGTGGCGAAGCAGTACTGGGGGACGCCCTTGCGGCAGGCCCGGCACTGCCCGCAGACGGCGCGCCAGTTCAGCACCACGTAGTCGCCGACCTCCACGTGGGTGACGGCGTCGCCGACCACGGCGACCCGGCCGGCGGCCTCGTGGCCCAGCAGGAAGGGGAACTCGTCGGCGATGCCGCCGTCGCGATAGGCGAGGTCGGTGTGGCAGACGCCGCATGCGTCGATGTCGACGATCACGTCGTGCGCGCCGGGATCGGGGACGACGACGTCCACGAGCTCGGCGGGCTGCTTCTCCGCACGGGCGATGACGCCCTTGACGGTCCAGGACATGGGGTGCTCCAGACTCCTCCGAGGAGGGGTAGACGGTGTCCCCACCAGGCTATGCGGTCCCGGCGGCCCAGGCGATCCGTACCCGCGGCGCGAGGCCCCCGGCCCAGCTCCTAGAATGGTCGGCGGTGCGGGCGCGCCCCGCGGCGCCCCTCCCCGCACGCCAGCCCACCGGACGAAAGCGATCCCCGTGTCCGAGACACCCTCGAACCCCGACCTCCCGGTCATCGACGAGCCGACCATCGGCGCGGCCGTCGACGCCGCCCTCTCCGCGATCGCCGCGGCAGGCACGACCGCCGCGCTGAAGCAGGTGCGCATCGACCACGTGGGCGATGCCAGCGTGCTGTCCACCGCGAACCGCGCGATCAAGGACCTCCCGAAGGACCGCAAGGCGGCCGCCGGCAAGCTGGTGGGCCAGGGCAAGGGCCGCGTGCAGCAGGCCCTCGCCGCCCGCCAGGCCGAGCTCGCCGCCGCCGAGGAGGAGGCCGCGCTGGCCGAGGAGACGGTGGACGTCACCGTGCCCACGGATCGTCGCCCGCGCGGTGCCCGCCACCCCCTGCGCCTGCTCGAGGACCGGATCTCCGACTTCTTCGTCGGCATCGGCTGGGAGATCGCCGAGGGTCCGGAGATCGAGGCGGAGTGGTTCAACTTCGACGCCCTGAACGCGGACGCCGACCATCCCTCGCGCTCCCTGCAGGACACCCTCTACATCGCACCGGAGGGTTCGGGGGCGCTGCTGCGCACGCAGACCTCCCCGGTGCAGATCCGCGCGATGCTCGAGCGCGGCGCGCCGCTGTACATCGCGTGCCCCGGCACCGTGTACCGCGCCGACGAGATGGACGCGACGCATTCGCCGATGTTCAACCAGGTCGAGGGCCTCGCCATCGACAAGGGCCTGACCATGGCGAACCTGGTCGGGGCCCTCGACGCCTTCGCCGCGCACCTGTTCGGCGGGAAGCCGATCACGCGCCTGCGCCCCAATCACTTCCCCTTCACCGAGCCGAGCGCGGAGATGGATTTCCGCTGCTTCCGCTGCGAGGCCCGCCTCGGCCTGGACCATGACGCGGATCCCGACTGCCGGGTCTGCGGCGGCACCGGGTGGATCGAGATGGGCGGCTGCGGCATGGTCCACCCGAACGTGCTGCGCGCGGCGGGCGTGGATCCCAAGGAGTACCAGGGCTTCGCCTTCGGCCTCGGCATCGAGCGCATCCTCATGCTGCGCAACGGCGTCAAGGACATGCACGACATGGTGGAGGGCGACGTGCGCTTCCCCCAGCACTACGGGACGGAGATCTGACATGCCCCGCATTCCTCTCACCTGGCTCGGCGACCATGTCGCGCTGCCCGCGGGCACGAGCGCGGAGGCGGTGGCCGCGGCCCTCGTCACGGTCGGTCTCGAGGAGGAGACGATCCATGGCGCGCAGGTCACCGGCCCGCTCGTGGTGGGCCGCGTCCTCGCGCTCGTCAAGGAGCCCCAGAAGAACGGCAAGACCATCAACTGGGTGCGCGTGGACGTCGGTCCCGAGCACAACGAGGAGCTCGACAGCCCGAAGGACCCGCAGCCCGGCGGCGAGCGCCCCAGCCGCGGGATCATCTGCGGGGCCCACAACTTCGTCGAGGGCGACCTGGTCGTCGTCGCCCTGCCCGGCACCGTGCTGCCCGGTCCGTTCCCCATCGCGGCCCGGAAGACCTACGGCCACGTCTCGGACGGCATGATCTGCTCCGGCGACGAGCTGGGCCTGGGGCCGGACCCCGACGGCGAGGACGGCATCATCGTGCTGGGCCGCGGGCACGCGCGCGGCCTCACCGCGCAGCCGGGCGATGACGCCATCGCCCTGCTGGGCCTGGGCGACGAGGTCGTCGAGATCAACGTGACCCCCGACCGCGGCTACGCCTTCTCGATGCGGGGCGTGGCCCGGGAGTACTCCCACGCCACCGGGGCGGCCTTCACGGACCCGGCGGGCGCCGTCGAGGTCCCCGCCGCGCAGGCAGGCGGCGTCGAGGTCGTCCTGGAGGATGCCTCGCCCGTGCACGGACGCCCGGGATGCACCCGGTTCGTCGCCCAGGAGGTCACCGGGATCGACCCGCAGGCCCCCTCGCCCCGCTGGATGCAGCGACGGCTGATCGGCGCCGGCATGCGGCCGATCTCGCTCATCGTCGACGTCACCAACTACGTGATGCTGGACCTGGGCCAGCCGCTGCACGCCTACGACGCCGCCCACCTCGTCGCCCCGATACGGGTGCGCCGTGCCCATCCCGGCGAGCTGCTGGAGACCCTCGACGACAAGCCCCGCGCCCTGGACGTCGAGGACCTCGTCATCGCCGACGCCGGCGGCGCGGGCGACCGGGCCATCGGCATCGCCGGCGTGATGGGCGGGGCCTCCACGGAGGTCTCCGACGCGACCACCGACGTGGTCCTCGAGGCCGCGACCTTCGAGCCCGTCTCCGTGGCCCGCTCGGCCCGCCGCCACCGCCTGCCCAGCGAGGCCTCCAAGCGCTTCGAGCGCGGCGTGGACCCGCAGCTGCCGCTGATCGCGGTGACCCGCGCGGCGCAGCTGCTCGTCGAGCACGGCGGCGGCACCCGCGTCTCCCGCCGCACCGACGTCGGCGAGGTGCCCGAGCCGGCGCCGATCGCCCTGCCGGTGGGTGCCGCCGAGAAGCTCGTGGGCGTCGCCTACGCCCCGGCGGACGTCGTCCGGTCCCTCGAGCGGATCGGCGCCCGGGTCGACGGCGCGGCGGAGCCCGGCGCGCTGCTCACGGTGACGCCCCCCAGCTGGCGGCCGGACCTGCGCATCCCGGAGGACCTCGTCGAGGAGGTCGCCCGCATCATCGGCTATGACCGCATCCCCTCGATCCTGCCCCAGGCCCCGGGCGGGCGCGGTCTCACCCGCGCCCAGCGCGCCCGCCGCGCCGCGGCGCTCGCGCTCGCGGAGCTCGGGCTCAGCGAGGTCACCTCCACCCCGTTCATCGCCGAGAGCGTGCTGGACACGCTCGGCTACGCGGCGGAGGACCCGCACCGCGCCGCGGTGCGCCTGCTGAACCCGCTCGCGGAGGACGAGCCGCTGATGCGGACCGCCGTGCTGCAGTCCCTGCTGGCCACCGCGAAGCGGAACCTGGGACGCGGGCAGGAGTCGATCGCGATCCTGGAGATCGGCGCCGTCTCCCGCGCCACCGGGCGCGCGGTGCCGATCCCGGAGCCGGCGGTGCGCCCCTCGGCCGAGGTGCTCGCCGAGATCGAGTCGGCCCTGCCCGTCCAGAGCCGCCACCTCGCCGCCGTGCTCGGCGGCGACAGCGGGCCGTCCTCCTGGTGGGGCGCCGCGCGCCCCTGGGACTGGGCCGATGCCCTCGAGTCCGCCCGCCGCGCCGCGGCCGCCGTCGGGGCACATCTCGAGGTGCGTCAGGCGCAGCAGGCACCGTTCCACCCCGGCCGGTGCGCCGCCCTGCTGCTCGAGGACGGCACCCTCGTCGGGCATGCCGGGGAGCTGCACCCGCGCGTGGTGAAGGCCTTCGGCCTCCCCGCCCGCACCGGTGCCCTCGAGCTGGACCTCGAGGCGCTCATCGCCTCCGTCCCGGAGGTCGTCCCGGCGGCGCCCGTGCCCACC
>Ga0302349_1002821_pt1 | contig 10636 bp, 8 predicted proteins | sample PhyAR1_FD_202176 | JGI IMG/M metagenome (GOLD analysis project Ga0302349, IMG submission 202176) | Leaf surface microbial communities from alfalfa plants in UC Gill Tract Community Farm, Albany, California, United States - DLSL A.R1... | ecosystem: Host-associated > Plants > Phyllosphere >...
CGCTGCGTCGTGAGGGTAAACTGCCGTCTGATTTAGCGATTGCGACCTTTGGCGATAATGAACTGCTCGACTTCCTGCAATGTCCGGTGCTGGCTGTTGCCCAGCGTCACCGGGACGTGGCAGAACGCGTGCTGGAAATCGTCCTCGCAAGCCTTGATGAACCGCGTAAACCGAAGCCGGGTTTGAGCCGGATTCGGCGTAACCTTTATCGTCGTGGCATACTCAGCCGCTTATAATTTCGAATGAAAGGCAGCGCAAGCTGCCTGAATTTTTAAATAATGCCAAACTTAAGCAATATAATTGTTCTTAAGATTAATCCTTAAAACCCATAGGGTGCTATTTTATTAATTTGCTTTAATTCATCGAATTTTGTTTTACACAATTATTCAGGCGTAAAAAGACGTAAGTTTTGAATTGTTTTGTAACATCCTTCCTGGTTTGTAGAAATAACAACCACTTTTTCTCAAGGTCTGTCATCCCCGTTAACCCCGCGACTGCTCAGGCTTACAACCTTGACCTGGCGCTGTCATCCTGACGCAATATGTCTTAAAATGCCGCCCGCGTCGCAAAGTGACACTTTGTATTAATTAAATGTCTATTCGAACTGACGTAACGGTCATTCGCATATTTGGTTTTTTTCTTACAAATATTCATGACGTTAATTTGATAAACAGAGTGAGCGAAATTTGCACAGCGCCATTTACTGCCATTAATAAGGGCGCTTTTAATCCGCTTAGCCTCAGTGCTGGCTTGACAAGGTTTTCCTCCGCTCCGTAAACTCCTTGCGTGGGAATTTGTGGGATAAAGTGGTGAAAAGGGTCGCGGTGAGGTGAAGCTGGCATGTTCCGTGGGGCAACATTAGTCAATCTCGACAGTAAGGGACGGTTAGCCGTACCTACCCGACATCGGGAATATCTGCTCGGGCATGCTTCTGGTCAACTGGTGTGTACTATTGACATCCACCACGCTTGCCTGCTGCTTTACCCCCTCCCGGAATGGGAAATTATTGAGCAAAAATTGTCGCGTCTGTCGAGCATGAACCCGTTAGAGCGACGCGTACAGCGTTTACTTTTGGGTCATGCCAGTGAATGTCAGATGGATAACGCGGGCCGCTTACTAATACCGCCCGTTTTGCGGCAACACGCCGGGCTGAACAAAGAAGTGATGCTGGTCGGGCAGTTCAACAAATTTGAACTGTGGGATGAAACGACCTGGTATCAACAGGTCAGGGAAGATATCGACGCTGAACAATCGGGTGCTGAACAACTTTCAGAACGATTGCAGGATTTGTCTCTATAAAGATGATGGAAAATTTTAAACACACCACGGTGCTCCTGGACGAGGCCGTTAATGGCCTGAACATTCGACCAGATGGCATCTATATTGATGGCACCTTTGGCCGTGGCGGACACTCGCGCTTAATTCTTTCGCAGCTCGGCCCTGAAGGCCGCTTGCTGGCAATCGATCGCGATCCAGAAGCGATCGCCATTGCGAATACTATTGATGACCCACGCTTCTCTATTGTGCATGGTCCTTTCTCTGCGCTTGCTGATTATGTCAGTGAGCGTGATCTTACCGGCAAGATCGACGGCATTCTCCTCGATCTCGGCGTTTCTTCCCCTCAGCTTGACGATCCTGAACGCGGTTTCTCATTTATGCGCGACGGTCCACTGGATATGCGCATGGATCCGACCCGTGGCCAGTCGGCAGCGGAATGGCTGCAAACGGCTGACGAAGCGGACATCGCTTGGGTGATTAAGACCTTTGGTGAAGAACGCTTTGGCAAGCGCATCGCCCGCGCCATTGTCGAACGTAACCGTATCGAACCGATGACGCGCACCAAAGAGCTGGCAGAAGTCATCACGGCGGCGACGCCGGTAAAAGACAAATTTAAACACCCGGCGACCCGTACTTTCCAGGCGGTGCGTATCTGGGTGAACAGCGAACTCGATGAGATCGAGCAGGCGCTTAAAAATTCACTCGGCGTTCTGGCTCCGGGTGGGCGGCTGTCGATCATCAGCTTCCACTCGCTGGAAGACCGCATTGTGAAGCGCTTTATGCGTGAAAACAGCCGTGGCCCGCAGGTACCCGCCGGACTGCCGATGACCGAAGCGCAACTCAGCAAGCTGGGTGGCCGTTATTTGCGGGCGTTAGGCAAACTGATGCCGGGCGAAGAAGAAGTGGCAGAGAACCCGCGCGCCCGTAGTTCCGTGCTGCGAATTGCAGAGAGGACGAGCGCATGATCACCAGGGTGACAGAAACCTTAAGCAAAGTTAAAGGATCGTTAGGCAGCAACGAGCGTCATGCGCTGCCTTCTGTCATCGGCGATGACCTTTTGCGCTTTGGGAAACTGCCACTCTGTCTGTTCATTTGCATCATTGTCACTGCCGTCACCGTGGTCACCACGGCGCACCATACGCGTTTGTTAACCGCGCAGCGCGAGCAACTGGTTGTTGAACGCGATGCGCTGGATATCGAATGGCGTAACCTGATCCTTGAAGAAAACGCGCTCGGCGATCACAGCCGTGTTGAGCGGATCGCCAATGAGAAACTGCAACTGCAGCATGTCGATCCTTCGCAAGAAAATATCGTAGTGCAAAAATAAGGAATAACGCGGCGCATGAAAGCAGCGGCGAAGATGCAAAAACCGAAACGCCAGGAAGAACAGGCCAACTTTGTGAGTTGGCGTTTTGCGTTGCTTTGCGGTTGCATTTTGCTGGCCTTGAGCTTCCTGCTTGGGCGCGTGGCATGGCTTCAGGTCATCAACCCGGACATGCTGGTGCGGCAGGGCGATTTACGTTCCCTGCGCGTGCAGGAAGTTTCAACATCCCGTGGGATGATCACTGACCGCTCCGGGCGACCGCTGGCGGTAAGTGTGCCGGTAAAAGCGATTTGGGCCGATCCCAAAGAATTGCACGACGCAGGCGGCATCTCGCTGGATAGCCGCTGGAAAGCGCTGTCGGACGCATTAAATATGCCGCTCGATCAGCTTGCCCAGCGCGTAAACGCCAACCCCAAAGGGCGCTTTATTTATCTGGCGCGCCAGGTTAACCCGGATCTCGGCGATTACATCAGAAAGCTGAAGCTGCCGGGTATTCACCTGCGTGAAGAGTCGCGCCGCTACTATCCGTCCGGCGAAGTCACTGCACATCTGATTGGCTTCACCAACGTTGATAGCCAGGGTATCGAAGGCGTTGAGAAAAGCTTCGATAAATGGCTCACCGGGCAGCCGGGCGAGCGTATCGTGCGTAAAGACCGCTACGGTCGCGTAATCGAAGATATCTCTTCTACTGACAGCCAGGCCGCGCATAACCTTGCGCTCAGCATCGACGAACGCCTGCAGGCGCTGGTCTACCGCGAACTGAATAACGCCGTGGCCTTCAACAAAGCCGAATCGGGCAGTGCGGTGCTGGTGGATGTGAACACCGGCGAAGTGCTGGCGATGGCGAACAGCCCGTCATACAACCCCAACAATTTCTCCGGCACCGCGAAAGACGCGATGCGTAACCGCGCCATCACCGACGTGTTCGAACCGGGTTCGACCGTCAAACCGATGGTGGTAATGACCGCGTTGCAGCGTGGTGTGGTACGCGAAAATACCGTACTCAACACGGTGCCCTATCGAATTAATGGCCACGAAATCAAAGACGTGGCGCGCTACAGCGAGTTAACCCTGACCGGGGTTTTACAGAAGTCGAGTAACGTTGGCGTTTCTAAGCTGGCGTTAGCGATGCCGTCCTCAGCGTTAGTAGATACTTACTCACGTTTTGGGCTGGGAAAAGCGACCAATTTGGGGTTGGTCGGAGAACGCAGTGGCTTATATCCTCAAAAACAACGGTGGTCTGACATAGAGAGGGCCACCTTCTCTTTCGGTTACGGGCTAATGGTAACGCCGTTACAGTTAGCGCGAGTCTACGCAACGATTGGCAGCTATGGCATTTATCGCCCGCTGTCGATTACCAAAGTTGATCCCCCGGTACCCGGTGAGCGCATCTTCCCGGAATCCATTGTCCGCACCGTGGTGCATATGATGGAAAGCGTGGCGCTGCCCGGTGGCGGCGGCGTGAAGGCGGCGATCAAAGGCTATCGCATCGCGATTAAAACCGGTACAGCGAAAAAAGTGGGGCCGGACGGCCGCTACATTAACAAATATATTGCTTACACCGCGGGCGTTGCCCCCGCCAGCCAGCCGCGTTTTGCGCTGGTGGTGGTGATCAACGATCCGCAGGCAGGTAAATACTACGGTGGTGCCGTTTCCGCACCGGTCTTTGGTGCCATCATGGGCGGCGTACTGCGCACCATGAACATCGAGCCGGATGCTCTGGCGACGGGCGAGAAAAGTGAATTCGTAATTAATCAAGGCGAGGGAACAGGTGGCAGATCGTAATTTGCGCGACCTACTCGCTCCGTGGGTACCAGCATTGCCTGCGAGAGCACTTCGGGAAATGACACTCGACAGCCGCGTGGCGGCGTCGGGCGATCTTTTTGTGGCCGTTGTTGGCCATCAGACGGACGGGCGTCGCTATATCCCGCAGGCGATTGCGCAGGGCGTTGCCGCCATTATTGCTGAGGCGAAAGGCGAAGCCTCCGACGGTGAAATCCGTGAAATGCACGGCGTGCCGGTTATCTATCTGAGTCAGTTAAATGAGCGTCTCTCGGCACTCGCCGGGCGCTTTTATGATGAGCCCTCTGAACGCTTACATCTGATTGGCGTCACCGGGACCAACGGTAAAACCACCACCACGCAGTTAATTGCGCAGTGGAGTCAGCTGCTGGGCGAAACCAGCGCGGTAATGGGTACCGTGGGCAACGGTCTGCTGGGTAAAGTCATCCCCACCGAAAACACCACCGGTTCCGCCGTGGACGTCCAGCATGTGATTGCCGGACTGGCAGAGCAGGGCGCAACCTTTGCCGCGATGGAAGTTTCCTCGCACGGGCTGGTTCAGCATCGCGTTGCCGCCCTTAAATTTAAAGCGTCCGTCTTTACCAATTTAAGCCGCGATCATCTTGATTATCATGGCGATATGGAGCAATACGAAGCGGCAAAATGGCTGCTGTTCTCCGCGCATCACTATGGTCAGGCGATTGTGAATGCCGACGATGAGATTGGACGCCGCTGGCTGGCAAAACTGCCGGACGCGATTGCCGTTTCCATGGAAGACAACATCAACCCGACCTGCCATGGTCGCTGGTTGAAAGCGGTTGACGTGAAGTATCACGACAGTGGCGCGACCATCCGTTTTGCCTCCACCTGGGGCGAAGGGGAAATCGAAAGCCGTCTGATGGGGGCGTTTAACGTCAGTAACCTGCTGCTGGCGCTGGCCACGCTGCTGGCGCTGGATTTCCCGTTAAGCGATCTGCTCCGCACCGCGTCACGCCTGCAACCGGTTTGCGGTCGTATGGAAGTGTTCAGCGCGCCGGGTAAACCTACCGTGGTGGTGGATTACGCTCATACGCCGGATGCGCTGGAAAAAGCCTTGCAGGCTGCGCGTCTGCACTGCACCGGCAAACTGTGGTGCGTCTTCGGCTGCGGTGGCGACCGTGATAAAGGCAAGCGTCCGCTGATGGGGGCGATTGCTGAACAATTTTCCGATGTGCCGGTCGTGACCGATGACAACCCGCGTACTGAAGAGCCGCGCGCCATTATCAATGACATTCTGGCCGGGATGCTGGATGCCGCCCATGCCCGCGTGGTGGAAGGTCGCGCTGAAGCGGTGACCAACGCCATCATGCAGGCCAAAGAAAACGACGTCGTGCTGCTGGCAGGCAAAGGCCACGAGGATTACCAGATTGTCGGTACCCGTCGCCTTGATTATTCCGATCGCGTGACCGCGGCACGTCTGCTGGGGGCAATCGCATGATTAGCGTTAGCTTAAGCCAGCTCGCAGAAATCCTGCACGGCAAATTGCACGGTCAGGATCTGACCCTCGACGCGGTGACCACCGACACGCGCAAACTCACGCCGGGCTGCCTGTTTGTGGCCCTGAAAGGCGAGCGTTTCGACGCCCATGATTTTGTCGAAAAAGCCAAAGAGGGCGGGGCAGGTGCGCTGCTGGTGAGCCGCGAACTGGATTGCGATCTGCCGCAGGTGATCGTCGACGATACCCGCCAGGCATTCGGTGAACTGGCTGCCTGGGTGCGCCAGCAGGTGCCTGCACGCGTGGTCGCGCTGACCGGTTCTTCCGGCAAAACCTCAGTAAAAGAGATGACCGCTGCGATCCTCAGCGAATGCGGCAACACACTTTATACGGCGGGCAACCTAAATAATGACATCGGCGTGCCGATGACATTGCTGCGCCTGACGCCGGAGCACCAGTTCGCAGTCATTGAACTGGGCGCGAATCACCAGGGTGAAATCGCCTGGACCGTCGGATTGACGAAGCCGGAAGCGGCGCTGGTCAACAACCTGGCGGCGGCGCATCTGGAAGGATTTGGCTCGCTGGCAGGCGTGGCGAAAGCCAAGGGCGAGATCTATACCGGTCTGCCGCTCTCCGGCATTGCCATCATGAACGCGGACAATAACGACTGGCTTAACTGGCAGAGCGTGATTGGCGAGCGCAAAATCTGGCGTTTCTCGCCCAATGCCGCCAACAGCGATTTTACTGCCACCAATGTGCATGTGACCTCGCACGGGACAGAATTCACCCTGCAAACGCCAACGGGCGATGTCGAGGTGCTGTTACCGCTGCCGGGGCGGCATAACATTGCCAATGCGCTGGCAGCCACTGCGCTGGCGATGGCCGTGGGAGCAAGCCTTGACGCGGTAAAAGTCGGGCTGGCAAACCTGAAAGCCGTGCCGGGGCGCTTGTTCCCTATTCAGTTGGGTGAAAACAAGCTGCTGCTGGATGACTCCTACAACGCTAACGTCGGTTCCATGACGGCGGCGGCCCAGGTGCTCTCTGAGATGCCGGGCTATCGCGTGATGGTCGTGGGCGATATGGCAGAGCTTGGCGACGAGAGCGAAGCGTGTCACGCCCAGGTGGGTGAGGCGGCAAAAGCGGCGGGCATCGACCTGGTGTTGAGCGTGGGAACATTAAGTAAAACAATCAGCGACGCCAGCGGTTCAGGCGAGCATTTTAACGATAAGTCTGCCGTGATTGCGCGTCTGAAGACGCTGGTGGCAGACCATCAGATTATCACCGTGTTGGTGAAAGGATCGCGCAGTGCTGCCATGGAAGAGGTGGTGCGTGCATTACAGGAGAACGGGACATGTTAGTTTGGCTGGCCGAGCATTTGGTCAAATATTATTCTGGCTTTAACGTCTTTTCATATCTGACGTTTCGCGCCATTGTCAGCCTGCTGACCGCGCTGTTCATCTCTTTGTGGATGGGCCCGCGCATGATCGCCCGCCTGCAAAAACTCGCTTTCGGCCAGGTTGTGCGTAACGACGGCCCGGAATCTCACTTCAGTAAACGCGGTACGCCGACGATGGGTGGGATCATGATCCTGACCGCGATTGTCATTTCAGTGCTGCTTTGGGCCTATCCGTCCAACCCTTACGTCTGGTGCGTGCTGGTGGTGCTGATTGGCTACGGCATCATCGGTTTTGTCGATGATTACCGCAAAGTTGTGCGCAAAGATACCAAGGGCCTTATCGCCCGCTGGAAGTATTTCTGGATGTCGGTGATCGCGCTGGGCGTGGCATTCGCGCTCTATCTGGCCGGTAACGATACGCCTGCCACGCAGCTGGTTGTGCCGTTCTTTAAAGACGTGATGCCGCAACTGGGGCTTTTCTATGTGCTGCTGGCTTACTTCGTGATTGTCGGCACCGGTAATGCGGTCAACCTGACCGACGGTCTCGACGGCCTCGCCATTATGCCAACCGTATTTGTGGCGGGCGGCTTCGCGCTGGTGGCCTGGGCAAGCGGCAACATGAATTTTGCTAACTACCTGCATATTCCTTATCTGCGTCACGCGGGTGAACTGGTGATCGTCTGTACGGCGATTGTCGGCGCAGGGCTCGGTTTCTTATGGTTTAACACCTATCCGGCTCAGGTCTTTATGGGCGACGTGGGCTCGCTGGCACTGGGCGGCGCGCTGGGCATCATTGCCGTGCTGCTGCGTCAGGAATTTTTGCTGGTGATCATGGGTGGCGTATTTGTGGTGGAAACCCTGTCGGTGATTTTGCAGGTGGGTTCCTTCAAGCTGCGCGGTCAGCGTATTTTCCGCATGGCCCCGATTCATCACCACTACGAACTGAAAGGCTGGCCGGAACCGCGCGTGATCGTGCGCTTCTGGATTATTTCGCTGATGCTGGTCCTGATCGGACTGGCAACGCTTAAGGTGCGTTAATCATGGCAGATTACCAGGGCAAAAAAGTCGTTATCATCGGGTTAGGTTTAACCGGCCTTTCCTGCGTGGACTTTTTCCTCGCGCGCGGCGTGACACCGCGCGTTATGGATACGCGCCTCTCACCGCCGGGGCTGGATAAGCTGCCGGAAACGGTCGAGCGCCATCTTGGTAGTCTGAACGATGACTGGCTGCTGGCCGCCGATCTGATCGTCGCCAGCCCCGGCATGGCGCTGGCGCATCCGTCGTTGAGCGCCGCTGCCGATGAAGGCATTGAAATTGTTGGCGATATCGAACTGTTCTGCCGCGAGGCGCAGGCCCCGGTTATCGCCATTACCGGCTCGAACGGCAAAAGCACGGTCACCACGCTGGTGGGTGACATGGCGAAAGCCGCAGGCGTGAACGTGGGCGTGGGCGGGAATATCGGCCTGCCGGCACTGATGCTGCTGGACAACGCACGTGAGTTGTACGTTCTGGAGCTGTCCAGCTTCCAGCTGGAAACGACCTCAAGCCTGCGGGCTGTTGCCGCGACGATCCTCAACGTCACCGAAGATCATATGGACCGCTATCCGTTTGGCCTGCAGCAGTACCGCGCTGCCAAACTGAAAGTGTATGAAAACGCAAAAGTCTGCGTGGTGAATGCCGATGATGCGCTGACCATGCCGGTACGCGGAGCCGATGAGCGCTGCGTCAGCTTTGGCGTGGACGTGGGAGACTATCATCTCAACCGTCAGCAGGGCGAAACCTGGCTGCGGGTGAAGGGCGAAAAAGTGCTTAACGCCAAAGAGATGCAGATCACCGGCCAGCATAACTACACCAATGCGCTGGCGGCGCTCGCGCTGGCGGATGCCGCCGGTTTACCGCGCGCCAGCAGCCTGAAAGCGCTGACCACCTTCTCCGGGCTGGCGCACCGCTTCCAGGTTGCGCACATGCATAACGGCGTGCGCTGGATCAATGACTCCAAAGCCACCAATGTGGGCAGCACCGAAGCGGCGCTGAACGGCCTCCAGGTCGAAGGGACATTGCACCTGCTGCTCGGCGGCGATGGTAAATCAGCCGATTTCTCACCGCTGCGTCGTTATCTCGACGGTGAACACATCCGCCTGTACTGCTTTGGCCGCGACGGGGCGGAACTTGCCGCATTGCGCCCGGATGTCGCCGTGCAGACCGACACCATGGAGCAGGCGATGCGTCTGCTGGCACCGCAGGTGAAACCGGGTGATATGGTGCTGCTCTCCCCTGCGTGCGCCAGTCTCGATCAGTTCAAGAATTTCGAACAACGTGGGGATGTCTTTACCCGCCTGGCGAAGGAGTTAGGTTGATGCGCTTAACGTTCCCTCGCCTTCGACTGCCGCGTTTGCCGGGACTGGGTGTCCTGGGATGGCTGGCATCGGCGTTACAGGGCTGGGTAATGGGCTCGCGTGACAAAGACACTGACAGTCTGGTCATGTACGATCGGATGCTGCTGTGGCTGACGCTGGGCCTTGGCGCGATCGGTTTTATTATGGTGACGTCAGCTTCTATGCCGGTCGGCCAGCGACTCACCAACGATCCGTTCTTCTTCGCCAAGCGTGATGCGCTCTATCTGTTCCTCGCCTTATGTCTGGCGATGATCACCCTGCGCCTGCCGATGGAATTCTGGCAGCGCTACAGCTCGGCGATGCTGATTGTTTCAATCATCATGCTGCTGCTGGTTCTGGTGGTGGGCAGCTCGATTAACGGGGCATCGCGCTGGATTGATTTAGGCCTGATGCGCTTCCAGCCGGCGGAATTTACTAAGCTGTCGCTGTTCTGCTATCTGGCGAACTACCTGGTGCGTAAGGTTGATGAAGTGCGTAATAACCTGCGCGGCTTCTTAAAACCGATGGGCGTTATTCTGGTGCTGGCGGTGCTGCTGCTGGCCCAGCCTGACCTTGGTACGGTGGTCGTACTGTTTGTCACCACGCTGGCGATGCTGTTCCTCGCGGGCGCGAAGCTCTGGCAGTTCATCGCCATTATCGGCATGGGTATTTCAGCGGTGGTGCTGCTGATCCTCGCCGAGCCTTACCGCATCCGCCGTGTGACCTCTTTCTGGCGTCCATGGGATGACCCGTTCGGCAGCGGCTACCAGTTGACTCAGTCGCTGATGGCGTTTGGTCGCGGCGAGATGTGGGGCCAGGGCTTAGGCAACTCAGTACAAAAACTGGAATATTTACCCGAGGCGCATACCGACTTTATCTTCGCCATTATTGGCGAAGAACTGGGTTATATCGGTGTGGTACTGGCGCTTTTGATGGTATTCTTCGTCGCTTTCCGTGCCATGTCTATTGGGCGAAAAGCGCTGGAAATCGATCACCGTTTCTCCGGT
>Ga0302349_1002822_pt1 | contig 10633 bp, 8 predicted proteins | sample PhyAR1_FD_202176 | JGI IMG/M metagenome (GOLD analysis project Ga0302349, IMG submission 202176) | Leaf surface microbial communities from alfalfa plants in UC Gill Tract Community Farm, Albany, California, United States - DLSL A.R1... | ecosystem: Host-associated > Plants > Phyllosphere >...
GCGGGGGTCACGGGGCCGGTCCACGGACCGCAGGCCGATGAGCGCGCGCACCATCGGCGGAGCGGCGATGAACAGCACCACCAGCGCCTGGATGACCTGCACCAGGTCGATGGGGGTGCCCTGGCTGGTCTCCATGAAGCGGCCGCCGGTGGAGAGGGCCGCGAACAGCAGGCCCGCCAGCAGGATCCCGACCGGGCCGGAGCGGCCCAGCAGGGCGACGGTGATCGCGTCGAAGCCGATGGACCCGGCGATGCTCCCGGTCAGACGCTGCTCGGTGCCGAGCACGTGGACACCGCCGGCGAGGCCCACCAGGGCGCCCGCCACGAACATCACGCCGATGGCGCTGCGCCCCACGTCGATGCCGGCGACCTCGGCCGCTCGCGGGTTGGAGCCGACGGCGCGGAAGCGGAAGCCGAGGGTGGAGCGGTTCATCAGCCACCACAGGAACACCACGGCGAGGAGGGCGATGAGCAGCCCGGCGTGGAGGCGGTGGTCCTCGCCCGCGAGCAGCGGCAGGCGGGCGTCCGCGCCGATCGACGGGGAGGTCGGCTGGGCCCGGTTGGCTCCGGTGAACGCGGCCGTGGTCAGGGCGTACGCCAGGGCGTAGGTCGCGATCCAGTTCAGCATGATGGTGGAGATGACCTCGCTGGCGCCGAAGCGCGCCTTGAGGAAGCCGGCGATCGCGCCGTAGAGCCCTCCGCACAGGATCGCCGCGATCACGCAGACGAGCAGGTGGATCACCGGCGGGAGGTCGACGGAGAAGCCGACGAACCCGGCGGCGGTCGCGCCGGCGATCAGCTGGCCGGTGCCGCCGATGTTGAACAGGCCGGAGCGGAAGGACACGGCCATGCCGACCGAGGCGATGATCAGCGGGGTGGCGACGGTGAGGGTCTCCAGCAGGGGCGTGAAGCCCGCGGCCAGGGAGGGCAGCAGGACGTAGAGGCCGGAGCCGCCGCGCTCGCGCACGTCCTCGGCGGTGCGGGCGAAGCCGTTGGGGTCGTAGATCGCCCCGCGGAACATGTCCGTGTAGGCGGCGGAGATCTCCTGCCAGCAGGCCACGAACGTGTCGGAGGGGCGGGCGAAGAAGTAGCCGAGCGCGGCGCGCACCTCGGTGCTGGCCACGAGGATCAGCAGGGAGCCGATCAGGAAGGCGAACACGAAGGCCATCACGACCACCAGCAGGTTGCTGCGGGCGATGCGCCGGGCGAGATCGGCGGAGGAGGCGGGGCCCTCCGGGGCGCCGGGCGTTCCCGGGTCCCCGGGCTGCGCGGCGGTGCCGGGGGCGACCGGCCGCACCTCCCCTGCGGACGTCTCGCTCATGCGATCTCTCCTTCGTCGACGAGCTGGGTGTCGGTGGTGCGCGCGCCGGCGGCGACGGCCTCCCGGGCGGCATCGGCGGTGTATCCGGCCATCATCAGGCCCAGCACGTCGCGGTCCTCATCGGCCGGGACGATGCCGAGGATCGCGCCGCGGTACATCACCGCGATGCGGTCGGAGAGCTGGATGACCTCGTCGAGCTCGGTCGAGACGATGATGACGGGGGTCCCGCGGTCCCGCTCGGCGATGAGCCGTCGATGCAGGAACTCGATCGACCCGACGTCGACCCCGCGGGTGGGCTGGGAGGCGATCAGCAGCGACAGCTCGCGGCCCAGGGCGCGCGCCATCACGACCTTCTGCTGGTTGCCGCCGGACAGGGTGGAGACGTGGTCGTCGATCGAGCCGGTGCGCACGTCGTACTCGGCGACGTCGGCGGTGGCCCGGGCGCGGATCGCGGCGGGATGCAGGGCGAGCCCGGTGCCGAAGGGAGCGCGGCGGTGCTGGTCCAGGATGAGGTTCTCGGCGACCGTGAAGTCGGGGACGAGCGCGTCGTGGGTGCGGTCCTCGGGCACGAACCCGACGCCCTCGTCGAGGATCTGGCGGGTGCTGCGCCCCACCAGCTCCGTCCCGTGCAGGCGCACCGAGCCGTGGGTGTTCTTCTGCAGGCCCAGGAGCGCCTCGGTGAGCTCGGTCTGCCCGTTGCCCTGGACCCCGGCGATGCCGAGGATCTCGCCCTCGCGCACGTCGAGGTCGACGCCGTCCAGGGGGGCGGTGCCGTCGTCGTCGGTGACGCCGAGCCCCCGGACCTCGAGGGCGACGTCCCCGGTCCGGGCGGGCTCCTTGATCAGGCTGAGCTCGACGGCGCGTCCCACCATCAGCGAGGCCAGCTCGGTCTGGTCCGCCGTGGGCTCGGCGGTGCCGACCACCTTCCCGCGGCGGATCACGGTGATGCGGTCGGCGACGGCCTTGACCTCGCGCAGCTTGTGGGTGATGAAGACGATGGAGGTGCCCTCGTCCCGCAGCTGGCGCATGATGCCCATCAGCTCGTCCGTCTCCTGCGGGGTGAGCACGGCGGTGGGCTCGTCCAGGACGAGGATCTCGGCGCGGCGGGAGAGCGCCTTGATGATCTCGACGCGCTGCTGGGCGCCGACGGGCAGGTCCTCGACGACGGCGTCCGGATCCAGGTCGAAGCCGAAGCGCTCGGAGATCTCCCGCACCGTGCGGCGCGCGGTGGCCAGGTCCAGCAGGCCTCCCGAGGTCGGCTCGTGGCCCAGCACCACGTTCTCGGCCACGGTGAACGGCGGGACGAGCATGAAGTGCTGGTGGACCATGCCGATCCCGGCGCGCATGGCGTCGCCCGGTCCGGAGAAGCGCACGGGACGGTCGTCCAGCAGGATCTGCCCGCCGTCGGGACGGTACAGCCCGTACAGCACGTTCATCAGCGTGGACTTGCCGGCGCCGTTCTCCCCCAGCAGGCTGTGGATCTCTCCCGGGCTGACCACCAGGTCGATCGAATCGTTGGCCACGAAGGTGCCGAAGACCTTGGTGATCCCTTGGAGCTCGAGCTTCACGCCTGCTCACTTCCTCGCGAGTCGAGTGGGGGTGGCGGGGCGATCGTCTCGCCGTCCGTCACCGGGGATGCGGTCCCCCGGGCCGACCGACGGCGCCTCGTGAGCGCCGTGGCCCGGTGCATCCCGGGAGGATCGGGGCGGCCCCCGGACGCGTGCGCGCCGGGGGCCGTCCCTGCGGGGCAGGGCCCGGGATCAGAGGTTCTGCGGGGACGCCGGGGACTCCACGACGATCTTCCCGTCGATGATGTCCTGGCGCAGCTGGTCCACCTCGCCCTGGAGCTCGTCGCTGACCATCGACTCGAGGTCGTGGTACGGCGCGATGTCCACGCCGCCGTTCTCGAGGGTGCCGATGTACGGCTCGTTGTCGAAGTCGCCCGAGTGCGCGGAGACCGTCACGTCGTGCACGGACGTGGTGATGCCCTTCTGCACGGAGGTGAGGATCAGGGGCTTGGCCTCGGCGTCGTCCAGGGACTCGTAGCCGTCGGTGTCGACCCAGATCACGTAGCGGCCCTCGCCCTCCTTGGCGGAGGCCAGGGTGCCCGAGCCGACCGGGCCCGCGACCGGCATGACGATGTCCGCGCCCTGGGAGTAGAACGTGTCCGAGAGCGCCTTGCCCTTGGCCTGGTCGGAGAAGTCACCGGTGAAGGACCCCTTCTGCCCGGCCTTGTCCCATCCGAGGACCTGGACGTCCGTGCCGTGGACCTCGTTGTACTTGGCCACGCCGTCGGCGAAGCCGTCCATGAAGATGGTGACCGTGGGGATCTGCACGCCGCCGTAGGTGGCGACCTTTCCGGTCTTGCTCGTGCCCGCGGCGACGTAGCCGGCGAGGTAGGCGGCCTGGGCCGTGTCGAAGGACAGCGGCTTGACGTTGTCCAGCTCGATCGGGCTGCCGTCGGCGTCCTGGGCGGTGGAGTCGATGATCGCGAACTCGACGTCCTCGTGCTTCTGCGCCTGCGAGCCGGTGGCCGGGGCCAGCATGAACCCGACGGTGAAGATGAGGTCGCAGTCCTGGGCGACGAGGTTGTCGATGTTGGTCGTGAACTGGGAGGGGTCGGTGGACTGCGCGGTGGCGGTGGTGATGCCGAGCTCGTCCTTCGCGGACTGCAGGCCGGTGTAGCCGGACTCGTTGAACGACTTGTCGTCGAAGCCGCCCTCGTCGGAGACCATGCAGGCCTTGAAGTCGGAGACGGCTTCATTGCCGCCGCCGTCGCTGCCCCCGCCCGCCGGTTCGGGGGCGGAGCCGCAGGACGAGAGAGCGAGGACGCCGACCCCGGCGAGGGCGGCGACACGGGCGATGTTCTTCACGGAACCTCCAAGGAGCGGGACGACGGCCGATGCCCACCGGCTCCGGGGAGCTCGGCCTGTCGCAGGGGATGCATCCGTGACTGTAGTCCGGCCTCTTAGCACAGGAGGCCGCTTCGCGGCGCAGCGGTCCGAACGTTATGAAATCGACGCTCAGGTGACCTGCCGGTAACGGCCGGGGGCCGTGCTGGATCGGCGCTCAGACCAGGGGCAGGTCGCGCTGGATGCAGGTCGCCGCGAGCACGGAGGCGCCGATCCCGATCGCCCGCTCGTCGATCACGAGGTCGCCCATGTGCAGGTCGTAGGTGCGCCCGCCCGGGGTGCGGGTGCCCAGCCGGGCCAGCGCCCCGGGGACCTTCTCGAGGTACCAGGCGAAGTCCTCGCCGCCCAGGGACTGCGCGGTGGGATCGACGTTCTCCTCCCCGATCACGCTCCCGGTCGCGGCCTTGAGGACCTGCACGCTGAAGCGGTCGTTCTCCACCGGCGGGACCCCGCGGTCGTGATCCACGTGCGCCTCGACCTCGTAGGGCCGCACCAGGTCGGACAGGAGAGACTCGAGCAGCTCCTCCGCGCGGTCCCAGGCCTCGTGGTCCAGGCAGCGCAGCGTCCCCTCGAGGGTGCCCGAGGACGGGATGGCGTTGAAGGCGCTGCCGGCGTGCACCGATCCCCAGGTGAGGTTGACGCCGCTGCGCGGGTCCATGCGCCGCGTCAGCGCGGCCGGCAGCTGGGTGATCACGGCACCCAGCGCATAGACGAGGTCCTGGGTCAGGTGGGGGCGGGAGGTGTGGCCGCCCGCGCCGCGCAGCTGCACCCGCACGGGGTCGGTCGCCGAGGTGATCGGGCCGGCCTTCAGGCCCACGTGCCCCACGTCGACCCCGGGGTCGCAGTGCAGGGCGAAGATCGACTCGACCCCCTCGAGCACGCCCTCCCCCAGCAGCTCGAGCGCGCCGCAGGGATGCTTCTCCTCGGAGGGCTGGAAGATCAGGCGCACGGTGCGGCGCAGCAGGCCGGCCTCGGCGACCCGCACGAGCGCCATCGCGGCGCCGAGCACCGAGCTCATGTGCACGTCATGGCCGCAGGCGTGGGAGACGCCCTCCACCTGGGAGCGGAAGGACATGGTGCCGAGCTCGGGGATGCCCAGGGCGTCCATGTCCGCGCGCAGGGCGATCGCGGGCAGACTCGCGTCGCTGCCGGGGATGTCGCAGATCGCGCCGGTGCGCGGCATGCGCACCGGCCGCAGGCCCAGGGACTGGAGCAGCGAGACGACGTAGTCCGTGGTCTCGAACTCCTCGTGGCTGAGCTCGGGGTGGCGGTGCAGGTGGCGCCGGATCGCCCGCAGCTCATCGCGCCGCGACCCGATCGTGCTCGCGATGATCCCGTCCGCGCCGAGGGCCGCCCTCGACTCCTGCTCCACCTGGGTCACGTGGTCCCGCCTCCCGCGCCGTCCGTCCGCTCCAGGTCAGGAAGACTAGCCCAGGTCGCCCAGGCCCGCCTCGTCCAGTCCGCGCACGAGGGCGCCGAGGTCCTGGGCGCGGTCCTCCGCGATGACCAGCAGCACGTCCTCGGTCTCGACCACGCTGAGGCCCTCGACCCCGACCAGGGCGATCAGCCGGCCCGATCCGCCGTGGACGGTGGCGCGCGATCCGGCGGCCAGCACCCGCGCATCGCCGAGCACGACCACGTCGCCGTCCGCCTCCCCGCCGCCCGCCGGGTCCGGTCCGTCGGCCCGGCCGGCGCGCAGCTGCCGGGCCAGGGCCGCGAAGTCGCCCACATCGTCCCAGGCGAAGTCCGCCGGGACCACGGCGACCCGCCCCTGGGCGGCGAGCGGCTCGGCGAGGGCGTGGTCGATGGCGATGGCCGTCAGGGAGGGCCAGAGGCGTGCGAGGGCATCGGCCGATGCCCCGCGGGTCGCGATCTCCCGCGCCCCCGCGGCCAGCGCAGGGATCTGCTCGGCGAGGGCGTCCAGCAGCACGGCCGCCTTCACCACGAACATCCCGGCGTTCCAGAAGAACCGTCCCGTCGCCAGGAACGCCTCCGCACGCTCGCGGTCGGGCTTCTCCACGAACTGGGCGACGGGCCGGGCACCGGTCCCCGCGAGGCCCTGCTCCGCGTCGTCGCGGGCGGCGTCCGCGGACTCCTCGATGTACCCGAACCCCGTGGCCGGGGACGTCGGCGTGATCCCGAGGGTGACGAGGTACCCCCTCTCCGCCGCCGCGCGGGCGCGGTCGACCGCGGCGGCGAAGGCCGCGTCGTCCCCCACCAGATGATCGGCGGCGAAGGATCCGATGACGGCGTCCGGGTCCTCGCGCTCGACGACGGCGGCGGCCAGGGCGATGGCCGGCATCGAGTTGCGGGGGCTGGGCTCCGCCAGGACGCGGGCCCGCCCCGCGGCCTGGTCGGCGACCTCCGGGGCATGGGCCGTGCCGGTGACGATCAGCGGAGGACGGTCGGCCAGGGGGAGAACCCGGTCCAGGGTCTGCTGCAGCAGGCTCCGGCCGCTTCCGGTGAGGTCCAGCAGGAACTTGGGGCGGGCCCGGCGCGACAGCGGCCACAGCCGCGTCCCGGCTCCCCCGGCGGGGATCACGGGGACGAAGGGACTTTTTCTGACACCGGCGGGGCCCGTCGCGGCATCGAATGTCTGCCCGGACACATCCGGGAACGCGGGGCTCGGCTGGGACCGTGGCATGACCGAAGCCTACTGGCCCCTCGGGCCCGGTGACGCGCCTGCTCAGGGCGCCCGAGGATGCTGACACGGTGTTAGGCTGAAGCAGCCCCAGCCGAAGGCGATGACGACGTCGCCGCGACACCGCTCGCATCGATGTCCCCGTCGCGCCCCTTCGGCCCCGACTGTCGTAACTGGAGGACTCCGTGGCTTCTGCCCAGTCCGGGACGCTCTATCGCGGACGCGAGGGAATGTGGTCCTGGGTCGCCCACCGCATCTCAGGAATGCTCATCTTCCTGTTCCTCCTCGTGCACGTGCTCGACACCGCTCTCGTGCGCGTGTCCCCGGAGGCGTACAACGAGGTCATCGGCCACTACAAGCTGGTCGTGTTCGGACTCGGGGAGATCGGCCTGGTCGGCGCGATCCTCTTCCACGCCCTGAACGGCCTGCGCATCATCCTGGTGGACTTCTGGTCCCAGGGCACGAAGCGCCAGCGCCTCCTGTTCTGGGTCGTCGTCGCGCTGTGGGTCGTCCTCATGGCCGGCTTCGTCCCCCGCCAGCTGATGCACATGTTCGGAGCGTGAGATGACCACCAGCACCATCCCTGACCCGAGCACCCGCTACCGCCGCACCGGCATGCGCGGCATGAACACCGAGATGCTCTCCTGGCTGTTCATGCGCGCCTCCGGCGTGCTGCTGGTCTTCCTCGTGTTCGGCCACCTCTTCGTGAACCTGTGGCTGGGCGAGGGAGTCCAGCGAATCGACTTCGCCTTCGTCGCCGGCAAGTGGACCTCTCCCTTCTGGCAGACGTGGGACCTGCTCATGCTGTGGCTGGGCCTGATCCACGGCGGCAACGGCGTGCGCACCATCATCAACGACTACGCGCACCGCTCGACGCCGCGCATCGTGCTCAAGGCGCTGCTCTACGCCGCCGTGGTGATCACGATCGTGCTGGGCACCCTGGTGATCTTCACCTTCGATCCCTGCCCCGTCGGGGCGGATCCGGACCTCCTTCCCTCCATCTGCCAGTCCTGAAGCGGAGCCCTCATCCATGCAGACCCATACCTATGACGTGGTGATCGTCGGTGCCGGCGGCGCGGGGATGCGCGCAGCGCTCGAGTCCTCGAAGCGCGCCCGCACCGCGGTCCTCACCAAGCTCTACCCGACGCGCTCCCACACCGGCGCGGCGCAGGGCGGCATGTGCGCCGCCCTCGCCAACGTCGAGGAGGACAACTGGGAGTGGCACACCTACGACACGGTCAAGGGCGGCGACTACCTCGTCGACCAGGACGCCGCGGAGGTCATGGCCAAGGAGGCCATCGACGCGGTGCTCGACCTGGAGAAGATGGGCCTGCCCTTCAACCGCACCCCCGAGGGCAAGATCGACCAGCGTCGCTTCGGCGGGCACACCCGCGAGCACGGCGAGGCGCCCGTGCGGCGCTCCTGCTACGCGGCCGATCGCACCGGCCACATGATCCTGCAGACGCTCTACCAGAACTGCGTGAAGCAGAACGTGGAGTTCTTCAACGAGTTCTACGTGCTGGACGTCCTCATGACCGGCGATCCGCGCGACGAGGCCGAGGTGCGGGCCTCCGGCGTGGTCGCCTACGAGCTCGCGACCGGCGAGGTGCACATCTTCCGCGCCAAGTCCGTGGTCTTCGCCTCCGGCGGCTTCGGCAAGATGTTCAAGACCACCTCCAACGCGCACACCCTCACCGGCGACGGCCCCGCGATGGCCCTGCGCCGGGGCATCCCGCTGGAGGACATGGAGTTCTTCCAGTTCCATCCGACGGGCCTCGCGGGCCTGGGCATCCTGCTGTCCGAGGCGGCCCGCGGCGAGGGCGGCATCCTGCGCAACGCGCAGATGGAGCGCTTCATGGAGCGCTACGCCCCGACCCTGAAGGATCTCGCCCCCCGCGACGTGGTCGCCCGCGCGATGGCGAACGAGGTGCGCGAGGGCCGCGGCTGCGGCCCCAACAAGGACTACGTCCTGCTGGATCTCACGCACCTCGAGCCCGCGCACATCGACGCCAAGCTCCCGGACATCACCGAGTTCGCCCGCACCTACCTGGGCGTGGAGCCGTACACCGAGCCGGTCCCGGTGTTCCCGACGGCCCACTACGGCATGGGCGGCATGCCCACCAACATCAAGGGCGAGGTGCTGCGCAACGAGACCGATGTGGTCCCGGGCCTGTACGCCGCCGGGGAGGTCGCCTGCGTCTCCGTGCACGGCGGAAACCGTCTGGGCACCAACTCCCTGCTGGACATCAACGTCTTCGGGCGGCGCGCCGGGATCTACGCGGCCGAGCACGCGGCGGGCGTGGAGCTGGCCGAGCTCGAGCCCGGCCTCGAGGCTCCCACCGTGGAGCTGCTCGAGCGCCTGCGCGACCGCCCGGCGACCACGGATCGCATCGCCGACATCCGCCGCGACCTGCAGGAGACCATGGACGCCAACGTCCAGGTGTTCCGCACGGAGGAGACCTGCCGCACCGCCCTGGCGGACATCCAGCAGCTCAAGAAGCGCTACGAGACCGTCGCGGTGCAGGACAAGGGCCGCCGCTACAACCTCGACCTGCTCGAGGCGGTCGAGCTCGGCTTCCTGCTGGACCTCGCCGAGGTCGTCACCGTCGGCGCGCTGAACCGCAAGGAGTCCCGCGGCGGCCACTTCCGCGAGGACTTCGAGAAGCGCGACGACGTGAACTACCTGTGGCACACGATGGCCTACCGCACGCGGGAGGGCGAGGAGGGCTTCGAGGGCACGGACATCCGTCTGGGCACCAAGCCCGTCGTCATCACCCGCTACGAGCCGAAGGAGCGTACGTTCTGATGACCGCCGTCGCCGAGAAGCCCGAGACCCAGGGCGCCGCAGAGATCCCCTCCTTCGAGGTCACTCTGCGCATCGCCCGCTTCGACCCCGAGTCCGGCGCGGGCGCCACCTGGCAGGACTTCACCGTCACCATGCACGGCACCGACCGCGTGCTGGATGCCCTGCACGAGATCAAGTGGCACCACGACGGGTCCCTGACCTTCCGCCGCTCGTGCGCGCACGGCGTATGCGGCTCCGATGCCATGCGCATCAACGGCCGCAACCGCCTGGCCTGCAAGACGCTGCTCAAGGACCTGGACATCGCCAAGCCGATCACCGTCGAGCCCATCAAGGGCCTGCCGGTCGAGAAGGACCTCATCGTGGACATGGAGCCGTTCTTCGACTCCTACAAGGAGGTCATGCCGTTCCTGGTGGCCCGCGGCCAGGAGCCCAGCCGCGAGCGCCTGCAGTCCGCCGAGCAGCGCGAGGTCTTCGACGACACCACCAAGTGCATCCTGTGCGCGGCGTGCACGTCCTCGTGCCCCGTGTTCTGGACCGACGGGCAGTACTTCGGCCCCGCCGCGATCGTCAACGCGCACCGCTTCATCTTCGACTCGCGCGATGACGCCGGCGAGCAGCGCCTGGAGATCCTCAACTCCAAGCAGGGCGTGTGGCGCTGCCGCACCACCTTCAACTGCTCCGAGGCGTGCCCCCGCGGCATCCAGGTCACCAAGGCCATCGCCGAGGTCAAGCAGGCCGTGATCCGCGGCCGCGTCTGACCTGGGCCACCTGCCCGCCCGACAGATCGACCGGAGCACCCCTGGGAGGGATGCTCCGGTCGATCTGTGTCACGGCAGGGACAGCGCTGGTCGATCGCGGGCCCGCACCGCGTCCACGCCGCCCGCAGCAGGGCGGTCCGCGCCGCGGCGGCCCCGGAGTCCTGGGCCCGGCCCGCCGCGGGGGCACCTCAGGAGT
>Ga0302349_1002825_pt1 | contig 10625 bp, 12 predicted proteins | sample PhyAR1_FD_202176 | JGI IMG/M metagenome (GOLD analysis project Ga0302349, IMG submission 202176) | Leaf surface microbial communities from alfalfa plants in UC Gill Tract Community Farm, Albany, California, United States - DLSL A.R1... | ecosystem: Host-associated > Plants > Phyllosphere >...
AGGATTTTAACGTCGGTAAAGAAGGCGTCATCCTGAATAATGCCACCGACCGCCTGACGCAAACTCAGTTGGGTGGGCTTATCCAAAATAACCCTAACCTCAAACCAGGAAAAGAAGCGTCTGGCATTATCAATGAGGTGGTGGGTGCCAACCGCTCTGAGTTACAAGGCTTTGTTGAAGTCGCCGGTAAGCAGGCCAATGTCATGGTGGCCAACCCCTACGGCATTACCTGAAGGACAGGATGCCGTTAAAGGACTGATGACAGCATGGGCTGAGTTCTTTGGGGTTCCGGTGAGTGCCTTGACCGCAAATGGAGATATGACGCCACAACGAGCCGCGGAAATCCTAGCGAGTGGTGTACCAACCAGTGAAGCGAAGCTAGTTCAGTACGTAGCAGCTAAAGCATTTTTATCAGTGGCAAAAAGTTCAGATCTTGGACTATCACCTTCAAACCAGAAATATGTTGATATCCTTTCACCAGAAGCGAAACAACATATTCTGTATGGAGATAACCTAACGAGTGGTGGACATCTTTATCCAGGAAATCCAGGAAAAACTGTTTTTCCACAAGATTGGTCTGCGGACAAAGTAGTACATGCTGTTGGTGATATTGCTACTGCTCCTGATACACAATGGTTTGCTCAAACGGGGACTGGGGGTGCATACACCAATAAAGGAAAACCTGCAAACTGGGTGTCCTATGAAACCAGAGACGGTGTAAGAATTAGGGTTGTTTACCAACCTGCTACAGGGAAAATTGTTACAGCCTTTCCTGATAATGGGCCGATACCGAGCAGTTATAAAAAGATAAAATAACAGTGGTGATTAAGTGATTGATTTAGATAAAAAAATAGTGTTTTTTGGCGACCTTTTTAAGGGGCGTTTAGATAATGAAATGCTCCAGGATGCCGTTGGGTATGTAGGGCATGGTGAAAGAGGGTTAGCGTTTGAAACGATTTGCGATCATTTAAGCGAGTATGAAGTTCCGATTAGTCAGTCTGAGTATGATTTAGCCATAAATATTTGTAATGATCTTAAAATGGATGTTAATGACATTAGCTTAAAACATTTGAGAAAATTAATTATCCAGTAAACATTCCCGACTGTCGTCTCGGAGGTAGTGTGCTTTGGCAAAAAGGCGTGTCGGGGCAAAAGTTGCCTGGGCCAAAATGCACAGGTAAAAAGTGGTTGTAAGCTGCTGAATGTACTAGGGTAAAATGCGGTTCGGCGGCTGGCTTCGCAATGGATGAAGTTGTTGTTGAGAATAATGCGCTGAGCGATATTGTGCAGGCGCAGTCTGAAGGTAAGACGCTGGAGCAGAAAGCTAGTGAGTACGTTGAGGCTGAAAACGAGCGCTATAAGAAGGCAAATTGCGGCGGAATGAGCGCCGAAGCCTGCTCTGTGAAGATGTACACGGAACGACGTGAAGCGTTGAAAGATATGGTGTCAGCTGGAGCAGATTTTGTGCCAGTAGTAGGTACAATAAAAAGCGCGGCGGAGGCACAGTCAGCACTAGATTACCTCAATGTAGCCGCTTCCATGATACCGGGGGAGCGTGTTGCAACTGGCGTGCTAAAAGTGGCAGAAAAGGCGCTGGCTAAAGGTGATATTGCTGAAGCGTCTAAGCTGATCAATAAAGCCAGTGATGAGATAGCAACCGCTACTCGCCCTAGTCACAGGCAATCAGAAATTGATGTAGGTAAAGATCTCGGTGACGGATGGCGTGAACAGATCAGCTTTAAAGACGGTAAAGAGGTTCCCTACGGTACGAAAGGCGGGGTCCGTCCTGACTGGTGTCAGGGAAATATTTGTAGTGTTGAAGTGAAAAACTATAACATTACGACTAATCAGAGTGGGCTGATAAATAATGTGTCTAAGCAAGCGATCCAGCGTGCTGAGAATTTACCTGCGGGAATGCGGCAAGAGGTTGTAATTGATATCCGTGGTCAAAAAGTCACCTCTATTCAGGAAGATGCAATCATTAAAGGGATTGTTCAAAAATCCAACGGGGCAATTAAACCCACAGATATTCAATTTAAAAGGTAATGAGTATGAGGCATATTGGGTTTATGGGGGGGAGTTCACTAGTAGAACTAGGGACTGCCTCTGAAATGATTGACTTTTTGGATTTTTTTAATAAAAAAATGGAAGGCAATGAAAACAATGAGATATCAAACCGACTTTATAATAAATATATAAAGTTTGAACAATTAGAAAAACTGGATTCAATAATAAAAGATATTAAATTGACACTATCCTCCGATGAGGATAAATATCTTAAGTATTTGTCAGGTATAGAAACATGTATCGAATCGGCAAAGATGTTCTATAAAAGTTGGGGAATTTATCAACCGCTTAAAATTGCTGTTACCGATGCACCTTATTATATAGAAGATAAAAACCGGCCTTTAGAACAATACGATGTATTAAAACCTAATGAATCACCGTTCTGGTTACGTTAATGATAATAAAACAAGCTCTTGTGGCTGAGATTTTACTCTATCTGCCAGGCAGTTACCGTTCTTTTTCTGCGGTTTTGATGCATTCTCTGGAAGAATAGAACGAGACGAGAAAATTAGTTATCTTGATGTTTTATCTATGTTTTAAAAACAGCTTTCCCGACGGTTAACCTTCTTAACCGTCTAAGTATCCTAATTATCAGCCTACTCCATCACAGGCTTTTGAAGGGCGCCAGACATAACGCTGATTATGCGTGGTTCGTCCTTCTGAACTGCGCATAATTCCTAGCGTTATGTTGAATAGACAGAGGCTATTTACCCGTAGGAAAGCGTTCAGTAGAGAGTGAAATTCCATTTAAATTCTTTAACTTGTTGAGTAATTTGTTTTATTGCTGTTTATAAAAATTGGATCTTGCTTAGATATTGCTGAACATAGCAATAACTCACTACAACGATTTCTTAATTAATGAAGGAGTATGTATGCGCAGTATACGCCCTCTTATCCTTTTATCTCTCTTGCCCTTATCTTTTGCTCAGGGCGCAGATAAGGTAGCCGTGACCGATGGTGGCATTAATCCATTGTCTATAACCAGAATCAATGATCGTGTGAATTATATGGTGTTGTTAAATCTCAATAACGGAAAAATGGCTCAGCAATGGCATTCAGTTGATTGTAAACAGGGTAAGGCTCAGCTTCTGTACAAGGACTTACTGAACAAGGAGGGATTAACTAAAGCACGCTTTTATGGCAACAGCTATCTTCACTATGCGCCAGCTCAAGATGATAATCATATGACAGCAGAGGATGTTCGTTCGGCTTGTCAGTTGCCGGTAAAGGAGGCTCAATGGGAAAAATTATTAGCCACGTCTACGACTGGTATTACAGAGCTTGTCGATGTTAATAGCATCCAGCGTAACGGCGATATTTTATCGGTTCGCATGGGATATGATTTCGCAGATATCATTTGGGAACCCCCCTATGATGCGCCGTTAGTATTAAAAATTGAGCACTACCTATATAACTGTAAAAACCATGAAGGCGAGGCTGTCGCGGCAATGAACGTCGACTGAGAGGGGCTCATTACAGACTCACTCATCACAGCGGACATTGTTCGACATAAGAATAGTTTCGATATTAACCCTAAAATGACGCAATACTTCTCGCAATTCTGCCAGCTACCAGCAGGTAAAAAATTCACATCTGAAGGTCGTTTTGTACCCGCTGCAAACAAAAAAGCATCGACATTGATGGGGCCATCTACACCCAATCTGACTAATAATAATTCGCAATGGCTAAATAAGTATCCCCTTTCTACGGGAATTGAGCAGCAGGCACAAGCATTAATCAAATCATCGGCACTTCCTCGTTTTAAACAGATTCGTTATACCGAAGCCAGCGCGTTCGGAAAGGTTAAAGTGCGATTGGATGTACAACCGGATGGCTATATACGTAAGCTGGAAGAATATGGTATCTGGACCGTGCAACGTTTAACTCTGGCTAATCAGCTGCAACTGAAATTCGCTATGTCCATCAGTAGTGGCGCTTCATTGCTAAATAAACTGCAGACGGATTTGCATTTCCCGTTAGTGAAAGGTCAGCAATATCAAGCTCAATGGGACAATATTGATGCCGAAAAGAAAGTGACTGCCGCAACGTTACACTGTAACGTAACAAAAGAAGGTGATGCGAATATTATTGCACCTGAATTTAGTGGGAAATATCTACTCGTTGAGTGTAATGAAACACATGAAGGTCAGCAGAAAAGTAGTAATAAACTCGCTTGGTTGCAGGAATTCAACGTATTTGTCCCAGTGGCTATGCAATTGGGTGATAAACCTGAAAGTTCGGTGAAACTGGAAAACGTTAGCGTGGTACGCTAATAAGCAAACAGGCTTACCGCTCTCGTGAGCCTGTTTGTATATTAGGGGTCCGCCTGAAATTGGGATTCAGACTCCTTAACCTACTGATTTAAAGCAACTTATTTTTTAACTCATTAATCATTGTTACGGTTCCGTTGCTCCCTCAAGTAGGGGGAGCGATAGATAAGCAGTGATAGCTAATGAATAAACGTTTTTTTAACTCTTACCGACGTTATAAAATAAGGTATCCAAATTAAGGCAGCGATGATGTTCCTAACAATAGGCTTAACGGTGTCATACTCAAATCTAACTAAATCAGGAAAAGCATTCATCCCAAATATTAAATCCAAAAACATATAAACTAACACCGATAAAGAAAAATATATGTATAGTTTCGGGAGCGTTCTTTTTTTTCTAAAAAATATTGAAATCAAATAGATTGAAAAAAACAAAAAGATTAATTGAAAGGCAAATTCAAAACATAAATAGCCGAGCAGTTTTGTCCTATATACTGAACTAAAATCAATAATAAACATTGTCTTTATTGCTTCAGTTAACAACATTATCCAGCCAAAAGCGCCGATAAATAACCCTATGAGTGGCAGGTAAAGAAACCCACCAATTTTCCTAAATTGTTTAGACTCACAATCATCACAATCATCACAATATTCTCTATATTGAGAGATTTCTTTATCACACTTAATACATGTCCACTTCAATTTCCACCTCAACAACAATTCATATCATACAAAACAATGCCTTAGTGAGATACCATCTGGCACCGTAATTCAAAAGTACGCATCTATTTTGAAGATTCACTTAATTCAGGCGGCTTATCAAGCACGATTTTCTTCCCAGAAACGGCGATTTTTTTAGTATCCTTGGTGAATCCGACCACATTCCCCTTTTGTCCATCCGCAACAGTACAGTCAGCATGCCCCAAAAATACGCCCCCCTTTTTAATGGTGAGGGATTGATATGAGATAGTCCCATTGATAAAGCCATTTTCCGCAATCTCTAGGGCATCACTCGCGCATTGACCTTCAACACAGCCATCGACAATGAGCGTCCTACACTCAATATTTCCTTCTACTCGGCCTCCTTGAGCCACCTTAATTATCCCTTCCTCTGTGTGGATATTGCCCTTCAGCGTACCGTGAATATGTATAAACTCCCCCGACATAATATTGCCTTCAATGCAAACGCCTGTGGCAATAACTGTCGCATCAAGCTTCGACGGTATTGTCTTTGTTTCATTCGTTGAGTCAGCTAAAGGCTGACTTTCAGGTATGCTGGAAACGTCTTGATGAGGCGCTGTTGCTTTACTTTTTTTAAACATATTGTTAACCCGTATTTGCCATATGTGAGTAACAAATCCCGCGAGGGATAATGTTGCCAATAGACATGCCATATAGGGCATGTTGAAGCACCAGTTTATCAATGCAAAAAACCAAAAAAGGAAGGAAAAGTTAATCAAAAGATTGTTTTTTTGCATAAGACAAAATGTCGCCTTCTTAAGTGATATATGCGCTCTGGTCATTTTTTAAATGAAACAAAACAGACATAGCGTTTTTAATGTCATCGCTTACTTATGATGTTTTTTTACACAAAATGGCGATAAATTAAAACCACTATCGACCCTTTCTGTTTTGATGAGCCAGTGATGAATCCTACTCATGATATTCCAGAAATCTATCGCACAGATATTCCTTACATCACTAAATGCGCTATCGTCAAACAACTCTGCCTAGCGCAGGCTGCCTATGCAGGAGTGTCCACCCAATACTTTCGTGCCGAGCTTATCAGAAAGTTGCATGTCGATTTTGAGGCGCTTACGCACAACCCCGTAGGCCTGCTGCTTTTGTATGAATACCTCTACGCGCAGCGACCTAGCGCTTGCATAAAATCGAATTAATTCAGACACGATGCGCACGAAAGTCTCTTGCTATTGACTCTCTAGAAAGAGCATACTTTCTCTTGTTTGTTCTTGAGTCAATCGCCTTAGCCCTGCTCCCCTGCAGGGTTTTTTTATGCCCAACGGGCATGGAGGCGCCAGCCGTTGTTGAATATGACACTAACGTAAAATGGCGCCGGTAACGCGGCGAAGCCGCTCTGTTTTGATAGGTTTCCCCAATCCCTATCCCAGCCCTGCTAAGCCAAACCCGCTAAAAACGGTGTGAGAGCTTCATTATGCGGTCGGAGTGACCACGACAAGGCTTAGCCGCAGTCGGGGTGTATCTCCGCGTTAGCGGGTCGTAGAGCCGCTTACGAGCATGTACCTAAAAGGGGTTCTACGCCGGAACCCCAGATTTTTCCGTCATCTCAGTTTCAGCCCGGAAACCAGCGCATCTAGGTCAATAATCTCGTTGTTGCTCTGGAAGGTGTAATGCCCGTTCAGCAAAATATGCTGCCAGGCCACCGGTGATATCCGGGGCAGAGACTCAATGCTTTTGGTGTTATCTTCCGTTTCCAGTCGTTCCAGCAATCGAGACAGGATCGCGGAGTTGTAGTAAACGATCGCGTTGCAGATCAACCGCCCGCACTGATTACTGATTTCCGTTTCAATGTCATTTTTCCCGGTTAACTCTTTCTTTCCGCCGACTTTGGCTACCGCGGCGCGTAGCTGGTGATAAGATTCAACCCGGTTCTGAGAACGACGGATATTGCGTTCCAACTGCGGATCCCGCAGATACTTTAGCGTGTAAATACTGCGAACCAGCCGATCATATTCAAATACCGCCTGTCTTGTCAGGTTGGTTGTTGTGTACGTACACAGTTTGCGGATCAGCGTTCCCTGCGTCATTTCTTTCAGCCCCAGCGTGGCGACAATACGGTCGAGGTTGCTTTTTTCACGGGTGATAAGGTTCAGGTCAATCTTTCCGGCGGGTTGAATCAGGTATTTTTTATAAGCCGATGGGTCTCGGGTGCAGCACAGCTCCTGTAGCTGCCTGTTCAGATCGGTGAAATGAGGTTCAAAGCGCAGGCCAAACCAGTGCAAGATTGCAAAGTTGGCTTTGTTGATGCTGTGCATGTCTCCGGTTATGGCCGTGGGTTTTACCTCTGAGGTGTTGCGGTACCAGATATCAAAGACATGGTGGCCTTCATAGTCGTTTGTGCCAATCAGGTATCCGTTGATCGGGATGTGGTTACATAACAGCGTGTAGGCCACCATGCCTTTACCGCGGCCGAAGTATTTACGCGAATGCCGGGCTTTTACTGTTGGTCGTTCAACGCCAAATTTTTGCCCGTCAACGGCACCATAAAGCGTTCCCGGATCAAACGAATAGAGCGGGAAAATCGGCAGTGCCTCTATGGCATCGGTGATGCAATCATTGGCCGTGAGCAGCGATGCCAGCCGAAGGTACTGTTCATACGTGGTTTCCAGCACATGAAACGGTATATCGCTGGTTCGCGCCATGACATGGTTACCATGATTCATCGCCTGGGCTACGATGACCGCCATCAGGCTGTCTGCATCAGCTTCGTTTTTGGCATATCGGGGCTGTAGCGGTTTCATTGCGGGCAGAAACCGGCAGTGCTCGTTAACAAAGCGGAAAACGTCGGTGACATCGCAGAATGGCAACTGCTCGTAAAATCGCTTCTCCTGTGCCTTATGACGACTGACCACGGATTTATGCCAGGTCAGTTTCTGCGTTTCTTGATCGTATTCCAGATGTTTCAGTTTCCCCTGTTTTAGTTCGCGGTTAAACGCTTTCCATTGCCGGTGCAGTTCGGACTCAAGCGCCTTTAGTTGCGTTTTAACTGGCTTCTGTAGAAAGGGGATGTTCATTTCAGCCAGCACCGCGGCCTGTTCCCCTTCCGGTACCAGTTCATCTGAAAGATGGCGGTGCCGGAGACTGTTGTTGAGGTGGAATTCCCCCGACTTAAAACGCTTTCTTATCTGACGATAGAGCCAGAACTCATAGCACCCGGCATTCAGGCCTGTGGGCTCACCATCTTCACCGAACTCCAACAGGTACGGACGCAGGCGTTCCGGTAATGTTTCCGACGGGCATTCCGCCAGTGGTCGCTGCGAAAGCGTCTGCTTTTTGCTGAACACCATTCTTAGCCAGCTCAGCGCCTCAGCCCAGGGGCTGTCCTGAACCACGCTGGTGAGGTCGAGTGACAGATATAATGGCCTCAGGTGACGTCGAATTAACGCCGTCATACCGTCAACGGCCTGCCACTGCAGCGCCAATTTGCTGACGGGTTTCACACTCATGCGTTGTGCGGTGGTTTTCAGCGTCTCCCGGGGCATTATTTTCCAGGCCCGACGGCGGACTTCGCCAAAGGTGGTGGGATCCGGAACGCTGTCATCAACATAAAGCGACAGCAGACGCCCGATTTTAGAGGTTTCGCGCCGGTGTTTTTCCTGCACGTCAGCCATGAGTTGTTTGGCCACGCTGCGGCTTTTATCTTCAAGCTGTTTCATATGGAAAAACATCGCATCCACCAGGTTGTCGCTGAACTGGCGATAACGGATCCAGGCATAACACAGTAGATAAAGGCGTGTCTGCTCAGGCTTCAGATTGCGGAGATCGTAAACGGTATAGAAATTTGCCAGACTGGCGTAGTACAACAGGTTTTGCTGAGAAATATTCAGCGCTGGCAGGATGTCGCAGGCCTTGCGATGCAGCGGTTCCAGGATGGTCCGTTTCTCCCGCTCATGGACCATCTGACGCCAGCCAAAGTCACTCGCATCCTGCCTGAGGACCGCAAGTCGGGAAAGGGTATCATCCCGTTCAATCAGTTTGTCCAGGTCAGCAATGGTGGCGTCATCAAGCTGTTCCGTCAGAATACGTCCCAGCCGCTGCCTTTCATCAGAAAGAACCCGGCTCACCAGTTCCTGGAGCGTGGTGTAGCCGGGGCGGATGATTTTATGCGCGTTGAGCCAGATAATCAGCTCAGTAGCGACAAAACCGGGGGTCACATCGCGGTGCACAATCTGAGCGGCCTGTTGTTCAAGCTGTGAAGACAGTGCTGATGACCACGGTCGGTAACCATACAGCGCGCAGATATTTTCCCGCTGAGCATAGCGCTCGTGCTTAGAAGGAGATTTCTCCGGAGGTGGCTCTCCTGGGAAATAACGGCTCAGAACAAACTTGCAGTCGCCCTGAACATCATCCCAGCCGAAGCGAAAAAACAGGTGTTTGGCTTTAAAGTAAGCGATTTGCAGAATGCAAAAGAGTTGGGCATGAAGCCCTTTACGATTGTTCACCAGTGCCAATTCAGATTCATCCAGAGCCAGAAACTCCAGCCGCTGTGCATCATCGAAATCAGGGAGTCCGTACAGTGCTTCCTGCTCGGCGTCCGAAAGAATACTGAGGAGTTTATTTTTATTGGCCATCCCTGATCCTTATGCTTATTCAAACGCAAGTGTCACATTATCATTAAAAATAGCCTTTACGTGCCATAATTTAAATGACGGGTAATGTGACTTATGTTGACAGATTCCAGCGTCAAAATCAGAATGTCACATAATCGAACGTATATGTGACAGGTGTAAAATGTTAATTGGTTATATGCGGGTATCAAAAGCAGATGGTTCTCAGGCGAATGATTTACAGCGTGATGCGCTGATCGCTGCCGGCGTTGACGCTGCCCATCTTTATGAAGACCGGGCATCGGGCAAGCGAGAAGATCGCCCTGGACTTATTGCCTGTCTGAAGGCCCTACGGCCAGATGACACCCTGATTGTATGGAAACTGGATCGACTCGGTCGCGACCTTCGTCATCTCATTAATACGGTGCATGACCTTACCGGACGCGGGATCGGCCTGAGAGTACTGACCGGTCACGGAGCGACTATCGATACCACGACAGCTGCCGGCAAGCTTGTTTTTGGCATCTTTGCCGCACTGGCCGAGTTTGAACGCGAACTGATTGCCGAGCGAACGACTGCTGGCCTTGCCTCAGCAAGAGCCCGCGGGAGGAACGGCGGACGGCCTTACAAAATGACGCCAATAAAATTGCGACTGGCAATGGCATCAATGGGGCGGCCAGAGACGAAAGTCAGTACGTTATGCCAGGAGCTGGGGATAACCCGACAAACGCTGTACCGCCACATATCCCCGGATGGTCAACTGCGCGCTGACGGCATAAAGCTGCTCAACCGGGGATAATTTTGGCGGACGGAAATATCTGGGGTTCCGGCGTAGAACCCCATACAGCCAAATCTCTGCCTGCGAGGGATCGTGTTCTTTCATAAACAACGATAAAACTGCCTCTGTGATTGACGATTGATTGGAAAACATTCACTTTTTGGCATAAATCCAAATTTAAGACCGGTCTTCCCTACGCCGCTAA
>Ga0302349_1002826_pt1 | contig 10624 bp, 10 predicted proteins | sample PhyAR1_FD_202176 | JGI IMG/M metagenome (GOLD analysis project Ga0302349, IMG submission 202176) | Leaf surface microbial communities from alfalfa plants in UC Gill Tract Community Farm, Albany, California, United States - DLSL A.R1... | ecosystem: Host-associated > Plants > Phyllosphere >...
AGGTCGGTGCCTCGACCGAAATCGAAATGAAGGAAAAGAAGGATCGCGTCGACGACGCCCTGCACGCGACCCGTGCAGCCGTTGAAGAAGGCGTGGTCCCGGGCGGCGGCGTTGCGCTGGTCCGTGCGGTCACCGCGCTGAGCGGCCTGAAGGGTGCCAACGAAGACCAGAACCACGGCATCCAGATCGCCCTGCGCGCGATGGAAGCCCCGCTGCGCGAAATCGTGGCCAATGCCGGCGAAGAGCCGTCGGTCATCGTCAACCGCGTCAAGGAAGGCACCGGCAGCTTCGGCTACAACGCCGCCACCGGCGAATTCGGCGACATGCTGGAATTCGGCATCCTGGACCCGACCAAGGTGACCCGTTCGGCGCTGCAGAACGCTGCCTCGATCGCTGGCCTGATGATCACCACCGAAGCGATGGTTGCCGAAGCCCCGAAGAAGGATGACGGCGCTGGCGCAGCTGGCGGCGGCATGGGTGGCATGGGTGGCATGGGCGGCATGGACTTCTGATGCCGCCGCCGGCCCCCGGCCGGCACGCATCGGTCCGGTAGGTACCGACCGTTGGTCGGTACCCGCCATGCGCCAACGTACGACGAAAAACCCCGCCGAAAGGCGGGGTTTTTTTGTGCGCGCACTACGGGCTCACAGCGAGCTGGTCGGCGCCTCCACTTCTTCCTGCAGCCAGCGCAGGAATGCTGCGATGGCCGGATTCTCCTCGGCGCCGGGCAGGGTGACGGCGTAGTACGCAAACCGCGTTGGCCACGGCTGATCCAGCACGACCGCCAGCCGCCCGCTGGCCACTTCGGCTTCCACATACAGGTCACGCACCAGTGCGATGCCCTGGCCCGCTTCCGCGGCGCGGATCAGCAGCACGTCATCATCGAAGGCCGGACCACGCTCGATGCGTGGATCGGGCGGCAGGCCGAGCGCGCTGAACCACAGCGACCAGTCGCTGCGGTCCGAGTCCTGCAGTAGCGGGTACTGCAGGCAGTCCGCGGTCGACCGGATCGGTGGGCCATCGGCAAGCAATGCCGGGCAGGCCACCGGCAACAGTACCGGCGACGCGAGCGGGCGTGAGACCAGGCCGGGATACTCGCCGAGACCGTGGCGGATGGCGATGTCGATGCGATCGCGACGCAGATTCGCCAGCGCCGATGAGGCCTCCACACGCACTTCGATCGCCGGGTGGCGTTCGGTGAACCGGCCCAGCCGTGGCACCAGCCAGGAGGCGGCGAAGCTGGGCACGGTGCTGAGGGTGAGGGTCTGCCGCGCGTGGATGGCGTCCAGCGTGGCCATGCTGTCCTGGATCTGATCGAACGCGCGCAGCAGGGCAGGGTGCACCTGTGTGCCGGCCGGGGTCAGTGCGACCCCGTGAGGGGTGCGGGTGAACAGCACAACGCCGGTGCGTGCCTGCAGCAGTTTGAGCTGCTGGCTGATCGCCCCCGGCGTGACCCCCATGACCGCAGCAGCGGCCTTGAGGCTGCCATGACGACCGGTTTCGACGAAGGCGCGCAGTGCGAGCAGGGGAAGGACGGCGCTCATGAGCTTAGATTTTCTCTCTTGGCAGTGCAGGAAGAATCGTTCTACAGAGCGCGTTGGCCTGCGTAGCATCGTGATCATGTTGAATCGATGTCGTTTAGTCCAGCTGCATTGATCCAGCCCTGCTACGCGACCCCCGCCCGCTGTTCCGCCTGCCAAGGAGACCGCTGTGTCCCCCGTTTCGCTGCACCTGTACACCGACAGCTCGCCCAACGGCTTCAAGATCACCATCGCGCTGGAAGAACTCGGCCTCCCTTACGTACTGCATCACGTGCGCATCGACGAAGGTGAGCACCGCCATCCCGATTTCCTGCAACGGCATCCGCATGGCCGCATTCCGGTGCTGGTCGACGAGGCGACGGGTATCACCGTGTTCGAATCCGCCGCCATCCTGCTGTATCTGGCCGAGCAGAGCGGACGGCTGTTGCCCGACGCGCCACGCGCGCGCTGGGAGGCCATCACCTGGTTGATGTTCCACTCGGCCAGCGTCGGGCCGATCCTGGGGCAGCGCGTGCACTTCGAGATGTTCGCCGACGCGCCCTACGCACCCGCCATCGAACGCTACCGGCGCCTGAGCGCCGAGTTCTTCGCCACCCTGGACCAGCGCCTCACAGGCCGCTCATGGCTGGCAGGCGAGGCGTACTCCATCGCCGATATCGCCGGCTATGGCTGGACCCATATCGCCCGGCTCATCGGTTTCGATTTCAGCGCCTACCCGCACCTGAGTGCGTGGCACGCGCGCATGTCGCAGCGGCCCGCCGTACAGCGTGGGGTGCTGCTCCCCGAACCGGCCACCGGCCCCTGACCCAGGAACGACCACGATGACCCTGTTGACTGATATCACCCCGATGCAGGCGCCACTGACCGGCGCATCCGCACCGACGTTCGCCCGCCATGCCGGTTACCAGCGCATGTTCCGCGAGGGGGCGCTGACGCTGGGTGTGTTCCTGCCCCTGCGCTTCTATCAAGGCGACATGCAGGTGCTGGCCGGGCAGGCGGATCTGGTGAGCCAGCTCGACCGTGACGGCTTCGCTGCGGCCTGGGTGCGCGATGTGCCGCTGTTCGATCCGCTGTTCGGCGATGCCGGGCAGGTGTTCGATCCGTTTACCTATCTGGCCTTCCTGGCGGCACGCACGAAGCGGCTGGCGCTGGCCACGGGCAGTGCGATCTTCTCGCTGCGCCACCCGATCGATCTGGCCAAGTCGGCCACCACCATCGACCAGCTGTCCGGTGGGCGCCTGGTGCTGGGCATCGCCTCCGGCGATCGTCCGGTCGAGTTCCCCGCGTACGGTCTGGAGCATGCCGACCGCGGCCACCGCTTCGCCGATTCGGTGCTGTACGTCAGGCAGCTGATGCAGCACGGTCCCTTGCATATCGACTCGCCACTGGGCGCGCTGCAGGGCGTAGAGCTGTTGCCCAAGCCGGTGGCCGGGGCGATTCCCCTGCTGGTGACCGGCACCTCGCGCCAGACACTGGACTGGGTCGGGCAGCATGCCGATGGTTGGCTGACCTATCCCGAGGCAACCCATCACGCGGGCGGACCGCGGCGCCTGGCCGACAAGATCCAGGCATGGCGCCGTCTCATCCCCGACGGTGGCTTCCGCCCGCATGTCACCAACGAATGGCTGGATCTGGTCGAGGACCCGAACCATCCCCGCACGCCGCTCAATGGCGGCTACACGCTGAGAACCGGCCGCAACGGATTGATCGATCTGCTGGGCGAGTGGCAGCGTGCCGGCGTGAACCATGCTGCGCTGGGCATCCAGTTCTCGCAGCGCCCGGCGGCCGAGGTGCTGCAGGAAGTGGCCGAGTACGTACTGCCGTTGTTTCCTTCGCATGACGGGGCGCTGCCGGCCGACACGCGCTGGTAGGCATGCCCTCCGCTCCGCCATGCGGGGCGGCGCGGCATGTGTCAGGCCGCAGAACGCACCGCGCGCCGACGCTCGCGCCAAGCGAGGCCGAGATGCGCAAGCAGGAAGGACAGTGCGCCGCCCACCAACATTCCCTGCGCGTACGCCATGGGCAGCCATATCGCTGCCGCCGCGCCGAGCGCCATGCCGACCAGGCTGACGGCGGCGGCAACGCGTTGCCGCGCCAGGTGCTGCGCCTGCGCGCGCTGACGTTGCTGGACGGCCTCGCGCTTGTCGTCCGGCCGCAGGATGGCCTGGGCGATCGCGTCAGCTTGGGAAGGGGTCATCTACGCATCCTTGTGGTTGATCCTGGCCCGGATCTTCGCCTGTCACCGGGGCGAGGTAAAGCGCGGCGGGGTGTCAGACAAGTCGCAGTAGCGGTATAATTAGCCGCCGTACTATTCCGGATCCGCCTGCATGCTGGAAGTCAAACACCAGGCTTTCCTGACCGAACTGGCGCGACGTGGCCAGCCGGATACGGGGGAATTGGCGCTGTGTTTCCAGGTGCTGTCGCTGGCCAGCGCGATCGACCAGGACTGCGCGAGTCGTCTGGCACCGCTGGGCCTGAGCGAAGGGCGTTTCGTGCTCCTGTTCCTGCTGCGCGGTGCGGATACGGCCTTGTCGCCCCACCAATTGGCCGAGCGCGCCGGCGTCACCCGTGCCACCGTTACCGGCCTGCTGGATGGCCTGGAGCGCGAACACCTGGTGAGCCGCCACAGTGATCCGGATGACAAACGCCGCATCCATGTACGGCTGACCCCGGCGGGTCAGGCACTCGCTGCGCAACTGTTCGACCAGCAGACCGACTGGATCGCCTCGCTGTTCGCCGACATCAGCCCCAGGGAACGGCGCACGCTTAGCACGCTGTTGCAACGCGTGTGGTCGCGCACTGACGCAGGACGTGCCGCATGAAACCGCCCGTCACCCGCGAGCGACGCGGACAGCTGGATCGCGGTGAAGCCGAAGCCACGCATCTGACCGAAGTGCTGGCCGTCGATTTCGCCAAGCTGATGGCCAATGTCGCCCCTGATTTGCCCGCGTCGGCGATCACCCCGATGCGCAACGCTGCCAAGCGCGGCATCACCCTGCGCATGCAGGGCGCCGCCACGCTGCTGCGCGTGCACGGACACGGCGATCACGCGCGGTGGTCGCGCCATGCCAGTGACACGGTACGTGGCTGGGCCTGCTATCTGATTGGTAGCGACCCGGGGTTGTCACTGGAGCACAAGCTGGATGCGCTGCGCGCGCTGGCCGATGACGCACACTTCGGCGTGCGCGAGTGGGCGTGGCTGGCCGTGCGTCCGCATATCGTGTCCGAACCGCTGCGGGTGCTCACGCACCTGCACGGCTGGACCACCGACGCCTCGCCCAACGTGCGCCGCTTCGCCTGCGAAGCGCTGCGACCGCGGGGTGTTTGGGCAGCCCACATCGCGCTGTTCAAGCAGGAACCACAGCACGCCCTGCCGCTGCTGCAGGCGCTGTGCTGCGATGCCTCGCGCTATGTGCAGGATTCGGTCGGCAACTGGCTCAACGACGCCGGCAAAAGCCAGCCCGATTGGGTCCGCGCGCTCTGCAGCGAATGGCAGCAGCGGCATGCCGATGATCCGGCCAACACCTATATCCGCAAGCGCGCACTGCGCTCGCTCTGACCTCAAGGAATGCCATGTCGCACATGTTGATCGAGCTGTATACCGCAACCCCTGCCTGGACCGCGCTGGACCCGGTATCGCGCGGGGCGCTCTTCGCCCGCATCGGAGCGGGTATGCAAAACGTGGACCCCGCACGCGTCACACCGGTAGCGATGGGCCGTATCGAGCAGGACGTGCCGCACACCACGGCCGAGCAGTTCTATGCGGTGTGGCAGTGCGCCGAACGGCTGGATGCCGATGCCTTGCTGGCCGCGATCGGGGCCACCGGCTGGCATGAGTACTTCACCACCACGCACGCGGTAGGTGCAGCGGGGAACCTGCAGCAGCATCTGGCTGAGCTGGCGGCGCTGCCGCGGGGCTGATCGTATACGGCGGGTGCGTGGCGGCTGAATGCTCTTCGCAGTTGCGAATGAAACAGTTGGCACCTCCAAACCCCTGTGTTATCAATACTCCCCAATGAACGCACGCCCCGCCAATTCCTACTTTTGGTATTACTTTCCGAAGCCACCGGCGGAGGAAGGCATGCGCTCACCCTGAAGAAACCTTCAGACGCATTCCCGAAAGCCGCCAGCGCACCTGGCGGCTTTTTTGTTGCCGCCGCGCTGGGGACCCCCACTGCCAAGGAGTTACCCCATGCCCCCCCATACCGACGACCTGCGCATCCGCAAGATCGAACCGTTGACCCCGCCGGCCCAGCTGCTGGCCATGCTGCCCTGCGACGATGAAGCCTCCGACACGGTCAGCGCCTCGCGCGCGGCCCTGCACGAGATCCTGCACGGCCGCGATGACCGCCTGGCGGTGGTGATCGGCCCGTGCTCGATCCACGATCCGGTGGCCGCCATCGAGTACGCCCAGCGCCTCAAGCCGCTGCGTGACGCCTTTGCTGACGAGCTGGAAATCGTCATGCGCGTGTACTTCGAGAAGCCCCGCACCACGGTGGGCTGGAAGGGCCTGATCAACGATCCGGACCTGGACGGCAGCTTCAACATCAACAAGGGTCTGCGCGTGGCGCGCGGTCTGCTGCGCGACATCAACAAGCTCGGCCTGCCGGCCGGCGTGGAATTCCTGGACGTGATCTCGCCGCAGTACATCGCCGACCTGGTGGCCTGGGGCGCGATCGGCGCACGCACCACCGAAAGCCAGGTACACCGCGAGCTCGCCTCGGGCCTGTCGTGCCCGGTGGGCTTCAAGAACGGCACCGACGGCAACATCAAGATCGCCGCCGATGCGATTGGTGCGGCCTCCAACCCGCATCACTTCCTGTCGGTGACCAAGGAAGGCGGCACCGCCATCGTCGCCACCGCCGGCAACCCGGATTGCCACGTCATCCTGCGCGGCGGCAAGACGCCCAACTACGATGCCGACCACGTGGAAGCGACCAGCCAGACCCTGGCCAAGTCGCACCTGGCCGCGCGCATCATGATTGATGCGAGCCACGCCAACAGCAGCAAGAACCCGGAAAACCAGCCCAAGGTCATCGCCGACATCAACGCCCAGCTGGCCAATGGCGAAGAGCGCATCGTCGGGGTGATGGTCGAGAGCCATCTGGTGGCCGGCCGGCAGGACCTGGTCGACGGCCAGCCGCTGACCTACGGCCAGAGCATCACCGACGGCTGCATCGGCTGGGACAGCTCGCTGGCGGTGCTGGAAAGCCTGGCTGAAGCGGTGCGGGCGCGGCGGGCGGTGCGGATCAGCGAAGCGGCGTGAGCCGATGGTGCGCCCACGACGGGGCAGGAAACCACCTGCGTCGCATGGGCGGGCGCATATTGACCCGTGCGTCTTCGCCCATCGCGCCATGACGTTTCCCGGTAGAGCCACCCCATGGGTGGCTCTACCGGAGGCGTGTCGCCGCTGCTTCAACACCACGGTGACGGCGTAGGTGGCACGTCTACCTACGCGTTGATGCGGGCGTTCCCTATGTATCGCGGGGGATCAACGACGTAGCGTGAACACTCTGGTACCCACGGGGAGCACGACGTTGAGCGCAGCGCAAGGTGTGTGTACAGTGTATATACAACCTCCTGGATCGCCCGCCATGGCTCTCCCCAGCAAAGTCATCAACTTCAGGGCACCTGCCGACAAACAGGCGCTGATCGACCGCGCGGTCAAGATCAGTGGCGTAAGCCGCACCGAGTTCATCCTGGACGCTGCCTGCGACAAGGCGCGGGAGGTGCTGGCAGATCAGACCCAGTTCTCGCTCACTTCTCAAGAACTGAAGCGCTTCAACGCACTGCTGGATGCACCGCTGGAAAGCAATGCCGCCATCCGGCGGTTGCTGAACACGCCTGCACCCTGGGAGCCCTGAGTGATACAGCTGGGTGTGCCGTGTGCGCTCGCCAGCGGGCATCGGGTGGACGACTTTCGATGCAGCGCTTTGGCGTTGACCCGCTGGCTGCAGGAGCGGGCGCACCGGAACCAGGTGTCCGGGGCATCGCGCTGCTTTGTGGTCTGTGATGCGCAACAGAACGTGTTGGGTTACTACGCTCTCGCCGCCGGCGCGGTTTCGCACGGGATTGCGCCGGGCAGCATTCGGCGCAATATGCCCCATCCCATCCCGGTCATCGTACTGGGCAGGTTGGCGGTACACGCGGATTGGACCGGGCAGGGTATCGGTGCGGGGCTGCTTAAGGATGCCGTGCAACGCACCCTCCACGTGTGCCGTGAGATCGGTGCACGTGCGTTGGTGTGCCACGCCATGGATGAAATGGCGAAGGCGTTCTATCTCAGGCACGGCTTCATTGAATCCCCCATGGATGCGATGACGGTGATGTTGCCTGTTGCATAACGGCGCCGCGGATGCCGGCCGTGCCCGGCGCGCCCGGTGATCACGGGGTGCGCCGCAGCTTCGCCAACGCCAGATAGATCGCCGGCGTGGTGTACAGGGTCAACCACTGGCTCACCAGCAACCCACCCACAATTGCAATGCCCAACGGCTGGCGCATCTCCCAGCCTTCGCCGGTGGCCAGCATCAACGGCAGCGTACCCAGCAACGCGGCCACACTGGTCATCAGGATCGGGCGGAAGCGCAGCCGTGCCGCCTCGCAGATGGCCTCATACGACGACAGCCCGCGCTCGCGCTCGGCCGACAGCGCGAAGTCGATCATCAGGATGGTGTTCTTCATCACCACGCCTACCAGCAGGAACAATCCCAGCAGCGAGATCAGGTTCAATTCGTTGCCGAACGCCATCAGCGCCAGCAGTGCACCCACGCCGGCCGAGGGCAGGGTGGACAGGATCGCCAGCGGCTGCACGAAGCTCTCGTACAACACGCCCAGCACCAGATACACCGCCAGCATCGCGCCGAGGATCAGCCACAGCTGGCGCTCACGCAGTTTCTCGAAGCCACCGGCCTCGCCACTCAGCCTGGCCTGCACATGGGTGGGCAGCATGATGCCGGCCATCGCGCGGTCCACGGCTTTCACGGCCTGGTCCAGGGTCACGCCGGGTGCGAGCGCGAACTCGATCCACACCGAGGCGAACTGCTGGCTGTGGTAAATGCGGTCCGGTGCCATGCCGTAGGACCAGCTGGCAATGGAGGACAGCGGCAGGCGCTGACCGTCCTTGCCGATCACGTGGATCTGGTCCAGCGTGGACGGGTCCTGCGTGTAGCGCGGGTCCAGTTCCATCACCACGCGGTACTGGTTGAGCGCGTCGTACAACGTGGCCACCTGGCGCTGGCTGAAGGCGTTGTTGAGCACCGAGGCGATCATGCGCATGTCCACGCCCAGCCGTGCGGCGGCGTCGCGGTCGATGTCCAGCACCACCTGGCGCATGCCCTCGTCGCCCTTGGATTCCACGTCCACCAGTTCGGGCAGGGCACGCAGTGCGTCGGCCACCTTGGGCGCCCATTGCCGCAGGGGTTCCAGCTCGCCGGACAGCAGTTGGAACTCGTACTGGCCACTGTCGCCGCTGCCTTCCAGCTTGATGTCCTGGTCCACCCACAGGAACATGCCGCCGCCGGGAATCTTCGGCATGTTGCTGCGCAGGCGGTCAATCACCTGCTGGCTGGACACCTTGCGCTCGGCCAGTGGCTTCATCTTGATCATGATGAAGGCGTTGTTGACCCCGCTGCGCCCGCCGATATACCCGATGATGTCGCTGATGGCCGGGTCGGCCAGCAGCAACGTCCGATACGCATCGATCTTGGGCTGCATCACCTGGAATGACAGACCATCGTCGCCACGCGCGAAACCCCGCAGCTGCGCAGTGTCCTGCTTGGGCACGATGCCCTTGGGCACCTGCTGGAAAAGCCACACGTTCAGCCCGATCACCGCGCCGAACAGCAGCAACGGCACCGCCAGCCAGCGCAGCATCGTCTGCAGGCTGGCCACGTAGCCGCCGCGCAGCCGCTCGAACAACGCCGTGCCGCCCCGCTGCAGCACGTTGCCCGTACCGGGCCGCTCACGGCCCAGCAGACGCGCGCACAGCATCGGGGTCAGGCTCAGCGAGACCAGCAGCGACACGCCCATTGCCGCCACCAGGGTCAGCGAGAACTCGCGGAACAGCTTCTCCACGAAGTCGTCCAGGAACAGGATCGACACGAACACCACCGCCAGCGCGATGTTCATCGACAACAGCGTGGCGCCCACTTCACCGGCACCGCGCAGGGCCGCGTCCATCGGCGACGCACCGTTCTCGCGATGGCGGGCGATGTTCTCCAGCACCACGATGGCATCGTCCACCACCAGCACCGCAGCCACGATCAGCGCCATCAGCGACAGCGTGTTGAGCGAGAAGCCGAGCAGCGCGATCACCGCCAGTGCGCCCAGCAGCGAGACCGGAATGGCCAGGGTGGGTACCAGCGCGGCGCGCCAGTGGCCCAGGAACGCCAGCACCACCAGCACCACCAGGGCAATGGCCAGCAGCAGGGTCAGCTCAGCCTCGCGCAGGGTGGCGCGGATCACCGGCGAGCGGTCCATCACCACCTGCATGTCGATGCTGGCCGGCAGCAGCGCCTGCAGCGTGTCCATCTGCGCGTTGATGGCGTCGACGGTCTCGATGATGTTGGCGTCGGGCTGGCGGCTGACGATCAGCAGCACCGCCGGGCGCTGGTTGTGGAAGCCGCTGGCATAGCGGTCTTCCACGCCCTCGCTGACCTGGGCCACGTCGCGCAGGTGCACCGGGCGGCCCTCGCGCATGGCGATGATCAGGTCGCGGTACTCGGCGGCGGTGCGCAGCTGCAGGCTGGCCTCCAGCTGCCATTGCCGGCTCTGGCTGGCCACGGTGCCCAGCGGCTTGAGCGCGTTGGCGGTGCGGATGGCCGCCGCGACGTCATCGAGCGCGATGCGCTGCTGGTTGAGCGCATTGGGGTCCAGCGACACCCGTACCGCGGGCAGCGAACTACCGCCGACCTGCACTTCGCCCACGCCGGGAATCTGCGCCAGCTTCTGCGCGATCACCGTGGAGGCCACATCGAAGATCTGCCCGGGCGAGAGGCTGTCCGAACTCAGCGCCAGCGCCAGGATCGGTGCCTGCGAGGGATTGACCTTGTTGTACTGGGGCATGCCCGGCATGCCGCTGGGCA
>Ga0302349_1002832_pt1 | contig 10605 bp, 9 predicted proteins | sample PhyAR1_FD_202176 | JGI IMG/M metagenome (GOLD analysis project Ga0302349, IMG submission 202176) | Leaf surface microbial communities from alfalfa plants in UC Gill Tract Community Farm, Albany, California, United States - DLSL A.R1... | ecosystem: Host-associated > Plants > Phyllosphere >...
TCGACCCACGATGCGCGCCCGCTCGAGTCCCAGGGCCCGGATCCAATGCCGAGCCGGTCGTCGCGGCCCGGCTTCTCCTTGCTCGTGAGTTTGACGGCGTAGACGCGATCGGCGGTGTGGCGGCCGATGATGAGCACGGGGCGGTCCTTGCCCCGGCCGTCGTTCTCGACGTATGGCACCCAGGTCCACACGATCTCACCGGCGTCGGGATGGCCGTCCTTGTGCGGCGAATACTCGAGCCGCACGTCGCGGGCGGTCGCCGGATCCACCTCGACCGTCGCGGTTCCGCGGGACCGGCCCTCTGTTGCGGGGGCCGCCGGACGTCGCGCCGGGGCCGTCGTTCCGGATCCGCCGCGCGGGCGGGCCGAGGGACGCGTGGGGGCCGCGCCCCGCTGTCGCCGCTTCGTGCTGCCGGAGCGCAGCAGCGCGTCGAGGCCGAACTCGACGGCCTTCCAGAAGAGATTCTTCGCCATCCCCTCAGCCTATTCGGGCACCCCGCCGACGCTCCGCCACGACTCCGGTCGCAGAATCTGCTCCGCGTCCGCGAGGGAAGGGCAGATTCTGCGACCTGAACGTGACGGCTCCTGGAGAATCGGACGTGCCGTCAATTGCGAAGGCGAGGTGCGGCATGTCGATGCCGCGATAGGAGGTGACGAAACGTCCGCGCACCGTCATCCCGAGCCGGATCGCGACGTTCATCGAGGCGATATTGGTGTCGCGCACCTGCGCCCATACCCGCGGAGCGGCCAGTTGGGAGAATGCGTGCGCGACGCACGCCGAAGCGGATTCGGTCGCGTAGCCCCGATGCCAGAAGGCGCGATTGAACAGGTATCCGACCTCGATCACGCGGTCGCCGAGGATGTTCTGCCAGGTGAGCCCGGCCTGCCCGATCACTTCGCCGCTATCGCGCAGCTCGACCGCCCACAGTCCGAAGCCGTCGTCGCGATATCGATCGAGCTGGCGCGCAAGCCACCCATCGACCGCGGCGTCATCGAATGCGCCTTCGTAGGCCGCCATCGTCACATCGTCCTGCAGGATCCGCTTCAGTGCCGGCAGATCGCCGGCGTGCAGCTCGCGGAGCCGGAGCCGCCGGGTCTCGAGGATCGATCGCCTCGGGGCACGCGGAGAAGTCATGATGGTGACGCAGCGGCGGAGGGCAGTTCCCGGAATGCGATCGGGGTGGGCATTGCGCCATCCTATGATGCAGTGTGGCAATTGAATCGTCCCGCGAGCGAGCTCGGCGGCACATGTTGTGGGCGCTCGTTGTCGCGTGCCTCATCGGCACCGCTCTGATCTGGATCCTGTGGGTCGTCCCGGTGGCGCGCTCCGTCGACGAGGCCGAACCGGTGCCGCTCGGGCGGACGATCGCCGTGTCGGACGGCGCGCACGGCGTGTGGGTGTCGGGGCGGGCCGGAATGCTCGGCCTCGTTCAGTGCACCTCGGACGGTGAGGTCGCCTCGGGGCCCTCGCTCGATTGGGAGGACACGCTCTGGTGGATGACTCCGCGGGAGGGTTTCGAGCAGACGAGGAGGGTGAGCGGCGCGACGAGCATCACCTGCGAGTCGACGCTGGAGAGCTACGAGGGCGAATACCTCGTAGCGCGGGACGTCTTCGGATCTCGGAAGGTATGGATCGGCCGCATGGGGGAGCCCTCGGGCACGGTGCTTGCGCTCGGCGCCGTCGGCCTGCCGCTCTTCGCCGTGTTCCTGACGCCCATCCTCGTCGTGAGGGAGTTGCGCCGCGTACGATCTCGGCGCGAATCCTCGGCCCACACGGCATAGGATGGTACGACGTCTGCTCGCGACCCATGGAGATGACATGAAGAACGTGGCCTGGTTCCTGCTCGGCATCATCGGCGGCTTCGTCGCCGCGCACTTCATGAACAAGGATCCGCGTGGTCACGAGCTGCTCGCGTCGATCGACGCCCGGATCAGCGGCTTCACGGGCGCGCTGACCGATGCCTACCACGCCGAGGTCGAGCGCGAGAGCGCGCAGTAACTTCCCCTTCGAAAAAGGACACACCCCTCATATGAAGACCGCGGAGATCGCCAACCGCTACCTCGACTTCTTCCGTTCGAAGGATCACGAAATCGTGCCGTCGGCGTCGCTCGTGAGCGACGACCCGTCGATCATGTTCACGATCGCCGGCATGGTGCCGTTCATTCCGTACCTCACGGGCGTTGTTCCCGCGCCGTTCAAGAGCGCCGCCGACCTGCAGAAGTGCATCCGCACGAACGACATCGAAGAGGTGGGGAAGACGGCCCGTCACGGCACGTTCTTCCAGATGATGGGCAACTGGTCGTTCGGCGACTACTTCAAGGAGGGGGCGATCGCATACGCGTGGGAGCTCCTGACGAAGAGCGAGACCGATGGCGGCCTCGGCTTCGACGAAAAGGACCTCTGGGTCACCGTCTACGAAGACGACGACGAGGCCGAGCAGCTGTGGCGCAAGGTGGCGGGCCTGCCGGCGAACCGGATCCAGCGGCTGGGCCGCGAAGACAACTATTGGACGACGGGCCAGCCCGGCCCCGCGGGTCCGTGTTCGGAGATCTACTTCGACCGCGGATCGAAGTACGGCCAGGACGGCGGCCCCGCGGTCGACGACAACCGGTTCCTCGAGATCTGGAACCTCGTCTTCATGCAGTACGCCATCGACAACGTGCAGAGCAAGACGCAGTTCGACATCGTCGGCGAACTGCCGCAGAAGAACATCGACACCGGCATGGGTCTCGAGCGCGTCGCCTTCCTCAAGCAGGGCGTCGAGAACATGTACGAGATCGACCAGGTCCGCCCCGTGCTCGACCGCGCGGTCGAGCTGTCCGGCCGTCGCTACGGCGCCGACCACACCGACGACGTGCGCTTCCGCGTGATCGCCGACCACGTGCGTTCGTCGCTCATGCTGCTCAGCGATGGCGTCACGCCCTCGAATGAGGGTCGCGGCTACATCCTGCGCCGCCTCATGCGACGCACGGTGCGTTCGATGCGCCTGCTGGGCGTCGAGGAGGCGACCTTCCCGGAGCTGTTCACAGCCTCGCGCGACGCGATGAAGGCGGGGTACCCCGAGCTCGAGACCGACTGGCAGCGCATCTCCAACTACGCCTTCGCGGAGGAGGAGACCTTCCTGCGCACGCTGACGGCGGGATCGACGATTCTCGACACGGCCGTCGCCAAGACGAAGTCGGAAGGATCCGACAAGCTCGCCGGCGACCAGGCGTTCCTGCTGCACGACACCTACGGTTTCCCGATCGATCTGACCCTCGAGATCGCGGAGGAGGCGGGCCTCGGCGTCGACCGCGACAGCTTCGACTCGCTCATGAAGGCGCAGCGCGAGCGCGCCAAGGAAGACTCGAAGTCGCGCAAGCGCCAGATCGCCGACCTCAGCGTGTACCGCGAGTTCCGCGCCGCGGGCGAGACGACCTTCCTCGGCTACGACGAGCTCCGTACCGAGACCCGCGTCCTCGGCCTCATTGTCGATGGCGTCCCCGCCGATCGGGCGACGACCGGTCAGGTCGTCGAGGTGATCCTTCCCGAGACGACGCTCTATGCGGAATCGGGCGGCCAGGTCGCCGACAAGGGCACCATCGTCGGCAACGGCTTCGAACTGGATGTCCTCGACGTGCAGCGCCCCGTGCCCGGCCTCGTCAGCCACACGGTGACGGTGCACTCCGGGGAGGTCGCCGTCGGCGACGCCGCGACGACCGTCGTGGACTCCGCCAACCGCCGACGCGCGCAGGCCGCGCACTCCGCGACGCACCTCGTTCACGCTGCGCTCCGCGACACCCTGGGATCGGGCGCGACCCAGGCCGGTTCGCTGAACCGCGCGGGCTACATGCGCTTCGACTTCACCTGGGGTCAGGCGCTGTCGACCGCGACGAAGACCGAGATCGAGGAGATCGCGAACAACGCCATCTCCGACAACCTCGAGGTGACGACGCGCGTCATGAGCCTCGACGAGGCGAAGGCCGCCGGCGCGATGGCGCTATTCGGCGAGAAGTACGGCGAGACCGTCCGCATGGTCGACATCGGCGGCCCCTGGTCGCGCGAACTCTGCGGCGGCACGCACGTGGGACGCTCGAGCGAGATCGGGCTGATCTCCCTCACGGGCGAGTCGTCCGTCGGTGCGTCCAACCGTCGCGTGGAGGCGCTCGTCGGAATCGACGCCTTCCGCGAGCTGACGACCGAGCGCCGCCTGGTCAACGAGCTGACGAGCGCGCTGAAGACCCCGAAGGACAAGCTCGCCGACCGCATCGCCGAGCTCACCGCGAACCTCAAGCGCGCCGAGAAGCAGATCGCTCAGTTCGAGGCGAAGCAGTTGCAGCAGCGCGTTCCGGAACTCGCCGCATCGGCGAAGGTCGCCGGCCGTGTCCAGCTCGTCGCCGAGTCGCTCGGGGAGGTCGGATCCGCCGATGACGTGCGCACGCTCGTCACGCAGGTGCGCGAGCGCGTCGCCTCCGAAGCCGCCGTCGTCGCGCTCGTCGGCGTGGCCGGCGGTCGCCCGATCGTCGCGGTCGCGACGACGGAGCGCGCTCGCGAGGCCGGCGCGCAGGCCGGGGCGTTCGTCAAGGTCGCCACGGGCGTGCTGGGCGGCGGCGGTGGCGGCAAGCCGGACCTCGCGCAGGGCGGCGGCCAGGATGCGTCGAAGATCGACGCGGCCCTCGACGCAATCCGGAACGCCGTCGAGGCGCTGTGAGCGGCTTCCGGCGCGGCGTGCGCCTGGGGATCGACGTGGGCAAGGCCCGTGTGGGCGTCGCCCGCGTCGATCCCGACGGCATGCTCGCGGTGCCGGTCGAGACCGTGCCCCGCGATGAATCGTCGATCGCACGCATCACGGTGATCGCCGCGGAGTACAGCCCGATCGAGGTCGTCGTCGGCCTGCCGCTGAACATGCAGGGCGGCGACACCCCCTCCACGGCCGATGCGCGCGCCTTCGCAGCGGAGCTGTACCGCGCGCTCCCCGGCACGGGGATACGCATGGTCGACGAACGCCTGAGCACCGTGACGGCCCACACGGCGCTCCGACAGTCCGGACGCTCGCAGAAGAAATCCCGCGGAATCGTCGACCAGATCGCCGCCGTGGTCTTCCTGCAACACGCGGTCGACACCGAGAAACGCACGGGCAGCGCCCCCGGTTTCGTGGTCGACGAGGAGTAATGTAGCCGAAATGACCCAGCCTGATTCCCCCGAAGGCACGGGCCTGACCCGGCGCGAGCTCCGCGAGTTGCGCGCCCGCGAGTGGGCCGAAGCAGAGGCCGCAGCGAGCGAGGAGCACCCGTTCGTCACGGGCGGCGCGGCGCCGGCCCCGGAAGCCGCGCCCGAGACGAGAGCCGATCCCTTCGTGTCGGATCGCGACACCCGAGCCGATGAGCCGTTCATCGGCGTCCGCCAGCAGCGCCCGGCAGAGCCGAATCGCGGCGGCCGAACCTCAGAGCCCGCAGGCGGCGGCCGGACCGCCGAGCCCGATCGCGGCCAGCGGACCGCCGAGCCCGCCCAGGCCGTCACGACGAGCATCGGATCCTTCGCGCCCGCCGACGAGCATTCGTCGGGCGAGCTGCGCACGCTGCTGACGACGGGAAGCCACGCCGTCGGGCCGAAGAAGCGCCGCGGCGGCGCCATCGTGATCATCCTCATCATCCTCGCCCTGATCGCGGGACTCGCGTTCGGCGGCTACGCCCTCGTGCGAAGCATCGGCGGACCGGTGGCGGACTTCTTCGGCTGGAACGCCGAGCCGACCGACTACGAATCGGGCCTCGCGACGGGCGAGGCGACGATCATGATCGAGAAGGGCGACACCGGCTGGGAGGTGTCGCAGAAGCTCCACGAGGCGGGCGTGACGCTCACGGAGGGCGTGTTCTACAACATGCTCGTCGACATGCAGCAGAACCCCAACTTCGTGCCGGGTGCGTACAGCCTGCAGCAGAAGATGACGGCGGCCGCGGCGCTCGCGGCGCTGCAGGATCCGGAATCGAAGCTCCCCGGCATCGTCTACCCGGAGGGGTACACCGTCGAGCAGGTCGTGCCGATCATCGCGACGGCGCTCGAGATTTCCGAAGACGACGTGCGCGCGGCCCTGGAGAATCCCGGCGACTACGGTGTCGACGCCGACACCCTCGAGGGCTGGCTCTTCCCCACGAGCTACGACTTCACGCCGGGCACCGAGATCACCGAGGTCGTGCAGGGAATGGTCGATCGCACGCGCGAGTCGCTCGAACGAGCAGGAGTGCCCGCGGGCGACGAGGAGCGCGTGCTGACCATCGCCTCGATCATCCAGCGCGAGGCTCCCGCCGGAGAATTCGGCAAGGTGTCGACGGTGATCGAGAACCGTCTCGACATCGACATGAAGCTGCAGATGGACTCGACGGCGCAGTACGGCTACGGCGAGATGCACTCGGGCAGCGTGTTCACCTCGGCCGAGGCGCTCGCCGACGACAACGCGTGGAACACCTACGTGCACACCGGGCTGCCCGCCGGGCCGATCTCCAACCCGGGCGACGAGGCGATCCAGGCCGCGATGCATCCCGAGGAGGGCGCTTGGCTCTACTTCGTCGCGGTCAACCTCGAGACCGGTGAGACGAAGTTCTCGGAGACCTACGAGGAGCAGCAGCAGAACGAGGCGGAACTGCACGCGTGGTGCGACGAGCATCCCGACAACGCGGGGTGCTCGTGACGCACCTCGAGGTCTGGGGCTCGCCCATCGCGCACAGCAGGTCGCCGCAGCTCCATCTCGCGGCGTATCGCGCGCTGGGTCTGGACTGGAGCTTCGACCGCCGCGAGGTGAGCGGTGACGGCTTCGCCGCCGAGATCGCGAAGGGCGGAGTGCGGGGCCTCGCCCTGACCTACCCGCTGAAGTCGCACGCCTTCGACGCGGCCGCCCGCCGCGACCGGTGGGCCGAACTCACGGGCGTCGCGAACACCCTCTTCTTCGGCGGATCCGCCGTCTCGGGGTTCAACACCGACGTCGGCGGCCTCGCGCGGGCGCTGCGGGAGGTCGGCGCGGCGGAGGCCCGCCGCGTGCGGATCGTCGGGGCGGGTGCGACGACAACCTCGGCGATCGTGGCCCTATCGGAGCTTGCAGCAGAACACGTCGAGGTCGTGGCGCGCCGCCCCGAGGCCGCCGCGCCGCTCGCGGGGCTCGGCGAGCGCGCCGGGATCGCCGTGTCGATCGCGCCGCTCGACGCGCCCTCGGGCACCGCGGATCTCACGATCGCGACGCTGCCCGGCGGGACCGAGCTGGATCCGGCGGCCGCGGCGCGCCTCGGTGAGCTCGGCGGCACCCTGTTCGACGTCGCGTACAGCCCGTGGCCGACGTCGCTCGCGGCGGCGTGGCCGGCCGCGACGCACGACGGGCTCGCGATGCTGCTGCACCAGGCCGTGATCCAGGTGCGGATCTTCGTGAGCGGTGATCCGCGCGTCGAGCTTCCGAACGAAGAGGCCGTCGTCGCGGCCATGCGGGCGGCGTTGGCCTGATCAGCCCTTCGCGATGTCCTCGGTGATCTCCTCGTGGATCCGCCGAAGGTCCTCGAGCAGGGCACCGATGAGGATCCAGTGGTCGCCCGTCGGCGCCGTGATCGTGTAGGGCCGCGTGAGCGCGGGGAGCGTGGTCGTCTCTGCGGGCACGGCGGCCGTGCCGGTCTGGCGCAGCGCGAGCCGCACATCGTGCGCCGCGCGGCGCAGTTGCTCGGCGATGCCGATCACGGCGGTCTCGCGCGAGACGTCATCGTCGTATCGGTCGTAGAAGGCGCGCGTCATGCCGAGAACCTGCGTGACGACGGGTGAGAGGCGTTCGAGCAGCGCCCGCACCTCATCGAGCTCGCCGCGGTGCCGGCGGCTGCGCGGGTTGAGCGCGAGGGTATCGGTCGCATCGTCGAGCGCCGACTCCGCCTGCTCGCGCATCGGACGCAGTAGCCGCGCCGTGAGAAGGAGTTCCTCGCGCTGCGCCCGGGTCTGGGGCTCCTCGAGCGCCGACGCCAGGCGTTCCATGGTCGCGGCGATCTCCGCCCCGAGCGCGTCGAGCTTCGCATGCGCGGGCGCGACGGCGATCGGCGGAACGAGGATGAGGTTCACGGCGAAGCCGATCAGCGCCCCGAGCGCCGTCTCGACGACGCGCATGAGCGCATAGTCGGGCGTGGCCGCGCCGAGCGCGATGACGAGCATCGCGCTGATGCCGACCTGGTTCGTCGTCGCGGGCGTCATCTTCAGGGCCCACGAGCCGATCAGCGCGACGACGATGGCCAGCAGCACGACCCAGGGCGCGGATCCGAGAAGCAGCGCGAGAAGCGACGCGATGATGACGCCGACGAGCACCCCGATCGAACGCTCGACGCCCTTGAGTAACGACTGGTTGAGGCTCGGCTGCACGACGAGCAGGGCGGCGATCGCCGCGAAGACGGGCGGCGGTCCGGAGGGGATGAGGATCAGCGCGACGAGCCACGCGGCGAGCGTGGCGACGGCCGACTTCACGATGTGAAGCAGCGGCGAGCGCCGTTGCGCACGGATCGCGGCCATGACCTTCATGGTGTCCACGGTACGCGCCGATGCGACGGTTCACGTTCGGTTCAGCTGGAGGTCACCCGCGAGGGTGGCTGTGTTCACGCGGCGCGCGCAAAGTGACGTCAAGCCGGGAACCCGGCGGTGTCAGATCGACGGGAGAAACCATGTCGTCGCCTCTTGCGTGGGTGGAGTCGCCGCTGCAGGTGCTGGGCGCCGCGGAGTGGGCGCACGCGCGCGGAACGCGGGTCGATGTGGCCGGACGCCTAACGGCGCAGGTCGAGAACACCGTCAACGACGTCGCCTCGCGCGGAGCGCTGTTCGGCGAGCAGGTGGGTTTCTACGGCATCCCGTGGCGAATGCTGTCGAGGCATGAGCACTGGCTGGTCGGCGATGGGTTCTCCGGGCAGTTCCGTCTCGCGGCCGCCGTGCTGCGACCGAGGCGCATCACCTTCCTCGACGACGGCCTGAACGCCGTTGCCTTCGCCGACTCGCTGACCGGTACGCGCCGATACGCGCGGCCGCGAGCCGTTCGCGAGGGCGCCGTGCTCCGCAAAGTGACTCCGCTCGCGCTCGACCTCATCCAGCTGCGCGCGGGTCGAGGGGCGGTGGAGCTGTTCACGGCCTTCCCGCTCGGCGACGCGCGACTCGCGCGGGTGCACAGCCTCGGCGCGACGGTCTCGCGGCACGGCTTCGAGTGGATCCGCGGCACCCGCAGCGCGCGGCCGCTCGATGCGGATCGCGTCATCCTGGGCACCGCTCGGGTCGCGGACGGCCTCCTGGATCGTTCGGACTACGTCGCATGGGTGCGCAGGCAGGCGCAGGGGAGCCCGGCCGCCTACCTGCCGCACCGGCGCGAATGCCCGCAGGCCCTCGCGGAGATCGCGCGCCTCGCCGGGGTGACGGTGGTGCACACGGGACTGCCCGTGGAACTCGTGCTCGCCGCGCAGGATCGGCCCCGCGAGATCGTCACGCTGCCGTCGAGCGCCGCCGTGACGCTGCGGCGGGTGCTCGCGGGATCCGAGTCGGTCGTGCGCGAGTACGAGCTCGACGAGCGACCGAAGCTGGCCCTGTGAGGGGGGAGACGGTCGCGGTCATTCCCGCGCGAGGCGGATCCCGCGGCGTTCCGCGCAAGAACGTCGCCCGGGTCGGCGGGATCCCGCTGGTCGCGCGCGCCGTGCGCGCCGCCCTCGATTCGGGCAGGATCGATCGCGTCGTCGTGTCGACGGACGACGCGGAGATCGCGGACGCGGCGACGCACGCGGGCGCCGAGATCGTATGGCGGCCGGCGGAGCTCTCCGGCGACCACGCGAGTTCGGAGACGGCCCTGGTGTACGCGCTCGACGCGCTCGCGGAGCGCGGTGTGCGCGTCGAGGTGCTCGCCTTTCTGCAGGCGACGAGCCCGTTCATCCCGGCCGCGGAGCTCGGGCGCGCCTGCGAGCTCGTCGCGTCGGGTGAGGCCGACAGCTGCTTCTCGGCACGGGAATCGTACGAGTTCTTCTGGACCGAACGCGACGGTCTCGCCGAGGCCCTCGGGCACGATGCGTCGCACCGGCCCCGCCGTCAGGATCGCGATCCGGCATACGTCGAGACCGGCGCCTTCTACGTCATGTCCGCCGACGGTTTCCGCCGTGCGGGGCACCGCTTCTTCGGTCGGGTGCGCGTCGTGGAGGTGCCGGAGGCGACGGCGATCGAGATCGACACGCCGGACGAGCTCGCCGCCGCGCGGGCGCTCGCGCCGCTGGTCGCCCCGCCCGAGCCGATCGACGTGCTTGCGGTCGTCACCGATTTCGACGGCGTGCACACGGACGACGGCGCGGGCGTCGACGAGCACGGCGAGGAGCACGTGCGGATCAGCCGCTCCGACGGCATGGGGGTGAGCATGCTCCGCGACGCGGGGATCCCGGTGCTGATCCTGTCGACGGAGCGCAATCCGGTCGTCTCGGCGCGCGCCCGCAAGCTCGGCGTCGCCGTCATCCAGAACTCCCGCGACAAGCGCGCCGCGCTCGAGGAGTGGGCGGCCAGCGCCGGCATCCCGCTCGAACGCATCGCCTACGTCGGCAACGACGTCAACGACATCGGGGCTCTCGAGGCGGTCGGCTGGCCGATCGTCGTGCCCGG
>Ga0302349_1002837_pt1 | contig 10594 bp, 10 predicted proteins | sample PhyAR1_FD_202176 | JGI IMG/M metagenome (GOLD analysis project Ga0302349, IMG submission 202176) | Leaf surface microbial communities from alfalfa plants in UC Gill Tract Community Farm, Albany, California, United States - DLSL A.R1... | ecosystem: Host-associated > Plants > Phyllosphere >...
TCTCCTTCACGCCCTGCACCATCTGCTCCAGGTACGGCATATCGCGCTCGTGCGGGTTCTTCCACGCGGCACCCATGCAAAAACGGGTCGACCCGGCGTTCTTCGCTTTGCGCGCCGATTCCAGCACCTGCTCCACTTCCATCAGGCGCTCCGTTTCCAGCCCGGTTTTGTAACGCGAGCTTTGCGGACAGTATTTGCAGTCTTCCGGGCAGGCCCCGGTTTTGATCGATAACAGCGTACTGACCTGCACATGGCGCGGATCGAAATGCTGGCGGTGCACGGTCTGCGCCTCGAACAGCAGATCCAGCAGCGGTTTATTGAAAAGTTCGGTGACTTGCGACAGTGTCCAGCGTGCGTGGTGAGCCATGGGGCATCTCCAAAAGGTTTTGTTAATTTTTGGTTCGGTGTAGACTCGTAAACCTAAATGTTTTCAAAATGGTTTACAAGTCGATTATGACCCAGGACGATCTCGCCTTTGACAAGCGCCATATCTGGCATCCCTATACGTCTATGACTTCACCGCTGCCGGTCTATCCGGTGCAATCCGCTCACGGCTGCGAGCTGCAACTGGCGACGGGCGAGCGTCTGGTGGACGGCATGTCGTCCTGGTGGGCGGCGATCCACGGCTACAATCACCCGCATCTCAACGCCGCGATGAAAGCGCAAATTGATGAGATGGCGCACGTAATGTTTGGCGGCATTACCCATCAGCCCGCCGTGGATCTGTGTCGTCGTCTGGTGGCGATGACCCCGGAACGGCTTGAGTGCGTGTTCCTGGCGGATTCCGGCTCGGTAGCCGTGGAAGTGGCGATGAAAATGGCGTTGCAGTACTGGCAGGCGAAAGGTGAACCCCGCCAGCGTTTTCTCACCTTCCGCAACGGCTATCACGGCGACACTTTTGGCGCGATGTCGGTGTGCGATCCCGACAACTCCATGCACAGCCTGTGGAAGGGTTATCTGCCGGAAAACCTGTTTGCGCCTGCGCCACAAAGCCGTTTTGACGGCGAATGGGACGAGCACGATATGGTCGCCTTTGCCCGCCTGATGGCGGCGCATCGCCATGAGATTGCCGCCGTGATCCTCGAACCGATTGTTCAGGGTGCGGGCGGAATGCGCATGTACCACCCCGAGTGGCTCAAACGCATCCGTAAAATGTGCGATCGGGAAGGGATTCTGCTGATAGCCGATGAAATTGCCACCGGCTTCGGACGCACCGGGAAGCTGTTTGCCTGCGAACATGCGGGCATCACGCCGGATATTCTCTGTCTGGGCAAAGCGCTGACCGGCGGCACCATGACGCTCTCCGCGACCCTGACCACCCGCGAGGTAGCCGATACCATCAGTAACGGCGAAGCGGGCTGCTTTATGCACGGGCCGACGTTTATGGGAAATCCTCTGGCCTGCGCGGTGGCGAGCGCCAGTCTGGAACTGCTGGAGCGCGGTGACTGGCAGACGCAGGTGCCAGCAATTGAAACCCAGCTACGTTCTGAATTGTTGCCGTTAAACGCGCTGGAGAGCGTGGCGGATGTGCGCGTCCTGGGCGCAATTGGGGTGATCGAAACCCGGCAGCCGGTCAATATGGCGGCGCTGCAACGCTTCTTTGTTGAACAGGGCGTGTGGGTCCGCCCCTTTGGGCGGTTGATCTACCTGATGCCGCCGTTTGTGATTACGCCTGAAGAGCTTTCCCGTCTCACCCGCGCGGTGTCGGCGGCAGTGCGCATTCCCGCACATTTTGTCGACTGACAGGCGGCCATCTGAGGCTATGCTGATAACGTTTTACCTATCCATATCAAGACAGGAGCGAGGATGAAAATTATTAGTCAGGATTTGCGCGAGGGTGAAAAACTCCCGCACCGCCATGTGTTTAACGGCATGGGCTACGATGGCGACAATATTTCACCGCATCTGGCCTGGGATGACGTGCCTGCCGGAACGAAGAGTTTTGTCGTTACCTGTTACGATCCCGATGCGCCGACCGGCTCCGGCTGGTGGCACTGGATTGTGGCAAATTTACCCGCCGATACCCGCGTGCTGCCACAAGGCTCTGGTTCGTCGCTGGTCGCCCTGCCCGAAGGAGCCATCGAGACGCGCACCGATTTCGGTAAAGCGGGCTACGGCGGCGCGGCACCGCCGAAAGGGGAAACTCACCGCTACATCTTCACCGTGCATGCGCTGGATGTGGAACGGATTGAGGTCGATGAAAACGCCAGCGGCGCGATGGTCGGCTTTAACGTCCATTTTCACTCCCTTGACCGCGCATCCATCACTGCCATGTTCAGCTAAATATTCATAATATTGAAGCCGATTTAAACAATCGGCTTCCCGTTTCGCTCAACTTAGTATAAAAAAGCAGGCTTCTAAGGAATTCACTTTAACCTGTTAAGCCTGGAGCACCTCTTGAACACATTTTCGGTTTCCCGTCTGACGCTGGCACTGGCTTTTGGCGTGACACTGACTGCATGCAGCTCAACGCCACCGGACCAGCTTCCTTCCACACAAACTGCGCCAGGCACCGCCGCGCGCCCGGTTCTGTCTGGTAATGAAGCGCAGAATTTTGTGCAGACGCACTACTTTGCGTCGAAAGATGCCAATGCCGCCCCATGGAATCCGTCCGCGATTCGCCTGCCTGCGCAGCCGAATTTCGTTGTCGGCCCGGCGGGTGGTCAGGGTGTGACGCACACTACCATTCAGGCTGCGGTTGATGCCGCCATCAATAAACACACCAGCGAGCGTCAGTACATCGCCATCCAGCCGGGTGAATATGAAGGCACGGTATATGTTCCGGCCGCACCGGGCAGCGTGACCATTTATGGTCTGGGCGAGAAAGCCATTGATGTGAAAATTGGTCTGGCCATTGATTCTGAAATTGACGGCACCACCTGGCGTCGCCTGGTCAACCCGGCCGGGAAATACATGCCTGGCAAACCCGCCTGGTACATGTTCGATTCCTGCCAGAGCAAGCGTAGCGCGACAGTGGGCGTGATGTGCTCAGCGGTGTTCTGGTCGCAAAACAACGGTCTGCAATTGCAGAACCTGACCATCCAGAACAGCCTCGGCGACAGCGTCGATGCGGGGAATCACCAGGCGGTGGCGCTGCGCAGCGATGGCGATAAAGTGCAGCTTAACAAGGTTAACCTGCTTGGCCGTCAGAACACTTTCTTCGTGACCAACAGCAGCGTGGATAACACCCTGCGTAACGATCGTCAGACCCGCACGCTGGTAACTGACAGCTATGTTGAAGGCGACGTGGATCTGGTAGCCGGTCGCGGCGCGGTGGTCTTCGATAAGACCGATTTCCGCGTAGTGAACTCGCGCACTCAGCAGGAAGGCTACGTGTTTGCCCCGGCAACGCTGGCGAACATCTACTATGGCTTCCTCGCAGTAAACAGCACCTTTACCGCTGCCGGTGACGGCGTGGCGCAACTGGGCCGTTCACTGGATGTGGATTCAGCGACCAACGGTCAGGTTGTGATCCGCGACAGCATGATCAACGAAGGCTTTAACATGGCGAAACCCTGGGGCGCAGCAGCAGGCACCCAGCGCGCGTTTGCCGGCAATACCGGTTCGGTGGATGATAAAGGAAACGTGACACGTGACCTGAACGACGCCAGCTTTAACCGCATGTGGGAGTTCAACAACCGCGGCGTAGGCAGCCAGGTTGTGGCAGAGCCGAAGAAGTAATTTTTTAGGTTCACCCTCACCCCGGCCCTCTCCCTCAGGGAGAGGGAGAAAAGCAACACCCTCACTCCGGCTCTCTCCCTGAGGGAGAGGGGGAAAGCAACACCCTCACCCCGAGCTCGATCTGTTCCCTCTCCCTCAGGGAGAGGGTTAGGGTGAGGGTGACCTTTTAGTACGCGTTCACCACCACCCACATTGGGCCTTCGCCTACCGCATAACGTCCCTTCTCTTCTAACAACCCCTGCACGCCCTGAATTTCATACAGCGCGATATGGTGCGATTTCTGCCCGGCTGCAATCAGGAACTTACCGCTGTGATCAACGTTAAAGCCGCGCGGCTGCGTTTCGGTCGGCTGATGGCCTTCCACTGCCAGCACGCTGCCATCTTCGGAGACGCTGAAGACGGTGATCACGCTCGCCGTGCGGTCGCAGGCGTAGAGATGGCGTCCGTCCGGGGTGATGTGGATGTCAGCCGCCCAGCGGGTGTCCATGAATCCGGCAGGCATCATATCCAGCGTCTGCACACATTCGATCTGCCCGTGCGGGTTGCTCAGTTGCCAGACGTCCACGCTGCTGTTCAGTTCGTTCACGCAGTAGGCGTACTGTTCATTCGGATGGAAAGCAATGTGACGCGGACCGGCACCTTCCACGGTGGTCACTTCGCCCGGCTCCTGCGCGGTCAGCTTGCCGTCATTGCCCAGCGTAAACAGGCAGATACGATCCTGCTTCAGGGCGGGTACCCACAGGGTGCGGTTGTCCGGGGAGATATTCGCCGAGTGGCAGCCTTCCAGCCCTTCAACCACTTCTACCGTTTCACCCGGTAAACCATCATCCAGACGCGTCACGCTCACACAGCCTGCGTTATAGGAACCGCTGAACAGGAAACGCCCGCTGTGGTCGGTAGAAATGTGCGTCGGGCTGCCCGGCAGTGGCGCTTCGGCGGTGAAGGTCAGCGCGCCATCTTCCGGAGAGATACGGTAGGCCAGCACGCGAAACTCCGGGCGCACGCCAACGTAGAGAAAGCGCTTGTCCGGGCTTACGACCATCGGCTGCACCTGACCTGGCACATCAACGACCTGAACCAGCGTCAGCGTACCTTCCGGGTTCAGACGCCAGACGTGGATCTGCTGGCTTTCCGGGCTGGCGGTATAAACGGTTTGTTTCATGAATACTCCTTTCATCACAAAGCGGTGAAGTAAAATACCAGGATAGTCTTTTTTAACGGTGAATGCTGAGTTTCTGTGCGCGGATTTTGCCCGACGCCCCGACGGGTGTACCATTCCGCGAGTAAAATTATCACTTACTATGGAATACGACATGACCCCGCGAGTTATTGCTCTGGATTTAGACGGCACCCTGCTGACCCCCGCCAAAACCCTGTTACCCGCTTCACTTAACGCACTGGCTCGCGCAAAAGAGGCCGGGTTTTTACCGGTCATTGTTACCGGTCGGCATCATGTTGCTATTCATCCTTTTTATCAGGCACTGGCTCTCGATACACCTGCAATTTGTTGTAATGGCACTTATTCGTATGATTATCATGCAAAAAAGGTCATTGAATCCGATCCACTGCCGGTTGATCAGGCGCTGCAACTCATTGAGCTGCTCAATGAGCATAACGTTCATGCGCTGATGTACGTCGACGAAGCGATGGTCTACGAACAGCCGACCGGTCATGTGTTGCGCACCCGCGACTGGTCGCTGCGACTGCCTGTTGCCCAGCGTCCGACTTTTACTCAGGTGGATTCGCTGGCGCAGACGGCGACAGAAGTAAACGCGATCTGGAAATTTGCGCTGACCGATGAAGACAGCGACAAACTCAACGCTTTTGCCCTGCACGTGGAGCAGACGCTGGGACTGGAATGCGAGCGTTCCTGGCACGATCAGGTGGATATCGCCCGTCGCGGCAACAGCAAAGGGATGCGTCTGGCGCAGTGGGTCGCCTCACAGGGGATGACCATGCAGGACGTGGTGGCCTTTGGCGATAACTTTAATGATATCAGTATGCTGGAAGCAGCCGGCACCGGCGTGGCGATGGGCAATGCGGAAGAAGCGGTAAAAGCCCGCGCGGATGTGGTGATCGGCGACAATACCACCGATGCCATCGCCGACTATCTGTACAGCCATTTGTTGTGATCAGGCGGTAATCGATACGCTTTTGATTTGCGCGTACAGCCACAGGCCGGGTTTGATGCCGAGTTCATCCCTGGCCCAGGGGCTGATGCGCGCCCACAGCGTGCGCCCACCGACATCCAGTTGCACTTCCACCTGCCCGTTATCATCCAGACACTGCACCACTTTCGCCCGCAGCACGTTACGGATGCTGCTGTTCACCGGCGGCTGGAGCACCAGCGACACATCCGTGGCCTGAATGCGAATGCGCAGCGCGGTGTGCTGCGGCAGGTCCTGCCTGTTCACCCACAGATGCTGATCGCCGAGCGCCAGCGCAGTCATCGCATAGTGCGGGTGATGTTCCAGAATGCTCACCGTGAGCACGCTGCTTTGCTGATCGGCGGGCAGCCACGGGTTCATCACCCGGCTTCCCCAGACCGCTTCCAGCGTACCAAAAGCTTTCACCTCGCCGGCTTCCAGCACCATCACTTTGTCTGCCAGATGGAGAATTTCATCCAGCGAATGACTGACGTAGAGCATCGGAATGTTGATTTCACGCGCCAGCCGTTGCAGGTAAGGCAGCAGTTCACGCTTGCGGGGGATATCCAGCGAGGCCAGCGGCTCGTCGAGCAGTAACAGTTCCGGGGCGGTGAGCAGCGCCCGGCCAATCGCCACGCGCTGTTTTTCGCCGCCGGAGAGACTCCCCGGCAGGCGTTCGAGCAGGTGTTCAATGCCGAGCAGCGCCACCAGCTTGTCAAACTGTCCTGCCATGCTTTTCGCCATCCCGTAGCGCAGATTGCCGCGCACTTTGTAGTGCGGGAAAAGGCGCGCATCCTGAAAGACGTAGCCGATGCGCCGCTTTTCCGGCGGCAGGCAGATGCCCTTTTCTGCGTCGTTCAGCACCCGGTCATTGAGTACAATGCGCCCCTGCTGCGGGCGCGTCAGGCCGCTGATGGCGTTGATCAGCGAGGTTTTACCGGCCCCGGAGACGCCAAATATCGCGGTAATGCCGCGCGCGGGTAGCGTTTCGTCAACGCGTAAACAGTGATCGCCCAGCGTCTGGCTGAAATGAAGTTCCAGCATGGTTATCTCCCCGTCCGTTCGCGGCTAAGGCGCGCCAGCCACTCGGAGACCAGCAGTGAAATCAGCGCCAGCACAATGGAAATGATGCACAGCCGTGCCGCCGCGCTTTCGCCGCCGGGGGTCTGGATCAGGGTATACATGGCGGAGGGAATGGTGCGGGTTTCGCCGGGAATATTGGAAACGAAGGTAATGGTCGCGCCGAATTCGCCCAGCGAGCGGGCAAAGGCCAGCACGGTGCCGACGATAATGCCCGGCAGCGTCAACGGCAGCGTGATGGTGCAAAACACCCGCCAGCGCCCTGCCCCGAGCGTGCGCGCCGCCTGTTCGAGCTTAAGATCGACGCCCTCAAGACCGAGGCGGATCGCCCGCACCATCAGCGGGAATGACATCACCGCCGCCGCCAGAACCGCGCCGCGCCAGCTAAAGGCAAAGGTGATGCCGAACGTGTCATACAGCCAGCCGCCAATCACCCCGCGTCGCCCCATGGCGATCAGCAGCAGGTAGCCCACCACCACCGGCGGTAACACCAGCGGGAGATGCAGCAGGCTGTCGAGCAGCGCTTTGCCCGGAAAGGTACAGCGCACCAGCAGCCAGGCGAAGAAGATCCCAAAGGGCAAACTGAACAGCACTGCCAGGGATGAGACTTTCAGGCTGAGAAAAACGGCCTGCCATTCAGGATCGGTCAATATCATTCGTGCGTCGTAAATCCATAACGTTTAAAGATTTCGGAAGCCTGCGGGCCTTTTAAGTATTCATAAAACGCGCTTACCGTTGCGTTTTTATGCCCCTCAACTATCGCCAGCGGGTATTCCACTTTTTTGTGTGAATCTTCCGGGAAGGTGCCAACCACTTTTACGCCTTTGCTTGCGACCGCATCGGAACCGTAAACGATGCCGAGCGGGGCTTCGCTGCGCTCAACTAACGCCAGTGCGCCGCGCACATCTTCCGCCGGAGCCAGGGAAGGCGACAGCGTATCCCAGGCACCCAGTTTTTGTAACGCTTCTTTGGCATAAATCCCCGCCGGAACGTGTTCCGGGTCGCCCACCGCCAGACGTCCACCGTTTAACAGGCGGGTCCAGTTGGTTTTCTCGTTAATGGTGATATCGCCCTGCGCGCTGCTTTTGGGGGCGACCACCACCAGACTGTTGCCGAGCAGCGTCTCACGACTGGCGGTATCGATACTTTTTTTCTGCACCGCGTAATCCATCCACTTCTGGTCGGCTGAGATAAACAGATCCGCAGGCGCACCCGCTTCGATCTGACGCGCGAGGGTGGAAGAAGACGCAAACGAGGAGACGACCTCAACGTTTTTCTCTTTTTTGTACTGAGTGGCAATGTCCTGCATCGCGTTGGTCAGCGAAGCGGCGGCGAATACCGTGATTTTCGCGTTGTCGGCCAGCGCGTATCCGCTGAGTGAAAGGGAGAGTACTGCGCCTGCCAGCAGGCGTAATGAATGACGTGCCATGATGTTCTCCGAAGTTGCGTTATATACTTTTTAATATAACGACAACTCGAAGCGTTTCACAGGGTTAATTGCTACCGCTTAAGAGTTAACGACCGGTGGGAAAGAAAATGAGGGGGACAAAAAGCAAAACGCCCGCATAAGGCGGGCGCTGTAAAATCAGTGTGACTGTCTGGATTTGTCTTTGTGGCCAATGCCGGAAAAAACGTTAAAGACTTCACCGAGGCCATAGATCAGACCGAGGATGACAGCCATGACCACAGGTACCATGATGACCGCGAATGCCAGGCTTTTGAGTAATTCGAACATGGTGGACTCCAGATAAAGTGAAGCGGGTATTCTAACCGGATCACACAAAAACACACGCCCCTTTTGTGCGATGCAGATTGCGTGGCGGGCAGATTCCTTCACAATAGCCTTTTTGCCAGGAGCTTGATATGCAGGCCGAAATCCTTCTTACCCTTAAGCTTTCCGGGCGGCTGTTTGCCGATCCACGCCGTATCTCTCTGCTTAAACAAATAGCCGAAACCGGCTCAATAAGCCAGGGCGCGAAGAATGCCGGGATCAGCTATAAAAGCGCCTGGGATGCGATCAACGAAATGAATCAACTGAGCGATCAGACGCTGGTGGATCGCGCCACGGGCGGCAAAGGCGGCGGCGGCGCGATCCTGACCCGTTACGGTCAGCGCCTGATCGAACTTCATGACCTGCTGGCGCAAATTCAGCAAAAAGCCTTCGATGTGTTAAGCCATGACGACACCCTGCCCTTAGACAGCCTGCTGGCGGCGATTTCCCGTTTTTCGCTGCAAACCAGCGCGCGTAATCAGTGGTTCGGCACCATTACCCACCGCGACCACCAGCAGGTTCAGCAGCACGTGGACGTGTTACTCAACGACGGCACTACCCGCCTGACGGTGGCGATCACCGCGCAAAGCGGCGAGCGGCTCGGCCTTGATGAAGGCAAAGAAGTGCTGGTGTTGCTGAAAGCGCCGTGGGTAAACGTGACGCAGGACCCCGCTGTCGCTGCGCACGCCGATAACCAGCTTGCCGCCACCGTCACCCATATTGAACGCGGCGAAGCGCAGTGCGAAGTGCTGATGCGGCTCGCCGACGGGCAAACGCTGTGCGCCACCCTGCCGGTTGATGAGGCGAACGATTTAGAAGAAAACAGTGAAGTGATCGCCTTTTTTGACGCCGATAAGCTGATTATCGCGACCTTATGCTAAGAGATTGACATTCGCCCGGTCAGCACGTATTTCTGTGGGTCACTGCTGCAAAAAACGGGATACAACATGTCAGTATTGCATATTTCGCAAGGCACGTTTCGTCTTAGCGATACCCGCACCTTACAGGTGGCTGAACTTCGCTTAAATGCGGGCGAGAGCTGGGCCTTTGTGGGGACGAACGGAAGTGGAAAATCGGCGCTGGCCCGCGCCCTCGCAGGCGAGTTAACGCTGCTCAAGGGCGAACGCCACTGCCCGCTCACCCGCGTCACACGTCTGTCTTTCGAACAGCTACAAAAGCTGGTGAGCGATGAGTGGCAGCGCAACAATACCGATTTGCAGGGCCCAGGCGAAGACGATACCGGGCGCACGACCGCTGATATTATCCAGGACGAGATCAACGATCCCGCCCGCTGCGCTGAACTTGCCGCGCAGTTCGGCATCAGTGGCCTGCTTGATCGCCGCTTTAAATACCTTTCAACGGGCGAAACCCGCAAAACCCTGCTCTGCCAGGCGCTGATGTCGCAGCCTGAACTGCTGATTCTTGATGAGCCTTTCGACGGGCTGGACGTCGCCTCGCGCCGTCAGCTTGCGGAGATGCTGGAAAGCCTCAATGCGCAGGGGATCACACTTGCGCTGGTGCTTAACCGCTTCGATGAGATCCCGGATTTTGTGCAGTACGCGGGCGTGCTGGTGGATTGCACGCTGACAGAAACCGGCGAAAAATCGGTCCTGCTGCAACAGGCGTTAATTGCGCAACTGGCACACAGCGAGCGTCTCGCGGGGATTGCGTTGCCGGAACCGGATGCACCGTCGGCCCGCCACTCTCTGCCCGCCGACGCGCCGCGCATTGTGCTCAACGATGGCGTGGTGTCCTATAACGATCGGGCGATCATCGATCACCTGAGCTGGACGGTAAATCCCGGTGAACACTGGCAGATTGTCGGCCCTAACGGGGCGGGAAAATCGACGCTGCTGAATCTGATTACCGGCGATCATCCTCAGGGCTACAGCAACGATTTAACGCTGTTTGGCGT
>Ga0302349_1002841_pt1 | contig 10576 bp, 12 predicted proteins | sample PhyAR1_FD_202176 | JGI IMG/M metagenome (GOLD analysis project Ga0302349, IMG submission 202176) | Leaf surface microbial communities from alfalfa plants in UC Gill Tract Community Farm, Albany, California, United States - DLSL A.R1... | ecosystem: Host-associated > Plants > Phyllosphere >...
ATCAGCTGATGAACGCCGGTAAGTGGCTGTTGGTGGCGCTGGTGGCCTTCATTCTCTACCGCAAACTGGTTCGTCCGCATCTGGTTCGTAAGAAGGCGGAAGAGAAAGCCGCTGCTGAAGCCGCCGCCGCGCGCGCCGCCGAACCGGCAGAAGAAGAAGCCTATAACGTACAGCTCAGCAAAGATGAGCTGGATCAGGAACGTAAGTCCAGTAACCGCATGAGCGCAGAAGTGATGAGTCAACGCATCCGCGACATGTCTGAAAACGATCCGCGCGTTGTTGCGCTGGTGATTCGCGAATGGATGAGTAAAGAGCTATGAGTCTGACCGGAACCGAAAAAAGCGCCATCCTGATGATGACCATCGGCGAAGAGCGCGCAGCGGAAGTTTTCAAACACCTGAACCAGCGTGAGGTGCAACACCTGAGCGCCGCGATGGCCAGTATGCGCCAGGTGTCGCACAAGCAGCTGACCGAAGTGCTACGTGAGTTTGAGACTGATGCCGAGCAGTTTGCGGCGCTGAGCCTCAACTCCAATGAATACCTGCGTTCAGTGCTGATTAAAGCGCTGGGTGAAGAGCGTGCCTCCAGCCTGCTGGAGGATATCCTCGAAACCCGCGAAACCACCAGCGGCATGGAAACGCTCAACTTTATGGAGCCACAGGCGGCTGCCGATCTGATCCGCGACGAGCATCCACAGATCATCGCCACCATCCTGGTCCACCTCAAACGCGGTCAGGCGGCGGATATCCTGGCGCTGTTCGACGAGCGTCTGCGCCACGACGTGATGCTGCGTATTGCCACCTTCGGTGGTGTCCAGCCAGCGGCGCTGGCCGAACTGACCGAAGTGCTCAACGGCCTGCTGGATGGAACCAACCTCAAGCGCGCGAAGATGGGCGGCGTGAGAACCGCAGCCGAGATCATCAACCTGATGAAAACGCAGCAGGAAGAAGCGGTTATCGAAGCGGTACGCGACTTCGACGGCGAGCTGGCGCAGAAAATTATCGACGAGATGTTCCTGTTCGAAAACCTGGTGGAAGTCGACGACCGCAGCATCCAGCGTCTGTTGCAGGAAGTGGAATCCGAGCAGTTGCTGGTGGCACTGAAAGGTGCCGAGCAGCCGCTGCGCGAGAAATTCCTCAAAAACATGTCAGCCCGTGCGGCCGATATCCTGCGCGACGATCTGGCCAACCGTGGACCGGTTCGTATGTCGGCAGTGGAAAACGAGCAGAAAGCGATCCTGCTGGTGGTACGCCGCTTAGCCGAATCGGGCGAGATGGTGATTGGCGGTGGCGAGGAAACCTATGTCTGATGCATTTTCTGCCCGCCCGTGGCAGCTGTGGCAGCCAACCGATTTAGGCCGTTTCGATCAGCCTGAACCGGAGCCACAGCCGGAGATCACCGAATTTACTGCCGAAGTGGATGAGCAGCAGCAGCAACTGGAACGTCTGCAACAGCAGATGCGTAAAGAAGCGCAGGGCCAGGGCTACAACGAAGGTCATCAGCAGGGGTTTGCCGAAGGTCAGAAAGCGGGCTACGACGCCGGTTTTCAGCAGGGTCTGGCCGATGCGCAGCAGCAGCAGGCGCCGTTACAGGCGCGGATGCAGCAACTGGTGACGGAATTTCAGAACACGCTGGAGTCGCTGGATAGCGTTATTGCTGCCCGTTTGATGCAGCTGGCGCTGGAAGCCGCCCGCTCGGTGATTGGCCAGGCGACCACGGTCGATGGCAGCGCCCTGCTGCGTCAGATTCAGGGATTACTGCAGCAGGAACCGATGTTCAGTGGTAAACCGCAGCTGCGGGTGCATCCGGACGATCTGCAACGTATCGAGCAGACGCTGGGCCCGACGCTGGATCTGCACGGCTGGCGTCTGCTGGCGGACAACACGCTGCATCCTGGCGGCTGTAAACTCAGCGCCGAAGATGGCGATCTGGATGCCAGCGTGGCGACGCGCTGGCAGGAACTGTGCCGTCTTGCCGCGCCGGGAGAAGTGTAATGACCACCCGCCTCAATCGCTGGCTGGGCGCGCTCGACGCGTTCGAAAAACGTATCGCCCAGGTTCAGCCGGTGCGCCGCTATGGTCGCCTGACCCGCGCCACCGGTCTGGTGCTGGAAGCGACCGGCCTGCAGTTGCCGCTCGGTGCGACCTGCATTATTGAACGTAACAATGGCAACTCCATCAGCGAAATCGAAAGCGAAGTGGTGGGATTCAACGGACAAAAACTGTTGATGATGCCGCTGGAAGAGGTGGATGGCATTTTGCCTGGCGCACGCGTCTACGCGCTGCAGAACGGTGAAAATCCACAGGCGGGTAAGCAACTGCTGTTAGGCCCGCAACTGCTGGGCCGGGTGCTGGACGGCAGCGGTCGTCCGCTGGATGGCCTGCCATCACCGGATACCGGCTATCGTGCGCCGCTGATCACCCCGCCGTTCAACCCGTTACAGCGAACGCCGATCACCGATGTGCTGGATACCGGCGTGCGTGCGATTAACTCGCTGCTGACGGTAGGACGCGGCCAGCGTATGGGCCTGTTTGCCGGTTCCGGCGTCGGTAAGAGCGTGCTGCTCGGCATGATGGCGCGCTATACCGAAGCTGACGTGATTGTGGTCGGGCTGATTGGCGAACGTGGCCGCGAAGTTAAAGACTTTATCGAGAACATTCTGGGTGCCGAAGGTCGTGCCCGTTCGGTGGTGATCGCCGCGCCCGCTGACGTCTCGCCGCTGCTGCGTATGCAGGGTGCCGCTTACGCCACCCGTATCGCCGAAGATTTCCGCGATCGCGGCAAACATGTGCTGCTGATTATGGACTCCCTCACCCGCTACGCGATGGCGCAGCGTGAGATCGCGCTGGCGATCGGTGAGCCGCCTGCCACCAAAGGCTATCCACCGTCGGTGTTCGCCAAACTGCCGGCGCTGGTCGAACGTGCCGGTAACGGGATTGATGGCGGCGGATCGATTACCGCCTTCTATACCGTGCTGACCGAAGGTGATGACCAGCAGGACCCGATCGCTGACTCCGCGCGCGCCATCCTCGATGGTCACATTGTGCTGTCGCGTCGGCTGGCGGAAGCGGGTCACTATCCGGCGATCGATATTGAAGCCTCAATCAGCCGTGCGATGACCTCGCTGATTGATGAGAACCATTACGCACGCGTGCGTCAGTTTAAGCAGTTGCTCTCCAGCTACCAGCGCAACCGCGATCTGGTCAGCGTGGGCGCCTACGCCGCCGGCAGCGATCCGATGCTGGATAAAGCCATCAAGCTCTATCCGCAAATGGAAGCGTTCCTGCAACAGGGCATTTTCGAACGCAGCGATTATGACGACGCCTGCCTGCATCTGCATGCACTGTTCGGCTAATCGACGCGATTAACGCAAGGTAACGGCCATGAAAACTGCAAATGCCATCGACACGCTTCGCGATTTAGCGGAGCAGGATCTGGAGCGCGCCGCGATCTATCTGGGCGATATGCGTCGCGGTCAGCAGGCGGCTAATGAACAGCTGACCATGCTGCTCGACTATCAGGACGAATATCGCAACAAGCTCAACGACGATATGTCGAGCGGCATCGCCAGCACCCGCTGGACCAACTATCACCAGTTTATTCAGACGCTGGAAAAAGCGATCGATCAGCATCGCAATCAGCTCAACAACTGGAACCAGCGTTTAGAGCAGGCGCTGATCAACTGGCGTGAGAAACAGCAGCGACTGAACGCGTATCAGACCCTGATCACCCGGGCAGCAGAAAATGCATTACGACAGGAAAACCGTCTCGACCAGAAACGGATGGATGAATTTGCCCAACGGGCCGCATTGAGGAGAGGCGAATGATTACGCTGCCACACATTTCCACCAAAGCGGCGGTAAAAACCGACGCGGAACCATCAGTTTCCACTGACCTTGCGGCAGGCACCGATGCCCTGCCGCACGACTTTCTGACCACGCTGGGAAACCAGTTGCTTAACCTGGTAAAGCAGCAGGGAAAAGCGGCGCAATCGGCTGATGCCAAAACAGAAAGTGAGACTGACGCCCAGCCTGCCGCGCCGCTGAATGCGCTGATCGCGGCACTGGATAATCCGGCAGCGCTGAGCGCACTGTTTAAACCGGAAAATATTAAAGCCGGCACCAAATCAGCCGATGATAAAGACAAGCCGGAAGCCGCACCGTTAAGTGCCAGCGATATGCAAAATGTTCAGGCGCTGTTCGCCATGTTACCGACAGCACCAGCGGCGGCCAGCGCCAGCTCCAGCCCGGTCAGCGAACTGCCGGGTGAGCTGGGGATTCAGAGCGACAGCACGCGCAAAAGCCTGACCTCACTGGCCCAGATGCTGACCGGCAGCGGTCAGGAGAGTAAAGAATCCGGCGCGGATCAGCCGCCTGGCGTGAAAAACGCAGCGCTGAATGCGCCCGCTGTGAGCAGCGCCGCCAGCCCGGTCAGTACGGCTGCGGTAAACAGCAACAGCGCCAGCAGCACTCTGACGCTGGACAGCAGTTTTCAGCAGGCGCTGAGCCAACTCACCCGGCAGGACGATCAGGCCGCGATGAAAGCCAGCGCCAGCGATAGTTCGCTGATCGCCAGCACGCCGATCTCCAGTGCCAGCAGCCTGGCACCGCCGATGATGGCGTCGTCGACCACCAGCACGCCTTCCACGCCGATGCTGAATGCCCAGCTGGGCAGTGATGAGTGGCAGCAGGCGTTAAGCCAGCAGATTGTGATGTTCAGCCGCAACGGTCAGCAGAATGCCGAGCTGCGGTTACATCCGGCAGACCTGGGCGCTATCCAGATCAGCCTGAAACTGGATAACGACCAGGCACAAATTAATCTGGTTTCCGGCCATAGCCACGTCAGAGCGGCGCTGGAAGCCGCGATTCCGCAGCTGCGCAGCGCGCTGGCAGAGAGCGGAATCAACCTGGGTGAGAGTCAGGTCAGCAGTGACAGTTCCGCGCAAGGCCAGAGCTTCCAGCAACAGCAGGAGACGCGCCGCGACGGACAGCATGGCCGCTTCTCTCTCGCTCAGGAGAGTGATACCGACATCACGCCGATTGCCGTTCCCGCTGCCCTTCAGGCGCGCGTAAACGGTAATGGCGCGGTCGACACTTTTGCCTGATAGCGACAAACGCTGAAGGTAAGCGTAAAACCCGCGTCTTTTCTTCCCATTGTTTGACTTAAGACGCGGGATAATCTGTCCAGGTGAGCCGAGAGGCTTGCCCATAATTCACAGGAAGTAACTGCAAACATGTCTGATAACGCGAAAGCTAAAGGCCGCAAACGTAAACTCTTAATTCCGGTGTTGCTCATTGTGACGCTGGCCGCTTGCAGCGTGGCAGGCTATGCAGTCTGGCGAATGATGAATAAACATGAGGGCGATAAGCCGGAGGTGGCGAAAGTCGAACCGCCTCCCGCCCCGGTCTTTTTTGCACTTGATACATTTACGGTTAACCTGGTCAATCCCGACAACGATCCTGACCGCGTGCTGTACGTAGGCTTTACCCTGCGTCTGGCCGATGAGGATACCCGACGTCGGTTAAATGACTATCTGCCTGAGGTGCGCAGTCGTCTGCTGCTGCTGCTCTCGCGTCAGAGCGCTGCGGCGCTGGCGACAGAGCAAGGAAAGCAAGCGCTTGTTGAACAAATCAAACAGGCGCTGGCACCACCACTGGTAAAAGGTCAACCTCCGCAGGCCGTGAACGATGTGCTGTTTACTGCCTTCATTTTGAGGTGAATCAATGGGCGATAGCATTCTCTCCCAGGCTGAAATTGACGCCCTATTAAACGGCGACAGTGGCAGCGCGGAAGAAGAAAAGAAACAAAACGGGCCGGAAGGCGATATTCGTCCTTACGACCCGAACACCCAGCGTCGCGTGGTGCGCGAGCGTCTGCAGGCGCTGGAGATTATTAACGAGCGTTTTGCCCGTAGTTTCCGTATGGCGCTGTTTAACCTGCTGCGTCGCAGCCCGGATATCAGCGTGGGTGCGATCAAGATTCAGCCGTATCACGAGTTTGCCCGCAATCTGCCGGTGCCAACCAACCTGAACCTGATCCACCTGAAGCCGCTGCGCGGTACGGCACTGGTGGTGTTTTCACCGAGCCTGGTCTTTATCGCAGTGGACAACCTGTTCGGGGGTGATGGCCGCTTCCCGACCAAAGTAGAAGGTCGCGAGTTTACCCATACCGAACAGCGCGTGATCCGTCGCATGCTGAAGCTGGCGCTGGATGGTTACAGCGATGCATGGAAAGCCATTTATCCGCTGGACGTCGAGTATGTACGTTCAGAGATGCAGGTGAAGTTCACCAACATCACCACCTCACCGAACGATATCGTGGTTAACACGCCGTTCCAGGTGGAGATTGGTAACCTGGTGGGTGAATTTAACATCTGCATCCCGTTTTCAATGATTGAGCCGCTGCGCGAGCTGCTGGTGAATCCACCGCTCGAGAACTCCCGCCAGGAAGATAACCACTGGCGTGACAACCTGGTAAAACAGGTGCAGCACTCCGAGCTGGAACTGATTGCGCACTTTGCCGAAACCTCGCTGCGCCTGTCGCGAATTTTGCAGCTGAAACCCGGCGACGTGCTGCCGATTGAGAAACCGGAACGCATTATCGCCCATGTGGATGGCGTGCCGGTCTTAACCAGCCAATATGGCACGATGAATGGCCAGTACGCGCTTCGTGTCGAACACCTGATTAACCCGATTTTGAATTCGCTGAACGAGGAACAGCCCCATGAGTGACAGTAATAAGCCGTCTGATGATATCTCTGCGGACGATCTGTGGGCTGAAGCAATGAATGAGCAGGTCGGCAGCAGCAGCGCGCCGCAAACCGATGACGTGTTTAAGTCATTCGACAGCGGCAACGTCTCCGGCTCCCTGCAGGATATCGATCTGATCATGGATATCCCGGTCAAACTGACCGTGGAACTGGGCCGCACCAAGATGACCATCAAAGAGCTGCTGCGTCTGACGCAGGGTTCGGTGGTGTCACTGGACGGTCTGGCCGGCGAACCGCTGGATATTCTGATCAACGGTTACCTGATTGCCCAGGGTGAAGTGGTGGTGGTGAACGATAAATATGGCGTGCGCATCACTGACATTATTACCCCGTCCGAACGTATGCGTCGTCTGAGTCGCTGAGAATGAATAGCCAGAATCAAAGTCTGCAACCTGCTGCGCCGCACGCGCAGCCGATTTCAACCGGCTCCATGGTGGTGCAGGTCAGCAGCATGTTAGCCGTGATTATTTTGTTGATTCTGGCCTGCGCCTGGCTGGCGCGCCGTTTCGGCTTCGCGCCGAAGAAGGTAAGCAGCCAGGAGCTGAAACTGACCGCCAGCGTGCAGGTGGGTCAGCGTGAGCGGGTGGTGATTGTCGATACCGCCGATGCCCGGCTGGTGCTCGGCGTCACCGCACAGCAGATTACCCATCTGCATACCCTGCCGCCGGGTGCGCCGCTGGCAACTACGCCAGTCAGTGCTGCACCTCAGGATTTTCGTCAGCTGTTACAGAATCTGGTTAAACGTCCCGGAAAACCTCAATGATGCGTCGACTGCTTCCTTTATTGCCGCTGCTGTTGCTGGCACCGGTTGCCCATGCCCAGCTTCCGGGCCTGGTGAGTCATTCGCTGCCGAACGGCGGCCAGAGCTGGTCACTGCCGGTGCAGACGCTGGTGTTTATCACCGCGCTGACCTTTCTACCGGCCGTGCTGCTGATGATGACCAGTTTTACCCGCATCATCATCGTATTTGGTTTGCTGCGTAACGCGCTGGGTACGCCCTCCGCGCCGCCGAACCAGGTGCTGCTGGGGCTGTCGCTGTTTCTGACCTTCTTTATTATGGCGCCGACCTTCGACAAGATTTACCAGGACGCCTATCTGCCGTTCAGCCAGGACAAAATCAGCATGGATGTGGCGATTGAGAAAGGGGCTCAGCCGCTGCGTGAGTTTATGCTGCGTCAGACCCGTGAAGCCGATCTGGCGCTGTTCGCCCGGCTGGCGAACAGTGCGCCCATTGCCGGTCCGGAAGCGGTACCGATGCGCATTCTGCTGCCCGCCTACGTGACCAGCGAACTGAAGACCGCTTTCCAGATTGGCTTTACCGTGTTTATCCCGTTTCTGATTATTGACCTGGTGGTCGCCAGCGTGCTGATGGCGCTGGGAATGATGATGGTGCCACCGGCGACGATCTCACTGCCATTTAAGCTGATGCTGTTTGTTCTGGTCGATGGCTGGCAACTGCTGGTCGGCTCGCTGGCGCAAAGTTTTTACTCCTGATCCCACCCTTTTCCCGGAGCACAACATGACACCCGAATCAGTAATGGTAATGGGCCAGGAGGCGATGCGCGTCGCCCTGATGCTGGCCGCCCCGATGCTGCTGGCTGCGCTGGTCAGCGGCCTGCTGATCAGCCTGTTGCAGGCGGCGACGCAGGTCAATGAGCAGACCCTGTCGTTTATCCCGAAAATCCTGGCGGTGGCCACCACCGGCATTATCGCTGGCCCGTGGATGCTGAATCTGCTGCTCGACTATATCCGCACCGTCTTTTCCAACCTGCCTTACATCATCGGCTGATGATTACTCTCGACAGCAGCCAGCTGGTGCACTGGGTAAGTCAGTTTTTCTGGCCGCTGGTGCGTATTCTGGCGTTGCTGGCCTCTGCGCCACTGCTTAATGAACGATCTATCAGTCATCGGGTCAAAATTGGTCTGGCGGTGATGATCACCTGGCTGTTAATGCCGCTGCTGCCTCCGGTTGACGTGACGCTGTTTTCGCCCGCCGGCTTCTGGCTGCTGATCCAGCAGATGCTGATTGGCATTGCGCTCGGTTTCACCATGCAGTTTGCGTTTGCCGCGGTGCGTACCGCCGGGGAAGTGATTGGGCTGCAGATGGGCCTGTCGTTCGCCACCTTTTTCGATCCCGGCAGCCGCCTTAACATGCCGGTACTGGCGCGTTTTTTAGACATGCTGGCGATGTTACTGTTCCTGACCTTCAACGGACACCTGTGGCTGATCTCGTTGCTGGCGGACAGTTTTCATACGTTGCCCATCGGCGGACATCCGCTAAATGCCAATGCGTTTATGGCGCTGGTGAAATCGGGCGGATTAATTTTCCTTAATGGCATGATGTTAGCGCTACCGTTAATCGTTTTGCTCCTCATGCTAAATCTGGTACTAGGTTTGTTAAACCGTGTTTCACCACAGTTATCAATCTTCGCAATTGGCTTCCCTGTCACCTTATCAGTGGGCATTTTGACTATCAGTATGCTGATGCCACTGCTCGCCCCATTCTGTGAGCATTTGTTCGGTGAAGTGTTTGATTTACTCGCCCTGTTCCTCACAGAACTATCCCGTCCCTGAACATTAAGTTTCTAACTATCTTCATGAAGTGATACTTAAGTAACGCAAAACCATCCGTGCATTTTGCAAACCATATTTTCCAGAAAGCAACTAAGGAAAATCTGATAAATGTGCTGAGAGTCTGAAAATAATTCTTATTAAACCGGGCTTCGCGTATTTTAGTTGGGCGGTTCACAGTAGCGGTTAGACTGTGATTTTGTTGACAAAATCGGCAATACATTGAATTTGAACAAAAAAAATTCTTTAGTGATTTTTCTTGTTAAAAAATGTTTTTTCCGGCATTGTCAACACACGCTGAGACATCACACTTTCGTAAAACAAATGTTTTTAAGATTTGTCCTATCAGAAAACTCCGGGTTTTCAGCGATAGTGACAGCGCTCCCAAAAACAGAGTCTTACTTAACCTCCGGTATTTCACTGGCATTCCCCGCCATTGCCGGAGAATGCGTGACGTCAAAGCAGCACAAACTTTTTTGCAGAACGGGTCAGGGATGAAGACTTTTACGGGCGGTTGCCTGTTACCACACTGCACGAGCAGAATAAAAAAGTGCCTTAGAAATCTCTCTCGTACCGCAACGCGTAATTCATCGTTGATTTAAACGGATAACAAATTGGTGAGGGTCGCTATTATGCCAACGATTATTATGGATTCCTGCAACTACACACGCCTGGGATTATCGGACTACATGTCTTTTAAAGGAGTTAAGAAGAAAAATATCACTTCTGCCTCCGATATTGAGCAACTACAGCAAAAATGTGAACAATTAAAACCTGGTGTCGTCTTTATTAATGAAGACTGCTTCATTCATGAACCTGACTCCAGCGAACGTATCCGCAGCATTATTATGCAGCACCCTGATACGCTGTTTTTTATATTCATGGCGATTAGCAATATCCATTTTGAGGAATACCTCTACGTTCGTAAGAACCTGATTATTACATCAAAATCGATAAAGACCTCGACACTGGATTCCTTGCTGAGCACCTATTTGCAGAAAAAACTCAATCAGTCTGCGCGTATCTCTTCCGGCATGGATGTTCATCCATTGACGTTGAGCCAGACCGAGTCAAATATGCTGAAGATGTGGATGTCAGGTCACGACACCATTCAGATCTCAGATAAGATGCAAATTAAGGCGAAAACCGTTTCGTCACACAAAGGTAATATTAAACGCAAAATCAAAACCCATAATAAGCAGGTTATTTATCATGTGGTGCGTTTAACGGATAATG
>Ga0302349_1002843_pt1 | contig 10568 bp, 9 predicted proteins | sample PhyAR1_FD_202176 | JGI IMG/M metagenome (GOLD analysis project Ga0302349, IMG submission 202176) | Leaf surface microbial communities from alfalfa plants in UC Gill Tract Community Farm, Albany, California, United States - DLSL A.R1... | ecosystem: Host-associated > Plants > Phyllosphere >...
TAGAGCGGGTGCAGACGTCCAAGGGGTTCCATGAAAGGTTTCGCTCGTAGCGGGCAGTGGGCTGTCCGGCTGGTAACGCTTATCGCTTGCTTTCTGATTGCACCGGCCTTTGCCGAGACCCGTCAGGTGACCGACGTCCTCGGGCGCACGGTGACCATCGAGGCACCCGCCAAGCGGGTGGTGCTGGGCTTCCACTATGGCGACTACCTGGCGGTCGGTGGCGAGCAGGCCTTCGACGCCGTGGTCGGTGTCTCCCGCGGCGCCTGGGAGCGCAAGGTGCCGGCCAACTGGGCGCTCAACGTCGCCCACCGACCCTCTCTGGCCAGCCTTCCCGATGTGGGGGAGACGGAAAACAACAGCTTCTCCGTGGAAAAGGTGCTCGCCCTCAAGCCGGATCTGGTGGTCTTGGCCGCCTGGCAATTCCAGGCGCTGGAGAGCGAGGTCAAGCGCCTGGAACAGCTTGGCATCCCGGTGGTGGCGATCGACTACAACGCCCAGACCCTGGAGCGCCACCTGGCTTCCACCCGCCTGCTCGGCGTCATCACCGGCCAGGAGGCGCGCGCCACCGAGTTGGCCGACTTCTACGCCAAGGTGGTGCAGGACATCCAGACCCGCATCGCCGCGGCTCATCGCCCGAAGCCACGGGTCTATGCCGAGTTCGGCAACAAGGGTCCGGCCGAATACTCCTTCACCTATGGCCGCAACATGTGGGGCGCCATGGTCACCCTGGCCGGTGGCGACAACATCGCCGCGCCCTTCATCCAGTGGTGGGGGGTGATGAATCCGGAGCAGGTGCTCCTGGCCCAGCCGGAGGTCATCTTCATCTCCGGGCGCGAGGACAACAGCAATCCCACCGCCTTGCCCATGGGCCCCGGCGTCACCGCCGACGACGCCCGCAGCCACCTGCGCGCCTTCATGCAGCGACCGGGCTGGGCCAATCTGCCGGCGATCCGCGACGGGCGCCTCTATGGTGTCTACCAGGGCGCCTCGCGCAGCCTGGAGGACTTCGCCATGCTGCAATTCATCGCCAAGCAGCTCTATCCGGATCTGTTCCAGGACGTGGATCCAATGGCCAACTACCGCGAGTACTATCGCCGCTACATGCCGATCCAGCCCGAGGGCACCTTTGCCATAGGCCTGGCGCCATGAGCGAGGCCGCGAACGCCAGCCACGGCAACGCCATCGCCGAGCAACGCGCCCGCGAGCGCCGCCGCTGGCGGGCCTGCGGGGTGTTTCTGCTGCTGACCCTGGCGGGTCTGGTGCTGGACATCGCCACCGGGCCGTCGCTGCTCTCGCCGCTGGAGGTGCTCAAGTCGCTGACCGGGCTCGGCGAGCGGCAGCCGATGACCGACGCCATCGTCCGCGACCTGCGCCTGCCGGTGGCGCTGATGGCGCTGGCGGTGGGCGCCGCCCTCGGCGCGGGCGGGGCGCAGATGCAGACGCTGCTCAACAACCCCATGGCCAGCCCCTACACCCTGGGCATGGCCGCCGCCGCCGGCTGTGGCGCCGCCCTCAGCCTGGCGCTGGGCAGCTTCGGCCTGGGGGCGCTGATCGGCGTGCCGCTGGGGGCCTTCGCCTTCGCCATGCTGGCGGCGCTGTTTCTCTTCGCCCTGGCCTCGCTCAAGCGCACCGGCAGCGACACCATCATCCTCGGCGGCATCGCCCTGCTGTTCCTCTTCCAGTCGCTGCTGTCGCTGGTGCAATTCCTCTCCTCGCCGGAGCTGTCGCAGCAGATCCTCTTCTGGCTGTTCGGCAGCCTTGGTCGCGCCACCTGGACCACCCTGGCCATCGTCGCCGGGGTGACCCTGCTGTGCTGCCTCCTGCTCCTGCGCGATGCCTGGAAGCTGGCCGCGCTGCGCCTGGGCGAGGCGCGGGCCGAGAGCCTCGGCGTCAATATCCGCCGGCTGCGCCTCAAGGTGCTGATCCTGGTGGCGGTGATGACCGCCACGGCCACCAGCTTCGTCGGGGTGATCGGCTTCGTCGGCCTGGTCGCGCCCCATATTGCCCGTTGGCAGGTGGGCGAGGATCAGCGCTTCCTGCTGCCACTGTCGGCCATCTGCGGCGCCCTGATGCTGTCCTTCGCCTCGGTGCTGTCCAAGTCGATCCTGCCCGGGGCGCTGTTTCCGGTGGGCATCGTCACCGCCATCGTCGGGGTGCCCTTTCTGCTCTGGCTCATCTTCGCCCCCCGCAGGTCCAGCCCATGATCCGCCTCCAGAACCTCGCGCTGAAGCGCGGCGATCGCACCGTCATCTCCGGACTCTGCACCGAGCTGCACGCGGGGCAGGTGCATGTGATCCTCGGCCCCAACGGCACCGGCAAGACCACCCTGCTGCGTGCCCTGGCCGGTGACCTGCCGCTGGCGGCCGGCCAGATCGAGCGCGGTGCGCGGCGACTGGTGGCGGGGGCTTCGCTGCGCGGCCAGCGGGACGGCTGGCGCCAGGGCGTCGCCTACATGCCCCAGGATTCCCATGCCGAGGCGGCGCTGTCGGTGCTGGAGACGGTGGCCATGGGCAGCCTGGAACGGCTGACCCTGCACCTGGACGATGAGCTGCTGGAGCGGGCGCTGGGCAAGCTCGACGAGGTGGGCATCGGCCACCTGGCCTCGCGCCAGCTGGGCGCCCTGAGTGGCGGTCAGCGGCAACTGGTGTTCTTTGCCCAGGTGCTGATGCGCGAACCCGAGGTGATGCTGCTGGACGAACCGGTCAGCGCCCTGGATCTGCGCCACCAGATCAACCTGCTCGATCGCGTGCGCCACGAGACCCGGCTGCATCAGCGGGTGACCGTGGTGGTACTGCACGACCTCAACCTGGCCTGCCAGTACGCCGATTCGCTGCTGGTGCTGGTCAACGGTGGCCTGCTGGCCGCCGGGCGACCCGCCGCCATCGTCACCGCCGACCTGCTGGAAGCCACCTACGGCGTGGCGGTGGATATCCTCCACGATCGCCAGGGCCGCCCGGTGGTGCAGCCGCTGACCGGTCAGGCCTTCAGCGAGGCCTGACCGCGGGACTGCAGAGGGTAGGGCGTCAGAAGGTGTAGGTGAAACCGGCCTGCACGGTGCGCGGCTCGCCCGGATAGCTGTAGGCGTTCCAGGAGCTCTCGTCGTAGCCCTTGTTGAAGACGTTGCGCACGTCCAGGTTCAGCCGCAGGTGCTCGTCGACCTTGTAGAAGCTCAAGAGGTCGGTGACCGTGTAGCTGTCCATCGTGTAGTCGCTGACCGCGGTCTTCTGGCCTTCGCGTTCGCCCACGTACTTGAGGTTGGCACCCAGGCCCAGGCCGCGCAGCACGCCGTCATGGAATTCGTAGACGTTGAGCAGGTTGACGGCATTGCGCGGAATATTGGTCAGGCGGGTTCCGCGGGCCAGGGTGTTGTCCTTGGTGACCTCGGCGTCGGTGAAGGCGTAGCCGCCGAGGATGCGCCAGTTGGACGTCGGATCGCCGGTCACGTTGACTTCGAAGCCGCGGCTGCGCACCTCGCCGGCGGCGACGTTGAAATTCGGATCGACCGGGTCCAGGGTCAGGACGTTTTCCTTGACCGTGTGGAAGATCGCCGTGTCGACGCTGAGGCGGCCGTCCAGCGCCGCCCACTTCATGCCAACCTCGTAGGCCTTGCCTTCCTCGGGGTCGAAACCGCCGCCCAGCCGCGCTGCGCCGGTGTTGGGCTTGAACGACTTGGAGGCGCTGGCATAGACGGCCAGTTCCGGAGTGAGGTCGTAGCTGATGCCCAGGCGCGGGGTGACGGCGTTCGAGTCCTTGCTCCAGTCACCCGTGACAATCCGTCCGTTAGCGAGGACCTGGGGTGGCATCTTGTTATCGTAGTCGTGCTCGAAGCGCTCCAGGCGCACGCCACCCAGCACCTTGAGGCGCTCGGTGAGGGCGATCTGGTCCTGCACGAAGGCGGCCCAGGTCTTGAGCGTCTCATGGTCGTGGGTGGCAACGCGGGTCAGGGCAGGGCGCGGCTGACCCAGGACCGGATTGACCAGATTGACCGGATAGACGTTGGCGCCGCCGGGGGAGCGCTGGATGATGGAGCGGTAGTCATAGTCTTCCACCTCGATCCCGGTGATCAGGGTGTGGCCGAGGCCAAAGGTGTCGAAGTGACCGGTCAGGTTCAGCTGCAGGTCGCGATCGCTCCACTCCAGCTTGCGGTAGTTGAAGTTGCGACCCAGGGTCACGCCGTCGGCCTGCACGCCGTTGGCTTCCACGGCATTGCCTTTGAGGCTGCCGTCGAGGTACTGGAAGCCGCCGGCCAGGGTCCAGGCGTCGTTCAACTGGTGCTCGAAGCGCAGCTGATAGGCCTCGCTGTCGTTGTGCAGCAGGTTGGTGGTGCCCTTTTCCCAGGCGTTGGTGGAGCGACTGGCCTCGGCGCGCTGGGTCAGGTAGTTGGTGCGGCCGCGATCCAGCGGAGCGTTGCTGCGGATGATGTCCGCTTCGAAGGTGATGAGGGTGGCGTCGGTGGCCTGCCAGCTCAGCACCGGAGCCACTTCGTAGCGCTCGTGCTCGACATCGTCGCGGAAGCTGTCGCCGCCTTCGGCGATCAGGTTGAGGCGATAGGCCAGGCGGCCGTCTTCATCCACCGGGCCGGTGGTGTCCAGGGTGCCACGCCGCAGCCCCTGGTCGGTGAACTGGCTGCCGAGGGTGGTCTTGCGCTCGCCCAGCGGCTGCTTGGTGACCACGTTGAAGGTGCCGCCCGGATCGCTGCGGCCATAGAGGGTCGCCGCCGGGCCGCGCAGGACCTCGACCCGCTCCAGGGTGGCGGCATCCGGCGCGCTGGGATAGCCGCGATTCATGGGAAAGCCGTTGCGGAAATACTCGGAGCTGGTGAAGCCGCGCACTGTGTAGCTGGTCAGGCCCTGGCCACCGAAGTTGTTGCCGCGGCCGACGCCACCGGCCTGGTCCAGCGCTTGCTGCAGGCGGGTGGCGGAGAGGTCGTCGAGGGCATCGCGGGAGACCACGCTCACCGACTGGGGCGTCTCGTGCAGCGGGGTGTCGGTACGGGTCGCGCTGCTGGAGCGCTCTGCCTTGTAGCCCTGTACCGGACCGGTCGGCGATTCGGCCGCGCCGACGATGGTGAGATCGGACAGCGCCTGGGGCGAATCTTCCGTCTTTTCCTGGGCATGGGCAGCAAGGGGGAGGGCACAGAGAGGCAGTAGATAGAGGGCGGGGACCAGCCGGCGCATTGTTATCGTCCTGGGGTTCGGGGAGGCGGATTCTAGAGCGGCTTACAAAGTGGATACAACTGCGAGTCGTTACCGCCTGAGACATATTTTCATCGGGCTGGTCGGTTTGCTGGCGACGTCCTGCCGAGAGTGCCGGTGCCGAGTCGCCGGCAGACGTTTACCGGACTTGCTGCGGGAGGCGGGGCCGGCGCTTTTGCCGTAGCATGCCGCTCCTTTGCCGTCGTGACCGCCCATGAATACCGCCACCCTTGCCCACCTCTCCGAGCTCCTGCTTACCGCCCTCGCTTCGCCGCCCGCCGAGGCACGCCGACTGGTGCATGGCCGTGGCCGGCTGCTGCCGGGGCTGGAGCAACTCACCGTGGACTGGCTGGAAGGCGTGGTGCGGGTGGGGTTGTTTCGCGAATTGCCCGCCGCCGAGCTGGACGCCCTGCGCGCCACCCTGACCGCCCTGGGCGAGACCCCGGCGTGGCGCGCCAGCGGTGCCCGCAGCCTGCTGCTGCAGCATCGCTATCGCCTGGACGCCGCCAGCGAGGCGCTGATCGGCGCGCCGGTGGGCGAGCACCTCATCCACGAGGACGGCCTGAAGTTCGGCCTGGACCTCACCCGCCACCAGAACATGGGGCTGTTCCTCGACATGCGCCTGGGCCGCCGCTGGGTGCGCGAGCAGGCTGCCGGTCTGCGCATCCTCAACCTGTTCGCCTACACCTGCGGCTTCTCGGTAGCCGCCCTGGCCGGCGGCGCGGCCCAGGTGGTCAATCTGGACATGGCCCGCGGGCCCCTGACCCGCGGTCGCGAGAATCACCGACTCAATGGCCATGACCTGGGCAAGGTCAGCTTTCTCGGCCACGAGCTGTTCAAGTCTTGGGGCAAGGTGCGCAAGCTGGGGCCCTATGACCTGGTGATCGTCGATCCGCCTAGCTTCCAGCAGGGCAGCTTCGCCCTGACCAAGGACTACGCCCGCATCCTGCGCCGCCTGCCCGAACTGCTCACCCCCGGCGGCCGGGTGCTGGCCTGCGTCAACGACCCCGGCGTGGGCGCGGACTTCCTCATCGCCGGCATGGCCCAGGAGGCCCCCGAACTGGCCTTCGTCGAGCGCCTGGCCAACCCGCCGGAATTCGCCGACGAAGATCCCGAGGGCGGGCTCAAGGTGCTGGTGTTCCAGCAGGGACAAGTGTCGTAGGTTGGCGCTGAGCGCAGCGAAGCCCAACGGTGCCCAGGCTCGACCCCGTCTTGTCGGGGCTCGACGGTGGAGCCGTCTCAACCCAACCTACGTCGGGGTTCGTCTCAACCCTGCTTCGGCAGTCGCCGATAGAGCTGTTCGACCTTTTCCCGGGCCCAGGGCGTGCGGCGCAGGAAGGTCAGGCTGGACTTGATGGAGGGCTCATGGGTGAAGCAGCGCAGCGGGATGCGCCGACCGAGTTCTTCCCAGCCGTGATGCTCCACCAGGCGGGTGAGCAGGGCTTCGAGGGTGATCCCTTCCAGGGAGGCGCGGGGCTTGTCGGACATCGGCAGGGCTCTGGGTGAGGGCAGGGCAGTGTAGCCGTTGCGACGTCGCACTGCGCAGCGAAGCGGTCGCCCGCCTGCCGAACGATGCTGTTCGATAATCGAACTGTTAGTCGATTATCGGATTGTTTGCGCCGTTGGGGCTTTGTAGTCTGACCCCAGACCGCCGCACCGGGCGGCGCCGACAACAAAGACGCGAGTCGACAATCCATGGCCCAGATCCTGTCCCTGAGCGAAGCCATCCAGCGCTTCGTCCACGATGGCGAGACCGTCGCCCTCGAAGGCTTCACCCATCTCATTCCGACCGCCGCCGCCCACGAGCTGATCCGCCAGAATCGGCGCGACCTGACCCTGGTGCGCATGACCCCCGACCTGGTCTATGACCTCTTGATCGGTGCCGGCTGCGCCAAGCGGCTGATCTTTTCCTGGGGCGGCAACCCCGGGGTCGGCTCCCTGCACCGGCTGCGCGATGCGGTGGAAAAGGGCTGGCCGCATAAGCTGGAGATTTCCGAGCACAGCCACGCGGCCCTCGCCAATGCCTATGTCGCCGGTGCCTCCAATCTGCCGTTCGCCGTGCTGCGCGGCTACCAGGGCTCGGACCTGGCCAAGGTCAATCCGGACATCAAATTTATCGCCTGCCCCTTCACCGGCGAGCAACTGGCCGCGGTGCCCAGCGTGCGCCCGGACGTCACCGTCATCCACGCGCAAAAGGCCGACCGCCAGGGCAACGTGCTGATCCAGGGCATCCTCGGCGTGCAGAAGGAAGCGGCCCTGGCCGCCCAGCGCTGCATCGTCACCGTGGAGGAGATCGTCGACGACCTCCAGGCACCGATGAACGCCTGCGTACTGCCAACCTGGGCGCTCAGCGCGGTCTGCGTGGTGCCGGGTGGGGCGCATCCGTCCTATGCCCACGGCTACTACGAGCGCGACAACCGCTTCTACCAGGCCTGGGATCCGATCGCCCGCGATCGCGACACCTTTACCCAGTGGATCGACACCTACATCCGCGGTACCGCGGACTTCGCCGCCTTCCAGGCGAAGCTGGCTGCGGAGGCCTGAATCATGAGCGACTTCACCACCAATGAAATGATGACCGTGGCCGCCGCGCGCCGCCTCGGCAATGGCAGCGTCTGCTTTGTCGGCATCGGTCTGCCGTCCACCGCGGCCAACCTGGCGCGCCTGACCCATGCGCCGGACGTGGTGCTGATCTACGAATCCGGCCCCATCGGCGCCAAGCCCTCGGTGCTGCCGCTGTCCATCGGCGACGGCGAACTGGCCGAGACCGCCGACACCGTGGTGCCCACCGGCGAGATCTTCCGCTACTGGCTGCAGGGCGAACGCATCGACGTCGGCTTTCTCGGCGCGGCCCAAGTCGACCGCTTCGGCAACATCAACACCACGGTGATCGGCGACTACCACCAGCCCAAGGTGCGCCTGCCGGGCGCCGGCGGCGCGCCGGAGATCGCCGGTTCGGCCAAGGAGGTGCTGATCATCCTCAAGCAGTCGCACCGCAGCTTCGTCGACAAGCTGGCCTTCATCACCTCGGTGGGCTTCGGCGAGGGCGGCGATCACCGCCAGCAGCTGGGCCTGCCGGGCAAGGGCCCGACCGCCATCATCACCGACCTCTGCATCATGGAGCCGGAAGCCGGCACCCACGAATTCGTGGTGACCGCCCTGCATCCCGGGGTGACCCGCGAGCAGGTGGTGGCCGCCACTGGCTGGGCCCTCCGCTTCGCCGACCAGGTCGCCACCACCGAGGCGCCGACCGCCACCGAACTTGCGGCCCTGCGCGATCTGCAGGCGCGCACCGCGGCCGCTCACGGCGGCCAGAAAGGAGGCGAGGAATGAGTCGCCCCGTCTATATCTGCGACGCCATCCGTACGCCCATCGGCCGGCTTAACGGCGGTCTCTCGGCGGTACGCGCCGACGACCTGGCGGCCATCCCGCTCAAGGCGCTGCAGGAACGCAATCCCCAGGTGGACTGGACGGCCGTGGACGAGGTGTTCATGGGCTGCGCCAACCAGGCCGGCGAAGACAACCGCAACGTGGCACGCATGGCGGTGCTGTTGTCGGGACTGCCGGAAACCGTGCCGGGCGTGACCCTCAATCGCCTCTGCGCCTCGGGCATGGAAGCGGTGGGCCAGGCCTACCGCGCCATTGCCCTCGGCGAGATGGACCTGGTGATCGCCGCCGGGGTGGAATCCATGACCCGCGCGCCTTATGTAATGGGCAAGGCCGACAGCGCCTTCGGCCGCGGCCAGAAACTGGAAGACACCACCCTGGGCTGGCGCTTCGTCAATCCGGCGCTGAAGGAAGCCTATGGCGTCGACAGCATGCCGGTCACCGGCGATAACGTCGCCGCCGACTATGGCGTCAGCCGCGCCGACCAGGATGCCTTCGGCCTGCGCAGCCAGCAGCGCGCCGCGGCGGCCCAGGAATCCGGCTACTACGCCGAGGAAATCGTCCCGGTGACCATCAAGGGCAAGAAGGGCGACGTGGTGGTCGAGCGTGACGAACATCCGCGTGCGGACACCACCGCCGAGGGCCTGGCCAAACTCAAGCCAGTCAACGGCCCGGATAAGACCGTGACCGCCGGCAACGCCTCGGGTCTCAACGACGGCGCCTCGGCCATCATCCTGGCCTCGGCGGAAGCCGTGAAGAAGCACGGCCTCACGCCACGTGCCAAGGTGCTGGGCATGGCCAGTGGCGGGGTGGCGCCGCGCATCATGGGCGTCGGTCCGACCCCGGCGGTGCGCAAGCTGCTCAAGCAACTGGACCTCTCCATCGAGGCCTTCGACGTCATCGAACTCAACGAAGCCTTCGCCGCCCAGGGTCTGGCCGTCTTGCGCGAGCTGGGCGTGGCCGACGACAGCCCCAAGGTCAATCCCAACGGCGGCGCCATCGCCCTGGGCCATCCCCTGGGCATGAGCGGCAACCGCCTGGTGCTCACCGCGGTGCACCACCTGGAAAGGACCGGCGGCCGCCTGGGACTCGCCACCATGTGCGTGGGCGTCGGCCAGGGGCTGGCGCTGGCGGTGGAGCGGGTGGACGGAGTCTGAGGCTTTGTCGCTGGGGCCATCGCGGCCGCGGGCCGCTCCTACAGGTGACGTAGGAGCGGTCGCTACGGCGCACCGGCATGGCCGCGATAGCCAGAGCTGATCCTAGAGCGGTCGCTTCAGCAACCTACCAAGACTTCATCCGCCCCTAGCCTCTATCCATGCCCACACCTCCTGTAACCGCGTGTGTCTCTCCTGGTCCGATGGCGGTAGGCTGTCCTCCATCAATCCATACCTATAATTAAGGATCTCCATGAGCACTCACCCGCATTACAGCTTCGAGGAGCGCAAGAAGCGCATCTTCGCCATCGTCGGCGCCTCGTCCGGCAACCTGGTGGAATGGTTCGACTTCTACGTCTACGCCTTCTGCTCCATCTACTTCGCCGCCGCCTTCTTCCCGAAAAGCGATCCCACCGTGCAGTTGCTGAGCACCGCCGGCGTCTTCGCCGCGGGCTTTCTCATGCGGCCCCTGGGCGGCTGGATCTTCGGGCGCATCGCCGACAAGTACGGCCGGCGCACCTCCATGGTCATCTCCATCCTGATGATGGGCGCCGGCTCCCTGGCCATCGCCTGCCTGCCCACCTATGCCAGCATCGGCGTCGCGGCGCCGGCCCTGCTGCTGCTCGCGCGGTTGCTGCAGGGCATCTCGGTGGGCGGTGAATACGGCACCACCGCCACCTACATGAGCGAGGTGGCGCTGCGTGGCCAGCGCGGCTTCTTCGCCTCCTTCCAGTACGTCACCCTGATCGGCGGCCAGTTGCTGGCGGTGCTGGTGGTGGTGATCCTGCAGCAGGTCTTGAGCGACGCCGACCTGCGTGCCTGGGGCTGGCGG
>Ga0302349_1002844_pt1 | contig 10568 bp, 8 predicted proteins | sample PhyAR1_FD_202176 | JGI IMG/M metagenome (GOLD analysis project Ga0302349, IMG submission 202176) | Leaf surface microbial communities from alfalfa plants in UC Gill Tract Community Farm, Albany, California, United States - DLSL A.R1... | ecosystem: Host-associated > Plants > Phyllosphere >...
GGGCCGGCCATCCATCCAACGCGCCAACCGGTCATGGCGTAGGTCTTGGCGACGCCGTTGAGGATGACGACGCGGTCTTCCAGCTCCGGAGCCAGGGTGGCGATGGAGCTGAAGCTGGCATCTCCGTAGGTCAGGTGCTCGTAGATTTCGTCGGTGACAACCCACAGGCCCTTGGAAGCTGCCCACTGGCCGATCTCGCGAACCTGCTCTGGCGAGTACACCGCGCCCGTAGGGTTCGACGGCGAAACGAATAGCAGCACCTTGGTGCGATCGGTCAGCACGGACTCGAGCTGCTCCACAGTGACCTTGTAGCCCTGTTCCGGGCCTGCGAAGATCGAGACCGCCTTGCCGCCGGCCAGCTGAATAGCTTCAGGGTAGGTGGTCCAGTATGGAGCTGGAACGATGACCTCGTCGCCTGGATCGAGCAAGGTGGCGAAGGTGTTGTACACGGCCTGCTTGCCGCCGTTGGTCACCAGGACCTGGGATGCGGAGATCTCATAGCCGGAGTCGCGCAGGGTCTTTTCCGCTATGGCTTCGCGCAGCTCTGGAAGGCCAGCAGCAGGGGAGTAGCGGTGGTTCTTCGGATCTGTTGCAGCTTTGAGCGCAGCTTCAACAATGTAGCCGGGCGTTGGGAAGTCAGGTTCACCGGCACCGAACCCGATGACTGGGCGTCCAGCGGCTTTCAGGGCCTTGGCCTTGGCGTCGACGGCGAGGGTCGCGGATTCGGAGATTGCGCCGATGCGGCGAGAAATTCGAGACATGTGAGAATTCGTCCTGAAGTCTATGGGGACAGCTGTTGTTTCCCAGTTTAGTTCCCTGCACCCCAGATCAATCGACCATGAGTGAAAATGACATCAACGCGGATCAATGGGCGCTGATCTATGCGTTCTGCGCCACACCATGGGTTGTCAGTTCGACATTTGCGATTTCGTTGCGTAAAGTTATTTCTCGTTGCCGAGACATCGCAACGGAACAAGCTTGATGCTTTTATCCGCTAAGATGATCTAGGTGGGAGCGAGAAAAGCTCCGAAGGGTAGTGGCGCAATTGGTAGCGCAGCGGTCTCCAAAACCGCAGGTTGCAGGTTCGAGTCCTGTCTGCCCTGCGCAGTAGCGATTTTTGTCGCTCAGCGAATTACTCACGTCACGGTGTGTTGTGGTCGGTCAGGCTACGACGCACCGTGATTGTTTCAACTGGCCAAAAAAATTGAAACGAGGAAGAACGTGACCGAATCTGCTCTCAACTCTGGAAAGAGTAAGCAGAAGAAGGGCTTTTTTGCCCAAATCATGCTGTTTTTCCGTCAGGTAATCGCGGAACTTAAAAAGGTAGTCACCCCGACCCGTAGCGAATTGCTCAATTACTTCTTGGTAGTTGTCGGATTTGTTGTCGTGGTGATGCTGATCGTGACAGCCCTGGATTTCGTCTTTGGGCAAGGTTCGATCCTCCTGTTCACTAAACAGGTAGAACAGTAAGTTTAGTTGCCTCGGAGGTATAATCGCCCCCGAGGCAATTTCAGTGTCATTCAGTCAAAGAAAGCAGGAGCTGCAGTGTCCGACAAGGAACTCGAACCGCAGATTAATGACGAGGTCGAAAACGAGTTCGTTGAAGCCGACAGCGATCAGGTAGATGCAGCCGCTGAGGTTGATATCGACTCGACCGAAGCCCCAGCCGCAGATGCTGAAGATGCCCAGGTTGCTGAAGTTGAATCTGACGAAGATGCTCAGGTTGCTGAATCTGACGTAGAGGTTGAAGAAGCCGACGCCGAGGAATCCGGCGAAGACAAGGTTGCTCGCCTCAAGGAAGAATTCCGTTCGAAGCTGCGCCGCCTGCCTGGTGACTGGTTTGTCATCCACACCTACGCCGGCTACGAAAACCGCGTCAAGGTGAACCTGGAAACCCGTATCCAGACCCAGGACATGGAAGAGTTCATCTACGACATCCAGGTGCCGATGGAAGAAGTCGTTGAGGTCAAGAACACCCAGCGCAAGATCGTCCGCCGCGTGCGCATCCCGGGCTACGTCCTGGTTCGCATGGAGCTCACCGACGCTTCGTGGGGTGTTGTTCGACACACTCCAGGCGTCACCGGTTTCGTTGGAAACGCCCACGATCCCAACCCGCTGAACCTCGACGAAGTGTTCTCCATGCTTGAGCACACCGTGGTCGATCCAGTAGAGCAGCCATCGGCTTCCAAGCCTGGTCGTGCTCCAATCACTGAGGTCACTGTGGACTTCGAGGTTGGCGAATCGGTTATCGTCAACGATGGTCCATTCGAAACGATGCCGGCCACGATCTCGGAAATCAAGCTGGATGCAGCTCAGCTGGTGGTACTGGTTTCGATCTTCGAACGCGAAACCCCAGTGACCCTGAACTTCAACCAGGTCACCAAGATCCAGTAGTATTAAGTCTTCGTGCCCCATATCGGTCGCTTATCGATGTGAGGGCGCGTTTGGCTGTCGCGCCACGATAGCCAGATCCCCGTGCCACGCTCCTGTGCCGCGGGAAACGCAAGAGTAAGAAGGACCCGACATGGCCCCAAAGAAAAAGGTCACCGGACTCATCAAGCTGCAGATCCAGGCAGGTGCTGCTAACCCAGCTCCGCCAATTGGTCCAGCCCTTGGTCAGCACGGCGTCAACATCATGGAATTCTGCAAGGCTTACAACGCAGCGACCGAGTCGCAGCGCGGTAACGTGATTCCAGTTGAAATCACCGTCTACGAAGACCGTTCGTTCACTTTCATCACCAAGACTCCTCCTGCAGCAGAGCTGATCAAGAAGGCTGCTGGCATTGCAAAGGGTTCGGGCACTCCTCAGTCCCTGAAGGTTGCAAACCTGACCCAGGCACAGGTTGAGGAAATCGCCACCTCCAAGATGGCTGACCTGAACGCAAACGATCTGGCTGCCGCAGCCAAGATCATCGCCGGTACCGCTCGCTCCATGGGTGTGACCGTAGAAGGCTAATTCCGCCTTCCGCTGTTCACCTGGTGAAGAGCAACAAAGAATTTAATCTAAGGCGAAACGATCAGCTGATCGATTCGCCCGTGGCAGGACCGCGCGCGGTCCATATGACCACGACTGCATAAGGAGAAAACGCAGATGGCAAAGCGCAGCAAAGCATACGTAGCCGCCGCGGCTAAGATCGATGCCGACAACAACGTCTACGCTCCGGCCCAGGCAATTGCCCTGGCCAAGGAGACCGCAGGCGAGAAGACCAACTCGACCGTTGAGGTTGCTTTCCGCTTGGGTGTTGACCCACGCAAGGCTGACCAGATGGTCCGCGGTACCGTCAACCTTCCACACGGCACCGGCAAGACCGCCCGCGTGGTTGTTTTCGCTAACGGCGACAAGGCAGAAGCAGCTCGCGAAGCTGGCGCCGACTTCGTTGGCTCGGACGACCTGATCGAAAAGATCCAGGGCGGCTGGGTTGACTTCGACGCAGCAGTTGCTACCCCTGACCTGATGGGCAAGGTTGGCCGCTTGGGTAAGGTACTGGGTCCTCGTAACCTGATGCCAAACCCTAAGACCGGTACCGTAACCATGGATGTTGCCAAGGCAGTTACCGACATCAAGGGCGGCAAGATCGACTTCCGCGTCGACAAGCACTCGAACCTGCACTTCATCATTGGCAAGGTTTCGTTCGACCAGAAGCAGCTGACCGAGAACTACGCAGCAGCTCTTGAAGAGGTATTGCGCCTGAAGCCTTCGGCTTCGAAGGGCCGCTACATCTCGAAGGCCACCCTCGCAACCACCTTCGGTCCAGGCATCCCTGTTGACCCGAACGTGACCCGCGTCGAGGCCTAAGCCTAGTAGCTTAATCAATTGAGGGAGCATGCCGATTGCCGGCATGCTCCCTCAGTGTTTAACCGGCGATTCCAGCCTGTTCCGCGAAGCCCGTGTGCAGATAGGAAACCATAATTGCCGGTGATAGGCTTGGACTGCCGAGTAATTCGGACATCTGTGTATGGATCCCCCAAGGCTATACACCGATGAGGCTTAGAAGTTCCCCAAGCTTCTAGGCCCGACGGGACTTATTGCCCGTGTTCCCCAAGCGCAGGTAAATAAGTCCCGTCACCCCAAACCACTTCTAAGTGATCAGTATCATGATCCTGGGTCCAGCTTCGATTTGCTGTGCCCCGATGATCTGGCTTAGACTGGAACTACCGAAGACCGTCGGTTGAACAATTGGATTCCCAATGTTCCTAAAGGTCCGCAAGGACAACCAACGCAGGTTACATAGATTTGCTTTAACTTGAATGAGTTGAACTGCCCTGTGCTCCTGCGCGGGGCTATTTTTATGGCCTCGCCGGTTTTGAAACGGTACCGAACAAATCCCCGGAAGGAGTGTTATGGCAACCCCGAGCAAGACTGCAGCGATTGAAGAAATCACTGCGGACTTTAACGAAGCAACCGCGGCTGTCTTGACCGAATACCGTGGGCTTACCGTTGCACAGCTCAAGGATCTGCGCCGCTCGCTTGGTCAGGAGACCAAGTACGCAGTTGTGAAGAACACCTTGACCGCAATCGCAGCTAAGAACGCTGGCATCGATGCATTCGATGAGCAGCTTTCCGGCCCAACTGCTATCGCCTTCGTAAAGGGCGACGCTGTTGCTGCTGCTAAGAGCCTCACGGAATTCGCCAAGACCAACGACAAGCTGGTTATCAAGACCGGCTGGTTCGAAGGCAAGGCGCTGGACCAGAGCGGCATCGCTGCACTGGCCGCACTGGAATCCCGCGAAACCCAGCTCGCTCGCGTTGCTGCAGTACTGCAGGCTCCGGCCTCCGCTGCTGCTCGCGTCGTCGATGCACTGCGTGCAAAGCTCGAAGAGGACAACGGCGGCGCTGCTGCCGAGGAAGCTCCGGCAGAAGCCTAAGCTTTCGCGATCTCTCGCAACGTAATCCCAAATTCATTAGGCCCCCGGGCCAAAACCGAAAGGACGCCGACCATGGCGAAGCTCAGCAACGAAGAGCTGCTTTCCGCATTCAAGGAAATGACCATCATCGAGCTTTCCGAGTTCGTTAAGGAATTCGAAGAGACCTTCGACGTAACCGCTGCTGCTGTTGCAGTTGCCGGTCCTGCTGCTGGCGGCGAAGCTGCTGCAGAAGAGAAGACCGAATTCGACGTTGTTCTGGAATCGGCTGGCGACAAGAAGATCGCAGTGATCAAGGAAGTTCGCGCAATCACTTCCCTGGGCCTGAAGGAAGCCAAGGAGCTCGTTGACAGCGCTCCAAAGGCTCTGCTTGAGGGTGTTGCAAAGGACGCTGCCGAGAAGGCTAAGGAAGCTCTGGAAGCTGCCGGCGCTACCGTCACCGTTAAGTAAGTTCTGCGGTCACTCGCAACTTATTGCCAAGGGGTTCACAGGCGAAAGCCTGTGGGCCCCTTGGCCGTTAACTGGTACTTTCATCTGAATTGTTTTATAACGTTTCTATTAACAGCGTTTATTCAAGTTCAATGTATATGCTAAATAGGTGTCGAATTCTCTAGCTCCCCGGACCCATGCAACTGCGCCGAGACTTGGTCTATTGGACGCACTGCGTATCACCGCTGCTCTGATAGTGGTGTTCTACCACTACACGGCTTGGGGACATGACCACTGGGGGACCAAGGCTCCAGAATTCTGGCCGGTGCTCTCGGAATTCACCCGGTATGGCCAATTGGGAGTGCAGCTTTTCTTCTTGATTTCAGGCTTCGTGATCCTGATGTCCTTGCAGGGCAAAAACGTCATCGGATTCATCGGATCACGTGTCGGAAGGCTCTATCCAGCCTATTGGCTGGCCGTCATTGCCGCAGCAGTGCTGTCATTGAAAATCTGGCCAGCGGGCAACGACGGGCGAACCGCCAGCGATATCCTGCCAAACCTGACGATGATGCAGTCGGCCTTCAACATCCAGGACCTCGATGGCGTCTATTGGACGCTGTGGGTTGAGCTGCGCTTTTATATCCTGCTCGGCCTGCTGCTGGCCCTCGGGCTGGTCAAGAACAAGCACATTATGTGGTTGTGCGCGTTGTGGCCGGCCATTGGCCTCTATCTTCACTTCACCCAGCTGGATAAGGTTCAGGACTGGTTCGCCGGCCAATATGCCGCCCTCTTCGCCGCCGGCATGATGATGTACTTGATCTACCAAAACGGCCACACGCTCCTGCGCTGGCTGCTGCTGATTCTTGATACCGCAATCGCCGCATTCTTCACCGGAATCAAGGGCCGCTTCGATGCTGGCTATCTTTCCGGACTCGACGTTCCAGCGTGGCACTTCCAAGTGCTCGCGGTGGTTTGCGTAGCCATTTTGGCGGTATGCACGCTGACGCCGCTCAAGCACATTCAGGCACGATGGATGGCCGTTGCTGGTTCGCTGACTTTCCCGCTATACCTTTTCCACCAGCTGTGGGGCTGGTGGATCATCGAAGAACTTCATGGCGTCATGAACAAGTACGTGCTGCTCTTCGGATTGGTTGTGTTCATGCTGGGTTGGGCGTACCTGGTAGCCCGATTTGTCGAGCGGCCAGTTGGCTTGCCATTGCGCAACGCCACGATCACGACGCTGAACGTCACCTCCGAATGGGTCAAGAAGGCGATGAGCCGTCCGCCGCTATCTATTCCGGAGCCGAAATATCAGCAATCGTGGCATCAAACCCGGTAACCAGATCCTGCGGGTGAACCAGCAGCCCGTGGCCACGATCGCCGCTGCCGAGCCCGATATGCTCAGGTACCGGCTCCTCGAAAACGCTGGCATCGATGTACACCGGAAGTACCGAATGCGAGCCGAAGGGGGTAATGGTTCCGCTTTCGTAGCGCGTGACATCCCAGGCAACGCCGGAATCCGGCAGCGAGAGCTTGTTGACGCCCAGCTGGCTGCGCAATTTTGCCCAGTCCAGCTTGCGGCCTCCGGGAATCAACGCGAAAACGAAGGTGTCATCAGATTTCTTGATCACCAGGGTCTTCAACAGGTGGGCGGGCAGGATTCCCAAGGCCTCGGCCGCCTCCTCCAAGGACTTCACCTTGTCGCGCGGTACCAGCTCAATGGGGATGTTTCGGCGCGAAGCGTCGAGCGTTACTCGGGTCAATGCTTCGTCGGACTGCAACTTGTTCATTGGTTCTCCTGAGCGTCGATGTTTGCCCCAGCATAGTCATAAGGGAGTGAAGATTCCATGAGGCACGGGTGCATGTCCCGACGGGGTTCAGCCATCTGCCCACCGGACAGGGCGCGGGAACGGAACTGCTGCAAGGACTGGTCCGAAGGGGAATGAAAAATTTCGATTGCGGATGATCCGCGGGGCGCCGAAGGGTTGTCAGATGCGGCAAATTCGGTGATGTGACAAAACGCATATGGCTTCGGGCAAACAGTCATTTCGCGTGGCTGATGTGCGCGTCAAGCGTTCCACGGCAGTAGCGTATCTGCCAAGAATCTGCGGGATCAGTAGGCTAAACGCGATCAGGGGAGTAGGGCGGCGAAGCCGGGGGAGCCAGCGGTTTCTCGGGGAATTGGCATCGCTGGGGCCGGGCATAATCCAGGGGCGAAAACTATAGCACGGATTTGTGCACCGAGTATCGACAACCGGAAATTACTCCGGTAGAGTAGAAATTTGCGCCTTACTGTTTGCGCGCGCGACCTTCATATAGCGGTGGGTTCGTGCGGTCCCAAAAGAGGAACTGTCCTATGGCAGGTACCTTAGCACGGTAAGCGTTCGGAAACCTGACGGTCTTTGGAAGGATCCATCTTGGTCGCCTCGAGCAACCCTAACAACCAAACCGCTAGTTCGGCTCGCGATGCTGCATACGCTGGCCGACTTTCTTTTGCAAAGATTCACGAACCACTTGAAGTGCCTAACCTGCTGGCATTGCAGACCGAGAGCTTTGACCGCCTCGTCGGCAACCAGAACTGGGTAGAGCGTCTGGCCAAGGCAGAAGCCGCTGGCGACTTCAGCGTGCCCAACACCTCGGGCCTGGCTGAAATCTTCGAGGAAATCTCCCCGATCGAGGACTTCCAGGACACCATGTCCTTGAGCTTCTCGGAGCCGGAGTTCGCTGATCCCAAGTACTCGATTGCCGAGTGCAAGGACCGCGACGCCACTTACTCGGCACCGCTGTATGTCAAGGCCGAATTCATGAACAATGAAACCGGCGAAATCAAGCAGCAGACCGTGTTCATGGGCGATTTCCCGCTGATGAGCGAAAAGGGCACCTTCATTATCAACGGCACCGAGCGTGTCGTTGTGTCCCAGCTGGTTCGCTCCCCAGGTGCTTACTTCGAGTCCGCACCGGACAAGACCAGTGACAAGACGATTTACTCGGCACGTATCATCCCATCGCGTGGTGCATGGTTCGAGCTGGAAATCGATAAGCGCGACCAGATCGGCGTGCGCCTCGACCGCAAGCGCAAGCAGTCGGTCACCGTGCTGCTCAAGGCCCTGGGCTGGAGCGAAGAGCAGATCCTGTCCGAGTTCGGCCAGTACGATTCGATGCGCGCCACCTTGGAAAAGGACAGCATCAAGGACCAGGACGAAGCGCTGCTTGATATCTACCGCAAGCTGCGTCCAGGCGAGCCCCCAACGGTCGAGGCCGCTCAGGCACTGTTGAAGAACATGTACTTCGAGCCTAAGCGCTACGACCTGGCCAAGGTTGGCCGCTACAAGATCAACCGCAAGCTAGGTGTCGAGACCCCGGTTAACGCCGAGAATGCATCGGTGCTGGCACTTGACGATCTCGTTGCCATGATCCGCTACCTCGTTGCGCTGCACGCCGGCGAGAAGACCGTTCAGGGCACCCGCAAGGGCGAGATCGTTGACATCCCGGTCAACGTGGATGACATCGACCACTTCGGCAACCGTCGCATCCGCGCCGTGGGCGAACTGATCGAGAACCAGGTCCGCACCGGCCTGTCCCGCATGGAGCGTGTTGTGCGCGAGCGCATGACCACCCAGGACGTCGAGGCGATCACCCCGCAGACCCTGATCAACATCCGCCCTGTTGTGGCTGCCATCAAGGAGTTCTTCGGAACCTCGCAGCTCTCGCAGTTCATGGACCAGAACAACCCGCTGGCCGGCCTGACCCACAAGCGCCGCTTGTCGGCTCTGGGCCCAGGCGGCCTGTCCCGTGACCGCGCAGGCATGGAAGTTCGAGACGTTCACCCGTCGCACTACGGCCGCATGTGTCCTATTGAAACTCCCGAAGGCCCGAACATCGGTCTGATCGGTTCGTTGGCAACCTACGGCCGCATCAACGCCTTCGGTTTCATCGAAACCCCATACCGCCGCGTGTCCAACGGTGTCGTCTCCAATGAGGTCGACTACCTGACCGCAGACGACGAGCTGCAGCACTACATCGCACAGGCCAATGCGCCTCTGGATGAGAACGGCCGCTTCTTGGAAGAGACCGTTCTGGTTCGTGAAAAGGGCGGTGGCGGCGAGCCTGTTATCGTCGACGCGGCTGAAGTGACCTTCATGGACGTTTCGCCTCGCCAGATGGTGTCGGTAGCTACCGCGCTGATTCCATTCCTCGAGCACGACGATGCCAACCGAGCACTGATGGGCGCCAACATGCAGCGCCAGGCTGTGCCGCTGCTGAAGTCGGAGCGCCCGCTGGTTGGTACCGGCATGGAGAAGTTCGCGGCAGTTGACGCCGGCGACTCCGTGGTGGCTTCCAAGCCAGGTGTGGTCACCGAGGTCTCGGCTGACCTTGTGGTTGTCATGAACGATGACGGCACCGAGTCGATGTACCCGATCATGAAGTTCGCACGCTCGAACCAGGGCAACGCCTACAACCAGCGCGTCCGCGTGTCCGAAGGCGATCGCCTGGAGTTCCAGTCGATCATCGCCGACGGCCCGTCCACCGACTCCGGTGAGCTGTCCCTGGGCAAGAACCTGCTCGTGGCATTCATGTCCTGGGAAGGCTACAACTACGAGGATGCGATCATCCTCTCCCAGCGCATGATCTTCGACGACGTGCTCACCTCGATCCACATCGAAGAGCACGAAGTTGACGCCCGCGACACCAAGCTCGGTGCCGAGGAAATCACCCGCGACATCCCGAATGTCTCGGAAGACATCCTCTCCCAGCTTGATGACCGCGGCATCGTCTACATCGGTGCCGAGGTTGAAGCCGGCGACGTGCTGGTTGGCCGTGTCACCCCTAAGGGCGAGACCGAGCTGACCCCGGAAGAGCGCCTGCTGCGTGCCATCTTCGGCGAGAAGTCCCGCGAAGTCCGCGATACTTCGCTGAAGGTTCCGCACGGCGAGTCCGGCACCGTCATTGGTGTCCGCATCTTCGACCGCGACAACGACGATGACCTTTCCCCTGGTGTCAACCAGCTGGTCCGCGTCTACGTTGCCCAGAAGCGCAAGATCTCCATCGGTGACAAGCTCGCTGGCCGCCACGGTAACAAGGGTGTTATTTCCCGCATCCTGCCACTGGAGGATATGCCATTCCTCGAGGACGGCACTCCGCTGGATATCATCCTGAACCCGCTGGGTGTGCCAGGCCGTATGAACGTCGGCCAGGTTATGGAAATCCACCTGGGCTGGGCTGCCAAGCAGGGCTGGAAGATCGAGGGCGAGCCTGAGTGGGTTCGCGATCTGCCG
>Ga0302349_1002849_pt1 | contig 10557 bp, 9 predicted proteins | sample PhyAR1_FD_202176 | JGI IMG/M metagenome (GOLD analysis project Ga0302349, IMG submission 202176) | Leaf surface microbial communities from alfalfa plants in UC Gill Tract Community Farm, Albany, California, United States - DLSL A.R1... | ecosystem: Host-associated > Plants > Phyllosphere >...
GGCTGTTTGCAAGAAAAGTGATTTGGCCAGTTGTGGCGGATTGCATAGAAGCAATGCCGGAGATGACGATATCGCCATCTCCGTGCAATTCTGCATCCAACTGCTGGGCTAAATCAGCCAGTCGAATAGATGACATCAATTATTTAACCTGTTTCAGCACGTCGGCAGTGATGTCTTTTGCGTTTGATGCATAAGCCACCGCGTTAGCGTCGATTACGACGTCGTAGCCATCGCTGTCAGCGACTTTCTTCACGGCATCCTGAATACGGCTCAGCAGCTTGTTACGCTCTTCCATCTGACGACGGCGATTATCCTGCTCGAAAGCCTGCGCTTTAGAGGAGAAGGCTTCACGCTGCGACATCACGTCTTTTTCCATACGGCTGCGTTCGCTGGCCTTCATGGTAGAACCGTCACGCTGCAGACGCTGCATTTTGGTTTGCAGATCGCGTTCCTGGCTCTGCAGTTCGGTGGCGCGGCCTTTGAACTCATTTTCCAGCTGTTTAGCAACAGTCGCACGTTGCGGTAACTGTTGGAAAATGCTGGACACGTTTACCACTGCAATTTTGTCAGCAGCCTGAACACCAGCGGAAACCGCTAAAGCAAGACCCAGACCTGCGGCACACAACAACTTTTTCACTATAAACTCCTTACCATCAACGTTTGTGTCAGCGACACAGTGTTTGCCCCGGAACAGCAACATGAGCTGCCCGGTAGCAAGACTTCAGCTATGCATCCTTGCTCAGAACATTACCAGGTTTTACCAATGTTAAACTGGAACTGCTCTGACTTGTCTCCATCAATTTTCTTGATCGGCTGGGCGTAAGAGAACACCAGTGGGCCGAGCGGCGACATCCACTGCAGCGCAACACCGCTTGATACGCGGATATTGTTTGGATCGCTGTAGTCCGGAATACCCGCTGCACGCGTTTCCGCCGTATTTTCCCACTTGGTATCCCACGCCGTACCGGCATCGACAAACACCGAGGTACGGACCGAGTTAGCATACTTCTCGCTCAGGAACGGCGTTGGCGTAATCAGCTCCAGGCTGGCTATCGCCATGGCGTTACCGCCCACCGCATCATCCGACTTACAGACACCGTTTGGATCGGCGATCCGGCAGTTGGACGAGTTATTATTGTAGTACGCAGCCTTCGGACCAATGGTATTGGACTGGAAGCCACGAACGGTGCTGGAACCACCGGCATAGAAGTTCTCATAGAACGGCATCTCTTTGCCGTCGAGACCATCGCCATAACCGACACGACCACGGCCTAACAGCACCCAGGTGCGATCCTGGTTAATCGGCACATATTGCTGAGTATCCAGCGTGGCCTTGTAGAAGCTGTTATCCGAGCCTGGAATGGTGACCTTACCGTTCAGGTTGGTCCGGTTACCGGAGGTCGGGAAGAAACCGCGATCCAGGGTGTTATAGGTCCAGCCGTAGTTGAAGGTGAAGTCATCTGCTGAGAAATCCCCTTCGTCATTGAGCTGCTGCGGCTTGCCGACCGAATTAAGATAACGCCACATCGCAACCTGCGGCTGCATGTTTGACAGGTCATTATGGACATAGCCCAGACCGACACGCAGGGTGTTGTTTTCATTAATCGGGAAGCCAAGCGTTCCGTCTACACCATAACTTTTGTTGGTATAGTCAGAAAGGTCAGCGTTGTCTGCTTTAAAGTCGTTATAGAACAGACGACCACCCAAACTGACACCGTCAACGGTGAAGTAAGGGTCAGTCAGCGAGAACTCGGCATAGGTCTGGTAGTCGTTTTTGGTACCGCTGATGCCAACGGTATTACCGGTGCCCAGCCAGTTGTCCTGCGTAACGCCGACCTGGAAGCTGACGCCACTTTCGGTGCCGTAACCGACGCCGAAGTTAAAGGTACCGGTGTTACGCTCTTTAACTTTGTAGACCACGTCAACCTGATCAGGCGAACCGGGCACACGCTGCGTATCGACATCGACGGTTTCGAAGTAGCCGGTACGGTTCAGACGCTCTTTGCCCTGCTCAACCAGATCGCTGCCCAGCCATGCCCCTTCCATCTGACGCATTTCGCGACGCAGCACCGAATCTTTCGAGGTGTCGTTGCCTTCGAAACGGACGTTACGGACATAGTAGCGGTTGCCGGCATCCACGTTGATATGCAGTTTTACCGTCTTATCGGCATCGTTGATCTCTGGCTGAGAAACCACGCGCGGATAGGCGTAGCCATAGCGACCCAGCAGCTTCTTGATGTCATCTTCCATCTTCGTGACTTTCGCGCCGTTATACAGCTCGCCCGCCGGAATCTTGGTCAGATGTTCAATTTCTGCTGAATGGCCTGCCATGCTGCCATTGACGATCACGCCAGCGATTTTGTACTGATCGCCTTCGGTGATGTTGACCGTAATGTAGATGCCCTTCTTGTCCGGCGTCAGGCTGACCTGCGTGGAGTCGATGTTGAAGCGGGCATAACCGCGATCGAGATAGAAGCTGCGCAGGGTTTCAAGGTCGCCCGCCAGTTTCTGTTTCTGGTATTTACGATCGCCGACCACGTTCCACCACGGCACTTCATCGCGCAGCTGGAAACGGGAGATCAGTTCATCGGAACTGAAGGCTTTGTTCCCGACGATGTTGATCTGCTGAATCTTGGCAGAGACACCTTCGGTGAACACCAGTTTCAGATCGACACGGTTACGCGGCAGCGGCGTAACGACCGCTTTCACGCTGGCAGTATATTTACCGACGCTGTAGTAGAAATCTTCCAGTCCCTTCTCAATGGAAGAGAGCATGGTACGGTCCAGCGCTTCGCCGACGCGTACACCAGAGGCTTCCAGATTTTGTTTAAGCTGATCCTCTTTCACCGCTTTGTTACCGGTGAAGGTAATGCTGGCAATGGTAGGACGTTCTTTGACCTGGACAATCAGCGTTGTACCGTCTCGCAGGACCTGAACATCCTCAAAGTTGCCAGTAGCGAACAGCGAGCGAATGGTATTTCTGACATCATCGTCATTCACCGTATCGCCAACCCGTACTGGCATGCTCAGCAGAGCCGCGCCGACGGCGACTCGCTGCAGCCCTTCGAAATGAATATCCTTCACCACGAAATCGTCTGCACCGTAAACGGTGGCGCTGCTAAACAGCAGCGACGCTATGAGCAACTTTTTCATCGCCATCGTTATTATGCGTTTTCCTAACACATCCCTCGAATGTTCGCGTTTCCGCGATTACAGACGGGAGAAATCATTGAAAAGTGCAAGCCCCATTAACAGCACCAGTAAAATCGAACCGATGCGATAACTAAAGTCCTGAACTCGCTCGGACACCGGTCCACCTTTGATCTTTTCGATCGCCAGGAAGAGCAAGTGCCCACCATCTAAAACCGGCAGAGGAAACAGATTGATGATGCCCAGGTTGACGCTAATCAACGCCAGAAACATCAGGTAGTAAATCAACCCATACTCTGCTGACAATCCTGCACCCTGCGCAATTGAAATTGGTCCGCTCAGGTTGTTCAGCTTTACATCACCGGTTATTAACTTGCCCAGCATAGAAACGGTGAGCTTCATCAGTTGCCAGGTTTTTACACTGGCTTCGCCGATTGCCGCAAACGCGCCATACTGTCTTACCGTTTTATACTCTTCTGGCAGTGGAACAATTCGGGGAATGACGCCCGCAAACCCTTCCGCTTCGTTGCCAGGTTTCGCCTCTGGCGTCATCGTCAGCGTGATGTTGTCACCGCCGCGATCCACCTCAAGCGCCATGCTTTTGCCGGGATTATCCCGGACCTGAGCGACAAAAGCCTGCCACTGCGATAATGGCTGACCATCGACTTTAACGATCCTGTCGCCTGCTTGCAAACCGGCTTCACTGGCTGGCGAGTTCGCCTGAACTTCGGCGAGGGTGGTTTCTATCTGCGGACCGCGCGGACGAATACCCAATGCCACCACCGGGTCCTGCTTATCAGGTTCAAACTGCCAGTTACGTAAATCCAGCGGCTTCTGTTGCGTGGCCTCTTCGCCGAAACGCGCCACGGTTAAGGTGGCAGTGCTGTCGCCGATTTTACCGACCAGCGCCATGCGTACAGCATCCCAGTCAGGCGTTTCGATACCGTCAACCGCCTTTAGTTCCATGCCAGGCTTAATTTGCGCTTCTGCAGCCACCGAACCGTTTAAAATTTCGCCAACGACCGGACGTACGCCAGGCACGCCGTGAATAAACACAACCCAGTAAGCAAAGATGGCGAAAAGGAAATTGGCGATGGGACCGGCCGCAATGATCGAGGCTCGTTGCCAGATAGCTTTGTTATTGAACGCCTGATGGCGCAGCTCAGCCGGTACGCTTTCAACGCGTTCGTCGAGCATTTTGACGTAGCCGCCGAGTGGGATCAGCGCGATAACAAATTCGGTGCCGTGACGGTCGCGGCGCTGCCAGAGTGACTTACCGAAACCGATGGAGAAGCGCTCGACTTTGACACCGCAGCGGCGAGCGACCCAGAAGTGGCCAAACTCATGTACGGTAATCAACACGCCCAGCGCGACGATAAAGGCGACAAAACTCCAGATTATACTCAACATCGTTGCCTGTCCTTAAAGGGTGCGGAACACCAGCAGCAGTAAACAGGCAAACACCGGCACTGCCGCCGTCAGACTATCGATGCGATCCAGAATGCCGCCGTGACCGGGAATCAGGTTGCCACTGTCTTTAATCCCCGCTTCACGTTTGAACATGCTCTCGGTCAGGTCACCCAGCACCGAGGCCAGCGTGGCAATAATCGCGCAGATCACCAGCGTGCCGGCTGATACCGTCAGCGGTGCCAGCGTGGCAAAAAGCAGTGCAATCAGCGCCGACGACACCAGACCGCCAAGAAAACCTTCCCAGGTTTTACCTGGAGAGACTTTCGGTGCCAGCTTGTGCTTACCAAACATTTTGCCAAACATGTAGGCACCCGAATCGGCGCCCCACACCAGCAACATCACAAACAGCAGCCACCAGGCACCGGCGAAATGGTCGGTATCGTAATGATACTGACGCAGCGCCATCATGCCCCAGAAGAAAGGCACCAGCGTTAACACGCCAAACAGTAAGCGGAGCGGACGCGAATGGCGCCAGAACGACGCCGAAGCAGGATAGGAGAGCACCAGCAACAGCGCAACAACCCACCACACCAGCGACGCCCAAAGCGAGGTCGCGACCTGCGGCAGATGCACATCATGTTGATAAGGTGGCAAGGTAAACAGCATCAGCGCCAGCAGCAGCCCACAGAGCACGGCCAGCCAGATGCGTTGTTGACGGGACGCCATGCCAGCCAGTTGCCCCCATTCCCAGGCAGCCAGCATGCAGATAACGATGGTGGTAATAGCAAAACCCACCGGCGGTAACCAGAACAGAGCAGCAATTACCAGCGGAATTAATATCAACGCGGTAATCAGACGAGACTTCAGCAAAGGTTACCCCCAGATTGCTCAGGCGCCGCCTGGTGCAGCGCCGCCAAAACGACGCTCCCGCAGAGAGAATGCATTCAGTGCACCTTCAAAAACGTGTTCATCGAAATCCGGCCAGAGCACATCGGTAAAATAGAATTCAGCATAGGCAATTTGCCACAGCAGGAAGTTGCTAATCCGATGCTCTCCCCCGGTCCTTATCACTAAATCCACTGGCGCCAGCTCATGCATACAGAGCTGCGACGTCAGGCTCTCTTCGGTAATCTGGTCAGGACGCAGTAAACCTTCCTGTACCTGTTCTGCCAGTTTTTTCACGCCTTCGATAATATCCCAACGGCCGCCGTAGTTCGCAGCGATGTTGAGCGTCAGGCCATCATTATTTGCGGTCAGCGCCTCAGAACGACGAATCCGCTCCTGAATACGCGGGCTGAACCGGCTGGTATCGCCAATGATGCGTAAACGGACATTGTGCTTGTGCAGGCTCTTTACTTCACTGTCGAGCGCCCAGACAAACAGCTCCATTAATGCGGTGACTTCCTGCGCCGGACGGCTCCAGTTTTCACTACTGAAAGCATAGAGCGTCAGCGCCTCAAGGTTATTACTCACGGCAAAACTGACCGCGCGGCGAACCGATTTCACGCCCGCTTTGTGGCCGGAAATACGCAATTTTCCCTGATTTTTGGCCCAGCGACCATTGCCATCCATGATGATAGCGACGTGGCGCGGACCGGTTTCCTGCTGGTCATCAGTGTTGTTGTGATTGTTAGACGACATAACGCGTACTCTATTCCTTTCATCAGAAATGCTGTGGTTTCTGAATACATTGCGCCCGATCTAAATCCTGACACCTTATGTCAGGCTACACCGAATCCGGTGACAGACCGTGAAACGCGAGCCAGCGACTATACCATTTTCACCTGAAGCGAACAAATGGCCTCATAACGATCGGCGTCACGACGTGAAGCGCGACAACATTTCTGTCGCCAGCGCGCGTGCGGTGCGATCGATTTCAAGGACAGCGTCCACCGAATCCGGTTCCGGACACGCCTGTGCCGCCAGCACAGCGCTGTTCAGCGCGGCGATGTCGGTAAAGCGAATCTGGTGATTCAGGAAAGCCGCAACGGCAACCTCGTTGGCAGCATTGAGCGTGGTGGTCGCCGCCTGCCCTGCTTCACAAGCGTCAATCGCCAGCTTCAGACAGGGGTAGCGACCAAAATCAGGTTCTGCAAACGTCAGCGCCGACATGCGGGTGAAATCCAGCGGCGTGACGCCAGCGTGAATACGCGCAGGCCAGGCCATGCTGTGGGCAATCGGCGTACGCATATCGGGAGAACCCAACTGAGCCAGCACGCTGCCATCGCAGTATCGCACCATGGAGTGAATCACCGATTGTGGGTGCAGTATCACTTCCATCTGCGCTGCGCTGGCATTAAACAGCCAACGGGCTTCAATGTATTCAAGACCTTTATTCATCATGGTGGCCGAATCAACGGAGATTTTTCGCCCCATTGACCAGTTCGGATGTGCACAGGCCTGATCCGGCGACATGGCGCTAAGATCCGCTAAATCTGTGTCACGAAAAGGACCACCTGATCCCGTAAGGATAATCGACTCAATGCCGTTATCCTGCAGGTCAGCGTAACCTAACTGATGCTGGATGGTAGCCGGTAAACTCTGAAAAATGGCGTTATGCTCGCTGTCGACCGGCAGTAATTGAGCATTATGATGGCGCACCGCCTCCATAAACAAACGGCCGCAGGTGACAAGCGATTCTTTATTCGCCAGCAGCACGGTTTTGCCGGCGCGGATCGCTGCCAGCGTCGGCAGCAGACCGGATGCGCCGACAATTGCCGCCATCACCTGATCGACCTCATCCAGCGCTGCCAGCTCACAGGCTGCCTGAACGCCGGAGAGCACTTCAGTGTTTACCTTGAGTGCTCTCAGTCGCTCACGCAACGCGGCTGCTGACGTTTCGTCGGCCATTGCGGCATAGCGCGGATGGAAAGTGGCACACTGTTCGGCCATCAGCGCTACGTTTTGGCCGGCAACCAGCGCCGTAATCTGGTAACGCTCCGGATTGGCGCGCACCACCGCCAGGGTACTGGTGCCGATCGACCCGGTTGAGCCCAGCAGAGTTAATCGCTTCATGATGCTATCCATGTGAAGTCAACAGACGTGCCCGCAGGCACAATGTAAAACGCCGCCAGATGTCGCATTCATACGAATACCTCTCTGTACGGCGTTTTGTCCGGCAGTGATGGGATTAGAAATCCATCAGCTCCGTCTCTTTTTCTGACAGTGCAGCATCAACTTTCTTGATGTGTGCATCGGTCATTTTCTGAATTTCATCCTGCGCACGACGCTCGTCGTCTTCGCTGATCTCTTTATCTTTCAGCAGCGCTTTGATTTTATCGTTGGCATCGCGACGGACGTTACGTACCGACACGCGGCCCTGCTCGGCTTCGCCGCGCACGATTTTGATCAGGTCTTTACGGCGCTCTTCCGTCAGTGCAGGCAGCGGAACACGAATATCCGTGCCGGCTGAACTTGGGTTCAGGCCCAGATCGGAGGTCATGATCGCCTTTTCGACTGCCGGACCGAGGGAGCGATCAAACACGTTGATTTTCAGCGTGCGTGAATCTTCCACGGTGACGGAGGCGAGCTGACGCAGCGGCGTTGGCGTACCGTAATATTCGACGACGATGCCGTCGAGCAGCGAAGGTGAAGCACGACCGGTGCGCACTTTGCTGATGGTGGTTTTGAATGCTTCGACGCATTTGTCCATGCGCGTATCAGCATCTTTTTTGATGTCGTTAATCACGTTGAAACCCTTGGATTCGGTTTGACCTGGCCAGTTCCGGCATAACCGGAAGCGGGATCGATAATCATCGATAATCCTGACTGGTGCGCGATGCGTTATCATCGCGCTGACAGAATATACCTTATTTTATCTCGCCTCGGGTATTAATGCGTAATCAGGGTGCCTTCTTTTTCACCCATCACTACGCGACGCAGTGCGCCAGGTTTATTCATGTTGAAGACGCGGATCGGCAATTTATGGTCACGCGCCAGAGTGAAGGCGGCAAGATCCATCACTTTCAGCTCCTGATCCAGCACTTCAGCGTAGGTGAGCTGTTCATACAGCGTCGCGTCCGGGGTTTTCACCGGGTCGGCAGAGTAAACGCCGTCAACCTTGGTTGCTTTCAGTACCACGTCGGCTTCAATCTCAATGCCGCGCAGACAGGCAGCAGAGTCAGTGGTGAAGAACGGGTTACCGGTACCGGCAGAGAAAATCACCACGCGGTTGTTGCGCAGCAGGCTAATCGCTTCCGCCCAGCTGTAGTTGTCACAGACGCCGTTCAGTGGAATTGCCGACATCAGGCGTGCGTTCACATAGGCGCGGTGCAGTGCATCACGCATTGCCAGGCCGTTCATCACGGTCGCCAGCATTCCCATGTGGTCGCCCACGACGCGGTTCATGCCCGCCTGTGCCAGGCCTGCGCCACGGAACAGGTTACCCCCGCCAATCACAACGCCAACCTGGATGCCCAGTTCAACCAGTTCTTTTACCTCTTGTGCCATACGGTCAAGCACACTCGCGTCAATACCAAAACCTTCAGCGCCTTGCAGGGCTTCGCCGCTCAGTTTCAGCAGGATACGTTGATAAACAGGTTTTGCGTTGGTCGCCATGGTCAGTTCTTCCTGGAAGATAGGGTGATAAGGAGAAGTAAAATCTGATCGATCATCCGCTTACCGCAATCAAATTGCTATTGGGATGAAACTGAAAACGTGTCTGTTGCGGTTCACAGACAAAAAAGAACCGCCTTCTGGCGGTTCTTTCAGAGCATTAAGACTGTTTGGACATGGCTGCAACTTCTGCAGCGAAGTCAGACTCAACTTTCTCGATGCCTTCACCCACTTCGAAGCGGATGAAATTGATGACGTCAGCGCCCTGCTCTTTCAGCGCCTGGCCAACGGTTTTGCTTGGGTCGATAACGAAAGCCTGACCGGTCAGAGAAACTTCGCCGGTGAATTTCTTCATACGGCCTTCAACCATCTTCTCTGCAATCTCTTTTGGCTTGCCAGACTGCATCGCGATGTCCAGCTGAACCTGGTACTCTTTCTCTACCACGTCGGCAGAAACGTCTTCTGGCTTAACAAACTCAGGCTTGCTCGCCGCAACGTGCATCGCGATCTGCTTGATCAGATCTTCGTTTGCGCCAGTGGTTGAAACCAGTACGCCGATACGTGCGCCGTGCAGGTAGCTGCCCAGCTCTGCGCCTTCCAGGATTGCCACACGGCGGATGTTGATGTTCTCACCGATTTTAGCAACCAGCGCAACGCGCTCTTCTTCGAATTGCGCTTTCAGGACTTCAACGTCGGTAACGCGATCCGCTGCAGCCGCATCCAGAACTTTGTCTGCGAATGCCTGGAAACCACCATCTTTCGCAACGAAGTCAGTCTGGCAGTTCACTTCCAGAATCACGCCGTAGTCACCAACGATTTTGGTTTTGATTACGCCATCAGCAGCAACGTTGCCTGCTTTTTTCGCTGCTTTGATTGCGCCAGACTTACGCATGTTCTCAATCGCCAGCTCAATGTCGCCGTTCGCTTCAGTCAGCGCTTTTTTGCAATCCATCATGCCAGCGCCAGTACGCTCACGCAGTTCTTTTACCAATGCAGCGGTAATGTCAGCCATTCCAGAATCCTCGGTTCGTGCCCCGGTACGTTTGCACCCACAGACACTTATTTGCGGAAAATTTACTCTGTCCCGCTGTCCCGAAGGGAGCGTGACAGACTTAGATAAAATAAAGGGGCCAGCATTGGCCCCTTACAGATCACATCTGAATACTAAGGGCTCTTATGCAGAGCAAACCTTATTAAGCGTTTTCTAAAGACGCTTCTTCAGCTTGCTCAGCCAGGTCCTGAGAACGGCCTTCGCGCACGGTGGTCGCAACGGCAGTCAGGTACAGGTTTACAGCACGGATCGCATCGTCGTTACCTGGGATAACGAAATCAACGCCATCTGGATCTGAGTTGGTATCAACGATAGCAAATACCGGGATACCCAGGTTGTTTGCTTCTTTGATTGCGATGTGTTCGTGGTCGGCATCAACAACAAACAGCGCG
>Ga0302349_1002860_pt1 | contig 10524 bp, 10 predicted proteins | sample PhyAR1_FD_202176 | JGI IMG/M metagenome (GOLD analysis project Ga0302349, IMG submission 202176) | Leaf surface microbial communities from alfalfa plants in UC Gill Tract Community Farm, Albany, California, United States - DLSL A.R1... | ecosystem: Host-associated > Plants > Phyllosphere >...
ATAGTTTTATCGAACTATTGATTGGATTTTGCGATTGACCGCCTGCGCATCGTTACACGGAGAATAATCATAATGAAGTCAGAAACTGAAGCATGCCGCGTGAAAACACGGCATAGCGAGTACTCGTTAGCTCTACCTGTTATCGCCTTAGTTGTCCTGACTCTGTGGGGCAATACTCAGAGTTTACCCGCCGTCGCTGGCATTAATATTCTCGCGCTGATCGCTATATTGAGCAGTGCGTTTAGCGTAGTGCGTCACGCTGACGTGCTGGCACACCGTTTAGGTGAACCGTACGGCTCATTAATTCTGAGCCTGTCCGTGGTTATTCTAGAAGTGAGTCTGATTTCTGCGTTGATGGCCACCGGTGATGCTGCTCCGGCGCTGATGCGCGATACGCTTTACTCCATCGTAATGATCGTCACCGGTGGTTTGGTTGGTTTTTCATTGCTGCTCGGTGGTCGTAAATTTGCCACCCAGTTTGTGAATCTGGCCGGTATTAAACAGTATTTAATTACGCTGATCCCGCTGGCGATCATCGTTTTAGTGTTACCGATGACCTTCCCCGGTGGCAACTTCACCACGGGTCAAGCGCTTATGGTGGCAGCTATTTCCGCCGCGATGTATGGCGTGTTCTTGCTGATCCAAACCAAAACGCACCAAAGCCTGTTTGTTTACGAGCATGAAGATGACGGCGATGATCCGTCCGACCCACATCATGGCAAACCTTCGGCTCACAGCAGCGCATGGCACGCCGGTTGGTTAGTGGTGCATTTGATTGCCGTTATTGCGGTCACCAAGTTCAATGCGAATCCGCTCGAAAGCCTGCTTAGCACGCTGAATGCGCCGCAGCAGTTCACCGGTTTCTTGGTTGCCCTGCTGATTTTATCGCCGGAAGGATTGGGGGCATTGAAAGCCGTATTGGCCAATCAGGTGCAGCGCGCCATGAACCTGTTCTTCGGTTCAGTGCTAGCCACCATCTCATTGACGGTGCCTGCGGTCACGATTATTGCGACCTTGACCGGCCAGCCGCTGATCTTTGCGCTGGATGCACCACAGGTGGTGGTGATGGTCGCCGCATTGATGCTGTGTCAGGTTTCATTTAGCACAGGACGTACTAACGTTCTGAACGGTGCCGCTCACTTGGCTCTGTTTGCGGCTTACCTGATGACGATATTCTTGTAACTGATTCAAACTGAAAAAACGGCGCCATTATCGCGCCGTTTTTTATGACTCGCGAATTTCACCCTGCACGCTTATCCTAATCGCGACAGCATAACTCCCGTCACAATCACCAAACTGGCGGCGATCCTTGCTTTCCCCATCGGCTCTTTCAGCAACCACACCGAAAATATCATGGCGAATAGCACGCTACTTTCACGCAGCGCGGCAACAACGCCGATTGGAGCCTGCGTCAACGCCCAAATCACAATACCGTAGGCCAGCAGTGACATCGTTCCACCGGCTAAACCCACCCGCCAATTGCGTTTAATCTGCCCCCAGGTTCTCCCTCGCTGATGCAGCCATAACAACGGCAGCATAATGATGCCGTTGAGCGTAAACAGCCACAGCGTATAGGTCAGCGGAGCTTCAGCGGCGCGGGCTCCGGCGCCATCTGACAGCGTATAGCCTGCGGTAAACATGGCGGTGATTAAGGCATAGCGCACGGCTTTACCATTCAATTTTCTGCGCCCGCCACCGCGTAGCGCCATTAGCAGCACGCCTGAAACCAACACCAGCGCACCGATAACGCCTAACAGAGGCGGATATTCACGTAAAAAAAACGCGCTGAGCATCATCGCCAACAGCGGCGCACTGCCGCGCGCCAACGGGTAAATTTGACCGAGATCCCCTTGACCATAAGCACGGCTGAGAAACAGACAATAGCCGGTGTGCAGCACCAGAGAGAGTAACAGCCACGGCAGCGATGAGAGATTCGGTAAGCCGACCCACGCTAAGCCGCACAGCGACACCGCGCCGGAGAAAATCGCAATCAGCGCCACGCCAACAAAGCGTTCCTCACCGATTTTAACAAGAGTATTCCAGCTCGCATGCAGCAATGCGGCACACAGCACCGCCAGAAAAACCGGGGTCGTCATACCAACTTCTCACTAAATTAATCGAGATACCAACAGCATAAAGTCTCCACGCTGGATTGTCATAAATACGTCATAGAAGTGTTATGTGTAGGCGATTAAATAAGCAAGGCCACCCGAAGGTGGCCCTGAGAACAAAATTGGATGGGGAAAAGCTTATTGGTATGCGTTTAAGGTGCGCTGGCAAAGCGCCGAGCGAACGCAGTCTTGGCTGTCGAAGCGGATAATACTGACCATCCCATCCTCGGTGAAGCGTTGCAGCGCATCTTCGAGGCCGGATTTCACTCCGCGAGGCAAATCACATTGCGTAATGTCGCCGTTAACCACCACGGTGACGTTTTCTCCCAAACGGGTGAGGAACATTTTCATCTGGCTAGCCGTGACGTTTTGCGCCTCATCGAGGATCACAAAGGCGTTTTCAAAGGTGCGGCCACGCATATAAGCGAAAGGTGCAATTTCCACCTTGCCGATTTCAGGACGTAAGCAGTATTGCAGGAATGAGGCCCCTAAACGTCGAACCAAAACGTCATAGACCGGGCGGAAATACGGTGCAAATTTCTCGGACACATCACCGGGTAAGAACCCGAGATCTTCATCGGCCTGTAATACCGGGCGCGTAACGATAATACGATCGACCTCTTTATGGATCAGAGCCTCGGCCGCTTTCGCTGCGCTGATGAAGGTTTTACCGCAGCCTGCCTCGCCTGTTGCGAAGATTAACTGTTTGGATTCAATTGCAGACAGATAAGCGACCTGCGCTTCCGTTCTGGCCGTGACCGGCGCGTTATCACGTTTTTCCCGCGCCATGCCAATGGTTTCGATACCACCCATCTGAACTAGAGAGGCAGCCTGATCTTCCTCGCGCTGACGTTGACTACGACCATCACGTTTGACCACACGTTTAGCCTCACGACGCGCTCTGATAATAGCTTTCTGTTTTCCCATTTTTGGCACCTTACAGTTGGTTTCAATCGTCATTCCACGTTTCATGAACGAACTGTCACTCGCTTAGCTGAGAACCTCCTCATAGGATAGAGACGTGCTGAATACGAACCCACGCACGAAGCCAATCCCTGCGGCGCGCAGTCGTAACCGATAAAATGTAGACAGAGGAATAGATAAATTTTTCGGGGAAGAAAGCCGTGACGCCCATCTTGCTGCGTCGACTTTTTGGCTGTCAGAGACAACCTGTTGAGTGGTACTGATTTGACATCGTGCTAGCCCAGGTAAGGACTGTTTCATCCGCGCTCCTCACAAACCTGCTGGTTCACTCACCTGCGTTGATGTGAATACTTCCGTCGCCTCATGAAAATATACTGCTTAATAATGACAGTATAATGACAATGTTAATATTTTCACCATTTATTGTTAATAAAGATTTAACTTTACTATTAATTCTCTGACAGCCAGCCAAAAGCGCCATAATTATGTTATAAACGTGGCTAATATTCTCTCTATTACGCGGCTTCATGAAATTAACCACCTACACCGATTTTGGCTTACGCGCACTGATGTACCTGGCCTCAATGCCCTACGGCCAGCGCACCAGCGTGGGCGAAATTGCTACCCACTACGATATTTCGCGTAACCATATGGTCAAAGTGGTCGCGCAATTAGTGGGGTTAGGCTATATCCATGCGGTACGCGGTAAAGGCGGCGGCATCGAACTGGGAAAACCCGCGGCAGAGATTAATATCGGTCAAGTCATCCGTGCATTAGAGAGCAATCTCAGCGGTATTGACTGCAATTCACCCGGCTGCAAACTGATAAAAGTTTGCAAGTTACAGGCCGCGTTAAAAGTGGGTATGGAAGCATTTTTAACGGCAATGGAAGACTTCACGCTGGCCGATCTGGTGAGCAATCGCGGCGAAATTATAGCCATTCTGGGAATACCCGCAGAGTAAAAAGCATCAAGGCGGGAAACTTTTCCCCGCCGTGATAAAGGAACCCTCAGGTCGCCACAAACACCTCGGTGCTATGCCAGCCTTAGGTGATTAGAAGCCTAAACTTCCCAGCAAATCGTCCACCTGCTCTTGGTTCGCCACAATGCCTGGGCCGTTTTGGTTCATCTGCGGGCCATTGAGCAAACCATCGTTGTCACGTTTCGGCTTCGCCGTAACATCTGGAATATTTTCTACCAACACCGCCAGCAGCTCTTTTTCGATCTCTTGTACCACGCCCATCATGCGCTTGATAACTTGCCCCGTCAGGTCTTGGAAATCCTGTGCCATCATAATTTCAAGCAGCTGAGCATGCGTGAACGCCGTGTGCTCTGGCACCGCGGCCAAGTAGCCACGGGTGTCAGAAACCAATTCGCGCGCATCAGAAAGCTCGATAGGATTTTCAAACCACTCATCCCAACGTACTTTTAAATCTGTCGCCTCTTTTTCTAGCGTCGTTTGACGTGGCTGCGCTGCTTCAACACAGTTTAAAGCACGCTCTGCGGCCTGAGCCGTCATCTGCACCACATAATCTAAACGATCGCGGGCGTCTGGAATCGCTTCTGCCGCCTGAGCAATAGCCTGATCCAGCCCAAGCTCTTTTAGGCTGTCGCGTAGCATGCGGGTTAAATGCCCAATCCGAGCAATAATATCGTTGGCCGTGGCCGCATCAGTTGCTGGCATAGGATGTTCGTTCATTGTGACTCCTTAGATCCCCAACTTTTCAAAAATCTTATTCAGCTTTTCTTCTAGCGTTGCTGCCGTAAACGGCTTAACGACGTAGCCGCTGGCACCTGCCTGCGCTGCTGCAATAATGTTTTCTTTTTTCGCTTCCGCGGTCACCATCAATACCGGTAATGTTCCCAGACTGCCGTCGGCGCGAATCGCCTGCAACAGCTGCAGACCATCCATGTTGGGCATATTCCAGTCAGAAACTACAAAATCAAACGCCCCTGCGCGTAGTTTGGTTAACGCGTCCGCGCCATCTTCCGCTTCTTCTACATTGTTAAAACCCAGCTCTTTAAGCAGGTTTCTTACGATGCGGCGCATTGTGGCAAAATCATCGACAACCAAAAAACGCATATTCTTATCCGCCATACTGACTCCTCAAAAGTCCCCTCGCTAGGGGACGTTAAATACGCAGCGCCTGTCCGGCACTAATTTGCGTCAGCATCCGCTGACTGACTTGTTGCAGATCGACCACTTCATCGACGCCGCCCGTTAAAATGGCCTCTCTCGGCATGCCAAATACCACACAGCTGGCTTCATTTTGCGCGATGGTATAAGCCCCTGCCTGATGCATTTTGAGCATCCCCGCCGCACCATCGTTGCCCATACCGGTTAAAATCACCCCTACCGCATTGCGTCCTGCATAGCGCGCCACCGAGTCAAACAGCACATCCACCGAAGGCCGATGACGGTTAACCGCCGGGCCTTGATGCAGGCGCACAATATAGTTGGCACCGCTGCGTGCCAGCTCTAAATGCATATCTCCCGGCGCAATATAGGCATGCCCTGGCAATACGCGTTCACCCTCTTCGGCTTCTTTAACGGTGATTTGGCATAGCTTGTTTAATCGCTCGGCAAATGAACGCGTAAACCCTGGCGGCATATGCTGGGTAATCAGCAGAGCCGGGCTGGATGAAGGCAGCGGCTGTAGCACATGACGAATAGCCTCGGTTCCGCCCGTTGATGCGCCAATCGCAATCAGTTTTTCACTGCTGAGCAACGGGGTATGGCTGAGCGTCGCCGGTTTCACCGGCATCGTGCCGCGTGCTGGCAAACGCGCTTTCGCCGCCGCACGGACTTTATCGGCAATCATTTCACTGTAGGCCAGCATGCCTTCGCGGATCCCAAGTTGAGGTTTAGTCACGAAATCCACCGCGCCAAGCTCAAGCGCCCTGAGCGTAATCTCTGAGCCTTTACCCGTTAACGACGACACCATCACTACCGGCATCGGACGCAAACGCATCAGCTTTTCAAGAAAATCGATGCCGTCCATACGCGGCATCTCAACGTCTAATGTCAGCACTTGAGGATTAAATTTTTTGATCAGATCGCGTGCCACCAGCGGATCTTGCGCCACCGCAACCATTTCCATATCAGGCTGGCTATTAATAATCTCGGTCATCAATTGACGCATCAGCGCTGAATCATCAACGCATAACACCCGAATTTTACTCATCGACTCTCCTTGGACAGCCCATACACAGTTTGTCCGCGCAAATAAAACTCTTGGCTGATATGGCTAAAGTTTTCCGAATGCCCCGCAAACAGCAGCCCGCCAGGTTTCAATAGTTTGATAAAACGATTAAGAATACGGGTCTGAGTTTCTTTATCGAAATAAATCATCACGTTGCGACAAAATATAGCGTCAAACGGCCCCGGCAAATCCCACTGTGGTGCCAGCAAATTCAGCATCTGAAAATGTACCCTCTGGGCAAGCTCTGGCCTCACGCGAACGAAGCCTTCCTGCGGGCCTGTGCCACGCAGAAAAAAGCGCTGCAGTTGTGCAGGTGTGAGGTGCTTGGTTTCTTCTTGTCGATAAACACCACGCACCGCCTTCTCTAACACCTGCGTATCAATGTCGCTCGCCCAGACCTGCGGCCCCATTGGCGTTGTGCCCAAGGCTTCCGCGAGGGTCATCGCGATCGAATAGGGCTCTTCTCCCGAAGATGCTGCCGTACTCCACACACAGTAGTTATGTGGTCGCTTACGCGCATGCTCCGCCAGAATCGGGAAGTGGTGCGCTTCGCGAAAGAAAGCGGTTAAATTCGTGGTTAATGAATTAATAAACGTTTGCCACTCTCCGTGGCTCTGACTGCTTTCCAATAACGCCAGATACGCGCCAAAATCATTCAGATTCAAGGCACGTAAACGCCGCACAAGTCGGTTATAGACCATCTCCCGTTTGTGGTCGGCCAACACAATCCCTGCATGTTGGTAGATTAGTTGACTGATGCGACGAAAATGGGCGTCTGCCAGAGGCACTCTCTGCATCATCAATGCAGGTACCTGAGCATCATCGTTTCCTGACTGTGTAAATAAATTCGCCATCACTCACCCAATTTACATTACGCGGGCAGAGTTCCATCGCCCGCGATTAACTACCGTTTAGCCGGTGCTAAATCGGTTGCCATACATCATCTTTGTCCTTGGGCAGCGGCTGTTCATAGCTGGCGATAGGATCATCGATAGCTCGAGCAGCGGGTGCTGATACCAGATGGAACGCGGCAACAGAACGGGTCAGGGCATTTGCTTGCTCTTCCACCGCCTGCGTCGCTGATGCAGCCTCTTCGACCAGTGCCGCGTTTTGCTGCGTCACCTGATCCATTTGTGTTACTGCTAAAGCAACCTGTTCTATGCCTCGGCTCTGTTCATCGGAAGCAGAAGAAATTTCGCCCATGATATCCGTGACGCGAGCTACCGAACGCACCACCTCATCCATAGTGCTCCCGGCGTTTTCAACCAGCTCCGATCCCTGTTTTACCCGGCTGACCGAATCGTCAATCAGCCCTTTAATTTCTTTTGCCGCCTGCGCACTGCGCTGCGCCAAATTACGTACCTCTCCGGCGACCACGGCAAAACCGCGTCCCTGTTCACCGGCGCGAGCCGCCTCGACCGCCGCATTCAGAGCCAAAATGTTGGTTTGGAATGCAATACCATCAATAACGCTGGTGATATCGCCAATTTTCTGTGAACTTGTCGCAATCTCATGCATGGTACGCACCACATTGCCCACGATTTCACCGCCTGACGTTGCCGTTCCCGAGGCTTCTTTGGCCAAACGGGCTGCCTGACGCGCGTTATCGGCGTTCTGTTTTACCGTTGCAGTTAGCTGCTCCATGCTCGCGGCGGTTTCTTCTAGCGAAGCGGCCTGCTGTTCGGTACGCGAAGAGAGATCGTTGTTACCAGATGCAATCTCCTGCAGACCGTTATAAATCGCGTCAGATCCTTGGCGAACGGTTAATACCGTTTTAGCTAGCGATTGCTGCATTTTTTGCAGGCTGCCAAACAACTGGCTTAATTCATTGCGGCCTAATACGTGAATTTCAGCAGAAAGATCGCCTTCGGCAATACGTTCAAAATGCGCCCGCATCGTATTCAGCGGTGAAATCAGCATTTTGCGCAGCCAATACAGCGAGCATAAAATCACGATAATCAGCATTGCTATGGCACCGACCACCATCAGCATAGATAGCGTGTAGGAGCTTTTATTTTCCGTGGCTGATTTTGCCAGCACATCATCTACGTGCTGGGTATAGGCCTGCGTTTGGGCTTCAAATAGGTCTTGTACTTTCTGCGTAGGCTGATCCATAAAACCTTGCAGATTGCCCTGCTCTAATAACGCAATAAGCTCGCGTAGCGTGGTACGCAAATTTTCGTAGCTCGCTTTGGTCGTTTCGGTCAGTTCAATACCTTCTTTAGTGACGCGCGGTATGGCTAGGAACTGATTAAAATAGAGATCCGCTTTTTGCAATGATGAACGGGTACCCGCCATCAGCTCATTTACTTTTTCCTGTGGAACTTTCAACGCAGCTCGCGTACCGGCACGGTTTAACGTGTTACGCGCCTGCAATAAGGCGACCCATGCCTGGTTTAGCGCCTCTCGCTGATCGTTAACGATCTGAACGTTAGAAAAGTTGTTGTTATCGGAACGAATCGACATAAATGACAAGCCGGTAGATCCTAATTGCAGCAGACAGAACATCATCAGCAGCAGGAATAGACTGGTTGATACTCGGATTCGGTTAAACACGATGCTTTCCTTTTAGGCCGGTTAGTTTGTCGGGTACCCGGCGCTTTCACGTTTAATGGTTTCCAACGCATCGGCACCGTGTTGCCAACAACAACGCCAATGCGTGGAAGACATACTCATATTTTCAAGGTGCAGCTCGCTTAAAACATAAAGCACGTAAATACATCTCAGCCTACCTGTGTGGCGGTTTTAACTGCCACACAGACGGTGATCTTCGCCACCGTTTTGCTGTTTAGAACGTCATTGTGAAAACTTAAAACGTTTCCCAATTGTCTCCCGTATCCGCAGCCGCGATACGCGGCGCAGGGGTGGAGATAACCGGTTTAACGCTGCGGCTTTCCGTAATGTCTTCTTTGAAATCTTGTTGGATACGGAAGACAGACACCGCCTGCGTTAGCATGCTGGCCTGCTCTTCCAACGCTGCAGCGGCAGAGGCTGATTCTTCAACCAACGCGGCGTTTTGTTGGGTCACGCGATCCATTTCAGACACCGCCTGACCAACCTGATCAATACCGCGGCTTTGTTCATCCGACGCCGAGGCGATTTCCCCCATGATGTCGGTGACTCGCGTCACCGCGCTGACGATATCGCCCATGGTTTCACCCGCGCTTTCAACTAAGGTGGAGCCGATATCCACGCGGTTGACGGAATCTTCAATCAAACCTTTGATCTCTTTAGCCGCTTGAGCACTACGCTGGGCTAAGTTTCGAACTTCTCCGGCTACCACCGCAAAACCACGTCCTTGTTCACCAGCACGCGCGGCTTCCACGGCGGCATTCAGCGCCAGAATATTGGTTTGGAAAGCGATCCCGTCTATAACGCTGGTGATATCAGCAATTTTTTGTGAACTGCCAGCAATTTCATGCATGGTTTGCACTACGTTAGCGACTACTTTTCCGCCTTTCTGCGCGGTTTCAGAGGCGCTGAGTGCCAAATGGCTGGCCTGACGCGCGTTTTCGGCGTTTTGTTTCACGGTTGCCGTGAGCTGTTCCATGCTGGCGGCGGTCTCTTCCAACGAAGCGGCCTGCTGTTCAGTACGCGATGAGAGGTCGTTATTCCCCGCTGAGATTTCACTCGCCCCGCTATAAATGGCGTTAGCCCCTTGGCGAACGTTACCCACGGTACGCACCAACTCACCCTGCATATGTTTAAGGCTTGCAGCTAGCTGCCCCATTTCATTGGTGCCGCTAACATCAATGCTGCGGGCCAGATCGCCATTAGCGATATGTTTGATACTGCCAATCAAGCGATGTAACGGCACAATCAGCGTTCTGCGGATACCAAACCAGACCAGAATAATAGCGGCAGCAACCAAGGCCAGAACGCCGACTAAGATCCACATCGCCATGCTGTAAGAGCTGTTGTTGTCGTCGACGGCCTCTTGATATAGACGATCGTTTTGAGTCAGATAGGTGACGTAGCTTTTCTCAAACCCGTCTTGGTACGACTGAGTTGGCTGATCGAAAAACTCATTAATTTTACCGGTAGACAATAGCTGGATAAGATCAGAAAGCGCGCCGTGTAAGATGTCGTAATTACGCTTTAATTCGGCAGTCGCATCTTGGCTTTGACGTGGATCGGTTGGCAGCGCCTCATAGTCGGCCCAGCGCCCTTCTGCCTGTTGTAACGTACTTTTGGCAATTTGCAGTAAATCATCGACCGTCGCACCGCTGCCCGTTTTGTTAACATCCATCATGTAGCGAATGCCCGCACGGTTTAGCGTGTTTCGAGT
>Ga0302349_1002861_pt1 | contig 10523 bp, 9 predicted proteins | sample PhyAR1_FD_202176 | JGI IMG/M metagenome (GOLD analysis project Ga0302349, IMG submission 202176) | Leaf surface microbial communities from alfalfa plants in UC Gill Tract Community Farm, Albany, California, United States - DLSL A.R1... | ecosystem: Host-associated > Plants > Phyllosphere >...
TACGCCGGCGAGCGCCAGCGCCGTTGCCTGGTTGTAGAACTGCCAAGGCTCGAGACGGGGTGCATACTCGACGCACCTGTCGAGGAGCTCGCGGGGCGGCTCTGGATCCATTGAGCGGATGCCGCGATAGGGTGCGCGCAGGTCACACGCTCTCAATCGAGCTCGCGAAACGCCGAGTTCGTCGGCCTGTGCGACGCTGAACGGGCGTGCGCTCAACGAAGGGGGAAGCGGGGCAGGGATCCTCATCTCTCGAGGATGTCGCGTCGGCCGTGACGACGACGGCGCGCGGGGGCCGATTGTGGACAGATCCGGCGTTAAGGCGAAATCTGTGGATAATTCTGCGCATTGCGTGTCCCACTAAATGCGGGATTGGCGCGCCCCTTGTGACATCAAGTGGGACACGCCTCAGACCGTGTCCCACCTAATGCGGGATTACGGGCGCCATAACGGCATTAACTGGGACACGCCCGGGGCCATGTCCCACTTAGCGCGGGATTGGCACGGCCGTAGGAGCATCAACTGGGACACGCCCCGCACCGTGTCCCACTAAATGCACGAATAGCGCCCGCATACCTGCACCAAGTGGGACACGCCCCGGAAGGCTACGGGAGGTCCTCCGGCGAGATCACCGGAATGGCGGTGGTCGCGGGCTCCACTCCGGTCAAGCGCTCGGGGCGCAAACGCTTCGTGACGTCCTCGCGGTTCATGAGGCCGGCCTCGACGACGAGGTCGGCGACGTCACGATTCGTGAGCAGCGCGGTCTTCGCGAGCGCCGCGGCGGAGGAATACCCGATGTACGGCGTGAGCGCCGTGATGACCCCGACGCTCTGGCCGACCATCGCGCTGAGCCGGGTGGTGTTGGCGGTGATGCCCTCGACGCAGTTGATCCGCAGCGTGTGCATCGCCTGGCGCAGCCAGATGATCGACTGGAACATCGAGTGCGCGATGACGGGCTCGAAAGCGTTGAGCTGCAGCTGCCCCGCCTCCACGGCCATCGTGATCGTGAGATCGTTGCCCGCGACGGCGAAGGCGACCTGGTTCACGACCTCGGGGATCACCGGGTTCACCTTGCCGGGCATGATCGAGGATCCGGCCTGCTTCGCGGGCAGGTTGATCTCGCCGAGGCCCGCCTGCGGGCCGGAGGAAAGCAGCCGCAGGTCGTTGGCGATCTTCGACAGCTTCATGGCGGTGCGCTTGATCGCCGCCGACAGCGACATGAAGGCACCGGTGTCGCTCGTCGCCTCGATGAGGTCGGTCGCGGTACGCAACGGCATGCCGGTGATCTCGGCGAGGTGCCGCCTGACCGATTCGGCGTATCCGATGGGGCCATTGATACCCGTGCCGATCGCGGTTGCGCCCATGTTGATCTCGTAGAGCAGGCCCGCGTTGTGAGTCTGATGCTCCCAGTCCTCGCGCATCGTCGTGGCGAATCCGTGGAACTCCTGCCCGAGCGTCATGGGAACGGCGTCCTGCAGCTGCGTGCGCCCGACCTTCAGGATGTCGTGGAACTCGTTGCCCTTCGCCCGGAACGCGGTGCTGAGCTTCTCGAGCTCGTCGAGCTGCGACACGTGGGCGAGCAGGATCCCGATTTTCAGTGCGGTCGGGTAGACGTCGTTCGTCGACTGCGAGCGATTGGTGTGGTCTGTGGGGGAGAGGTAGGCGTAGTCGCCCTTCTCCCGGCCGGCCATCTCGAGCGCGATGTTCGTGATGACTTCGTTCGCGCACATGTTCGTCGAAGTGCCGGCGCCGCCCTGGATGACGCCCACCGTGAACTGGTCGTGGAACTCCCCGTCGATCACGCGCTGCGCCGCGCGGTCGATGAGCTCGGCGCGCTTCGCATCGAGGGCACCGACCTCGCGGTTGGCTCGCGCTGCGGCCTGTTTGACCATTGCGAGAGCCGTGACGAGCTCGGGGTACACCGAGATCTCGCGCTTGGTGATGTCGAAGTTCTCCTGCGCTCGCAGGGTGTGGATCCCCCAATAGGCCTCTGCGGGGATCTCCCGCGTGCCCAGGGAGTCGGATTCAGTACGCGTCTTCGCGAATGTCATGCCACCAGGCTAGGCACGCTTCTTCGAGAAATACTCCAGGCGCGCCTCCGGTGTCATCTCCTCGAGCCGGGCGTACCACTCGGGCGTGAAGAAGTCCGACGGATCCGCCGATGCGACCGGGACGACGGTGCTCGTGACCTGATCGTCGTACACGTGAACGAGGTGGAACGACTGTCCCGCGTCCATCCCGTTCACCTCGAGCGCGGGGCGCGCGACGTCCATCGTGTAGCAGCTGGCGGCGGCGACGTGCGTCGGGATCCCCGCGAAGGATCCGCTCATCGAATAGTGCAGGTGGCCGGCGAGGATCGCCCGCATATCGGATCCGCGGACGACGTCCGCGAGGGCCGGCTGGTCCTTCAGATCGAGGATGTCGAACATCGGCACGTGGCTCGGCAGGGGCGGGTGGTGCAGCGCGAGGATCGTGCCGAGCGGCGCCGGCGTCCGCAGCTGCTCGGCGAGCCAGGCCAGCTGCTCCTCGCCGATCTCGCCGTGATGCCAGCCCGGCACGGTCGAGTCGAGCGCGATGAGGCGAAGACCGTCGAGGTCGAGAGCGCTCCGAATGGGATCATGCGAAGCCTCCTCTCCCAGAAGATGGTGGCGCATCTCGGGCCGCTCGTCGTGGTTTCCCGCTACCCAGACGACGGGGATCCCCATGCGCTGCGCGACGGGTTCGACGAGTCGCTTCAGGTCGAGGTATGCCTCCGGCTCGCCGAGGTCGGTGAGATCACCCGTGATGACGAGCGCGTCCGCGTCCCGGATCCGTTCGATGCGCGCGAGCATGGCCTCCAGATTCGCGATCGGATCGAAGGATCCGGATAGCGGCCGATTGCCCGCGATCAGGTGCGTGTCGCTGATGTGGACGAGCGTGCGGCGGGCGGGCGCGCGGTGACCGAACTGCATGGGAGAAAGGCTAACGTTGATCCGGTGACCACTGCGCCAACCCCGAAGAAGATCCCGACGACTCGACAGCATCACGGTCGCGAGTTCGTCGACAACTACGAGTGGATGCGAGAGAAGGAGTCCCCCGAGGTGATCTCACACCTCGAGGCGGAGAACGCATACACCGAGAGCCGTCTCGCGCACCTGGCACCATTGCGCGAGAAGATCTTTGAAGAGATCAAGGGTCGGGTTCGCGAAACCGACCTGTCGGTGCCGATCCGCCGTGGAGACTGGTGGTACTACGGTCGCTCCGTCGAGGGCAAGCAGTACGGGCTGAACTGCCGTGCGCCGATCACCGACCCGGACGACTGGACGCCGCCGAAGCTGACCCCCGATGCCGATGTTCCCGGGGAGCAGATCCTCTTCGACGCGAACGTCGAGGCCGGCGAGAGCGAGTTCTTCTCGCTCGGAGCGTTCGGCGTAACCATGGATGGCACCCGGATGCTGTGGGGCGTCGACCTCGCGGGCGACGAACGGTACACGGTGCGCGTGCGCGACATCGCCACCGGCGAGCTGCTGCCCGATCTCATTGAGGGCATCGCGGGTGGCGCCTCGTTCACCCCCGATGGCCGTTTCATTCTGTACTCGACCGTTGACGACGCGTGGCGCCCCGACCGCGTGTGGTTGCACCGCGTGGGTGACGCCGGCCGCGAGAACGACGTGGAGGTCTTCCACGAGGAGGACGAGGGATTCTGGGCGGGGGCGGGATTCACCCGTAGCCACGCGTTCTTCCAGATCGCGTCGGGGTCGAAGGTCGTCGACGACGTTGCAATGATCCGTGCGGAGGACGTCGAGCGCCTCTACGCGGGCGATGACGACGTCGAGAGCCTCAGCGTCTTCGATCGAGAGGACGGCGTCGAGCATTCGATCGACCACGCCGTCATCGACGGGCGCGACTGGTTCTACGTGCTCCACAATCAGGGGGCGGAGGACTTCACGCTCGTTCGGCTCCCCGTCGACGACCTGGGTGCCGAGCCGGAGGTCGTCATCCCGCATACGCCCGGCGTCCGCCTCGAGGACATCGACTGCCTGCGCGACTTCGCCGTGGTCGAGTACCGATCCGGCGGTATCGCGCGGGTCGGGATCCTCGACTACGCCACGCACGAGCTGCGGGAGATCGCGTTCGACGAACCGCTGTACACGGCCGGCGCCGGCGGGAACGCGGAGTGGGCGCAGCCCACGGTGCGACTGAACTTCAGCTCCTTCGTCTCGCCGTCGCGCGTCCTCGACTACGACGTCGCCTCGGGCGAGCTGATGCTCCGCAAGCAGGCCGAGGTGCTCGGCGGCTACAACCCCGACGACTACGGCCAGGAACGACTGTGGGTGACCGCCGAGGACGGTACGCGGATCCCCGTTTCGCTCGTCTGGAAGCGCTCCTTCGGCGAGCCCGGCGCGGGCGAGCGACCGCTGTTCCTCTACGGATACGGGTCCTACGAGCACTCGATCGATCCCGGCATGGGGGTCTCGCGCCTGTCGATGCTCGATCGCGGCGTCGTCTACGCGATCGCCCACGTGCGCGGCGGCGGCGAGATGGGGCGCGCCTGGTACGAAAACGGCAAGACGCTCACGAAGCGCAACACCTTCACCGACTTCGTCGACGTCGCCCGTCACCTCGTCGAACACGGGTACACCGCACCCGACAAGATGGTCGCATCGGGCGGATCCGCGGGCGGGTTGCTGATGGGCGCCGTCGCGAACCTGGCCCCCGAGCTGTTCGCGGGGATTCTCGCTGATGTCCCGTTCGTCGACGCGCTGACGACGATCCTCGATCCGTCGCTTCCCCTCACGGTCATCGAATGGGAGGAGTGGGGGAACCCGCTGGAGGATCCGGAGGTGTATGACTACATGGCGTCGTACACGCCCTATGAGAACGTGCGGGAGGGCGTCGACTATCCGAAGATCCTCGCGGTGACCTCGCTCAACGACACGCGCGTGTTCTACGTCGAGCCGGCCAAGTGGGTCGCACGCCTGCGCGAGGTCGGGGCCGACGCCCTCCTCAAGTGCGAGATGGTGGCGGGCCACGGTGGCGTGTCCGGGCGCTACAACTCGTGGCGCGAGACCGCCTACGAGCTGGCATGGATCCTCGACACGATGGGCCTCCGCGACGCGGACTAACCCCCTCCGGACCGTGTCCCACTTGTGGCGGTTATGGCGCGGCTATTCCCGCCTAAGTGGGACACGCCTCGGACCGTGTCCCACTTGTAGCGGTTATGGCGTGCCTATTCCCGCACAAAGTGGGACACGCGTACACCCGTGTCCCATCTGGCGCGTTTACTCGGTCGTGACGCAGTGGGTCGTGAGCTCGCCGATGCCCTCGACGCCGACGTGCACCGTGGTTCCGTCCGCGAGCAGCACCTGCGGGGTGCGCGAGTAGCCGGATCCGCCGGGGGATCCCGTTGAGATCAGCGTTCCCGGCAGTAGCGTGATGCCCTTCGAGAGGTGCGCGATGAGCTTGGCGACCGATCGGATCATCTGCCCCGTGGTCGCGTCCTGAAGGTACTGGTCGCCGATGCGGGTCCAGATCTTCAGGGCCTGCGGATCCGGGATCTCGTCGGCGGTCACGACGTACGGGCCGACGGGGGTGAAACCGTCGAGCGACTTGCAACGGCACCACTGCGCCTCGGAGTACTGGATGTTGCGCGCCGAGATGTCGTTGACGACCGTGTAGCCGTAGACGTAGTCGAGCGATTCCTCCTCCGACACATCTCGGGCGGGACGCCCGATGATCACGCCGAGCTCCGCCTCGTAGTCGACCGAGGTCGCGAGTTCACGCGACCAGGTCGTGGTGCCGCCGTGCGGCGCGAGCGAGTTGGGCCAGAGCGTGAAGACCGTGGGGGTGTCGTCGCTCTTGAGGCTCAGCTCGCCGGCGTGCGCGGCGTAGTTCAGCCCCACGGCCATGATCGACGGCGGCGTGAGCACGGCGGGCGCGAACGACACGGCCGCGACCGGCGTGCGCTCCCCGGCATAGGCGCTCGCGGCTGCTTCCACCGCGGCGCGAGCGGCGGATCCGCCGGCGATGAGCTGCTCGATCGTTGCGGGACCGGAGGGGACGAGCTCGGGCACCGGCACGACGCCGTCATCGGTGACGTGCACGAGAACTGGGGTGTCGGACGCGGGCAGGACCGCATGTGCGAAACGCATGATTCCACCGTACATGGCGGGGATCCCGCGGCCGTCTTGTGGAAACCGACGAGAAATTCGTGATCCACAGGGTATTGACAGCCAGGGCGAAACGGGGGATGGTTATCCCATAGACCAGCGCCCGCAGGTTCCCCGGCATCGCCGAGACCCGGTCGCTGGTCTTCCTTTATGCCGACGGGTCGCTCATTTCGCGGAGAGCGCATTCGGTGGCGCGCTCCCGGGGAACGGGGGAAGATGGTCGCATGACTTTCGATCGCACGAAGCCTGAGTTCGACGCTCCCGCGGGCCCGGCCCCCACCGAGCTCGAGATCCGCGACCTCATCGTCGGTGACGGCGCCGAGGCCAAGCCCGGCGCAACCGTCACCATTCACTACGCGGGTGTCGACTTCGAGTCGGGCGAGGAGTTCGACTCCTCGTGGAGCCGCGGCGAGGCCGCGCAGTTCCCGCTCGGCATGCTCATCAAGGGCTGGCAGGAGGGGATCCCGGGAATGAAGGTCGGCGGTCGCCGTCAGCTCACGATCCCGCCGCACCTCGCCTACGGTCCGGCAGGATCCGGCCACTTCCTCGGTGGCAAGACCCTCATCTTTATCATCGACCTGATCGCGGTCTGAGGCCGCGAACAGCGAAGGGGATCCCCGATCGGGGATCCCCTTCGTCGTTCGCGCGTCAGGGCGTCGGGTTGAGCGCGTCGTAGGCTCGCAGGCTCGTCGCGGTGCGGAACAGCATCGCCACGACGCCGATGATGATCATGCCGCCGGCGACGGGCGGAACCCAGTGCGCGAAGAGCGTCGCGAGCACGCCGTAATACATGGCGCCGAGGCGCGGCCCTCCCGTGACGACGACGAGGTACACGCCCTGCAGGCGCCCGCGGAAGTCGTCGGGTACCGCCACCTGAAGCATGGTCTGACGGAAGATAGAACTGATGTTGTCGGCGGCACCGGCCCCGGCGAGGAAGACGCATGCGAGCACGATGAGCGCGATGTTCGGATGCGATTCGTCGACGCGCCCGGGCGAGAGCCAGCCGAGCCGCGCGGCGAGGAGCGTGAGGCCGAAGAGCGCGGTGAACGCGCCGAAGACCTGGATCGAGCGCACGATGCCGTACCCGGCCCGCCGGATCCCGCCGACGCGGCCCGAGAACAGGCTCGACAGGATCGCGCCGACCGCGATCGCCGCGGTCAGCACCCCCGTCGTCACCTCGCCGCCACCGAGGACGAGCACGCCGACGGCGGGAAGGATGGCGACGGGATGGCCGAAGGTCATCGCCGTGATGTCCATGATGAAGCCCATGCGGATGTTCGGCGCCTTCGCCAGGAACGCGAGGCCCTGGCGGATCGAGGCCAGGCCGGGCGTCGTTGACGCGGATCCTTCCGGCCTGAGGGCGGGCAGCGTCCACAGGCCCAAGAACAGCGAGCACATCAGCACCACGTCGATCGTGTACGTGATGGAGTAGCCGAAGGCGGCCACGAGGACGCCGCCGAGCGCCGGCCCCACCATGACCATGAGACCGCCCGTCATGCCGTTCAAGGCGGAGGCGGCGGGGACGAGCTCGGCGCCGACGAGCTTGGGTGTCATCGCCGCCTTCGTCGCGCCGACGATCGTGTTCGCGCACGCGTTCACGATCGAGAGGCCGTAGAGCCACCATTCGTTCGCCGCTCCGGACCACGCGAGGGCGGCGAGCAGGGCCGTGGACGCCCAGGTGATCGTCGCCGCCGTGAGGGCGAGCTTGCGCCGGTCGAAAACGTCGGCGAGCATGCCCCCGTAGAGTCCGGCGATGATCATCGGCACGAGCCCCGCGAAGGCGATCATCGCGACCGCGACATCGCTGCCCGTGAGGGCATACATGTGCAGCATGACGGCCATGATCGTCAGTTGGCCGCCGAGACCGCCCAGCACATTGCCGATCCAGAGCCGGGCGAACGCGGGGTGCTCCGTGATCGGCCGCAGATCGATGAAGTGTGAGGAACGCTGAGACACGAAGCCTCATCGTACGGTAGGCTATGACGGTTGCCGTATTGACGGCCGCGGATAAAGAGAGCTCGCGCATCCTGCGACGGGCACCGCGCAACGAGACGAAAGGGGATCACTTCTATGGCACTTGAAGCTGCAGTGAAGAAGTCGATCATCGAAGAGTACGCGACGCACCCCGGTGACACCGGATCCCCCGAGGTGCAGGTTGCGATGCTGTCGCGTCGCATCTCCGACTTGACGGAGCACCTCAAGGAGCACAAGCACGACCACCACTCGCGTCGTGGCCTGTTCCTGCTCGTCGGTCAGCGTCGCCGCCTGCTCGGCTACCTCCAGCGCGTCGACATCGAGCGCTACCGCGCTCTGATCGCGCGCCTGGGCCTGCGTCGCTAAGACAGCAGGAGCAGAGCCGAACGCAGCCAGCGTTCAATCGACTTCTCGAAAGCCCGTCCCACGGTGTGGGGCGGGCTTTCGTCGTCCCCGGTGGATCCGCGACACGCCGCGGGAATAGATTGATCCGTGCGTGGTTTCACCATGTATATTCAAACGCATGGAAACGGGGAGCGATCTCATGAACGACAACACCACCTGGCAGGGCATGCAGTTCGGCCTGATGAGTGTGAGCGACATCACGCGCAACCCTCTCACGCGCGAGACGCCCAGCGAGGCGCAGCGCATCCGCGACGTCGTGACGATCGCCAAGCACGCCGAGGACGCGGGCCTCGACGTCTTCGCCATCGGCGAGCACCACAACCCGCCGTTCTTCTCGTCGTCGCCGACGACGACCCTGGCGTACATCGCGGCGCAGACCGAGCGCCTGCTCGTCTCGACCTCGACGACGCTGATCACGACGAACGACCCCGTGCGCATCGCGGAGGACTACGCGATGCTCCAGCACCTGTCGGGTGGCCGGATGGACCTCATGATGGGTCGCGGCAACACCGGCCCCGTGTACCCATGGTTCGGCAAGGACATCCGTCAGGGCCTGCCGCTGGCGATCGAGAACTACCAGCTCCTGCACCGCCTGTGGCGCGAGGACGTCGTCGACTTCGAGGGCAAGTTCCGCACGGCCCTCAACGGCTTCACCTCGACGCCGCGCCCGCTCGACGATGTCGCGCCGTTCGTCTGGCACGGATCCATCCGCACGCCCGAGATCGCCGAGCAGGCCGCGTACTACGGCGACGGCTTCTTCGCGAACAACATCTTCTGGCCGAAGGAGCACTACCAGCGCCTCATTAGCCTCTACCGCCAGCGCTATGCCCACTACGGGCACGGCACGCCCGAGCAGGCGATCGTCGGCCTCGGCGGGCAGGCGTTCATGGCGAAGAATTCGCAGGATGCGATCGATCAGTTCCGCCCGTTCTTCAACGCCGCACCGGTCTACGGCAACGGTCCCTCGATGGAGGACTTCACCGAGATGACCCCGCTCACGGTCGGCTCGCCGCAGCAGGTCATCGACCGCTACGCCGCGATGCGCGACTACTACGGCGACTACCAGCGCCAGCTGTTCCTCGTCGACCACGCGGGCCTGCCGCTGAAGATGGTGCTCGAGCAGATCGACTTCCTCGGTCAGGACGTCGTACCGGTGCTGCGGCGCGAGCTGCAGAAGAACCGTCCCGCGAACGTGCCCGACGCGCCGACGCACGCCGCGCTCGTCAAGGCCAAGTACGGTGACAAGGCGCCGCGCCAGCCGCGCCCCAACGCCAACCGTGGCGACAACGTGACGGGCGGATCGCCGTACCAGGACACCGAGAGCGCATTCGGATCGGCGGCCAACCGATGAGCCGCAGGATCGCCGTCGTCTCGGCGGGGCTGTCGGATCCGTCCTCGACGCGCATGCTCGCCGACAAGCTCGTGCAGGCCGTCTTCGAGGCGCTCGATGATCGCGGCGTCGAGCGGGAGGCCCGCGTCTTCGAGCTCCGCGATGTCGCTCACGACATCACGAACAACCTGCTGACGGGTTTCGCGCCGAAGGCGCTCGCCGAGATGAACGACTACGTCGCCAAGGCCGACGCGCTGATCGCAGTGACGCCCATCTTCTCGACGAGCTACTCGGGCCTCTTCAAGAGCTGGATCGACGTGCTCGACCGCGACGCGATCGAGGGCACCCCGGTGCTCCTCGGCGCGACGGCGGGGACCGCCCGCCACTCGCTCGCGATCGATTACGCGATGCGGCCGCTGTTCACCCATCTGCACGCCGAGCCGATCTCCACGGGCGTCTTCGCCGCCAGCAGCGATTGGGGTGCGGAGGCCGACAGCGTCGCCCCGCTGCAGAAGCGCATCGACCGTGCCGCGGGTGAGCTCGCCGACCGGCTGAGCGGATCCAGCGTCCCGCAGAAGACCGATCCCTTCGCGCCGGAGGCGTATCTCGCGGGCGGCAGTTCCTTCGAGGATCTGCTGACGAAGCTGCCGAGTCGCGGTTGAGCTCCT
>Ga0302349_1002867_pt1 | contig 10500 bp, 9 predicted proteins | sample PhyAR1_FD_202176 | JGI IMG/M metagenome (GOLD analysis project Ga0302349, IMG submission 202176) | Leaf surface microbial communities from alfalfa plants in UC Gill Tract Community Farm, Albany, California, United States - DLSL A.R1... | ecosystem: Host-associated > Plants > Phyllosphere >...
TCACGGCACCTTCCGCCGCTGGTTTAAATCCGTGGCGGCAGAACAGGCGCAGTTCTCTGAGCAGGTCGCCTTCTTCCACGGCTGCTACGTGAACTACAACCATCCGCAGCTGGGGAAAGACCTGCTGAAAGTCCTGAACGCCATGGGAACGGGCGTTCAGCTGCTGAGCAAAGAAAAGTGCTGCGGCGTTCCGCTGATTGCCAACGGCTTCATCGACAAAGCGCGCAAGCAGGCGAGCAGCAACGTCACCTCTTTACGTCAGGCGATCGTCGACAAAGGGATACCGGTACTGGCGACGTCGTCAACCTGTACCTTCACGCTGCGCGATGAATATCCGCATCTGCTGGAGGTGGATAACACCGGCCTGCGCGAGCACATTGAGCTGGCGACCCGTTTTCTCTGGCGCAAACTGGACAGCGGGCAGACGTTACCGCTGGGCAAATTGCCGCTGAAGGTGGTGTATCACACGCCATGTCATATGGAGAAGATGGGCTGGTCGATCTATACGCTTGAGCTGCTGCGGCTGATCCCCGGGCTGGAGCTGACGGTGCTGGACTCACGCTGCTGCGGCATCGCAGGCACGTACGGCTTCAAGCGTGAAAACTACCCAACGTCACAGGCCATTGGCGCGCCGCTGTTCCGGCAGATTGAAGAGAGCGGCGCAGATATCGTGGTGACGGACTGCGAAACTTGCAAGTGGCAGATCGAGATGTCCACCAGCAAACGCTGTGAACATCCCATTACCTTGCTGGCAAAAGCGCTGGCGTAACCGTTGCCGGGGACACGGCCCCGGCACACTCTCACTCCACGAACAGCGATTCGACGACGTTGATCCAGCCGTGCTCGCTGGCGACCTCTTTCCCGTTCAGCCAGCGGCGCAGCATGTTCAGCGCCATCATCGCGCACACCTCCTGACGCACGGCCAGGCTGTGGCGGGTAATGCTCATTCTGACCCGCAGGGCGTGCGTCCCTTCCGGCGTTGCCAGGGCAAAGTTGAGGTGCTCCTCATCCAGCCCGCCCACAAACAGCGCCAGCCCGGCGAAATGCTTCACTCTGCGCTCGGACGCCCAGCGCGCGGTCTGCGCCAGCGTCTCCTGCTGGAACGGCACCACTTCACTGGCCAGCAGCGGCGCACCCGCCCGGGTAAGCTGAAGCGCCAGAAGCCCACCGGTAAACTGCTCGCTTAACGTCACGCTCAACTGGCGGGACTGCAAATGCGCTGCGATCTGCGCCGGCAGCCCTTCCGTTCCTTCGAAAATCAGGCTTTCCCCGGCGACGCGCTGCACTTCCGGCCACAGCGCCAGCATGGCGGCTTTCTCTGACGCCGGTCCGGTCAGCTTCAGTTCAATAATCGGCATGGAGGAGCGATAGCCCATCGACACGCCGGGAGGCAGTTGCAGTTGTTCGAGGCTCTGGGCCAGATCGCTTTCCGAGCGACCAAAGGTGGTCAGACGCAGGCACAGCGGCGGTTCAGGCAGCGTGAAGCGCGCGCGCAGGCGCGGCAGGATCTGCTGCTCGACCATCACTTTAAATTCCGACGGGACGCCCGGGGTGAAGAACATCAGGCAGCGGTTCAGCTGAACGGCAAACCCGCAGGCGGTGCCGACCGGGTTATCAATCAGTTCCGCGCTGGCGGGAATTTCAGCCTGCTTGCGGTTGCTGGGGGCCATCACGCGGCCACGCCCGGAGAAAAAGCGCTCCATCTGTGCCAGCCACGCCTCGTGCAGAACCAGGCCTTCGCCTTTGGCCGTGGCGGCGGCCAGCGCGCTGAGATCGTCGCTGGTGGGTCCCAGCCCGCCGTTCACAATCAGCACGTCGCAGCGTTCGCTGCGCTCGCGCAGAACGTTGACCAGCGACTCAAGATTGTCACCTACGGTGTTGCGGCGCGTTAACGGTAATCCTTGCTCAAAGAAGAGATCGGCGAGCCAGGCGGCATTGGTATCAATGATTTGCCCATGCAGCACTTCGTCGCCAGTGGATAACATTTCCACATTTATCATTGTGTTCTCCCATTTCAATGGTCAAAACACTATAGCGCAATCGAGGACCGGGGGAAGAGAGAAACTGGCGCGACTGAACGCCGCGCCGAGAGGATTAGAAACCGGCGCTCACGCCGACGTACGGGCCGTCTGCCAGGGCGTTGTCGCGGTTGCCGTCTTTACCGGCCAGGTTCAGATAGCGATAGCCCGCTTCGATGGTGATCGGACGCATGATGGTCCAGCGCGCGCCGGCATTAGCTTCCTGATAGCTGTCGATACCGCTGGAGAGGGAATCCGGGGAGTAGTAGTACTCACCGAACAGGCCAAAGCTGTCGCCAATTTTCCACTGCAAGCCGCCGCCCACTGCCGCCGCGTAGCCTTCGTCGCCGTCGTTCGGGTTGGTGTAAATGCCTTTACCGCCGACGGTCGCCAGGAAGGGACCCAACGGCACGTTGAAGCCGAGGCCCAGGCTTGCCGCATCCCCATCGTCGTCGTTGTGCGTCCAGCCGCCGGTCATTGCCAGGCCTGCGCTATCCGTGCCAAGACCAAAGCCCAGATGGGTATAATCTTGTCCCGCCGAGCCGTTGAAGGAAATTGCGTTTGCCGCTGCTGAAACAAACATCAGGCCGCTTAAGCCCATTAATGCCACTTTTTTCATTGTCGTGATCCCGCACAATTTATTCAGAGATGTCCAAAAACCGCGAGATTTTAACCTGACTGCCTGTGTGATCAATGGACTCCGCGTGCGGCGGGCAATTAGTTTGTAACGATTTGATAATATCGGCATTTATACCAGCATCAGAAAACGCATTTTCACGCTCAGCCCACCCAGATTTTCACTGGGCATCAGCTGAAGATGGCTGCGGTGCAGGCGGGCAATATCGTTAGCCAGCGCCAGGCCAATGCCGGACCCGGCGGCATCGCCCACGTTATCCAGCCGATGAAACGGCAGCATGGCCTGGGAGATCTGGTCTTCAGCAATGCCCGGTCCGCTGTCCTCCACGCTCAGCTCAACGGCATCGTTAGCCGTGCGCAGGTACACCGTCACGACGCCCTGCTCCGGTGTGTATTTGATCGCGTTCTCCAGCAGGTTGGCGCAAAGTTCGCCCAGCAACACGTCATCCCCCTCAATCATTACCGGCTGCTGTACGCCGTCATAACCGAGATCGATACCCTTGCTGCGCGCCTGCGCCAGCCGGGAAAAGCAGCAGTTTTGCACCACCTGTACCAGATCGACAGGCGCAAACTGTCGCTCCCCCTGCTCTTTTCGCTTCACCGCCGAAAGCTGCAACAGCCTTTCCGTCAGCACTATGGTGTTATCCAGCGTGACGTTCATCGCCCGTAAGCTCTCCTGCCACAGCGCCGGATCGTTACGCGTCAGGGCAACCGATACCTGGGTTTTCAGCACCGCCAGCGGCGTTTTGAGCTGGTGTGAGGCGTCGGCGTTAAAGCGCGCCTGCCGCGAAAGTACGCCGCGCAACCTGTCGATATAGCGGTTAAATGCCACAATCAGCAGCCGCGTTTCCGACCAGGGCAGCAGCTCCGGCAGCGGAGCCAGCAGCCCGGGCTCACGGCGCACCATCAGGGACGAGAGCTGCCGCATCGGGCGCAGCACACGACGCAGCAGCCACGCGGTCAGGACCAGCGTCAGCAGCACCAGCAGCCCCTGCGACACGAGCGAGGAAAACAGCAGCTGAGTGGCCAGATAGCGCCGCGACTGCAACGTTTCGGCGACGTAGATCTCCGCCATCCCGAACACACTGTCCTCGTTAACCGGCTGGAGCAGCTTCGCCACACGGATCGCCTGCCCGCGATACTCGGTATGATAAAACCACGCCAGCGCCGGATAGTGTGTAGTGCGCGACGTGGAGGGAGGCATATTCGGCAGATCGTCGTAGCCGGAGATCACCCGCCCGTCGGGGTCCACGACCTTGTAATAGAGGCGATCGTTCATGTTCAGCTCGAAACTGTCCAGCACGACCCAGGGCACGTTCACCTGGAGCTTGCCGTTGTGCACCACCAGCCGCTCTGACACCGTGCGCGCCGAGGATAACAGCGTGCGGTCATAGGCCTGCGTCGCCGCCTGTAACGCGCTAACATAGCTGTTAAAGGCTGACAGCCCCCATAACAGCAGCAGCGGCAAACCCAGAAAAAGCAAAAGTTGCAGGTAAAGCGACTGCGGCTTAACCCACCTCATCGCCGCACTCCAGCACGTAGCCCAGCCCCCGGAGGGTAATGATCCGCACCCCGCTGCCGGTCAGCTTCTTACGCAGGCGGTGAATATAGAGATCGATGCTCTCGGGGCTGACGTCGTCGTTCAGGCTGAATACCTGGTCGAAAAGCTGTTGCCGGGAGACGGGACGGGTCCGGCGGTGCATCAGCACCTTCAGCAAAGAGAGTTCGCGCGGCGTGAGGGAAAGGGGTTCATCGCGCAGCAGAAAAAAGCCTTCATCATCGTACTCCAGCTCTCCCAGCCGCTGGCGCTCCTGGGTTCGTCCTTCGCTGCGGCGCAGCAGCGCGCGCAGGCGGGCATCAAGCTCCTCCAGCTCGAACGGTTTCGGCAGGTAGTCATCCGCCCCGGCATTCAGCCCCTTCACCCTGTCTGCCACGTTGCTGCGGGCGGTAAGAAACAGCACCGGCAGCGTCTGCCCGCGCTTTCTCAGGCGATGCACCACCTCCAGCCCGTCGAAGCCGGGCATGCCGATATCAAGGATCGCGACGGCATAGTTTTCTCCCTGCAAAAGATGATCGGCCGCCCGTCCATCGTTGACGCAATCCACGGCAAATCCGTTTTGTACCAGCGCTTTTTCCAGCCAGTGAGCCAGCTCACGATTATCTTCCGCGAGTAAGAGACGCATATCACATCCTGTAAAGTTGGTGTCGCAGTGAAAGGGAAATGAAAGGTTATTGTTTTAACAATCACGCAACGGAACCGCTACAAGGTGGTTCACATAATCAGAAAAAATACACCCGTACCCGTACTCCCGGTTCTCCGGCGTGAGGATAAACGATGAAAAAACAATTACTTTCTACCCTTGCTGCAAGCGTATTGCTGTTGAGTGCCTCTGTCGTCCAGGCGCAGGACGCGCCATCCCGTACCGAATGTATCGCCCCGGCCAAACCCGGCGGCGGCTTCGACCTGACCTGTAAGCTGATTCAGGTCAGCCTGCTGGAGACGAAGGCCATTGAAAAACCGATGCGCGTCACCTACATGCCCGGCGGCGTGGGCGCGGTAGCCTATAACGCCATCGTCGCGCAGCGCCCTGCCGAAGCGGGCACCGTGGTGGCCTTCTCCGGCGGTTCGCTGCTAAACCTGTCGCAGGGGAAATTTGGTCGTTATGACGTGAATGACGTGCGCTGGCTCGCCACCGTAGGCACCGATTACGGCATGATCGCCGTGCGCGCGGACTCCCCGTGGAAATCCCTGAAAGATCTGCTGACCGCCATGGAAAAAGATCCGAACAGCGTGGTCATTGGCGCGGGCGCCTCTATCGGCAGCCAGGACTGGATGAAAGCCGCGCTGCTGGCGCAGCAGGCCAAAGTGGATCCGCACAAGATGCGTTACGTGGCCTTTGAAGGCGGCGGCGAGCCGGTGACGGCGCTGATGGGCAATCACGTCCAGGCGGTATCGGGCGATCTCAGCGAAATGGTGCCCTACCTGAGCGGGGATAAGATCCGCGTGCTGGCGGTCTTCTCGGAAAACCGTCTGCCGGGCCAGCTGGCAGACGTCCCAACCGCCAAAGAGCAGGGTTATAACCTGGTCTGGCCGATCATCCGCGGCTTCTTCGTCGGGCCAAAAGTGACCGACGCCGAGTACCAGTGGTGGGTGGATACCTTCGCAAAACTTCAGCAAACCGAGGAGTTCAAAAAACAGCGCGATCTGCGCGGGCTGTTTGAGTTCAACCTGAACGGCAAGCAGCTGGACGAGTATGTCAAAAAACAGGTGAATGACTACCGAGAACAGGCGAAAGCCTTTGGTCTGGCGAAATAACCGGAGGCGCTATGAGCGATCGCATTTTTGCCGGGATATGGCTGCTGCTCTGCATTGGCGGCATGTTCGTCGCCTGGCAGATCCACAGCGAATACAGCTATGAACCCGTGGGGCCACGCCCCTTCCCCGTCGGCATAGTCGGCCTGATGCTGCTCTGCTCGGTGGCGCTGCTGCTGCGCCATCCGGATACCGTGGAGTGGCCGCCACGCCGTACGCTGCAACGTCTGCTGGTAATGGTAATTGTCCTGCTGATGTATGCGTGGGGCTTTGAGTGGCTCGGCTTCCCGATTGCCACCGCCCTGCTGACGATGGTGATTGGCATACTGTTTAACGCCTCGCTGCCTGCGGCGGGGATCTCCGGGGTCGTACTGGGCATTTTACTCTGGTACGCCTTCGACCGCCTGCTGGACGTGACCCTGCCGCTCGGCGCATGGTTTAACTAACGGAGCACGCTATGGATACCTGGATCTATCTCTCTCAGGGGTTCGCGGTAGCGATGACCCCGGAAAACCTGGTGATCGCCCTGATCGGCTGTTTCGTCGGGACCATCGTCGGCCTGCTGCCGGGCCTTGGCCCTATCAACGGCGTGGCGATTTTACTGCCGCTGGCCTTTGCGCTACACCTGCCTGCGGAATCGGCGCTGATCCTGCTGGCGACGGTCTATATCGGCTGCGAATACGGGGGGCGTATTTCCTCGATTCTGCTTAACGTGCCCGGCGATGCCGCCGCCATTATGACCGCGCTGGATGGCTACCCGATGGCGCAGCAGGGGCGCGGCGGCGTGGCGCTCTCTATTTCTGCCGTCAGCTCGTTCTTTGGCTCCATGATCGCCATTGGCGGCATCATCCTCTTCGCCCCGGCGCTGGCCCAGTGGTCGCTGGCGTTTGGTCCGGCCGAGTATTTTGCCCTGATGGTGTTCGCCATCGCCTGTCTCGGCAGCATGATGGCGCAGAATCCGCTGAAGTCGTTTTTGTCTGCGTTGATTGGCCTCAGTCTGGCCACCGTCGGCGTGGATGCCAACACCGGGGTTTATCGTTTTACCTTCGACAGCGTTCATCTCTCCGACGGCGTGCAGTTTATCGTCGTGGTGATTGGTCTGTTCTCTGTCTCAGAAATCTTACTGATGCTGGAGCATACCAGCAGCGGGCAGACGCTGGTGCGTAAAACCGGACGTATGCTCTTTAATGCCAAAGAGGGGGCGCAGTGTATTGGCGCCACCCTGCGTTCGTCGGTGATCGGTTTCTTCGTCGGCATTCTGCCCGGCGCGGGGGCTACTATCGCCAGCGCTATCACCTACATGACCGAGAAAAAGCTGAGCGGTAACAGCGACAGCTTCGGCAAAGGCGATATCCGCGGCGTGGCGGCGCCGGAGGCGGCGAATAACGCCTCGGCCTGCGGCTCGTTTATCCCGATGCTGACCCTCGGCGTGCCGGGCTCCGGCACCACGGCGGTAATGATGGGCGCGCTGACGCTCTATAACATCACCCCGGGTCCGGCGATGTTTACCGAGCAGCCCGATATCGTCTGGGGTTTAATTGCCGCCCTGCTGATCGCCAACGTGATGTTGCTGGTAATGAACATCCCGCTGATCGGCCTGTTCACCCGCATGCTGACCATTCCCCTGTGGTTCCTGGTCCCGGCCATCGCCGCCGTCTCTGCGGTTGGGGTGTACGCGGTGCACAGCACCACCTTCGACCTGGTGTTGATGGTGCTGCTCGGCGTGCTGGGCTACATTCTGCGCAAGATGCACTTCCCAATGTCGCCGCTGATTTTAGGGTTTGTGCTGGGGGAAATGCTGGAGCAGAACCTGCGCCGCGCCCTCTCCATCAGCAATGGCAACATGGGGATCCTGTGGGAGAGCAGCGTGACGAAGATCCTGCTGGCAATGGCGATTATGGTGATTGTCGTGCCGCCGGTGCTGCGCTGGATCCGCCGACGCCAGCACAAACCGCAGCCGGATATCGGCTGATTAGCCCCTCAACAGGGCATTGACCCACTGCTTTAACGCCTGGCGGGAGATTTTAATCCCGCCATTTTTCAGTTCTGACGGCAGCGCCAGCCAGTGTACCGGCTGCTCAAAGCGCGCCAGCCTGCCCTGAACCCACTCCGGCAGCAGCGTGATATCCGTGCCCGGCTCGCATTCCACTACCGCCACCGGACGTTGCCCGTACTCGGCATCATCCAGCGGAACGACAAACGCCTGGCTTACCTGCGGATGCGTGGCGATAACGCGCTCCAGCGCTTCGGGCTGGATCCCTTCTCCACCGCTGAAAAAGAGATTGTCCATTCGGCCCAGAATGGTCAGGCGTCCGTCATGCCACTCGCCGCGATCGCGGGTGGCAAACCAGCCCTGCTCATTGACCAGCGGCAATAATGCGCCGTCTCGCCAGTAGCCCGCCGCCATGCTTTCCGCCCGGAGCCAGACTTCACCGTTCACCACCTGAACGTCTCTGCCCGGCAGCGCGCTGCCCACGTCCGGCGCGCCGTCGGCCTCTTTGGCGCAGACGGTGGAGGCGAACTCGGTCAGACCGTAGCCGCAGAACGTACGGATCCCCTGCTCACGCGCCTGTTCGGTCAGCGCAACGGGGATTTCCGCCCCGCCGAGCAGCACGGCTTTCAGCGCGACGAGATGGTGTGAATTAAGCAGCCGCCACAGCTGCGTTGGCACCAGCGAGGCGTGGGTACAGCCCTGTAGCGCCTGCTCCAGCGGCTGTTTTTCACGCACGGTGAGACGGCCTCCGCCCTGCAACCAGCGCCACAAAATCCCCTGACCGGAGACGTGAAACAGCGGCAGAGAGAGCAGCCAGTCGTCGCTACCGCCGTAAGGCATCAGCGCCAGCACGCCCTTTGCGCTGGCAAGGTGGGCGGCACAGGTGTGCACCGCCGCTTTCGGCAAGCCGGTGGAGCCAGAGGTGAGCGTCATTGAGGCCAGCCGTTCTGCCCGCCACGTCACGCCGCCCTGCCCCTCGCCATCTCTTATTGCCAGCCCGGGCAGACCGTCATACTCACCGTTAAGCACCAGCGCAAAACGCAGGGTCATCTGCGGCAGGAGGACGTCCAGCAGCGGACGGGGAAGCTGAGGGTTCACCGGCAAAATGCGGGCGCCGCACTGAAGCAGCGCCAGCCAGGCCAGCAGGGTCTGCGGGTGGTTGTGGGCGAGCAGCATGACGCCATCACCGTCCGTAACGCCCTGAGACTGAAAACCGGCTGCCAGACGATCGATACGCTCGCCCAGCTGAGACCAGCTGAGCGTTATATCGTCTAAACGCAGCGCGGGTTTATTGGCACTCCGGGTGCGCCAGTGCCGCCACGGCCAGTCGGTAAAACTCATCGCAATGGCTCCAGCGCCCCGACGTCGAGGCACGGCAAGGTGCTGCCAGGCCACTGACGAATCAGCTGGGCCTGCATCAGGTTTAGCGTATCGAGACCGGGAACGGTGTCCGGCGTTAACCATGCAGCGATGCGCGCCAGCTGCGTCAGGCCGAGGCTGGATTCGATGGATGAACTGATCACCGCCGTCAGCCCTGCGGCATGGGCCGCCGCAACCTGCTCGCGCACCTTGTCGAGGCTGCCGGTCAGCGTTGGCTTAATCACCACGGCCCTGACGCCCGGCTCGGCGGCAAACGCGAAATCGGCTTCGCGCAGGCTCTCATCCCAGGCAATGGCAATGCCGGTTTCCCGGGCAAAGGCGCGCGAGTCGTCGCGCGTTTTGCACGGCTCTTCGAGAAACGCGATGCGGCTGCGGTACGCTGGGTTGACGTACTTCGCAAACTGTTGCGCCCTGAGCGGCGTCCAGGCGCGATTGGCGTCCAGGCGCAGGTGTAGATCGGGAATGGCTTCCAGTAACAGGTTAACCACCATTCCGTCGCGCACTGCTTCGTACAGGCCAACCTTTATTTTCGCCACCTTCTCGCCAGGCATCGCGGAAAGGAGCGCGAAAAGTTCATCCGGATCGCCGGTACAGAGCGGCGCGGCGCGATAGTTCGCCGCGTCCGGCAAACTGCCGTCCAGCTCTGCCAGCGCACAGCTGATGCCGAATGCGGCGGAAGGCATGTCCGGCAGCGCCGGAGCTGCCCCCTCACGCCATTCGTACGTCCAGGCCATCAGCGCAGCCTGCGCCTCGTCCAGCGTTTCCAGGCTAAAACCCGGAAGCGGGGCGATTTCGCCCCACCCTTCCCGCTCGCCCTGCCGGAGATGCACGCAAAAGCCGTCACGGGTTTTTAACCGCCGTTCACGCAGCACCACGCCCGCGTCCATCGGTATCTGCCAGCGGTAAACCTGCGCGCAACGCATTACGGGTTCCGTTTGTATTTGCTGAAGTCCGGCTGGCGTTTTTCGTTGAACGCGTTGCGCCCTTCCTGACCCTCTTCGGTCATATAGAACAGCATGGTGGCGTTACCTGCCAGCTCCTGAAGGCCCGCCTGACCGTCACAGTCGGCGTTGAGGGCCGCTTTCAGGCAGCGCAGCGCCATTGGGCTGTTTTGCAGCATTTCGCGACACCAGCGCACGGTCTCTTTTTCCAGATCGGCG
>Ga0302349_1002868_pt1 | contig 10500 bp, 9 predicted proteins | sample PhyAR1_FD_202176 | JGI IMG/M metagenome (GOLD analysis project Ga0302349, IMG submission 202176) | Leaf surface microbial communities from alfalfa plants in UC Gill Tract Community Farm, Albany, California, United States - DLSL A.R1... | ecosystem: Host-associated > Plants > Phyllosphere >...
CGTCAGCGGTGGGTATGCGCCGAGAGCAGCCGACCAACGGTCGGCTCTACCGGTTCGGGCGTGCGGCCGAGGTGTTGGCCCATTCGGGTGCGCGGCCGAGGTGTTGACCCGTTCGGGTGCGTGGCCGAGGGGGTGGCCAGCGGTGCCCTTGGATCAGTCGCGCGCGACCTGGAAACCGGCGAACGACTGGCTTACCGGCATCAGTTCCAGGCGGTTGATGTTGAGGTGCGCCGGGAGGTTGGCCACCCAGAAGATCTGCTCGGCGATGTCGTCGGCAGTCATCGGGTTGGCACCGGTGTAGAGGGTGTCCGAGGCGGCCTGGTTGCCGTGGGTGCGCACCAGGGTGAACTCGGTTTCAGCCATGCCCGGTTCGATGGTGGTGACGCGCACGCCGGTGCCGTGCAGGTCGGCGCGCAGGCCGAGCGAGAACTGGCTGACGAAGGCTTTGGTGCCACCGTAGGCGTTGCCGCCCGGGTACGGGTACACACCGGCCACCGAGCTGATGTTGATGATGGCGCCCTTGCGCTCCACCAGCTGCGGCAGCAGGCGGTGGGTGAGGGTGACCAGCGCGGTGACGTTGGTGTCGATCATGGTGCGCCAGTCGTCCAGCGAGGCGCTCTGCGCCGGGGCGGTGCCCTGGGCGAGGCCGGCGTTGTTGACCAGCAGGTCGATGGCGGCGAAGTCGGCCGGCAGGGCGGCCAGCGCGGCCTCCATGGCGGCGCTGTCGCGCACGTCGAAGACGGCCGCATGTACGCGCTCGGGACCGTAGGCGTCGACCAGCGGCTGCAACCGTTCAGCACGGCGGCCGGTGGCGATGACGCGCCAGCCGGCCTGGGCGAAACGATGGACGGCGGCAGCGCCAAAGCCGGAGGTGGCGCCAGTAATCAGAGCGGTACGGGTCATCGGGGTACTCCGTGGGAATCACGGGTATTTTCGCACCGATGCGGGGGGTGTGTGCCGGGGGACGGCGACGTGGGGCGCGGGCGGGATCGCGTAGAGCCGGGCAGAGCCCGGCTCTACGCGATCAGTGGATGCGGAAGACGCGGGCCTTGGGCAGGTCTTCGTCTACCTGCAGGAACCAGCGGCCGGCGATGCCCGGTACGACGACGATGGCCGGGTTGCTGCGGCTGGTCTTGAGCTTCATTTCGCCCTTGAGCACCTGCCACTGCTGGCCGTTGTCGAGGGTGAACACGGTGCCCGGGGCCCAGCCGTCCACCTGGCCGGTGACCTTGGCGGTGATGGGGCCGTCGTCCAGGCCGGGGAACATGGGCGCGGGGGTAGGCGCGCCGGGCGCGGCCACCGGGGCCGCGGCGGCCGGCGGGGCCGGGGTGCGGGCGTCGGCCTCACGCAGCAGGCGGTTCAAGGTCTGCAGCTGGGCCGGGCTGAGCCCTACCCGGGCCAGTTCCTGCGGGTCCACGCGCTGTTCGATTGCCACATACGGAGCCTGGGCGGCGGCCGTTGCGGCCAGCCAGACCATGCCCACACCCGCCAGAACCTGCCACCTGCGCATTGCCTGCTCCACTGCCTGTCGATGCTCGATGGCGGCACTGTGCTGCACTTTCATGGCAGCCAGATGACAGCGTGGCCGGTCGCGCCGGGTGCTGAGGCCGGCAGGGGGTAAAATGGCGGCCAGCCGCGCAGCCGCGCCGGCGGTATTGGACGTCACATGATCAACAACGATGTACTGCGCAGCATCCGCTACATGCTCGACCTCAGCGACGGCATGATCGCCGACACCTGTGCCCTGGCCGACCCGGCCTTCGTGATCGACAAGGCCGACGTGGCCGGTTGGCTGCGCAAGGAAGACGAGGAAGGCTTCGTGGCCTGCGATGATCGCACCCTGGCGCACTTCCTGGACGGGTTGATCGTGCACTTCCGTGGCCGCGACGAGAGCCAGCCGCTGCGCCCGGTGGAAAAGCGCATCACCAACAACCTGGTGCTGAAGAAACTGCGCGTGGCCTTCCAGCTGAAGGACGTGGACATGCACGAGATCTTCCAGCAGGCCGGTTTCCCGGTGTCCAAGCCGGAACTGTCGGCGCTGTTCCGCCAGCCGGACCACAAGAACTACCGCGCCTGTGGCGACCAGCTGCTGCGCAACTTCCTGAAGGGCCTCACCCTGCGCGTGCGCGGCGCCTGAGCCCCACGCCAGCACGTGGCTCCGCCTGCGGGGCCACGTGCTGCAGCAGTTCCTGCATGAAGGCCCGCGCCGCCGGCGTGGGCAGCCGCGACCACACCGCATGCACGCGCCGCACGGGTGCATCCTGGATGGCTACGCAGGCCACGCCGGTGAAGCCGGCGGCGATGGCCATCGGCACGATGCCCACCGCCAGCCCCTGCTGGACGAAGCGCTCGATGAGCGACATGTGGTTGATCTCGAACGGCACCCGATGCGGCAACCCGGCCGCGGCGAAGGCTTCGTCGGTCTGGCGGCGTGCGCCACTGCCGTAGTGGAAATCCACCAGCGGCAGCTCGGCCAGGGCGGCCAGCGACAGGCGCTTGCGGCTGGCCAGCGGATGGCCCGGTGGCAGCACGGCCACCATGGATTCTTCGGCGAGCAGGCGGTGGCACGCACCGTCGATGGCGGTACCGGGCGACAGGCCCACCAGCGCGACATCGACGCGGCGCTCGCGCACGTCTTCCATCAGCACTTCGCTCTTGTCCATGCGCAGGCGGAACTCCACCTGCGGATAGCGCGTGTGGAAGGCGGCCAGGCAGGCCACCAGGTCCACGGCGGTAAGCGAGGTGATCTGGCCGATGGTGAGGGTGCCGCGCACCTGGCCGGCCACGGCGGCCACGTCTTCGCGGAGGTGCCGCAGTGAATCGAGCACCTGGCGGGCGTGGCTGAGCAGCGCTTCGCCGGCCGGGGTGACCCGCACCTGGCGCGGCAGGCGTTCGAACAGGGTGGCCTGCAGTTCTTCTTCAAGATGGGCGATCTGGTGGCTGAGCGCGGACTGCACCACGTGGCAGCGCGCGGCGGCGCGGGTGAAGTTGCGCTCTTCGGCCAGGGCCACGCAGAACTCGAGCTGTTTGAGGTTCACGCCGGCATCTCCATTACGCATCTATTTTTCAGATGCGTTGGATGATAACTATTCATTTCCATCATCGCGAAGGGAGGCGGACACTGGCGTCCCCCTGGAGTCTGGACGCCTCATGACCGCCGATGTACACAGCCCGTTGAGCCGCTGGCAGGTGCTGTTGATGGCCTTTGCCACCGGCGTGGCGGTGGCCAGCAATTACTACGCCCAGCCGCTGCTGCACACCATTGCCGGCGAGTTCGGGGTGTCGTTCGGGCGCGCGGGCACGCTGGTGACGGCGGCGCAGCTGAGCTATGGCGTGGGCGTGGTGCTGCTGGTGCCGCTGGGCGACATGTTCGAGCGGCGGCGGTTGATCGTGGTGATGTCGTTGTTGTCGGCGTCGGGGTTGGTGGTGAGCGCGTTGAGCCATGAGTTCGCCTGGCTGCTGGTGGGTACGGCGATCACCGGGTTGTTCTCGGTGGTGGCGCAGGTACTGGTGCCGTTCGCGGCGACATTGGCGCGGCCGGAAGAGCGTGGCCGGGTGGTGGGCACGGTGATGAGCGGGCTGCTGCTGGGCATTCTGCTGGCGCGCACAGTGGCCGGGGCGTTGTCGTCGCTGGGCGACTGGCGCTGGGTGTACTGGATGGCGGCGGGCACGCTGGTGCTGACCTCGTGGGTGCTGTATCGCACGTTGCCGCGTTTCCATCAGCACGCGGGCTTGAGTTACGGCGCGTTGCTGCGTTCGATCGGCACGCTGTTCGCGCAGGAGCCGGTGTTCCGGCTGCGCACGCTGCTGGGGGCGTTGATGTTCGCGATGTTCTGGACGCCGCTGGCGTTCCTGCTGGCGGGCGCGCCGTACCACTACAGCGATGCGACGATCGGGCTGTTCGGGCTGGTGGGCGCGGCGGGCACGCTGGCCGCCGGGGTGGCCGGGCGGATGGCCGACCGCGGCAAGGCGGCGTTGGCGACGACGCTGGCGCTGGTGCTGCTGGCGGCGTCGTGGTTGCCGCTGGGCTTTTCGACGCAGTCGCTGGCGGCGCTGGTGGTGGGCGTGCTGGTGCTGGACCTGGCGGCGCAGTTGCTGCACGTGAGCAACCAGAACGTGGTGTTCGCGCTGCGACCGGAGGCGCGCAACCGGCTCAATGCGGGGTACATGACCGGCTACTTCATTGGTGGGTCGTTGGGGTCGCTGGTGTCGGCGCAGGTGTATGGCGCGTTCGGGTGGACCGGGGTGTGCGTGACCGGCGCGGGCGTGGCCGCGGTGGCGATGGCGGTGTGGGCGATGGCGGCGCTGCGCCGGTAGAGCCGACCGTTGGTCGGCTGCATTTTCGCGCCGCCCGGTAGAGCCGACCGTTGGTCGGCTGCATTGCGTGCCGCCGGGGGCAGCCGACCAACGGTCGGCTCTACCGGATGGGGTGTGTGCCCGGCGGTCGGAATACCGCGCGGGGTGGGTGGGCGCCCGTCAGAAGGCGGTTTGCACCGCGAACTCCACGCGCGAGCCTGCGTTGCCAGGAAACAGACGTTTGGCCGCGCTGTCGGTGTCGTGCGCGGTGAGGCGCAGTTCCCACGGGCCGTGGACCTTCCAGACGGCGCTGAGCTGGCCGTGCAGGTAGTCGTCGGCCTGCGCGCTGGCCAGCCAGTAATGGCCCACGGCCGCTTCCAGCCGCCATTGCTCGCCCAGCGGCAGGCGGGCGCCCAGTTGGGCGTAGGTGCCGGTGTGGCCCCCGGCCAGCGCGTCGTCGGACACGCCTACCTGCAGCCAGTAGCGCTGCTGCCAGGTGAGGGTGCTGTTGAGCTCGGTCCAGTTCAGGTCGACGTTGCTGGACGGGTAGAGGTAGCGGGTGAGGTTGACGTCCAGCGCCCAGTCCTGGCCCAGCGCCCCGCTCCACCCGGCCACCACGTCGAATTCGCTGCGTGCGCCGTTGTCGGGCTGGAACGACACGCCCGAGCCCCACACCGAGGCATACCAGCCGCGCTCGCTGCCAAGTTTGACGCCGGCCTGCGCGGCCGGGTCGCCGTCGCTCTGCGAGCTGCCGCGCCAGACGTAATCGGTGGTGAGCGTTGCGTTGCCCTCCACCGCGGCCGCCGCCGCACCACTCATCGCCAGGCCCAGCAGCAGCACGCTGCAGCGGCGCACGCTGCGCCCTTTCATCTGTTCAACCACCACGGTAAGCACTCCATCGGACGGCGGCGCCGTCGAGGTGGGCAGTGTTCCTGTTGGGGCCGTAAAGCCGCCATGCCGCGGCGGCGGTGCCGGCGCAAAATCAGCGTAAATCCTGCGTCCACGATGCCGCACAGGGGCCGCGCTATCATGGCTGCTCTGACCTGTTGCGAGTAATGGCGTGGACGCGATCCTGACCCCGGTATCGATTGGCGAGCTGATCGACAAGATCACCATTCTGGAAATCAAGGCCGAGCGCATCAGCGATGCCGGCAAGAACGCCAACGTCCGCAAGGAACTCGATGGCCTGTGGCCGCTGTGGCAGCAGCAGCTGGCCAGCCAGCCGGGGCTGGATGCCCTGAAGGATCAGCTGAAGGCGATCAATGTGCGCATGTGGGACATCCAGGACCAGCTGCGCGACAAGGAAGCGGCGCAGGTGTTCGACGATGCATTCATCCAGCTGGCGCGTGGGGTGTACGGCACCAACGGCGAGCGGGTGAAGGTGAAGAACGCGATCAACCGCGTGGCCGGTTCGCAGCTGGTGGAAGAAAAGCAGTACCAGGGCGAGTAACCCGCCCCGCCCGCGCCGGGCTCAGTGCCCGGTGGCGGCCATGAAGCGTTCGCGGTCCTGCTGGGTACGCCGGCGGATTTCGGCCAGCGCTTCGTTTTCGGTGGCTTCCAGCATGGATTCGAACAGGCGCTGGAAGTGGTTGCGCATGGCCAGCCGTGCGGCCGCCGGGTCGCGCGCGCGCAGGGCGTCGAGGATGGCGGTGTGTTCTTCGTCGCGGGTGTCGTCGTCGTTGTGGCAGACGTTGGCATACACCTGCCGCACCCGCGGCAGTTCATTGCGCATGCGCCAGATCAGCTGCACGCAGTGCTCCACCACCGGGTTGCCGGCAATGCGGGCAATGGACAGGTGGAACTGGCGGTCGGCTTCGCTGGCGGCGGCCTCGCCCGAGGCCGGGTCGACCATGGCCGCGATCAGGCCGGCCAGGTCCTGCAGTTCTTCTTCGGTGATGCGGCTGGCGGCCATGGCCGCCGCTTCGGCTTCGATCACCGCGCGGGCGGCGGTGAGGTCGAAGGCAGACACGTCCGGCAGCGCGCCGGGGGCCTGCGACGGGCGCGCCTTCACATACACGCCCGAGCCGGTCTTGATGGTGATCAGCCCCTGCGCTTCCAGCGCGATTTCCGCCTCGCGCACGGTCACCCGGCTGACGCCGAGGCGCTCGGCCAGGTCGCGTTCGCCGGGCAGCCGCGAGCCCGGCGGGAATTCGCCCTTCTCGATCAGCGCGACGATTTCGGCGGCAATGGACTGGTAGAGACGGGGTTCGGACATCATCAAGACCTGGCTGTACGGTGGCTGGGGACCATCATGCGACCCGCGCCCTCAGAGAGCGGCGCGGTTGGGAAAACCGCGCCACTGACCTCAGAAGCGGTAGCGCACCCCGAGATAATAGCGCCGCCCGTAGGTGGTGTACTCGCGGAAGCTGCCCAGGATGGGCATATCCGACACCCGCGGCTCGTCGGTGAGGTTGCTGGCCGACAACGACAGCGACAGGTGCTTGTTCACTTTGTAGGTGGCGCGGAAGTCGAGCGAGCCATTGTCGCGCACGTAGCGGTTCTGCGACGGGTCGCCGACGAACTGCTGGTAATAATCCGAGCGGTATTTGTAGATGGCCTGCAGGTCCAGCTTGCCCAGGCCCCAATACACCTGGGCCGAGGCCACGTGCTTGGACAGGCCGAAGATGTTGGCCGGCTCGACGATCCCGGGCGTGAAGACGCCGGTGATGGGGTCGGTGGACTCGCCCAGGCGCAGGTCTTCGGTCTTGAAGTTGGAATGGGCGTAGTTGTAGCTGGCCTTCACGCCCAGCCCGGAGAAGATGCCCGGCAGGTAGCTGAAGCTGTGCGAGCCGGTGAGCTCGAAGCCGATCAGGTCGCTTTTCTGGTCGCTGGTGGCCAGCTGCTCCACCGGCACGGTGACGCTCTGGCCGTCGATGTCGAAGGTCTCGCCCACCACCACCGGTACCGAGCCGCCGTTGAACTGCTTGTAGTAAATGGCAGTGGACAGCATGGAGTCTTCGTTGGCATACCACTCCAGCGAGACGTCGGCGTTCCAGGACATCAGCGGCTTGGCGCGCGGGTTGCCGGTGGCGGTGATGTTGCCCAGCGCTTCGGCCACCGTGCGGAAATCGGTGTCGGCCTCGTCCAGGGTGAAGCTGCGGCCAAAGCCTTCGGCGGCCAGGTCGGGGCGCGACATGGCGCGGTAGGCACCCACGCGCAGCAGCAGGTCCGGACGCAGTTCGAAGGCGGCGTTGAAGCTGGGCAGCCATTCGGTGTTGCTGGACTTGAGGATCTGCCGGGTGAAGTCGCCGGTGGGGCGCAGGGTCACGCTGCCATCGGGGTTGTTGATGACATCCAGGCCGCTGCGCAGGCCCACCGAGCGCACGTCGGTACGCACGCCGCGCACGCCGATGTTGCCGGTGACCGGCAGGCCGAACCACTCGCTGCTGTAGTCGCCCATCAGGTAGAGGGCGTTGGTTTTCTCGGTGACATCGTTGTTGGCCGGGTCGCGCAGGTCGGCGCTCAGGCCGGTGTCGTCCACGCCGGTGAAGGCGTTGAACAGGCAGCGGCTGTCGAAGCTGGCCCACTGGTCGATGGTGTTGCCGCTGGCGTTGGCCAGGAAGTCCTTCTGCGGGAATTCCTGGCGGCAGGCGCGGTTGGCCGCGCGGATGGCGGCGACATTGGTGGTGGTGATGTCGCGGGTGTCGGTGAAGTCGGTGTAGGTGGCTTCGGAATGGCGCACGCCGCCCTTGATGGCGGTGAAGAAGCCACTTTCCGGGGTGAACGCCGCATCGAAGCGCTGCGCGCGGATGGTGTGCTCGCGGCTCTGCTGGCGGCGGCGGATCAGTGCCGAATCGGTGTAGTTGTCCGGGTTGTTCACGTCGAACGCCGGATCCAGATAGATGCTGGGCACGTCGCCGCTGTAGTCGTAGGTGTAATCGACGTAGCGGGTGTTCTTGATGCCGCCCACCGGGTTGCCGTTGACGTCGGTGCGGCCGGCGCGCAGGCGGGTGGAACGCTCGATCTGGTCGCGCTGGGTGTTGGAATAGGACAGGTCGGTGGACAGCGTCCAGGCCGGGGTGGGCCGGAAGATGACGTTGAAGCCGCCGCCGGTGTATTCCTCCTTGCGCTCCAGGAAGTTGCCGGTGGAGTCGATGGTGGTGCTGCCGGTGTGGTGCAGCAGCGCGCCGTCGTCGGTGACCACGCGGTTGTTGAGGTTGCGCATCATCGACGACAGCGACAGGTCCGAGCGGTCTTCGGTGTAGTCGCGCTTGGAATGCTGGTAGTCGACGTTCACTTCCACCGTGTCGTTGGGACGCCACTGCAGCGCGGCGAACTGCGAGTCGCGCTTGTCGTGTTCGATGAACTGGCGGTAGATGCGGCTGCTGGGCACCAGGTAATAGGGCACGCCGTTGGCGACCTGGTTGCCGTTGACCTGGGTGCAGTTGCGGGTGGCGCCCACGGTTTCGCGGCCGTCGCAGGCCACCCACGTGGAGCTGCTGGAGAACATTTCTTCCGGGTTGCTGCCCTGCAGGGCCTGCACGCCCACCGAGACGCCGAGCTTGCCGGCCCCGCCCATGTCGAACTGGTCGATATAGCTGGCGGTACCGCGCCAGCCCACGCCGTCCTTGTCCTTGAGGCGGTCGTCGTAGTCCTGCCAGGTGCCGCGGCCATCCACCTGGATGGTGCGCTTGCCGTATTCGAGCGGCTTGACCGTTTCCATGTTCACAGTGCCGGCCACGCCGCCTTCGACGAAGTCGGCGCGCTGGGTCTTGTAGATGGCCACGCTGTTGATCAGCTCGGACGGGAACTGGTTGAAGTTCACCGAGCGGTCGCCGCTGCCGTTGGTGGCTTCGCGGCCGTTGAAGGTGGACGAGCCCAGGAACGGGCCCAGGCCACGGATGGAGATTTCCGACGCCCCGCCCTTCTCGCGATGGGTGGAGGCACCGGTGATGGTTTCGATGGCCTCGCCGATGGACAGGGCCGGCAGGTCGCCGATGTCCTCGGCAGCGAGCACGTCGGACACCACGGTCTCTTCGCGCTTCTTGTCGATCGAGGTCTGGATGGTGCCGCGCACACCGGTGACCTGGACCTGGTCCAGGGTGGTGGCCTGCGCGGGCGGTGATTCAGCCTCCTGTGCGTACACCAGCGGCACGGCCGCGGTGACAGACAGGGCATACAACAGCGCGCCATGCAGCGCGGTGCGGCGGAGGCCTCGTGGCGAGGCCGTACGGCGGTCATGCAACATCGTGATCTCCCTCCCAGGATGGATCGTCCGATTACACGGATTCGATCCGGACAATTCACGGTTGCTGGACCAATGTCAATGAATTGGTACTAAAGTCTACCCCTGTGATCCGCCTAGACCACTTTGGACGAATTTAATGTGCGGATGCAGCAGAAATATGCGCAACCGGCCAACCACATGCACCTAAAGTGGTATGCGATTGTGGTTGACGCGCGCCGCGCCCGACCTGTTACGATCCGGACTCGCGTTGAACGCCACGGTTGATCTGGGAGGGTAAGCCTGTGACTTTGCACCATTCGCATGCGCCATGGGCGCTGCGCCCGCTTGCGGCGGCACTGGCCACGGGCCTGATGTTGGGCGCCCTGCCAGCCTTCGCCGCCGATCACCTGGTCCACGACGCTGCCGCCTATGCGCAGGTGACCAAGAACCTGCAACCCGGCGACACGGTGATCCTGGCCGACGGCGTGTGGCGCGATACCGACCTGCTTCTGCGCGGCACCGGCACAATTGGTCAACCAATTAAGCTGACGGCGCAGACCCCCGGTAAGGTGATCCTCAGCGGCCAGTCGCAGCTGCGTCTGGCCGGCAGCTACCTGGAAGTGTCCAATCTGGTGTTCCGCGATGGCTGGGCGCCGGGCAGCGAAGTGGTGTCCTTCCGCGCCTCGTCCAAGGAATGGGCCACCCACAGCCGGGTGACCGGGGTGGTGATTGACAGCTACAACAAGCCGGACCGCCAGCAGTCGGACAACTGGGTGGGCATGTACGGCCAGCACAACCGCTTCGACCACAACCAGCTGGTGGGCAAGACCAACGCTGGCACTACCCTGGTGGTGGTGCGCAACACCACCAGCGGGTTGGACAACCGCCACCGCATCGACCACAACTGGTTCGGCCCGCGCCCCAACCTGGGCAGCAACGGCGGCGAGACCATCCGCGTGGGTACCAGCACCGACTCGCAGTCCAATTCGAACACGGTGGTGGAGAACAACTGGTTCGAGCACTGCGACGGCGAAGTG
>Ga0302349_1002871_pt1 | contig 10492 bp, 10 predicted proteins | sample PhyAR1_FD_202176 | JGI IMG/M metagenome (GOLD analysis project Ga0302349, IMG submission 202176) | Leaf surface microbial communities from alfalfa plants in UC Gill Tract Community Farm, Albany, California, United States - DLSL A.R1... | ecosystem: Host-associated > Plants > Phyllosphere >...
GACGCTAATCGACCGCCTGGCAACGATGGAAAATCCGGTGCTGATGCTTTCACCCGGCCCCGGCGCACCGTCTGAAGCGGGCTGTATGCCGGAACTGCTGACCCGCATGCGCGGCAAGCTGCCGATAATCGGCATCTGTCTGGGGCATCAGGCGATCGTCGAAGCCTACGGCGGTTATGTCGGCCAGGCCGGGGAGATCCTGCACGGTAAAGCATCGAGCATTGAACATGACGGTCAGGCGATGTTCGCCGGGCTGAGCAACCCACTGCCGGTAGCGCGCTATCACTCGCTGGTGGGCAGCAACATTCCGGCGGGCCTGACCATCAATGCCCATTTTAACGGCATGGTGATGGCGGTGCGTCATGATGCGGATCGCGTTGTCGGCTTCCAGTTTCACCCGGAATCCATCCTGACGACTCAGGGCGCGCGCCTGCTGGAGCAGACGCTGGCCTGGGCGCAACAGAAACTGGCCCAGAGCAACACCCTGCAACCGATTCTGGAAAAACTCTACCAGGCGCAGACCCTCAGCCAGCAGGAAAGCCACCAGCTTTTCTCCGCCGTTGTGCGCGGCGAGCTGAAGCCAGAACAACTGGCGGCGGCGCTGGTGAGCATGAAAATTCGCGGCGAGCACCCGAATGAAATTGCCGGGGCGGCCACCGCGCTGCTTGAAAACGCGGCTCCGTTCCCGCGTCCGGATTATGCGTTTGCCGATATCGTGGGTACCGGCGGTGACGGCAGCAACAGCATTAATATTTCAACTGCCAGCGCCTTTGTCGCCGCGGCCTGCGGGCTGAAAGTCGCCAAACACGGCAACCGCAGCGTGTCGAGCAAATCGGGTTCGTCCGATCTGCTGGCGGCGTTTGGCATTAATCTCGACATGAACGCCGATAAATCCCGTCATGCGCTGGACGAGCTGGGTGTCTGCTTCCTGTTCGCGCCGAAGTATCACACCGGGTTCCGTCACGCCATGCCGGTACGCCAGCAACTGAAAACCCGCACGCTGTTTAACGTGTTAGGACCGCTGATTAACCCGGCGCATCCGCCGCTGGCGCTGATTGGCGTCTACAGCCCGGAACTGGTGCTGCCGATTGCCGAAACGCTGCGCGTGCTGGGTTATCAACGTGCCGCCGTGGTGCACAGCGGCGGTATGGATGAGGTTTCACTCCACGCGCCTACCGTGGTCGCTGAACTGTGTGACGGCGAAATCAAAAGCTACCAGCTTACCGCCACCGATTTTGGCCTGACACCGTATCATCAGGAGCAACTGGCGGGCGGCACGCCGGAAGAAAACCGTGACATTCTGACGCGCTTATTACAAGGTAAAGGTGAGGCCGCCCATGAGGCCGCTGTCGCCGCGAACGTTGCCATGCTGATGCGTCTGCACGGTCAGGAAGATTTACAGGCCAATGCGCAAAAAGTCCTGGATGTGCTGCGAAGCGGTACAGCTTACGACAAAGTGACCGCACTTGCGGCAAGAGGGTAAATGATGGAAACCGTTTTAGCGAAAATCGTCGCAGATAAGGCGATTTGGGTCGCCGCCCGTAAAGAACAACAGCCGCTGACCAGTTTTCAGAATGAAGTGGTTCCGACCACGCGCCGCTTTTATGACGCCTTACAGGGCGCACGGACTGCTTTCATTCTTGAGTGCAAAAAGGCCTCGCCGTCAAAAGGCGTCATCCGTGATGATTTTGACCCGGCGCGCATTGCAGAGGTCTATAAACATCACGCTTCGGCCATTTCCGTATTAACGGACGAAAAATATTTCCAGGGCAGTTTTGATTTTCTGCCCATCGTCAGCCAGATCGCGACGCAACCGATCCTGTGCAAAGATTTCATCATTGATGCGTACCAGATTTACCTGGCGCGCTACTACCAGGCCGACGCCTGCCTGCTGATGCTCTCCGTGCTCGACGACGAGCAGTATCGCCAGCTTGCCGCCGTGGCCCACAGCCTGGATATGGGCGTGCTGACGGAAGTGAGTAATGAAGAAGAGCTGGAGCGCGCCATTGCGCTGAACGCGAAAGTGGTCGGCATTAATAACCGCGATTTGCGCGATCTCTCCATCGATCTCAATCGTACCCGCCAGCTTGCCCCTCGCCTTGGTGCAGGCGTGACGGTGATCAGCGAGTCCGGCATTAATACCTATGCGCAGGTGCGTGAATTAAGCCACTTCGCTAACGGTTTTCTGATTGGCTCGGCGCTGATGGAGCAGGACGATCTCAATACCGCCGTGCAGCGGGTGCTGCTGGGCGAAAACAAAGTCTGCGGTCTGACGCGTATTGAGGATGCACAGGCAGCGTATGACGCGGGCGCATATTACGGCGGGCTGATTTTTGTTCCCTCCTCGCCACGGGTGATCACCGATGAACAGGCGCTGTTAATTACCGAAGCCGTACCGGGGCTGCATTATGTGGGCGTATTCCGCAATGCGCCGCTACCGATGGTGGTCGCGAAAGCTGAACAACTGGCGCTGACCGCGGTGCAGCTGCACGGCGATGAAGATCAGGCTTACATTGATGCGCTTCGCGCGGCGTTGCCCGCGAACATTCAGATCTGGAAAGCGCTGAGCGTGGCTACCACCCTGCCCGCGCGCGATCTCCGTCACGTGGATAAATATGTTTTTGATAACGGTCAGGGCGGCAGCGGTGAGCGCTTCGACTGGTCGTTACTGGCCGGACAGGATCTGAGCAATGTGCTGCTCGCAGGCGGCCTCAGTGCCGACAACTGTGTGCAAGCCGCGCAAACGGGCTGTGCCGGACTTGATTTTAATTCAGGCGTAGAGTCTCAACCGGGTATCAAAGATGCCAGCAAACTGGCCTCGGTGTTTCGCACGCTGCGCGCCTATTAAGGAACATGACAATGACAACATTACTGAATCCGTATTTTGGCGAGTTTGGCGGTATGTATGTGCCGCAGATTTTAATGCCAGCCCTGCGCCAGCTTGAAGAAGCCTTCGTCAGCGCGCAAAAAGATCCTGAGTTTCAGGCTCAGTTTACCGATCTGCTGAAAAACTATGCCGGTCGCCCGACCGCCCTGACCAAATGCCAGAATCTGACTGCGGGCACCCGGACCACGCTGTATCTGAAACGTGAAGATTTGCTGCATGGTGGGGCGCACAAGACTAACCAGGTGCTGGGCCAGGCGCTGCTTGCGAAGAAAATGGGTAAAACCGAAATCATCGCCGAAACCGGTGCTGGTCAGCATGGCGTGGCCTCAGCCCTCGCCAGCGCCCTGCTCGGTCTGAAATGCCGCATTTATATGGGTGCGAAAGATGTGGAACGTCAGTCGCCGAACGTGTTCCGTATGCGTCTGATGGGCGCGGAAGTGATCCCGGTTTACAGCGGTTCCGCCACGCTGAAAGATGCCTGTAACGAGGCGCTGCGTGACTGGTCTGGCAGCTACGATACCGCGCACTACATGCTCGGCACCGCCGCAGGTCCGCACCCGTTCCCGACCATTGTGCGCGAATTCCAGCGTATGATCGGCGAAGAAACCAAAGCGCAGATCCTTGAAAAAGAGGGTCGCCTGCCGGATGCGGTCATCGCCTGCGTCGGCGGCGGTTCCAATGCCATCGGCATGTTTGCTGATTTTATTGAAGAAAGCAGCGTTGGCCTGATCGGGGTGGAACCTGCCGGGCATGGAATTGAATCCGGTGAGCATGGCGCACCGCTCAAGCATGGTCGCGTCGGCATCTATTTCGGTATGAAATCGCCGATGATGCAGACCGAAGACGGGCAGATTGAAGAATCTTATTCGATTTCAGCGGGGCTTGATTTCCCGTCCGTCGGCCCGCAGCATGCGCACCTGAATAGCATTGGTCGTGCAGACTACGTTTCCATCACCGATGACGAGGCCCTTGATGCCTTCAAACTGCTGTGCCGCAGCGAAGGGATCATACCGGCGCTGGAGTCGTCACATGCTCTGGCGCACGCCCTGAAAATGATGCGCGATAACCCAGAAAAAGAGCAGCTGCTGGTGGTTAACCTCTCCGGTCGCGGCGATAAAGACATCTTTACGGTTCACGATATTTTGAAAGCGCGAGGGGAAATGTAATGGAACGTTATGAAAGCCTGTTTGCACGCCTGAATGAACGCAAGGAAGGCGCGTTTGTCCCCTTCGTGACCCTCGGCGATCCGTCGCCTGAACAGTCGCTGAAAATCATTGATACGCTGATTGAAGCCGGTGCCGATGCGCTGGAGTTAGGCATCCCCTTCTCCGATCCGCTGGCTGATGGCCCGACCATTCAGAACGCCACGCTGCGCGCTTTTGCCGCAGGCGTGACGCCCGCACAGTGCTTTGAAATGATCGCGACCGTGCGCCAGAAATATCCGTCCATGCCGATTGGCCTGTTGATGTACGCCAATCTGGTCTTCAGCCGTGGTATTGATGAGTTTTACGCCCAGTGTGAAAAAGCGGGTGTGGATTCGGTGCTGGTGGCGGATGTGCCGGTAGAGGAGTCTGCACCGTTCCGCCAGGCGGCGCTGCGCCACAATGTCGCGCCGATTTTCATCTGCCCGCCGAATGCCGATGACGATCTGCTGCGCCAGATTGCTTCTTATGGCCGTGGCTACACCTATCTGCTCTCCCGTGCCGGCGTCACCGGGGCGGAAAACGCCACCGCGCTGCCGCTGGATCATTTGATTGCGAAGCTGAAAGAGTACAACGCGGCTCCGGCCTTGCAGGGCTTTGGTATCTCTGCGCCTGCGCAGGTATCAACAGCGCTTGCGGCAGGTGCGGCGGGCGCGATTTCGGGATCGGCCATTGTGAAAATCATCGAGAAAAATCTCGATAACTCAGCGGCGATGCTGGATGAACTGAAGGCGTTTGTGCAGAGTCTGAAAGCGGCGACGTTTGCGCAATAAAAGAAGAGAATGACGCACCGGACACGTGCCCGGTGCGTTAACACATCAGAAGCGATAACCTGCGGTAAACATGAAGACCCACGGATCGAGACGGGTGCTGACCGTCTGATTAACGCCATTGGCTTTGAAGTGAACGTCAGTATCGATATCCATGTACCAGACTGACATGTTGATCAGCCAGTCAGGATTAATCATGTAATCCAGACCTACCTGCCCTGCCAGACCCCATGAATCATCCAGACTCAAATCGCTCAGACCGGCTTCTTTGCCGTTATCGTTAAAGTCTTCGTCGAAGAAGGTGGTGTAGTTCACACCCGCGCCGATATACGGACGCAGTTTGGTGGTGGCATCACCGAAATACCACTGCGCCATCAGCGTTGGCGGTAAATGATGCACGGTCGCAATATCCCCCGTCGGACCGGTACCGACTTTATGACGGAACGGCGTGGCGGCCAGCAGCTCCACCCCAACGTTTTCTGTTGCCATATAAGTGAACGTCAGCCCAAGCTGGGTGTTGTTGCTGACGTTAAAGCCACCGAGATTACCCAGAACGCTGTCCGACCCTTCCGTTGGTCGCACGGTTGCTGTACCCGCACGCATAAAAAATTCGCCCGCATCGTGCGCCAGGGCGCTCCCGCTAAGACCACTCATGATCAGCGCAGCCACTGCTAACTTCTTCATCTCCACTCCTTTGTTGTGGTTTTAATTGCGCGGAGAATATACTCAAATTGAGGTAGGAAGTGATCTATTGAATTCACATTTACCCAGATAATGTAACCTTCATTGATCTGGGTTAATTTTATTAATTCAACGAGCAAATGGTTTTTACGAATTCATATCAATTTTCATATAACTCATGAAAGTGATTATTTTGCAGGCGTAATGGGCGGTGCTTTACAAAGATATGCTTTTCCATACAAGCCTTGAGGCTGCCACTGAGAGGGCATCCAGGTTACAATCACCCGCTACAATCACTCTGAATTAACATCTGCATAACTCAAGGAGAGGGCATGTCAATCACGGCGAAGTCCGTTTACCGTGACACGGGAAATTTCTTTCGTAATCAGTTTGTCACCATTGCGCTGATTGCTCTGCTTTGCGCGTTTATTACGGTCATGCTCGGTCACGTCTTTTCGCCCACCGAAGAACAACTGTCTATTTTAAGCGAAGGCGATAATCTGGCGGGTAGCGCCGATCTGATGGAGATGGTGCAGAACATGACGCCCGAGCAGCAACAGGTTCTGCTGCACGCGTCTGCGGTTTCTACGTTTTCCGGGCTGATTGGTAATGCCATTCTCGCCGGGGGCGTGCTGCTGCTGGTGCAACTGGTGTCTGCCGGGCATCGTGTAAGCGCGCTGCGCGCGATCGGTGCCAGTGCGCCGATTCTGCCGAAACTGTTTATTTTAGTTTTTATCACCACCCTGCTGGTGCAGATTGGCATTATGTTGGTGGTCGTCCCTGGCGTGATCCTGGCGGTCGTGCTGGCCTTTGCGCCGGTCATGCTGGTTCAGGATAAGATGGGTATTTTCGCCTCGCTGCGCGCCAGTATGCGTATGGCATGGAGTAATATTCGCCTTGTGGCACCGGCGATTATGGGCTGGCTGCTGGCAAAAACACTGCTGCTGATGTTTGCGTCGAGCTTTGCGGCGTTGACGCCAACGGTAGGCGCGATAGTGGCGAATACGCTAAGCAACATGATTTCTGCCGTGCTACTTATTTATCTTTTCCGTCTGTATATGCTGATTCGTCATTAACCTTTTTGCCTACCTGCATGGATGACCGTGCAGGAGGTGATTCACATCGGAATTAAAGAATGAAGCAGTTTCTTGATTTTCTGCCCCTGGTTGTCTTCTTTGCCTTTTACAAGCTCTATGACATCTATGCAGGCACCGCCGCGCTGATTGCTGCGACCGCGATTGTGCTCATTTACAGCTGGGTGCGGTATCGTAAAGTTGAAAAAATGGCGCTGATTACCTTTGTGCTGGTCGCCGTGTTTGGCGGTCTGACGCTGTTTTTCCATAACGATGAGTTTATTAAATGGAAGGTCACGGTGATTTACGCCCTGTTTGCCGGCGCGCTGCTGTTTAGCCAGTGGGTCATGAAGAAGCCGCTGATCCAGCGCATGCTGGGCAAAGAGCTGACGCTCCCTGAGCATGTCTGGTCGAAGCTGAACCTGGCCTGGGCGGTGTTCTTTATATTGTGTGGGCTGGCCAACATTTATATCGCGTTCTGGCTGCCGCAAAACATCTGGGTCAACTTTAAAGTGTTTGGTCTGTCAGCGCTGACGCTGATTTTCACCCTGCTGAGCGGCATTTATATCTACCGCCATATGCCGACCGAAGACAAATCCTGACGAATTTGGTGTGTAAAAAAGGGCTCATGATGATCATGAGCCCTTTTTGCATTCGCGCTGCGGCGATAATTATTCGGCGTCAGTATTGTGCTTGGCAGCCGTTTCTTTGATCAACGGCTGAAGTTCACCGCGCTGGTACATCTCAATGATGATGTCGCAGCCACCAACGAGCTCGCCATCAACCCACAGCTGTGGGAACGTCGGCCAGTTAGCGTATTTCGGCAGTTCAGCACGGATATCCGGGTTCTGCAAAATATCTACATAAGCAAAGCGCTCGCCGCAGGCAGACAGCGCCTGAACCGCCTGGGCGGAGAAGCCACAGCTTGGCAGCTTCGGTGAACCTTTCATGTACAGCAGAATTGGGTTTTCAGCGATTTGACGCTGGATTTTTTCGATGGTTTCGCTCATTGTCTTGCTTCCTTCACTTCTTTCTACGGCAGTTGACTGACAGTGTAGCGGTTCAGACACGGCCCGGAAAATAACATTTTGTTTACCACACCGTATTCTATCGTCTGACGCCTGAAGATGCCTTAAGAATATCTCTTTTCCCGGTTATCAGCGAAACGATTCGCTCATCTCTTAATCATTGATGCCCTTTATTGCTGTTTTTTTTTGCGCTCGTTAACGAAACAGCGCGAAGATGCAAAAAGCCTATTAACTTTTTCGCTTTTTATGCATTAGAATCGACGAGTTTTGAAAATCATACGCACGCATTATTGAATGCCTGCCTGACTCAGGGGATTGCTCAGTGGCGCGGATAAATAAAATCTCGATCACGCTCTGTGCTTTAGTTTTTGCTTCGCTGACGTTTACGCCTTTATCCTGGGCGTCCGAACAGGCGCGGCCCTCTGCCGTGCAAAAAACGCATCTGACGAAATCGTCGGGGCGTAAGACGCAAAAAGATGCTCAGAAGACAACAAAGAAAAGCAGTGGCACCAGTAAGAAAACCAATAAAAAAACCGACAGTAAAACCGCAAAAAATAAAACACCCGCCAAAGTAAAACGCATTACCACCACACAGAAAGCCAGCAAAGTCGCTACACGCCGTACTAAATCCAGCCTGGAAAAAACCGCAGCCGTCAGCTTTACGGAAAAATGCACGACCCGTAAAGGCCGTAAGCCGCACTGTGTGAAAGTGAAAAGCAAGCCGGGCACCCTCGCCGAAATTCATAAAGTGCGGATCCAGAAGGCACAGAAAACGGCGATGTCGAAATTAATGAATCAGATCGGCAAACCCTATCGCTGGGGCGGCACCTCACCGCGTACCGGCTTTGATTGCAGCGGCCTGGTTTATTACGCCTATAAAGATCTGGTGAAATTCCGCATTCCGCGCACGGCAAATGAAATGTATCACCTGCGCGATGCCTCACCGGTGAATGTGGCTGAACTGGAAAGCGGCGACCTGGTGTTCTTCCGCACCCAGGGACGCGGGACGGCAGATCACGTTGGCGTCTACGTCGGCAACGGCAAATTTATTCAGTCGCCGCGTAGCGGTCAGGATATTCAGATCACTTCGCTGAGTGAAGATTACTGGCAACGCCATTACGTCGGCGCACGCCGCGTCATGACGTCCAAAAACGTTCGTTAATCGTTACCCTGCCGCGCCCGGCGGCAGGGTAAGTTCTCTTATGCCTCGCCCGTTACCGCTTCCGCTTGTTGCTCAGAGCGACCTGAAAACAGCACCAGCAGCAAAGCCAGTCCGGCAATTATCGCGCCCATAACGGGTACAAAACTGTAGCCCAGACCGCCTGAGATCACCGCCCCACCCGCCGCTGCGCCCAGCGCATTGCCCAGGTTAAACGCACCGATATTCACAGACGAAGAGAGCCCCGGCGCTTCATGTGCAACCCGCATCACGCGCATCTGCAACGGCGGCACCACGGCAAAGGTCGCCGCGCCCCAAATCACCATCGCCACCGCGGCACCAACGTCATTTTTAATAAGCAGCGGAATAGCCAGCATGATGACAATCAGCAGCAGCAGAAAACCTTTCAGCGTGGCGCTGACCGATTTATCGGCAAATTTGCCGCCAAGGTAATTGCCCAGGGAGAAACCGACGCCAATCAGTACCAGCATGGCGGTGACGAACACCGGCGTAGCGTGGTTGATGTCCTGCAGGACGGGCGAGATATAGGTGTACAGCGTAAACATGGCCCCCGCGCCGAGTACCGTCGTCATTAGTGCCGATAACACCTGGGGACGCATCAGCACGGACAGCTCTTTGCGCACATCCGGGCGGGCTCCGGCGCTGCCTTTGGGCAGGGAGAAAAACAGACTTGCCATCGCCACTACGCCCAGACCCGCCGTCGCGAGGAACGACATCCGCCAGCCAATCGTTTCACCCAGCCAGGTGGCCGCAGGAACACCGCCGATGTTGGCGATGGTCAGGCCCATAAACATGGTTGCCACGGCACTCGCCTGCTTATGTTTGGGAACGACACTTGCCGCCACCACCGAACCCAGGCCAAAGAATGCACCGTGATTAAGGCTGGTAATAATGCGCGACAGCAGCAAAGTGGTGTAATCAGGCGCAATGGCGGAGAGCACATTGCCGAGGGTGAAAATCGCCATCAGAAAAACCAGCGCGTTGCGGCGGGCGCGATGCGAGAGCAGAAGCGTCATCAGCGGCGCGCCAATCATCACACCTATTGCATAGGCACTGATAAGCATCCCCGCTGCCGGAATAGACACATCAACGCCACGGGCGATGACGGGCAATAAGCCCATTGGCGAAAACTCGGTTGTGCCGATCCCAAAAGCCCCAATCGCCAGTGCCAGCAGGGGAAAATTAATTTTCATTCAATGACTCCGAAATGATCGTGCCGCAGGCGGCACCGATTAAGAAGCCAAAAGCATGACATCAATCACAAAAAAACAGAAGTTATCAGAATGACAAAAGAGTATTGCGGATTTGATAAAAATGGGCAGGAAAGAAACAAGGGGAGATTGCTCTCCCCTGTCTGAATCAATTTAACGCAGCAGTCAGACTACTTATTACAATGAGGCTAAGCACAATAACGGTGGTGAACAGCGAAAACTTAAGATCGGTACTCATCAATTTTTCTCCTTCTTTATTCCCCACAAAAAGTGAGATTGTTCATTTTTGCACACTCAGGCGTAAAAATCTTCCCTCATTTAGATTGATAACCATTTTTGCTCTTCCCCTTTTCATCAAGATAGGACAAAATTCCACGCTAAATTTATTCGCGTACCGGCCCTTGACCCCTCCTGACGTTCTGAGTCGTTTCCCCGGAGTTTCGCTATCATATTTTTGCGG
>Ga0302349_1002872_pt1 | contig 10487 bp, 8 predicted proteins | sample PhyAR1_FD_202176 | JGI IMG/M metagenome (GOLD analysis project Ga0302349, IMG submission 202176) | Leaf surface microbial communities from alfalfa plants in UC Gill Tract Community Farm, Albany, California, United States - DLSL A.R1... | ecosystem: Host-associated > Plants > Phyllosphere >...
TAGCTGCCTCGCCCAGTTGAAAGTTCGTGCACGGTATACGCACAAGGATGGAACCATGAATTTGAAAGAACGCGGCATTTTGCATACGAATTCCTCGGCAATCTCGCTCGCACACCGCCTGCTCGATCTCGCCGTGATCACCCTGAGCGCCTACGTGGCAGGCACCTGGGCGTCGGACACCGGCATGCGTCCCGAGCATTGGGTCGTCATCTTCCTGTCCTTGCTGATCTTCCACTTCCTCACCGAGCTGAACCACGTCTATGGTTCCTGGCGCGGCGAGCGCATCACCGATGAACTGCTCAAGATCGCCACCTACTGGGTGCTGACCTTCGCGACCGTGTTCATGGTGGACTACTTCTTCTTCGATCAGTCCTATCTGACGCCTGGCGTGATGCAGGGCTGGCTAGGTCTGACGCTGGGCACCCTGTGCGGCTATCGCGTGCTGCTGCGCTCGATCATGCATTCCTTGCGCAAGGCCGGCATCAATACCCGCCACGTCGCCATCGCCGGTAACGGCATGGTCGCCCAGCGCCTGGCGCACACCATCAGCACGGCGCCCTGGATGGGCCTGCGCATTGCCGGTTTCTATAGCGACAACCAGGATACCGGTGAGGAAGGCGTGCCCAGCCCGGCGCTGAATGGCGGCCTCGACCAGCTCATGCAGGACGTCCGCTCCGGCCTGGTCGACAAGGTCTACATCACCCTGGGCATGGCCGATCAGAGCAAGATCAACTGGCTGGTCCAGGAGCTGAGCGACACCACGGCTTCGGTGTACATCATCCCGGACATCTTCATGTTCCACCTGCTGCATGCCCGCAGCGAAAGCCTGGACGGCCTGCCCAGCATCAGCATCTTCGATACCCCGATGGATGGCGCCAGCCATATCGTCAAACGTATCGAGGACATCGTGCTGGCTTCGATCATCCTCGCCATGATCTCCCTGCCCATGCTGGCCATCGCCATCGGCATCAAGATCACCTCGCCCGGCCCGATCTTCTTCAAGCAGAAGCGCTACGGCATGGACGGCAAGCCGATCGAAGTGTGGAAATTCCGCAGCATGAAGGTCATGGAAAACGGCGCCAAGGTCACCCAGGCCACCAAGAATGACTCCCGGATCACCCCGTTTGGTGCATTTTTACGACGTACGTCTCTCGATGAATTGCCTCAATTCATTAATGTACTCCGCGGCGAAATGTCCATCGTCGGTCCCCGCCCCCATGCCGTCGCTCACAACGAGCAGTACCGCAAGCTGGTGCAGGGCTACATGCTCCGCCACAAGATGAAGCCCGGCATTACCGGCTGGGCTCAGGTCAACGGCTGGCGCGGCGAGACCGACACCCTGGACAAGATGCAGAAACGCGTCGAGTTCGATCTGGACTACATCCACCACTGGTCCTTCTGGTGGGACGTCAAGATCATCTTCCTCACGCTGTTCAAAGGCTTCATCAATAAGAACGCATACTGAGTCTGGCCGGGGCCGCTGGCCCCACTGCTCAGCACGACGATCTGGAGCCTGGACTCCTGACTATAATTACATCGGCAGCGAGCAACTCCCGAAAGGATTGCTGGGCTATCTGCCGTCGATACCTGTTGTCCGGACAACAGGAAGGTTTTGAAGAATGATCAAGTCGATATTGGTTGTATGCGAAGGGAACATCTGCCGTAGCCCGGTCGCAGAAGCACTACTGGCCAAGGCACTGGAAGGCCGTGACGTCCAGGTCGGCTCGGCCGGCATCAGGGCGCTGGTTGGCCACGGCATCGAGAAGACCGCTCAGGAGGTACTACTACGGGAGAACGGCATCGATTTCACGACCCACAAAGCTCGCCAGGCGGATGCAGAGATGCTGCGCAAGGCGGATTTGATTTTGACCATGGAAGAGTTCCACTCACGCTCCGTCGAAAGTATTGCTCCTGAAGTCAGGGGTAAGGTTTTTCTGATCGGGAAATGGTTGAGCAATCAAGAAGTACCAGACCCTTATCGCCTTTCTAAAGAGATGTTTCAAAATGTCCACATACTTTTGACGCGCTGTGTAAACAGTTGGCTTCCATACATCAAATAGGGAAGAAGGAATTTCATGACCACGATGCCTCGCTTTACTCCCGAAGTTAAGAATGAGTCGGATATCAACTTTTCCGCACTCTTCGGTATGTTGATCGATTACAAATGGCAACTTCTGTCGGTAATCGGTATTTTCGCTGCGCTCGGTATCGGCTATGCCGTACTGGCCACCCCCATGTATTCGTCCAACGCCATGATCCAGATCGAACTGGAAAAGAAGGGCGTTACCCGGTTGACCGATCAGTCCACCGGCATGCCGCCGCCCATGCCCGAGGCGGTGACCGAGATCGAGCTGCTCAAGTCGCGCTCCGTGATCGGCAAGGCGATCGAGAACCTCAAGCTGGATATCGAGGTCAAGCCGCGCTATTTCCCGCTGATCGGCAACTTCGTCGCGCGTCGCTTCGAGCCGCAGAATGACACCGATGTCGCCTCTCCCCTGCTCGGCCTGAACAGCTTCGCCTGGGGCGGCGAGAAACTGGTCATCGACCAGCTGGAAGTGCCGGACAGCAACCTCGACAAGCCGATGAAGCTGAAGGTCGAAGACAACCAGAACTTCACCGTCTTCAATGCCGATGACGAAGTGGTGCTGCACGGTGGCCTCGGTCAGCCGGTGAGCAATGCCGGCTACCAGATCAAGGTGGCTACGCTGCAGGCTCGCCCGGGCACCGAATTCACCATCATGAAGAAGCGCTTCTCCAAGACCATCCAGGAATACCAGGGCCGCATCGTCGCCGGTGAGCGCGGCAAGATGTCGGGCATCATCGGTGTCGGTCTGCAGGATCCGGATCCGCTGAAGGCCCAGGCCATCGTCCAGGAAGTCGCGGACATCTATGTTCAGCAGAACATCGATCGCAACGCCGCCGAGTCCACCCAGAGCCTGGAATTCCTGCGTGCCCAGATCCCGGTCGTGAAATCCGACCTGGAAAAGGCCCAGTCCGCGCTGAACTACTACCAGACCAACAAGAAGTCGGTCGATATCGACAGCGAGACCAAGGGCGTCCTGGAACAGACCGTTGCCCTGGACAACCAGATCTCCGAGCTGAACCTCAAGCGCACCGAGATGGATCGCAAGTTCACTCGCCAGCACCCGGCCTACCAGGCGCTGATGAGCCAGCTGGGCCAACTCCAGGCCGAGCGCGCCAAGCTGCAGAAGCGCGTCGAAGTGCTGCCGGAAACCCAGCAGGAACTGCTGCGCCTGAACCGCGACATCGAAGTGACCGGCCAGACCTATGCGCTGATGCTGAACAAGGCCCAGGAGCTGGAAGTCATTCGCGCCGGTACCGTGGGTAGCGTCCGCATCATCGACAACGCCAACGCCAACGTCGACGATCCGTCCGCCCCCAACAAGCCGCTGATCATCGCCGTCGCCATCATCCTGGGCGGCATCGTCGGCCTGGCCATCGTCTACACCCGTCACACCCTGCGTCGCGGTGTCGAGACCCCGGAAGCCATCGAGCAGATCGGTCTGCCGGTCTACGCCTCGATCCCCTACAGCAAGAACCAGGCGGATACCACCAAGGTACTGGGCACCAAGAAGCCGGGCGAGTCCTCGCTGACCGCCCTCACTCATCCGACCGATCTGAGCACCGAGGCGCTGCGCAGCCTGCGTACCAGCCTGCACTTCGCCATGATCGAGGCCAAGAACAACATCCTGATGATCTCCGGTCCCAGCCCGGGCGTCGGCAAGTCCTTCGTGTCCTCGAACCTGGCCGCGGTGATTGCCGAGTCCGGTCAACGCGTCCTGCTGATCGACGGTGACATGCGCAAGGGCTATCTGCACAAGCTGATGAACACCAAGCAGCAGGACGGTCTGTCCGATCTGCTGAGTGGCCGCATCGCCCTGAACGACGCCATCAAGAAGACCGAAGTCGGCAGCCTGGATTTCGTCTCCTGCGGCCAGTTCCCGCCGAATCCGTCGGAACTGCTGATGAGCCTGAGATTCACCACCGTGCTGAAGAAATTCAGCGAGCTGTACGACATCGTGATCATCGACACCCCGCCGATCCTGGCGGTGACCGAGGCCGGCATCATCGGCAGCCACGCCGGTACCAGCCTGATCGTCGCACGTTTCGGCGTGAACAGTGTCAAGGAGCTTGAGGCGACCAAGCGCCGCTTCGACCTCAACGGCATTCCGCTCAAGGGCGTGATCTTCAACGCCGTGGAGCGCAAGGCCAGTAACTACGGCTCCTATGGCAACTATCACTACTCTTACGAGCAGAACGCCAAGAGCTGATGCACTACCCCGGCTGGACGGCCTGATCGCCGTCCAGCCAATCCCTTCAGGGATCGCGGCAGTATTCGTACAGGCGCATCGAACAAGAAACTACCTCACACAGCGATTTCGAAGGGTTCGCTCCTGAACCCGGCCACGCTTGGCAGCCTTGGATCTCGACGCTGTACCGGATTGATGATTCTGAAGAATAGGAACACGCCAATGAACGTAGTCATGGTGCTCAACTACAAGGCCCCCAACGAAACCATCAGTTGTGTGGAGAGCATCCTCAAGCACTGCCCGTCCATCGATCACGCGGTGGTGGTGGACAATGATTCCCAGGACGGCTCCATCGACGTCCTGCAACGCTGGCAGGCCGACAACGGCCTGAGCCAGGTCACCGTGCTCGCCAGTCCGCGCAACGACGGCTATGCCGGTGGCAACAACTATGGCATGCGCTGGGCGCTGGACAACCTGGCGGTCAAGCATTTCTGGGTCGTCAACAACGACGCCTATGTCAAGGACGATGCCTTCGCTCCGCTGCTGGCCGAGCTGCAGCGCGCGCCCAAGACCATCGTCGGCTCGGTGATCCTGAGCTCCCAGACCGGTCGCCTGGAATGCTATGGCGGCGGCATCCTCTATCCGCTGCTGGGCAAGTCCAAGCTGCTGGGCAAGGACATCGCCGTCAGCGACATCGCCAAGCTCGATCGTGAACCCGACTACATCATGGGCTGCAGCATGGCCTTCTGCGCCAGCCTGCTGACCGAGATCGGTTTCATGGACGAAGCCTACTTCATGTATTCCGAAGAAGTGGATTGGCAGCACCAGGCCAAGCGCAAGGGCGTCGCCCTCAAGGTCTCGCGGGAGAGCCAGCTCTATCACTATGGCTCCATGAGCTCTGGCGGCCGCAGCGCCTTCTACCACTACTTCCGTAATCGCGCAGCGACCCGTTTCAATCGCAAATTCCACGGCACCCCCTACGCACTGGTCTCCGCCGTGCTGCTGTCCGGCATCACCGTGCTCAAGGAATTCAAGAATCCGAAACTGGCCTGGTCCGGCGTAAAGGGCGCCTTCAAGGGAGCGACGATGCATGTCTAACCTACGCACCCAAGCTTTCGGTATCGATTTCTTCACCGGTACCAAGGACGAGCTGATGAGCTCGATCAGTCAGGACATCCATCGGCCCTACAGCTACATCGTCACGCCGAACATCGACCATGTCGTGCAGCTGCAGAGCAATCCCGACATGCGCGAGTCCTATCAGCGCGCCGGTAAACGCATCTGCGACAGCCGGATCCTGCTGCCCATTCTCAAGTCGCTGGGCGTCGCCGTACCCGAGGTCATCACTGGCAGCGATCTGACCCTGAGCATTCTGCGCAAGGCCAACGATGAACGCCTGTCGGTGGTGCTGATCGGTTCGAGCGAGAACGACGTGGGCAAGCTGCGGCGGATGTATCCGCATATCCAGCTGGCGCACTACAACCCGCCGATGGGCTTCATCAACGATCCGCTGGAGACGCAGAAGTGCGTTGACTTCGTGATGCAGAATCCGTCGGAGTTCATCCTCTATGCCGTCGGGGCTCCACGTCAGGAAAAGCTCGCGCGGCAGATCGACAGCAGCAGGCGCACCGGCGTCGGCCTGTGCATCGGCGCTTCCATCCTGTTCGCCGTCGGCACCGTCAAGCGGGCGCCGCGCTGGATGCAGAAGGCCAAGCTGGAATGGCTGCATCGGATGTGCTCGGAGCCCAAGCGGCTGGCCAAGCGGTACGTGCACGATGCGCTGAGCATCCTGCCCATCTATCTCAAGGAACGCAGCAGTCGACGCACCTGAGGGGCTGCCTCCGCAGCATTCTCAGCCGCAAGGAAGATGACCACCGGACACCCAGTCCGGTGGTCCTGTCTGGATGGGTAGGTCTATGAGCATTCTCCGTAAAAGCACCGTTTCCTTCGTTCTCCTGATCCCGTTGCTGATCCTGCACCTTGACGTGTTCGGCGAAAGCCCGCACAACCCGGTCGGCATCCTCTATCTGAACGAGCTGTATCTGGCCATCTGCATGGCCTTCACCTTTTTCTACCTGCTGACCAGCATTGGTACCCAGCAGCGCGAATTCAAGATCCTGATGACCTACGCTGTCTATTCGTCGGTGGTCTTCATTGGGTTGCCAGCGATCTTTTCCTTTCTGTTCTACGGTCAGCCACTGGTCTATGGACTGATCGAGGAGCGGCGGATCCTGTTCAGCTTCGGCTTCGCCACCCTGATGTTCCTGGGGCGCAACATGAGCGCCTCGCAATTCGAGAAGGCCCTGCTGATCACGGCGCTGCTGGCCGCCGTCATGGCCTGGATGTTCAAGTTCGGCGTGCTGCCTGACCTGCGTGACAAGCAGTCCTCCTTCGACCGCCCGGACCGTTCCTCCATCGGTGCGCCGGCGCTGTGCCTGGCCTATTTCTACTGCATCCAAACCTGGAACAAGGGCATTTCGCCGATCGATGGCTCGGCGCGTAGCAAGACCGTCCACATCGTGCTGGCCATGGTCTTCCTGCTGACCCTGGTATTCGGTACCCAGACCCGGCAGCTGATCGTGCTGGCGCTGGTGTTCACCGTCTTCTGCCTGAAGAGCAAGTCCATCGTCTGGATCTGCGTCTCCACGCTGCTGCTGTCGCCCTTCTTCATCTTCCCGGACCTGATGAAGGTGCTGGGGTTGAATCTGGACTTCTATGCCCAGTCGGTCCAGGACGGCCCCACTGATGGCGTGCGCGAGCAGACCATCGGCTACATCTTCTCCCACCTCAGCCAGAATCACTGGTTGCCCAGCGGCTCGCTGTCGCTGATGTGGAACAACGGCTTCATCCCCTACTTCGGCGAGTACTTCTTCCTCTCCGACGTCGGCGTATTCGGCACCCTGTTCCGCTTCGGCTTCCTGGCCTTCATCATCATCCCGGTGTCGCTGTTCCTCTACTATCGCTGGGCGAAGATGCTGCACCCCGATACCGGTTTCGTGGTGACCGCCACCCTCGCGCAGCTGGTGATCTGGCCGCTGGCCGGTTTCTTCGAGTACCTCCAGGCCACCATCTGCTACCTGATGGTGATCCAGGCCCTGCGAGCGCTGCACCACTACAGCTCCGCCCCAGTCCAGGAGACCTACGTCAGCAGCCCCTACCCGCGTCCGAGCAGCCAGCTGGCTCGCCCGGTCTGATCCCTCGTGCCGCCCGGCGTCCGCCAGGCGGCCCCAAGGAGTTTTCACCCCCACGATGTCGATGATCAAAAACAGCACCTGGAACATCCTGGGTGTCGTCATTCCCAGTGCCATCGCGCTGCCCACCATGGGCGTGCTGTCGCGCCTGCTCGGGGTCGAGCAGTTCGGCCTGTTCACCCTGGCCTTCGCCATCGTCGGCTATGCCACCCTGTTCGACGCCGGCCTGTCGCGCGCGGTCATCCGTGCCGTCGCCATGCACCATGGCGACAAGGGACTCAACCGGCTGGTCATGGGCACGGCCACAGGCGCGGTCATCGGCCTGAGTCTGCTGGCGACCCTGCTGCTGTGGTTCGGCGCAGGCAAGGTGGTGAGTCTGCTGCATGTCTCGCCCGAACATTTCGACAATGCCGTGGCCGGCTTTCGCTGGTTGAGCCTGTGCGTGCCGCCCTTCCTCCTAGCCACGGTCTGGTTCGCCTACCTGGAAGGCAACGAGCGCTTCGGTGAATTCAACATCCTGCGGACCTTCTCCAACAGCCTGCTGGCGATCGCGCCGCTGATCGCGGTGCTGATCGAACCGAGCTTTTCCGCCACGGTGATCGGTCTGGTGCTGGCGCGGGTGGTGTCCATGGCGCTGGCCTACTGGCCGCTGCACAAGGACTTCCCGGAAGGCATCCGCACCTTCAAGGTCGAGGTGTTCAAGGAACTGCTGAGATTCGGCAGCTGGATGACGGTGAGCAACATCATCAGCCCGCTGATGGTCTACTTCGACCGCTTCGTGCTGTCGCACATGGTCGGCGCCAGCCGCGTGTCCTTTTATACCGCTCCGGCCGAGGCGGTCTCGCGGATGCTGATCATCCCCAATGCCGTGGCCCGGGTGGTGTTCCCGCTGCTGAGCAAGAGTGGCGACGACGCTGCGCGGCAGGCCAACAAGGCGTTCTGGGGCCTGTTGCTGATCAGCCTGGCGATGGTGCTGCCGATCCTCATCCTGGCGCCCTGGATCATGACCGTGTGGATGGGCCCGGAGTACGGTGGCGATGCCGCGCAGATCCTGCGCATCCTGGCGGTGGGTTTCATCTTCAACGCCCTGGCGCAGATTCCCTTCGCCAAGATCCAGGCCCGCGGCCATTCGCGCACCACCGCGATGATCCATCTCGCCGAGCTGCTGCCCTACCTGGGTCTGCTGGTGGTCTGCATCCAGCATTTCTCCATCATGGGCGCCGCCATCGCCTGGACCGTCCGGGTGACCGTGGACTACTTGGCGCTGGAATACTTCGCCCGGCGCACGCCGCCGCTGCAACCCACGCCGGTCTATCAGCAGAGCTCCTGAGGGCGCCCTGTCCAGACGAACTTACGCAACACACGAGAGGTGCTGTCCGTGTCACGAGTGAAACGTCGTATCGGTGGTGGCCTGCTGGCCACCGTATTACTGTCCGCGGCGCTTTATGGCCAGGCTCAGCCAGAGCCGGCGACAGCCAAGGTGGATCTCATCGGCATCAACCTGTCGGCCGCCGGCTTCGCCGGCCAGGTGCTGCCCGGCGTGGAAGGCACCAACTACTTCTATCCCACCGAGGATTACTTCCGCCGCTACGCGGCCAAGGGCATCCGCTTCATCCGCTTCCCCTTTCTCTGGGAGCGGGTGCAGCCCCAGCTGGGCGGTGAACTGGACCAGGCCCAGGTCGCCCTGCTGCAGCGCACCCTGGATTTCGCTGACAAGTACGGCATCCGCGTGATCCTCGACCTGCACAACTACGCGCGCTATCGCGGCCATCTGATCGGCTCGCCCCAGGTGCCCTATGCCAGCTACGCCGATGTCTGGAAGCGCCTGGCGCTGACCTTCCAGCAACATCCGGCGCTGTACGGCTACGATGTCATGAACGAACCCCATGACACCCAGGGCCTCTGGCCGCGGGCGGCGCAGACGGTCGTGGACAGCATCCGTACCGTGGACATGAAGACGCCGATCTTCATCGCCGGTGACAGCTGGTCCAGTGCCCAGCGCTGGCCCCAGGTGAATGGCGATCTGCTGATCAAGGATCCGGCGGACAATCTGATCTACGAAGCGCACATCTACTTCGACGAAGACTCCAGTGGCAACTATGCCTCGGGCATGAAGGGTGTCCACCCCATGATCGGCGTGGAAAGAACCCGCCCCTTCATCGAGTGGCTGAAAAAGCACAATTTGCGCGGCTTCATTGGCGAATATGGGATACCTGCACACCCGCAGTGGCTGGAAGCCATGGACAATCTGCTCAGCTATCTGGGCGAGCAGTGCGTACCCAGCGCCTATTGGGCGGCGGGTCCGGGCTGGGGTGACTATCCTCTGGCCATCGAACCGAAGAATGGCGCGGAGAAGCCCCAGACGGCCCTGCTGGAAAAACACCTGAACAAACATGACTGCGAAGTCATAGGACCTCGTTAGCCAGATATGACAGATTTCGAACGGCGTCACCTTTTTCCGCTCCGGTGGCGCTGAACTCGATGGCTAAAGGCCAGTCCTAGACCAGCAGACTCAGGTGCTCGTACAACTAAAAGCTGAGACCTCGAGTTCTCTCGCACGCTGGGCAGGCTAGCCGCATGGAAACCGGTCCACTGTCGAGAAGTGCCTCGTCTCGCGAAGGAACACCATGAATAACCGGCTCGTTGCTTCTACCTTCCGATTTATTCCTCTTGCTCACACTCAATCAGCAATCAAGGACGAATGACATGAAAACCAAATTTACCGCTCTGGCCTTGCTGTCTGGCATCGTCCTGCAGGGTTGTGCCTACTCCCCGGGTCAGTACCTGGATCAGGACGACCTGAAAAGCGATCCGAGCATCCAGGGCACCAAGGTCCAGCTGATCCCGATCACCAGCTCGCTGCTGGTGAGCCAGGATTCCGCGGCCCTGTCCAAGGCGCCCGACCTCAAGCCCCTGCTGGACTACAAGCCGCAGGCTTACCGCGTCGGTGCGAGCGACCTGCTCTACATCACCGTCTGGGATCACCCCGAACTGACCGCTCCGTCCGGCGCCCAGCAGCAGCTGG
>Ga0302349_1002878_pt1 | contig 10473 bp, 7 predicted proteins | sample PhyAR1_FD_202176 | JGI IMG/M metagenome (GOLD analysis project Ga0302349, IMG submission 202176) | Leaf surface microbial communities from alfalfa plants in UC Gill Tract Community Farm, Albany, California, United States - DLSL A.R1... | ecosystem: Host-associated > Plants > Phyllosphere >...
TTAGCTAGTAAACGTGCACACGAATTAGATGGAGGAGCACAAGCAACTGTTGATACTTTTGAATCAGTGAAAAGCGTTGGTCGAGCGTTAGAAGAAATTGAAGCAGGGACTGTCATCAATGATCCGAATCCTGAAGAAAAACGTGAACGAATCAAACGAGAAAAAGAAGAAAAAAGTCGCGTTCGTGAACAAGAACAAAAAGAATTAGAACATCGTATTCAAGATGACAAAATGAAGTAAACAAAAAAAGAGCTAAGTTTAGTTTTTTTTAAGGAATCAAACAGATGTGGAGTTTGAGCAGAAGCGTCCTTTACGACAGCTGCTTAAACTTTTTTTATTCTATTTCATTCACTAGCAGTACAGTCATAAAAGTAGCATTCAGCGAAAAATTATTTAATTTTGATGCTAGTATGGTAAGATAACAGTAAATTGTGCTGTGAAATAATGACATGCTTTTAATTTTTATGACGTTTGTCAGCTCTATTGCTGGAAGTCTTTACAGCTTTTAAGGCCGCAAGTGACTAACCACAGAACACTTTAGGCAATTAACTAAGTGAAAGAACGACTTCCTTGAATCAATTCAAAGAAAAAGGCCATCCAACGATTTACCCTTGTTTTTCTTCAAATGGTCCTTGGTTGAGTGATGTGTGACTAATCCGTCGTTTGAGGAACTAAGGCTGAAAAAGGAGTCTGACAAGTAAAAGTTCAGTGAATAGCGTTTGCTTTTCACTGATTATTTTCCGGAAAAGCAGGATTTTGGCTATCTTTTAAGGTTTTCTTTGATTTTTATTGGCTGGTCAAATCCACAAGACAAATTCCCGATTCTTTAGTACAATAGGCAAAGAGATTTTGCACTATAGCCGAAAGGAGGATGTTTCAGTATGAAAAAAATAGCCAAAGTTATCGTAGATGTACCCACTATGCAAACCGATCAACCGTTTACTTATTTAGTCCCGCAGATGTTAAATCAGCAGTTAGCAGTTGGTATGCGGGTGGAAGTGCCCTTTGGCAACGGCAATCGTCACGTTCAGGGCTTTGTCTTAGAAATTGATACGATAACAGATATAGAGATGGCAAATCAGAATTTTCAATGGAAAGAAATTGTTTCTGTTTTAGATTTAAAACCGGTATTGAACGACGAACTGCTCGCTCTGGCTGATTATATGAAGGGCGAAACGTATGCGTTTAAAATCACCTGTCTGCAAACTATGTTGCCCAGTGTGATGCGCACCGATTATCGCAAGTACATATATATTACGGATGAATTAGATGAAAGCACGCGAGAAACTCTTTTTTACGGATTAGATGAAATCGCTTGGGAAGATGCGGTTGCCCGTGAAATCTTGCCGCAACTGATGGCTTTAAGGAAACAGCAAAAAGTCGATATCCGTTATGAAGTAGCAACACGCAATAAAGTGAAAACGATTCGAATGGTACAATCGTTAAAAGATTTTCAACAGCTGGAAGAAATTCGTCTGGATTTACGAAAAGGTTCCAAGAAAAAAGAACAGTTACTAAACTATTTACAACAAGTCGGGACTGAAAAAAAGACATCCGTCAAAGAAATGAAAGAATTGGGCTTTAGCACAGCTGTTTTAAATCAAGCAGCTGACAATCAATGGCTAAAATTCGTGGAAAAGGAAGCTTATCGGGATCCATTTGCTCATCAAACGTTCTTAAAAACAGCACCCTTAGCTTTAAACAAGGAACAAGCCATAGCCGTTAATAAAATCGTAAGTTCAATGAACACTAATCAAGGCCTGACCTACCTTTTAGAAGGTATTACCGGCAGCGGCAAAACGGAGATTTATTTGCAGGTTATCGCTCAAGCTCTTAATGAAGACAAAACAGCCATCATGTTAGTACCTGAGATTTCTTTAACACCGCAGATGGTTCAGCGCTTCAAAAGCCGTTTCGGGGAACAAGTCGCAGTCATGCACAGTGGTTTATCCCAAGGAGAAAAATATGACGAATGGCGTAAAATTGAACGGGGTGAAGCCCAAGTAGTAATCGGGGCACGTTCAGCTGTTTTTGCACCTATCAACAACCTTGGCGTTATCATCATTGATGAAGAACATGAAGCTAGCTACAAGCAAGAAGAAACGCCGCGCTATCATGCACGCGACTTAGCTATATGGCGTTCAAAATATCACCATTGCCCTGTTGTTTTAGGTAGCGCAACCCCTTCTTTGGAATCACGGGCACGGGCTCAAAAACAAGTATACGAGCGATTATTATTGACTCAAAGAGCAAATCAAGCTGCTGCATTACCAACTATTGCAGTGATTGACATGCGAGAAGAAATACAGAACAAAAATACTTCATCCTTCTCTTTAGTTTTACAGGAAAAATTAAGAGAACGGATCGCCAAACAAGAACAAAGCGTGCTTTTGTTAAATCGTCGTGGCTATTCCTCTTTTGTCATGTGCCGAGATTGCGGCTATGTATTGCCTTGTCCTAACTGTGACATTTCCTTGACGTTACATATGGACACAAAGAGTATGAAATGCCACTATTGCGGTCATGAAGAACGAATTCCTTATAAATGTCCTAATTGTGGCGGAGACAAGATTCGATATTACGGTACCGGCACGCAAAAAGTTGAAGCAGAGTTGCAACAACTGATTCCGGAAAGTCGTATTTTGCGGATGGACGTTGATACCACCAGAAGAAAAGGCGCTCATGAGAAAATATTAACGGCTTTTGGTAATGGAGAAGCGGATATCTTGCTTGGAACCCAGATGATTGCTAAGGGATTGGATTTCCCTAACGTTACATTAGTAGGGGTTTTAAATGCGGATACAGCGTTAAATCTTCCGGACTTTCGTTCCAGTGAGCGTACTTTCCAGCTGTTGACACAAGTCAGCGGTCGAGCTGGACGTGCAGAAAAACCCGGAGAAGTGATCATCCAATCTTTTAATCCAGAACATTATGCGATCCAATTAGCACAAGCACAAGATTATGAAGATTTCTATTTAAAAGAAATGGCGGTACGTCATCGTGGCGATTATCCACCGTTTTACTTCACGGTACAAATCACAGCCAGCCATCCAGAAGAAAATGAAGCAGCTAAACAAATGTTCCGGATTGCTGCTAAGTTACGACAAGGCTTATCAGCACAAGCGATTCTGCTAGGTCCGACACCAAATGCAATTCTGCGCGTCAACAATCGCTACTTTTATCAAGTGATCGTAAAATATAAAAAAGAACCGCACTTGCAGGCGCTCTTACAAGAAATCCTAATAGAAACCCAAAAAGCAACAGCTGGTGGATTGAAGTTATCGATTGATGCAGAGCCGATGAATTTTATATAAAGCAAGCACGTTAAAAGGAGGGTTTATGCGTTATCCAATTGTGATCTACCCAAATCAACTTTTGCAGCAAAAGGCTCAGCCTGTTACACTGATTACCGACGAAATTGTTCAATTATTGGATGATATGTATGAAACAATGTTGGCTCACGATGGAATCGGTTTGGCTGCACCCCAGATTGGCAAGAACTTGCAACTAGCTGTAATCGAAATTGACGAAGAAACAGGGTTATTTGAACTGATAAATCCTCAAATTATTGAACAAAAAGGCACTGCCATTGATGTAGAAGGATGTCTCAGTATTCCAGAAACTTATGGTACAGTGGAGCGGGCTGATGAAATAACAGTTCGCTATTTTGACCGTGATGGAGAAGAAATTGAAGTGACGGCGTACGGTTATCTGGCACGAGCTTTTCAACATGAAATGGATCATTTACAGGGCCAGCTTTTCATCGATAAAATCATTGAGCCGATTCAACCTGAAGATTTAGAGACATACATGGAGGAACACCTAAATGACTAAAATTGTATTTATGGGCACACCGGCTTTTTCCGTGCCAATCTTAGAGAGCTTACTTGCTGCTGATTATGAAATCCAAGCTGTTGTGACGCAACCAGACCGCCCTGTTGGCCGCAAAAAAACGATTACGCCGCCGCCGGTCAAAGCGGCTGCTTTAAAGCATGACTTACTGGTGTTGCAACCAGAAAAAATATCCGGCTCTCCTGAAATGGAAATGATTCTCGAATTAGCACCGGATGTCATTGTAACAGCCGCATTCGGTCAATTTTTACCAGAAAAACTCTTAACTGCGCCAGCTTATGGTGCTATTAATGTTCACGCTTCGCTCTTGCCGAAATACCGTGGCGGTGCACCTGTTCATTATGCAATCATCGAAGGCGAAGCAGAAACTGGAGTAACCATTATGCAAATGGTGAAACAAATGGATGCCGGAGCTATTTTAGCTCAAAAAGCCATTCCGATTACCGAACAAGATGACGTTGGTACAATGTTTGGTAAGTTGAGCTTACTGGGAAAAGATTTACTTTTAAAAACGTTACCTGATTACTTAGCCGGCAAACTTACACCGATTCCCCAAGACGAAGCCCAAGCAACCTTCTCACCGAATATTTCAAGAGAACAAGAACAAGTTGACTGGCATAAAACAGCTGCACAAATCGATTGTCAAGTTCGTGGTATGCGGCCATGGCCTACCGCTTTTACCACGTATCAAGGGGCTAGATGGAAGCTGTGGGCAGTAACTCCTTTGAATGAAATGACAGAACAGGAGCCTGGAACGATTATTTATCGCAGCAAAAAAACATTGAAAATTGCTTGTGGCGGCGGGACCGTTCTGCAAATTGAGCGGCTGCAACCAGCCGGTAAAGGCCAGTTAACAATTCAAGAGTTTTTAAATGGCGTCGGACAAAATGTTGCACAATTAGACAAGGTGGAATAAAATGGCAAATAAAGTGCCTAAAAAGTTAAAACAATCCGTTCGTTATGTCGCTTTGGAAACCATTGAGCGAGTAGACAAGAGCGGAGCTTATTCAAATTTATTATTAAATGAGATGATCAACAAATCCAATTTATGTGAAAAAGACAGTCGTCTGTTTACAGAATTGGTTTATGGAACCATCAGCCGGAAATTATTATTGGAATATTATGTGGCAGCGTTTATTCAACATCCTAAAAAAGTTGACGCTTGGGTTAAAAGTTTATTGAGCTTATCTGTTTACCAATTGGTATTTTTAGATAAAATCCCCGACCACGCCATCATTAATGAAGCAGTAGAAATTGGTAAATACAAAGGCAATAGCGGTATTGGAAAATTTGTCAATGGGATTTTGCGTACCATTCAGCGACAAGGTGTTCCCGACTTAGCCGCGATTGAGGATCCGCTTGATCGTTTGGCAACAGAAATCAGTATGCCGCACTGGCTAACAGAAAAGTTAGTGGCACAATTAGGTTTAGAAGAAACACGTGCTTTAGGTCTTTCCTTATTTGAGAAAAGTCATGTTAGCGCTCGACTTGACCTACGTAAGATCACACGTGATGAAGTATTGTTGCAATTGCGGGAAGCTGGCTTGTCGGCAGAGCCCAGCCAAATTTCCCCCTATGGAATTGTTGCGGAAAAAGGTTTTTTAGCGGGGAGTTATTTATTTGAAACGGGCGCGTTAACGATTCAAGATGAAAGTTCAATGCTAGTAGCGCCTGCCTTACGAATGGCGCCCCATCATCATGTATTGGACGCCTGTGGAGCACCGGGAGGGAAAACCACACATATTGCAACATTTTTGGAAGCAAAAAAAGGCGGCCGAGTAACTGCGCTTGACATTCATGACCACAAAATTAAATTGATTAATGAAAATGCGTGTCGACTTCACGTGGAAGACGTAGTTCAAACACAAAAGCTTGATGCTCGCAATGTTCAAGGAGTATTTCCCAAAGAAAGTTTTGATCGGATTCTAGTTGATGCGCCTTGTTCAGGATTAGGGTTAATGCGGCGCAAACCTGATATTAAATATCATAAAACAGCTGCTGATTTTCAACAATTGCCTAAAATACAATTGGAAATTTTAGAAAGTGTTGCCCCAACCTTAAAACAATGGGGTATAATGATCTATAGTACCTGTACGATTATACAAGAAGAAAATCAGGCAGTTGTCGCAGCATTTTTAAATAAACATCCAGAATTTAAAAAAATCGATATAAAAGCCAACGAGCGTATTCAATCAATTCTTCAGGATCAACTGTTGGTCTTATATCCGCAGCAATTTATGACGGATGGCTTTTTCATTTGTTGTATGCAAAAAGTTAGTTAAAGACGAGGTGGAACAACTTGGAAATCAAATTTCAAACAGATGTCGGTCGCAAGCGGAATACTAATCAGGATTATGCAGGACTTTTTGAAAACCAACTCTCCGTTCCGTTGGCTGTATTAGCAGACGGAATGGGTGGTCATCAAGCTGGGGATGTAGCCAGTCATATGGCCGTTCACGATTTAGGTCAGGATTGGGAGCAAACCACAGTGGCTGATTCGGAAAAAGCTGTACAGTGGCTGATCAAACTGATTCAACAGGAAAATGAACGAATCTTTGAACAAGGACAGTCGCAAGCAGAATACATGGGAATGGGGACTACGATTGTTAGTGCCGTCTTATTAAAAGATTCCTTCGTGTTGGCTAACATTGGCGATAGTCGGGCGTATTTAGTCCGCAATCAACAATTATTGCAATTGACAGAAGATCATTCACTAGTTAATGAATTGGTGAAGTCTGGTGAAATTACCCGTGAAATGGCTGCAAACCATCCTCGAAAAAATGTTTTGACCCGTTCTTTAGGAATGCCTGGCGTCGTTGACGTTGATGTTTCTAGCCATACGTGGATGGCGGGAGATTATTTATTATTATGTTCAGATGGTTTGACCAACATGGTTTCAGAAACGCAAATTTTAGAAATTCTTGAGTTGGATCAACCTTTAGACCAAAAAATCGATACGTTGATTCAACTGGCTAATGAAGCAGGCGGCTTGGATAACATCACTGTTTTGGTCGTACACTTTGATACGCAGGAGGAGGAGAACCAATGATCGAAATCGGCAAGAAATTAAACGGTCGATATCATATTATTGGCAATATTGGTAGCGGCGGCATGGCCAACGTTTTTTTAGCGCATGATTTAATTTTGGATAGAGACGTAGCAGTCAAAGTGTTGCGTTTTGACTTTCAAAATGATCAAGCCGCCATTCGTCGCTTTCAGCGAGAAGCCTTGGCTGCGACAGAACTCGTGCATCCTAATATCGTCAGTGTGTACGATGTCGGCGAAGAAGACGGTCTGCAATATTTAGTTATGGAATATGTTAAAGGAATGGATTTGAAACGCTATATCCAAACACATTTTCCGATCCCTTATTCCACCACTGTTGACATAATGGAACAAATTTTGTCTGCTGTCTCTTTGGCTCATGACCATCGTATCATTCATCGCGACTTGAAACCACAAAATATTTTAATCGATGAAAATGGCACAGTAAAAATCGCTGATTTTGGGATTGCGATTGCTTTATCGGAGACATCCATTACTCAGACGAATACAATGTTGGGCTCCGTTCATTATTTATCACCGGAACAAGCTCGTGGAAGCATGGCTACGAATCAATCAGATATTTATGCTGTAGGTATTATTTTATACGAAATGCTGACTAGCAGTGTTCCTTTTGATGGAGAATCAGCAGTAACGATCGCCTTAAAACATTTCCAAGAAGAGATTCCATCAGTAAAAAGTTTTGATCCTGGAATTCCACAGTCTTTGGAAAATATTGTGCGTCATGCAACAGTAAAAGATCCGGCTGATCGCTACAAAACAACTTCTGAAATGGCAGACGATCTTTATACAGCTCTTTCTCCTGAACGATTAAATGAACCTGTTTGGGAACCAAGCGGTCTGTTAGGTGCAACCAAAGTCTTAATGCCAGTTACCGAAGAAGAGCCGATGCCGAATGCTTTAAAAGAAATGGACTCTTCTCAACCGGAACCAGAACCGGAAGCAGCGACAGAAGACAACGAAAAAGAAAAAAAGAAAAAGAAAAACAAAAAAATTTGGATCATTGCTGGAATCATATTATTATTAGCATGTTTAATCGGCGGTGCTTTGTATTTTGCTGGACGCGGTAACAGTGAAGTGGATGTACCTGACGTCAGTGGGAAAACAGAAGCTCAGGCCAGACAGACATTGGAAAAAGCCGGCTTAGTGGTGGACAAAAAGACGAAAACAATTCCTAATGATTCCATCGCAGAAGGCAAAGTAGTTAAGACAAATCCGGAGGCTAGAACCTCAGTTAAAAAAGGTCGGGATATTACACTTTATATTAGCTCCGGTTCCAATAAAGTTAAGTTGGACGATTACACCGGACAAATGTATCAGGATGCTATTGATGAACTAACAAAACTAGGCTTCCCGGAAAAAAATATTACGATCAAGAAAGAAAATAGCTCTACCGTTAACAAAAATGAAATTATTCGTCAATCACCCAAAGCAGGTGAACAAGTGGATCCGAAAAAAGACACTGTCACTTTGATAGTCAGCAACGGGCCAGAAACAATCGTTTTGGATAGCTACACTGGTTATACGTATGACAATGCCGTTAATGCTTTAATTAGTCTTGGGCTTAAAAATACGCAAATTAAGCGAACTGATCAAGCGAGCGATACCGTTGCTGTCGGAACAGTAATTTCGCAAGATCCGGCACCGGGAGCAGCTTTCGATCCGGTGAATGAAACGATTACTCTTTATGTCAGCAAAGGTCCAGACAAGGTTACTTTAGGTGATTACACCAATATCTCTTACGACAATGCTGTTAGTCGTTTAATCGCTATCGGTATTGATGAAAGTCGAGTGAAACGTGTTGATGAAGAAAGCAGTACGGTTGCTGCTGGCGTTGTAATCAGTCAAAATCCAGGTGCTGGTGCCACGTTCGATCCGAAAAAAGATACGATTACACTGCGTGTCAGCAAGGGTAGCAATTCAGTATCTGTTCCTGATATTACCGGCTATTCACCAAAAGCGGCGCAAGATAGCTTAAGCAGCGTCGGTTTAAAAATTAATGAACAAGGCTTATCTGGTTCAGGGAACGGACAAGTAGTAGAGCGTGTTAGTCCAGGTGTTGGCAGCAAGGTCAATAAAGGGGATACGATTACGGTATACTACTCAAAACCAACTACGCCAAGCTCTTCTGAAAGTGATAATGACAACAGTAATTAATTGTCAGTTAACGAAAAACTAAAACAACGGCTTGGGGGAAATTAGTTAAGCAACACCCATCCTTAAAAATTAACCAAATAGCGAGACAGAAGGAATGCTAGTTCTGTATTGATCGCAGTAACTTTTACCTAATTGGAATAAGAGTTGCCGATCTTGCAGAGGAAGCGGAGTACTTCTGTCTCGTTTTTTAACTGAAAAATTTCGCTATATAGCGAATTTGGTTACTTGGAAACAGTGATTTTTCTTTTTTAACAAGTTTTCCAAGAAATAAATGACAGTTACTGACCTAGGCTGTATGATAAGATAGTAGGCAGCGATTTTATAAAAGTTTCATGAAGGTTTCTTGATTTATACAGCGCTATCCTGTATATTCGGTGTAGTTAGGAGTGGTGATTCTGAAAGGCCAAATCAGAAAAGCAGTCAGTGGATTTTATTATGTATATGCCCAAGGAGAAACGTTTCAAACGCGAGGCCGTGGTAATTTTCGCAAGCGTAATATTACGCCTTTAGTTGGTGACGAAGTTTTTTTTGAAAGTGAAAATGCAGCAGAAGGCTACGTGTTGGAGGTTTTACCTCGGCACAATGAATTAGTACGCCCACCGGTAGCGAACGTTGATCTAGGCGTGGTAGTTATGAGTATGGTGGAGCCTGACTTTTCTTTTAATTTACTGGATCGTTTTTTAGTTACGTTGGAGCATAAAAAGATTCAGCCAGTTATTTATTTAACGAAAGTTGATCTAGTTCCTCAAGCGCAACAGGCTCGAATTCTTGAGGTTAAAAAAATTTATGAAGCTATCGGGTATGCTGTTCTTTATACAGATGCTGATAAACAAATAGGAGCTACTGCTGAATTGGAGACTTTCTTCGCAGATCGGCTAACGGTTTTTATGGGACAGTCCGGCGCCGGCAAATCTACGTTGCTAAACAAGATTTCTCCGGCTTTAAAGTTGGCAACTGCTGAAATCTCCGAGTCATTAGGTCGAGGCAAACATACCACTCGTCATGTTGAACTATTACCGTTATACGGAGGCCTAGTAGCAGACACTCCGGGCTTTAGCGCCATTGATTTTCTTGAAATGACTGCCGTTGAATTGTCGAAACAATTCCCGGAATTTGTAGCAGCATCCCCTCAATGCAAATTTAGAGAGTGTATGCACCACAAAGAACCAGATTGTGCAGTCAAACAACAAGTCGCAACTGGAGAGATCGCTGCAAGTCGCTATGATCATTACTTAAAGTTTTTAATGGAAATTGAAAATCGCCGTCCAATGTATAAAAAAAATAAAAAAAACAGATAAGGGAGTCGATCATATGAAACTGGCACCATCCATTTTAAGTGCAGATTTTGCTAACTTAGAAAGAGATATTCGTTTAGTAGAAGACTTGGGAGCAGACTACATC
>Ga0302349_1002879_pt1 | contig 10470 bp, 11 predicted proteins | sample PhyAR1_FD_202176 | JGI IMG/M metagenome (GOLD analysis project Ga0302349, IMG submission 202176) | Leaf surface microbial communities from alfalfa plants in UC Gill Tract Community Farm, Albany, California, United States - DLSL A.R1... | ecosystem: Host-associated > Plants > Phyllosphere >...
GGCGGCACAGGATGTGCCATCCCCGGCGGTCCGTCAGGCAGACGAATGAAGTGAAGGTACCGCGCAGCGGCGCGAGGACCGCCAGCCCCTGAGCGGCACCAGACTGCGTTATCACCTGCGGCTTAACTGACAGGCATCAGGCACAGTGGCCGGGGAATTTTTTCGGGATAAACAGTGATCTTTGTTAAGCGGACAAGGAGATAAATAACACTCACACTAATAATTACCTCGCTATTAATTACCGGCTAAATAAATATTTTTCCTCATCAAAAAATAAATCGCAGAATCATCCTAATTCTTTTTCTATTATTTTCCTGCTCTGCTGGTCCGTATGTAAAGAATCCGCCTATAAACAGTAAAATTACTGGTTATAACTTCAACACTTCCTCTACGGCCGCTAAAAATAAAGCCATTCAATGAACTTTACCCGCCGCCTTATTATCTAATTCTTCACAACACCTTCTGTTTAATAAAATTAATACGTTCAAGAGAATTCAGACGTGAAGAAAAAAAAGATTTATCTGATAGACCGCTTTTTAACGCTTTATTCTCGATTTTCCGGCCGGAAAAAACCCCATAACCTGCAGGGTCTGACGCCAGAGACGGTCGTCATCTACTCCACCACCGCACTGGGGGATTTCCTGATGAACACCCCGGCGATCTGGAGTCTGAAAAATCGTTTTCCCACCAGTAAATTTATTCTGGTCTCCAGCAAGAAAAATAAAGATTTAGTCACGCGTTATCACTGGTTCGATGATGTCTATATCTGGGATAACAAGATGCTGAATTTTTTACCCTTAATATTCAAACTGCGACGTAAAAAACCCGATTTATCGGTGATATTACACGCCCATTTCCCCTACGACATTTTGAGTTCAGTGATAACCGGTAGCCAGACAATTATCCGTGACCACTATGGCAGCGAATCAGCACTGCTCAATAAACATCTCGATCATTACTCAGGTTATTTCGACGATCACACCATTAAGCGCAAACTGAAACTGGTGGAATCACTGGGTGCCGGGACGTATCAGACAGAGATGCACCTGCCGCCGCAGGAAACTCACACCGCAGCGCCCTGCGCCCATCGGCGGATTGGCTTCCAGTTAGGTGCATCGAAAGATATTCGCCGCTGGCCGCTGGCGCATTTTAGCCAGCTGGCAACGACCTTAGTGGAGACCTGGCCGGACTGTGAGATTATCGTGACCGGCACCGCCGCTGAACAGCCGCTCGAACAGGCATTTATTGACAGCCTGCCGTTGCCATACCGCAAAAATGTGACGCCGATGGCGGGCAAAACCCCGCTCAGTGGGCTGATTACGCTGATCCGCAGCCTGGATTTGCTGGTCACCGGTGATACCGGCCCGCTGCATATTGCCGTTGCGGCGCAGGTTCCTACCGTCAGCCTCTTCTCAACCGCCAATCCGCGCTATACCGGTCCCTGTCAGGACCGCGATCGACATATTATTATTCATCGTCCGGAACGCCACGCCTCACAACATCCGATGGCCTCGATCAAGGCTGAGGAAGTCCATCAGGCTGTGACGCAACTGGTGGGATAATGGCGAAGCCCTGCACACCACAAGCGGTCATCGCGTTAATTGAATATCACAACCAGCCAACGGCATTGGGCTGGTTCCGCAGAACAGATCGCCATAACTTTTACCTGCAGCAGTTACCGCTGAATGAAGTGGAGTTTGCTCTGCTGATGAGTGATTTCTTTCTGACTTTTGACGTCTGTTCGCAGCACTACGATGAGGATCGCTATTTTCCGGCGTCAGACTCGTTGTTGTCGAGGCTGACCAGACGGATGGGCATAGCATCCCGGCTGGCTTACCGCCCGCTGACGGTGGCGATGCTGTGCGAAGCGGCCAGCCTGGGACGCTGGCCTGAGGAAGATTACTGGATAACGGTGCCGACAAAGGCCTCATAGACCTCGCTGCACCTTAGCGCGGTAACCTGACGTGAAGACGGGTGCAGCACCTGGTGCTTCACCTGCCACGGATGCCAGCAGACCGGATCGCTGTCGCCGAACATCGCCACCACCGGCAGACCGAGCGCGGCACCGATGTGCATCGCACCGCCATCGCTGGTCACCAGGCCCTGACACAGCGACATCGCCGCGATCAGCTGTGGCAGGCTGGTGGTTGCTACCGCTTTCAGCGACAGTTGCGGACAGAGCGCCATAATTTCACTGGCTTTCTCATCATCGCCTGGATGGCGCGGGTTATCGCGACTGCCCGGTGACCATAGCAACATGATCTGGCAGGAATGGCGGGCCGCAAGAGTTTGCGCCAGTTCGGCAAAGCGTTCAGCCGGCCACTGCTGGCTCGGCTTACGGGCGCTGATTTGCAACGCATAAACTGGTCGATCGGCATCGATAGCGTATGTTTTTCGCAGAGCAGCCGCGATGGCGGCATCGGGTTGCAGCGTCAGTCCGCCCGGCGCAGAGACGCTAAGATTGAAGGGGCGCGCTAAACTGAACAGGATTTCGCTGATGTGTCGCTGCCCGGAGGTGTCCGGTGCTAACAGCGTGGTAATCAACGGATGCGGTTCCTGCCCTAACGCAATCACCTGCGCAGGACGTATCACTTTGACCCACTTCAGGCCATGCTGATCCCAGCGGCTTTTCGCCAGAATCACCGCATCGTAATGCTTCTTTTTCAGCGTCAGCATCAGTTTCAGACGCTGCAGCAGACAGGCGACTCTTCCCTGTCCCGCTTCCCGATGATGCGATTTGGTGTAGTAAAACAGGTGCCGGATTTCAGGATTATGCTGCAACACCGGTGCCGCATAGTTGTTCGTTAACACATCAACCTGGTGCTCACCCGACTGGTGCAGCGCGCTAATCAGCGGCGTGGTCAGTAACGTATCGCCAATGTTATCCCGACAAATAATCAAAACCTGCATGTTTGACATCCTTTGCACACCGGGCAGGCCGTTATGCTGGCTAAAAGTGAAGCTCGCCACCCTTGTCCCCGAAAGGGATAACCGTGACGGCATAAGTCAGCATTTAGTCAGCGCAGATTGAGGTTGGTTCCGTAGCGGTATCAACAGGAAAAGAGGAGTACAGAGAGGAAAAGCCTCAGCTCAGCGTGCGGCAGGCCTGGGCCAGGAAGCATGCCCCATCCGGCGCTTATCTCCGGCACTCGCAATGGCTTAGCTCTTGAAGGGGCATAAGAATCATCTCATTTCACAGTGCAGCGGGATTAACAATAATTGCGATTATGACTATTACCCTGCTAACAAAAGGTAAACCACCTGCTGTTCAGTGATGCCGGATGAGCCATTACTGAACAGCGCCAGCCGGGGATTAGCGAAAGACTTATTAAATCCTGACGGTTTCCCGACGAAATATTCACAGCCTGAAATATAATTAGTTTTTACAGCACACTTTGCTATTGAAAAGATTTTATATTCGGATGCAAATCCGCTATTAAATACAATTATTAAACTTCACTTCTCAAATAAAACTGATCGTTTGTCAGGATTTAAAAATTAAAATGCCGGTGTATATTGCTTTCGGCTACTCCTCCCTATGGCAAACTTAGATAAGGATCATCATGAAAAAAATCACAGTTTCTTTAATTACACTTGCCCTTCTGTTACCCGCCGTTAGCTTTGCAAGTAATGGATTTTATCCCAGCGGTCATAGCGAATCTCATCGGCATGAAAAGGAAAAAAAACCAGGCAGTCACGATGCCCGCCTGAAAAGGATTGACCACAAAAAAACGACTCAACACCACGATCGCTGGGATCATAAAAATAATAAGCACCTTACCAGACACAGTGATCATAAATAATCAGAAGTGAAGGATGCTCACCGGAAACGGTGGGCATCCTGAGTCAATACAAATGCAGACAATTGAATCAACCTTTATCGCCTTCCAGGGATTAATAGCTGTTCAAAATCCGCTTTTCGCATAACATGAAATTTTATAAATGCAATAGTAAAACAGATCCACTGGATAACTTTCGGAATTAATCCATTCAGGCAGGACAGAAAATGATTAGAAAGTTTTTAATCTTAAATTTATAATTAAAAACAGTCATGTCTTACCAGATTCACTCAAAGCCGCTTTCCCTGGTGTTAGCCATATTGGCAACCCCACTTTAGTCCGACAGTCACTAACGGCTACTAAGTGGGGATTTTTTTATCCGGTAAAAGCTGACACCTTATCTGCCCTGGTGTTACCCCCACATTTAGCGAAATGATCGCATTCATCCCGGTCAATTTTAATAACCAGTAACTAAAATAACTTAGTGAGACTATTAAAAGTACATGGATAGCGGGATATTGCCGGACCGCTTTTCTGATCGGATCATTACTGACGCTAAGAAGTGCTCTGTTGCGGCTTCCTGCGCAAGCATGGCGCTCTGGAATCATTTGGCCCGCGCGGTCTATCCTAAGCTCACCAACGGCTTCTGACGCTGAAGCCGCTGGTGCAAGGCGCTATTGATGCGCCTGATACCGATATAGCTGATGCTTATCCTTCGTTCTGCCGGCAATGTCAGTGGGGAAGCTGGCTGAGGATTTGATGCTGACGTGATACACACCGTGGCTAACCCACGATGCTTATTATGGTGCGACTTTCGTTTATGATCGCCATCCCTGTAAAAATTATGGCGTAGCCTGAATAACCGCTGTCTGTATCGTTCTGGCGAGGCGCCTGACTTAATAGCCTGGCTAAAATGTTCGTATCAGCCAGACCGCACGGCCTTAATTAATTGATCGAAGTTCTTCATCCTTTCAATGAAGCTCTTTTCATCCTGATTGAAGTGATGCCTGGCTGAAACACTTTCACGATCGGTAGAGCGTTCTGACAAAATGAAAAACTTCTTGTCTACGCCTTTCAGGAAGTAGGTTCGTTTAGGGCTGTCAGTGCCAATCTCAATGAGACAATAAGGCGATCGTATCAATGTCTTCAGCGAAGTTCTGACAGAATTAACCGCATAATCAGGATAATGTTCTCTGACAAGATGATGCATTTCAGCTTCAGTAAGAGATTTACCCATAATTAACTTAGCCAGCTGCGCTGAATTGATATTCACCCTATTCTCCATGCACCTTCTCCTTGTTATTTTCACCACGCGTGCCTCCGGCACACGTCTGCTCCCTGCTTTACTCAGTCGTCGCACCGTCAAAACTGCGGGGATCGATCACTGGCCGGGTTCCTGTCATTTATCGCCCGTCAGTGTAGCGCCACCCCAAAACATTGCCGTGAGGCAGACAACATTTAATTGACTGCGAAAGCCATTTAAACGGATATCACACTTATCGCTCATCTTACCGCCTGCCATCAGATCCTGTTTCAGTTATTGATGCTCTATGGGTACCCTTTTTTATTGAGCCAGGCAGTCAGTTCAGTCATTACAACAATGTTAAATCAACGATTCGGTATCAGGACAGCCAGATGATTAACTCATGTGTAAACCCTGTTCGCAGACAGAGAGGTTAAGCCGTTAATAATAAAACGGTCAGCTGCTGAAAGTCACAAAGAGAGTCGCGGTTGTATTAATAGATCAGGCTGACTGCCTGCAATCTGACCCCTTCTGCAATACAGGAGAGGTTAATCCGCAACCGGAAAGCGGATTTGGGCAACATCAGGGTAAAAAAAAGCCAGCACGAGACGGTGCTGGCTGTGTGCTACTTAGATCCGATTACATATTTTCGATGATCGCATCACCAAACTCTGAACATTTCAGCAGTTTAGCGCCATCCATCAGGCGTTCGAAATCGTAAGTCACGGTCTTGTTAGCGATAGCGCCTTCAACACCTTTAACAATCAGGTCAGCCGCTTCGAACCACTCCATGTGACGCAGCATCATTTCTGCTGACAGAATCACTGAACCTGGGTTCACTTTATCCTGACCGGCATACTTCGGTGCTGTACCGTGAGTCGCTTCGAACAGTGCACATTCGTCACCGATGTTAGCGCCTGGTGCGATACCGATACCGCCAACCTGCGCCGCCAGGGCATCAGAGATGTAGTCACCGTTCAGGTTCATACAGGCGATAACGTCATATTCTGCCGGACGCAGCAGGATCTGTTGCAGGAACGCATCAGCAATCACATCTTTAACGATGATCTCTTTGCCGGTGTTCGGGTTTTTGAACTTCATCCACGGGCCGCCGTCGATCAGTTCGCCGCCGAACTCTTCTTTCACTAACTGGTATCCCCAGTCTTTGAAAGAGCCTTCGGTGAACTTCATGATGTTGCCTTTGTGAACCAGCGTCAGGGAATCACGATCGTTGGTGATGGTGTATTCCACTGCCGCACGGACCAGGCGTTTGGTCCCTTCTTCCGAGCACGGCTTAACACCGATACCACACTGCTCAGGGAAGCGAATTTTCTTCACGCCCATCTCTTCGCGCAGGAACTTGATCACTTTGTCTGCTTCAGCAGAGCCCGCTTTCCACTCGATACCGGCATAGATATCTTCGGAGTTCTCACGGAAGATCACCATGTCGGTCTCTTCAGGGCGTTTAACCGGGCTTGGCGTGCCTTTGTAGTAACGTACCGGACGCAGGCAGACGTAGAGGTCCAGCTCCTGACGCAGAGCAACGTTCAGTGAACGAATACCGCCGCCGACCGGCGTGGTCAGTGGGCCTTTGATGGCAACGCGATATTCTTTAATTAAGTCGAGAGTTTCCTGTGGCAGCCAGACATCCTGACCATAAAGTTCCACGGATTTCTCACCGGTGTAGATCTCCATCCAGGAGATTTTACGCTCGCCGTTGTAGGCTTTCTTCACCGCAGCGTCGACCACTTTCAGCATCACTGGTGAAACATCAACGCCGATACCGTCACCCTCAATGTAAGGAATGACCGGATTGTTTGGCACTGTAAGCTTGCCCTGATTCAGGGTGATTTTCTGACCTTCCGCCGGAACAACTACTTTGCTTTCCATTAACCTCTCCTGGGCGTTTGTTAATGATTTGTAAGATGCGGGTCAATACTACTTGAATATTTCCGTCACGCCAATCACCGCAATTTCGCGTTATAATGCGCCCATTGTTTCTGACTGCAAAGCCCATGCGAAAAACTTCTCAACGAATTCACCAGGATAAACGATTCAGCCGCCCGACGCGTGATGCGCGGCCTGCGCCTGTCCGCACTGCCGACCCGCGCCGCGTGCTGCTGTTTAACAAACCCTTCGATGTTTTGCCACAATTCACCGATGAGGCGGGCCGCCGCACGCTAAAAGATTTCATCAGCGTGGCCGGGGTTTATGCCGCGGGCCGTCTCGATCGCGACAGCGAAGGCCTGATGGTGCTGACCAATGATGGTGCCTTGCAGGCCAGGCTGACACAGCCCGGCAAACGCACCGGCAAGATCTACTATGTTCAGGTGGAAGGTGCGCCGCAGGAAGCGGACCTGCAACCCTTGCGGGATGGGGTTAATCTGAAAGATGGCCCGACGCTACCGGCACAGGTCGAGAAAGTCGCCGAACCAGAGTGGCTCTGGCCACGCCAGCCGCCGATTCGCGAGCGCAAAAATATCCCGACCCAGTGGCTGAAAGTGACGCTGTATGAGGGCCGCAATCGCCAGTTGCGCCGGATGACGGCGCATATCGGCTTTCCGACGCTGCGGCTGATCCGTTATGCGATGGGCGGCTATGCGCTCGATAATCTGGCGCCCGGAGAGTGGCGTGATGCAGACGACAGTCCGGCCTGAGAATGTCTTTTTTTTCATAACGTCAGGTTAACAATTGCGGAGGATCGATGTTTAAACCTCATGTCACGGTCGCCTGCTTAGTGCAGGCGCAAGGTGAGCTGCTGGTGGTCGAAGAAACCATTAATGGCCAGCCGACCTGGAACCAGCCCGCCGGTCATCTGGAAGCGGATGAAACGCTGCAGCAAGCGGCGCAACGTGAATTAGCCGAAGAGACCGGTATCGTGGCAGAGATGGACTATTTCATCACCGTTCACCAGTGGATAGCGCCTGATAATACGCCTTTTGTGCGTTTTCTGTTTGGACTCGATCTGGCTGAAAAGCAGCCAACCCAGCCGCAGGATAGTGATATCGATTGCTGCTGGTGGTTGCCGCCAGCGCAGATTCTTACCGCGTCTAACCTCCGTTCACCGCTGGTCGCTGAGAGCGTGCGTCTCTGGCAGCAAGGGGCGCGCTATCCGTTACATCTGGTCAGTGCGTTCCGCTGGCCGTTTCATGAGGGTGCGCGCCCGCCTTCTGCATGGTAGAATGCGCCGCCTGTTTTTTTATCGTTATGCGAGCGTGTCATGTCTGACAACAGCCAGAAAAAAGTGATCGTCGGTATGTCCGGCGGCGTCGATTCTTCCGTTTCCGCCTGGTTACTGCAGCAGCAGGGTTACCAGGTTGAAGGCCTGTTCATGAAGAACTGGGAGGAGGACGATGGCGAGGAATATTGTACTGCCGCGGACGATCTGGCGGATGCGCAAGCGGTGTGCGACAAGCTGGGTATTAAGCTGCATAAGGTGAACTTTGCGGCTGAATACTGGGATAACGTCTTTGAGCATTTCCTCGAAGAGTACAAAGCGGGTCGTACGCCGAACCCCGATATTCTGTGTAACAAAGAGATCAAATTCAAAGCGTTCCTTGAGTTCGCGGCTGAAGATCTCGGCGCGGACTTTATCGCCACCGGCCACTACGTGCGTCGTCACGACGTGGATGGTCAGAGCCAGCTGCTGCGCGGTCTGGATGGCAACAAAGATCAGAGCTACTTCCTCTACACCCTGAGCCACCAGCAGATTGCTCAGAGCCTGTTCCCGGTCGGCGAACTGGAAAAACCGGAAGTGCGCCGCATCGCCGAACAGCTGGATTTAATTACCGCGAAAAAGAAAGATTCCACCGGTATCTGTTTTATCGGCGAGCGCAAATTCCGCGACTTCCTGGCACGTTATCTGCCGGCGCAGCCCGGTGAGATCGAGACCGTGGACGGCCAGATCGTTGGCGAGCATCAGGGTCTGATGTATCACACGCTGGGGCAACGCAAAGGTCTGGGCATCGGCGGTCTGAAAGAGAGCAAAGATGATCCCTGGTATGTGGTCGACAAAGATGTGGCGCGCAACCGCCTGATTGTCGCCCAGGGCGGCGATCATCCGCGTCTGATGTCTGTGGGTCTGATTGCACAGCAATTGCACTGGGTTGATCGTCAGCCGATCACCGCCCCGCTACGCTGTACGGTCAAAACCCGTTATCGTCAGACCGACATCCCGTGTGAGATCATCCCTCACGGCGAAGACCGGATTGAAGTGCGCTTTGATGAGCCCGTTGCGGCCGTCACGCCCGGACAATCTGCCGTGTTCTATCTGGGCGATGTCTGCCTGGGTGGCGGCATCATTGAAGAGCGCCTGCCGTTAGTGGCGAAATAAGCCGCCCTGACCCGGCGTTCATGACGCGTAAACAGGAGTAACCGTGGCGAAGAATTATCAGGAAATCACACTGGCGCTGGCGGGCATCTGTCAGTCAGCCCATCTGGTGCAGCAGCTGGCCCAGCAGGGTCATTGTCAGCCGGAGGCGTTTACCGTGACGTTGCGCAGCGTACTGGATCTCAATCCCAGCTCGACGCTGGCGGTGTTCGGTAACAATGAAGCCAACCTGCGCCTCGGTCTTGAAACCCTGATGGCGGTGCTCAACAGCAGCAGTCGCCAGGGCGCGGGCGCAGAACTGACGCGTTACACCCTCAGCATGATGGTGCTGGAGCGTAAGCTCAGCGCCAATAAATCCGCGATGGCGACGCTGGCCCAGCGTATCAGCCAGCTCGATCGTCAGCTGGCGCATTATGAACTGGAGTCCGATACCATTCTCAGCGCCATGGCGGGTATCTACGTGGACGTCATCAGCCCGTTAGGCCCGCGCATTCAGGTCACCGGATCGCCCACCGTGCTGCAGAACCCGCAGTTGCAGAGTAAAGTCCGTGCCACACTGTTAGCCGGCATTCGTGCCGCGGTATTGTGGCAGCAGGTCGGCGGTGGCCGTCTGCAACTGATGTTCTCGCGCCAGCGTTTGCTGCGTGAGGCCAAGACCCTATTATCCCGGCTGCCACTGACTTATTAAGTCGGTGCGGCAAAACACTGTTAAATGATTCAGGAGTTGCACTGATGGAATTATCCTCTCTGACCGCCGTCTCACCTGTCGATGGTCGTTACGGCGATAAAGTCAGCCCGCTGCGTGCGATTTTCAGCGAATTTGGTTTGCTGAAATTCCGCGTTGAGGTTGAAGTTCGCTGGTTACAAAAACTGGCCGCGACCGCAGAGATCAAGGAAGTTCCTGCATTTGATGCCGACGCAAACGCTTTCCTCGATGCGATTGTCAGCAACTTTTCAGAAGATGATGCAGCGCGTATCAAAACTATTGAGCGCACCACCAACCACGACGTGAAAGCGGTTGAATATTTCCTGAAAGAGAAAGTGGCGGACGTACCTGCTCTGCACGCGGTCTCTGAGTTCATTCACTTCGCCTGCACCTCCGAAGATATCAATAACCT
>Ga0302349_1002881_pt1 | contig 10467 bp, 10 predicted proteins | sample PhyAR1_FD_202176 | JGI IMG/M metagenome (GOLD analysis project Ga0302349, IMG submission 202176) | Leaf surface microbial communities from alfalfa plants in UC Gill Tract Community Farm, Albany, California, United States - DLSL A.R1... | ecosystem: Host-associated > Plants > Phyllosphere >...
GGTCACTCCGCGCAGCCGGCGCCCGAACATCGGCAGCACCCATTGCCGCAGCCATTCCACATCGCGCTGGGTGGCCTGCCAGAATCCCACCCGCTCGGCAGCACCGAGCGGATCAAACTCCAAGTGGTGCTCTGAACCGAGAATCTCAAGGATCCGGATGGCCATATAGCGGTGGCCAGCACGGTTCATATGCAATTTATCCGTATCCCACATGCGCTTATCGCGGTAGGCATGCCACTGCCAATAATCCACGAGCACCACATTCTCCGGATGCATCAGCGCCAATTCGCGCACGCACTCGTTAAAACGCCAGTTCCGCCTCTTGAACGGAGCCAAGACCGGATGCACCGGGATGTCGAAGCCGGTGAACAGCAAGACCTTGGCCCCGGTCGAAACGAGGTCGGCCACGGCCTGGGAGTACCGCTCAAGGAAAATTTTCATATCCTTGCGGAATTCCAAGATGTCGTTCCCGCCGGCATAGAAGGTAATCACTTCCGGTTTCAGTGCCAGCGCCACCGGAATCTGCTCCTCGATAATCTGTTCCAGGCGGCGGCTGCGGATCCCCAGGTTCACGTACTGCCACTGCGGGTCCGCCTTGGACAATTGCTTGGCCACCCGGTCGGCCCAGCCACGCACGCCGTTGGGCAGCCGGGGCTCCCAGTCCCCCACGCCTTCGGTGAAGGAATCTCCCAGCGCCATGAATAGCCGTCCCATGATAGCGACGCTATCGGCCCTAGCTGACGAACCGATGGATGGATGGCAAACGCATGGCCACCTGGAGGTGGACGTTCGGCCAACCCGGACCTCACAGCATCTTGCGCATGATCAGCCTGGGCAGCCGGCTGGCCAGGGCATCGCTGACGCCAACTACCTCGAAGCCGGCCTCTTCAAACATCTTGCGGGTCCCGACAAAGGCCATGGTCAGATCCATCCTGCCCTCGGGATCCACCGGGTACGCTTCCACCGCCGGAGCACCCAGGCTCTTGGCATGGTCCAGCGCGCCGAGCACCATCTGGCGATTCACTCCCCTGCGCCGATAGCCTGCCCGCACCACCATGCAGATGATGCTCCAGACCGCGACCTCGTCCACCGGGCGAATCAGCTTCGAGTTCTGCAGCCTCGGAATTTGGGCCCGCGGCGAAATGCTGCACCACCCCACCGGCTCGCCATCCAGGTAGGCAATGACTCCCGGGGCGATCTTTTCGCGGCTCAGCGAGCACATCGCTTCATAGCGGCTCTCCCCTCCGCGGTCCCGGATCTCCTGGGCGCTGAGCCGATGGGACAGGCACCAGCAGTGCTTTTCGCGGTGATTGGGATTCACCACCGCAGCGAAATCCTGCATCCTCGGCTCGGTCAGCGGTTCAATTCTCAGGGCAGAAGCGATGTTCATGCCACCATCTTGCGCTTGACCGGCATCGATGGCCAGAGCCCGGGGGGCCGAAAAAGTTCGGGTTTTCCCTAATGAACTTCTCCGGTTCCCTCGGTATCCGCACTGACCTGCGCAATCTACTGTTGAATTATGACTTCGACACCATGGTCCCTCGCGGGCACCTCAACCGGGCGCCCTCCGCTGAAATTGGGCCTCACCCTGCTGCATTTGGCAGTGCTCGGCAGCTTCGGCACGATCGGGCTTTCGCTGCTGATCGGCTGGCTGGCCCTGGGCATTGGGCTGGTCCCGCTGCTGGGCATCGGCCTGCTCTTCCTGGCCGCGTTGCTGGCCGCCCTCTTCGCCGTGGCCCGCGCGGAGATCCTGCGTATCAGCGGGCTCTACGGCATCGACGCGGTGCCGCTGCACTGGCCGGCCCGCCGCGGCCCCGGCTTCGGCGAGTCCCTGAGAACCCTCTGGCGCGCGCTGGGCGATGGGCGCATGTGGGCGGCCCTGGGCAGCCTGGTGCTCTCCTGCATCGCCGGCACGATCATGCTCGGCGTGCTGCAGTGGACGGTGCACTTCGCGATCATTTCCTTCGCCCCACTCTCCAATGCAGAGACTGTGGCAGGTCCCTTCTCGCTGCATACCCCGGCCGCCCAGGCCCCGTGGCTGATGCTGCTGGCCATCGCGGGAGCCGGACTTGTCATCGGCACCGCCTTCTTGCACCGCAGCATCACCGTCGGCATCATCGGGTCCCTGGCCCGGGAAACCGAACTGACCGAGCGGGTGCGCAGCACCACGGTGCAGCGCGAAGGCGCGGTGCGCGCCGCCGAGGTGGAACGCACCAGGATCGAGCGCGACCTGCACGATGGCGTCCAGCCCCGGCTGGTCTCGGTGGCGATGACCCTGGGCCTGGCCCATCAGCAGATCGACAGCAACCCCGAGCAGGCCAAGGAATTGGTGGCCGAGGCCCACGCCTCCACCAAGTCGGCCATTACCGAGCTGCGCCAGCTCACTCGCGGCATCTACGCCTCGGTGCTCGATGACCGCGGCCTGGACGCGGCACTATCCGCGGTCGCCGGCCGCTCGCATATTCCGGTCCAGCTCGATGTGCAGCTGCAGGGACGCTACCCCCGGGTGGCCGAAGCGGCCGTGTACTTCGCTATCGCCGAGGCGCTGACCAACGCCGCCAAGCACTCGCGGGCCCAGCGCTGCCTGGTCACCGTGCGGGTGCGCGAAGCCAACGGGCAGCCGCACCTGTGGGCGCGGGTTGAAGACAACGGCGTGGGCTCGGCCCGGATCACCCCCGGTGGCGGATTGGATGGCATCAACAACCGGGTGCTGGCAGCCGGTGGAACCCTGCACCTTCAAAGCCCTGCCGGCGGACCAACAACCGTGGAAGTGAGCGTGCCATGCGTGTACTGATTTGCGAGGACTCGGTGCTGCTGCGCGAAGGGCTGGTGCGCCTGCTGGATCACAGCGGCCACCGCGTCGTCGCCGACCTGCCCGATGCCACCGGGCTGATGGACTTCCTGGACTCGGCCACCTCCGAGGACTTCCCGCAGATCGCCATCTTGGATGTGCGGCTGCCGCCAAGCTACACCGATGAGGGCATCCGGGCGGCCTTGCAGATCCGCAAGGCCTACCCAGAGCTGCCGCTGCTGGTGCTCTCCCAATATGTGGAGGAACGCTACGCCTCGGAGCTGATCTCCACCCAGTCCGGGGCCATCGGCTACCTGCTCAAGGACCGCGTGGCCGATGTCAGCGAGTTCATCGCCTCGCTGGAACAGATTGCCGATGGCGGAACGATCCTGGACCAGGAAGTGGTGGCGCAGCTATTGACGCGGCGGAACCATGATGACCGGATGCAGCGGCTGACCGATAGGGAACGCAGCGTCCTGGCCGCGCTGGCCGAAGGAAAATCCAATCAGGCGATTGCCGCCTTGCTCTTCCTCTCCGAAGCCAGCGTAGAAAAATACATCACCTCCATCTTCCAAAAGCTCGGACTGGAAGCCGACGGAACGGGCAACCGGCGTGTGCTGGCCGCCCTGGCGCATATGCACAACCTGGGCACCAGCCACACAGACAGGAACGGATCATGACTGACACGCAAACCACCCCAATGCCGCCGGTTCCCCCACAGCCCAACGGCAAGCCCCGGGGCAACGGCTCGGCGCTGAATATCATCCTTGCCGTAATCGGCGGCCTGGTGATCCTGACCGTGCTGATCAGCTCGGCACGCAGCGCCTTTGCCGCGCTGAGCCGGGATAACGCCACGCAAAGCGCCAGCGTCCAGGGGGTCACCGGCCTGCAAATCACCGCCAGCGCGGGAAGATTCGATCTGCGCTTTGCCAAGATCCAGGAAGCCACCTTGGAGGTGGAGAGCACCAACTCCCGGGACTGGGAGCTGAAGCGCGAAGGCGGCAAGCTGGTTGTCGACTCCCCGGATTCCTGGGGCGATTGGTGCTTCTTCGGCTGCGGCTTTGATGAAAACACCGCCGTGCTGACCCTGCCCGAGTCAATGAACGATGGCAGCCTGGATGCGTCATTCGAACTCGCCGCCGGAGACTTCAACGCCGTCGGCTCCTATAAGAACCTGGAAATCGAGGTAGGCGCCGGTGAATTGGACATGACCGGGACGGCGCAGTCGGCCAAGGTCCAGCTGGGAGCGGGCCGGGCCGACGTGTCCCTGGAAGATGTGCAAACAGCGGACTTCGACATTTCGGCAGGCCGGCTCTCGGGCGCCCTGTCCGGAACGGCACCGCAGAACATCACCGCCAAGGTCAGCGCAGGCTCCCTGGATCTTGAGCTTCCCGGCGGCACCTACGATGTGCGCCAGAGCGTTGAGGCCGGGGACGTGAGCAACCTGCTGGCCACGGACATGGACTCGCCGAACAAGATCTCGGTGGATGTATCAGCTGGCCATGCCACCTTGTACCCGCAGGACTCCGGCCCCGGCCCCTGGGACAACTAATTAGGACCTGGCAAAACAGCGCGGGCTGCCAATGATCAAGAATCATCCACCAGGCCAGCGGGCGGCGGGAATTTTTCCCGGCCGCCCGCTGTCGCGGGTTTAACAGGATGCCGGGCAACTCAGACCGCGATCAGCAGAACTTCGCATCATGATCGGGATTGCCGTCCTGGCGAGACCCGAAAATCGGGATCTGCCAAACGGAACAACATATTGGCCTGAAGCTGCTATCCCCGTGTAGCACTCTTCTGTCTAGCAACCTCAGCCTCGCACCTGCCTGTGAAGAAGTTTTCGGCGATGCCGGCAAGCACCGGGTTTTACTGCCGCCTGATCGCTATCCCGCCATCGACGAGTGCATTGATGAGATCTTCTGCCAAGAACGCTACCGACAGGGAAACCTGCGAAGGATCACCGAGTCCAGCTTCAGCTCGACCGGCCATCATGGAACCAGCCGATTCTGGACCAGCCGCGAAATGCTCTCTGAGATAGACCAGAGCCTCCATGGTGGATTGCTGGCTCAATTCGTCGTTCAAAAGACTCAAAAACCGGTTCCGAAGTTCTGATGTTTCTACGCTTCGGAGTATTCGATACGAATCGTGGGCGTCTTTGTCGTTCGAGCGGATGGGAGTTTGAAGACGTTCGACGATCTTGTGAATTTTTGCCACTAGAAGCGCAGCTGGCCCCGCAACTTTTGCAGAAATCGACCGGTTGTCGGCAAGGTCCAGCGAGGTAATCTCTTGAACATCGAAGTCGACAAGTGTGGCTTCGATACCCCGTGTTTGCCGGGCTGAAAATTTATCATGAGGCGGGATGCTGACGCTTCGTCGACCCGACCCAGCCAGTTTCCGGGGAACCATCAGATCCACAGGGATCCCATCCTCACGCAGCCACGATCCGGGTTGAGCACTTGGCAAAAACCCTGCGCGCCGCATGGCTTGTTCAATTCGTGGATCGTCATTCAGAAGACGTGGATCCAGCGAAAAATCGCTATCGTTCGTCGCCGGAGCCAGTGCGACGTCAAGCTCCCCAGTGCGCAGGTAGACCGCCTGCGCGCCAATCACTACCAATGCATCGCGTTGGCCTTCCAGTGCTTGAAGCGCGTCTAACAGGCCTGCGCGCGCACGAACGAGAAGGCCAGGAAAATCACCGCCATAAGGACTCATTGGCCGCCATCCAACTGATGAGTTCTTCTGCTTCGCCAGGAGCGCGCCCTGGACCGGTCAGGAGGTCCACTGCCACCTGCGTAGGCGCGGCAATGCTCAAGCCATCCGCCCGCTGGCGAGCACCGTCGGTCAACACCGAATAGGCTGGTTCTGCAAGCAAGACATTTGCTCCCGAGTCCGTGGCGCGCAAGCCCCAACGTTGCGCAATTTCGGATGGGTTCTGCGCATAGGCCATCAGAGATCGGGATGGCGCATAGGGGGCCCACGCCTGGGCAGCGACGGACCCGGTAACCGCGTACGTACTGGGATCGGTTGCCAAGGCCAAGCCGATTGCGCTCTCAATGCCTCGTGGAGCAATCCATTGCGTGACAACGTTTGTAGCAAGAAATTGGTAATCGAGGGACCATCTGCGCAGGAGTGGTTCCCACGCGGGGATTCCAATAGTCGAGTCGTCGTTGCGCACCAGCAAGGCTTCCGATTCCAGGAACTCAACCACCCTGTATGCGGAGCCAGTGGACGTACGGGCGGCGGTGGCCAGCTGCCTCATTCGCCAAGGCCCGGGCGCATCAAGCAATGTACGGGCCACGCGTGCGGCTGGTTCGCCTTTCAGATTGCCTCGCGGACGGCCAGGTCCACGCCATGGATCCAGGTCCAATCCTCGATCGGCAATGAATAAAGCTGGTGCATCGGAACGAATGTAGATGTTGCCGGTCGCGTCAACGTAGGAAATTCCCGAATCTGCGAGCTTGTTGCGCACCGAAGGCGATAGGTAGCGGGCAGCGACTAGCCCTATGTCCCATGCCCCCACGCTCTGCCCGGAAACCAATTGTTCCGTTAGCTGTGCGACATTTCGCGGATCAATTACGCTCTTGGTGTTAACGGCAATGCGAGCAGATTCTCCGGCAGGACTGGAGAATCGCATCAGGGCGTCAACCGCCGTCGCTGAGCTAGCCGTTTGCGGCTTGTCCACTGTCCAACCAGCAGGAAGCCGCTCTTCAAGAGCACGCTTCAATCCCTGGATGAGCATGCGCTCGGTGACCTGCTGGGGAAGCTCCCGGGCTGTTGACATGTTCAGATAATAGCATCTCTCCGTCAACGACGGAACAGTCTAGTTTTCTGAACAAACAGCTCCCGCAGAACTTCGCGCTGATTTCCCAGCGAGTGTTCTACGGGAGCGTTTAAGAGGTCTCCGAGGACTAGGCCTGCTTGTTCTTCAGCGCGGCCAACCGTGCCTCAACCTCGGAAAGATCAGGTGCTGCGGCTTCCAGCTCTGGGCCGGCTGGTGCCTGCTCGATGACGTCTTCCGGATTGTTGCTGGACTTCAAGGCCGCCAACCGGGCGTCAACCTCGGAGGCAGCCCCCAGATCCTCAAGCTGGGCGAACTGCGCATCAAGCGATGAGGAAGCCAGTTCCTGGGCGCCTCGGACCTTGGCCTCGTCCTGGCGGATCTTCTGCTCAAAACGGCTGATCTCGCTGGATGGATCACTGAAGTCCAAGGCCTTCATGGTGTCCATCATCTGCGTCTGGGTCTTGGCATTGCGGGCACGAGCCACCAGCTCATCGCGCTTGGCTACCAGCTCTTGGCGCTTGGACTGCATGGAGTTCAAGCCGGTCTTGAGCTTGTCGACCACCTCGCGCTGGCTGGTGACGGTGGACTGCAGCGAGGCAGCTTTCTTCTCCGCCGACATCTGGCGCTGGATGGCGACGGTGGCCAGCTGGTTGAATTTCTGCTGGTTGGAAGCGTCCCCGGCAGCGGCATATTCGTCCGCCTTGTTCGAGGCAGCCACAGCCTTGGTGCCCCATTCGGTGGCTTCCTGGCTCAGCTTGGCCAGGTCGTCCTCGGCCATGCGCAGATTGCCGATGGTCTGGGCAACAGCCTGCTCAGCCTGGGCAATGTTGTTGGTGTAATCGCGGACCGTCTGGTCCAGCATCTTCTTTGGATCCTCGAGGGCGTCCAGTGCCGCGTTGGCGTTGGCCTTGCCGATACCGAAAATTCGAGCCCAAATTGAGCGCTTCTGTGCCATGGTGCGTCCCCTTCATCGTCCTTTGCTTAAAAGCTTAGGGGAAGAGCGCCTGCCTCAATAACCGAGGGTTGTTTCGATGAACTCAGGCGTCGAAGTGTCGCAGGTAGCGCCCTGGCGCATCGAGGAACAAGCGCCAGTTGCTGACCATTTCCAATTCGTCATAACTTGCCGGGCGAATCCCCCACTGGCCGATTTCATAGATTTTTGCCTGCGGCAGCGAGGCAAGAATAGGCGAATGGGTGGAAAGGATGACTTGGGATCCGCTGCGCAACAGATCGGAAATGTGCGAAAGCAGCATCAGGCACCCGTTGAAGGAAAGCGCTGATTCGGCTTCGTCGAAAACCCAGAGGCCGTTGACGCTGGAGCGTTCAGTGAAGAACTCGATAAAGGATTCGCCATGGCTTTGGAAATTGTGCTTGCCGCGCGAGCCAATGGACCCCAGATAGGTGAAGAGCCCGTGCATGGTTTCGGCCCGCAAGAAGACTCCGGCCTTGGAGGCGCCTGCGCCGCGTTCCAGTTGCAGGTGCGACGACAAGCCTGACTCGGTCATTTGGGTTTGGTGCATTGAGTTGCGGGTTCCGCCCTCGGGATTCAACCCAAAAGCTGCGGCGATGCCTTCAACCAGCGTAGATTTGCCGGCCCCGTTTTCACCGACCAGCACTGTCAGCTGCCCCAGTTCCAGTCCTTCATCAAGGACCTGGCGCACCGCCGGGACCTGGGCCGCCCAATCGGTGCGGTCCATGGGTGCTTTGGGATGCTCGGCGATACGGCGCACCGGCAAGGAATCAAAGAACGCGTTCATGCCCCAGAGAGTATCAGCCCCGCACGACAGGACGAGTTGCTGGTCGTACGGGGCTGGGGCTGCATCTTGCGGGCCCAGTCCACATTCGTTACCAGCATATGGAGGTTGGCGCTGGATGAGTGCACGATCTGCCGCATGACATAGGCCAGCATTATTTGGGTCGTTTCGACAGGATAAGTGGCACATCGCTTTCAACATTGATCCAGTGCCCAAAATCTGGATGTATATAACCGGCCAAGGCTACGAGGTCCTCAAATCTTTGCTCTAGGTCTGAGGTCCAGATTCGATGGTGATGCCCAATCCTGTTTCGCAGGTCTCGTAGTGCGCCAACTTTGGAGCTGACTAGCAGTTGATTGCGTCCTTTCATATCTGGGAAAGCCCCAGCGAGGTCCGGCCAGAGGAACATCTGACCTTTTGAAACCATTTGGTGCCAGAAGCCGAACGAGATTTCAGAGATGATCTGCCCCGGGGCCAAAGGCATACGGTTCCTACGCACACGAGAAATAGCTAATTCAATATCGGCATATGGATAAGCATGAGCTCGGTGTCCCTTGCCTGAGTCGCGTCCTAGCTCCCTGGACTCATCGAAAATCCAATTTCCTGGTCGTCCTTTTGCCTCATGCCGTAAATTCATCTGTCGGTCAATGGCATTTCTCAGTCCCACTTCTAGGTGGCCTAGGAATTCCCAAAATGCGGCGGAGATATCGGAGTTCCATCTATAAGGAAGCATTGCCTGGCTTTGAACGTCATGGCATTCAATTAGATAGTGCTTGAGACGTGCTGCTCCAAAGTGAAACTCGTAAAAGTCCCAGGATTGCAGGCGGCCATCCCGGAACCGTCCCTGTAGTCTTTTCAATAGACCGATCACACGGCCGGGATTCTGCTTTTAAATTCATGTTCTCAGGGTTATGACCCTTTGATCGGGGCAAGCCTCAAATTGTGGGCATAAATAGCCCTGGATGGTTTCAACGCAGTTTTGAACTGGCACCACGGATCTGCACTGCGTTCTCCTCAGATATTTCTGCCGGGGCGTGGCTCGATCATGCTGTGGCTATGTGTCAGCCTCCGAAATCAGCAGCGCCGCTTGCTCCATGCATTTCTCATGGGGCAAGCGGTGCTGCGAGATAATCCTACGTGTCAGATTCTCACGTCAGATCAGGAATTGCTACCGCTTACCGGCAACATATTCCCGGCGAAGAACTCGCTGATTTCCTCACGGGCATCCAGCGGGAAGATACCAGCAACATACTGGTCCGGTCGGACAATTACGATGGCGCCGTCCTTGCTGATCTTGCGGTCGCGGAAGATATCGCGTCCGTGGCCGGCAGCGAAAACCTGGTTGATATCGTGCAGTCCGTAGGGGACCTTCAGCGGCTGGAAGATCTTCGGCACGTCGTGCAGTTCTACCTCGGTGTAGTCCTGCTGGTAGATGGCCTTGGCATCAAAGACCGCATCCTGATCCACCCCGGCTGGAGTGTAGCGGTTGCGCGGGGACGCAGGATCCTTTTCCCACCAGGCCGCGAAGTCGGCCATGGCGGTGCCTTCCAAGGCAGGAGCTGCAGCATCGGCGAAGGCGTAGACCCGCCACCGTCCGTCGGCCTCATGGAAGTGGCCCAGATGGCGCCAGCGGTTATCGGAACGACGGATCACTTCAGCCGATTTGAAGCGCTTGCCTATCGGGAAGCCGGGTGCCAGATCCTGGTGCTCCAGCCCGGTGGTGATGGCCGATTCGGTGTACTGGGTCATGAAGCCGGCAGGGAATTCCTGGGTCTTGGTGTAGTACTTCTCCAGTTCATCCGGGTCTTCCCAGTCATCTACGGACTTGGCCATCAGGGTCGACCATTCCTTGTCGAAGTCGATGAGGTTCTGCGCGATGACCTTGCGCTCCTCGGCGTAGGTATCCAGCAGCGCGTCCGGGGCGCGGCCTTCGAGCACGGCGGCCAGCTTCCAGCCGAGGTTGAAGCCGTCCTGGATGGACACGTTCATGCCCTGGCCGGCCTTGGCCGAGTGTGTGTGGCAGGCGTCGCCCATGATGAAAGCCCGGGCGCAGCGGGTGCCGCGCTCGTGGTCTTCCACATCGTCGAAGCCGTCGGTGATGCGGTGGGCGACCTCGTAGACCGAGAACCAGGCGACGTTCT